>Ga0181536_10000355_pt1 | contig 55107 bp, 44 predicted proteins | sample PEATcosm2014_Bin_41_FD_121105 | JGI IMG/M metagenome (GOLD analysis project Ga0181536, IMG submission 121105) | Peatland microbial communities from MTU Mesocosm Facility, Houghton, MI, USA - PEATcosm2014_Bin17_60_metaG | ecosystem: Environmental > Terrestrial > Soil > Wetlands > Peat | place...
CACGGCCAGTCCTCCTTCGGGACAGGGAAAAGGAATAGTACGCCAAACCAATTGTACGTTCCTTTCTCCTCATCTCAATCGAGGCACTGGCCTTTTTTCACCACATGGTAACTTGGTGGTGAATGGTCCGCGCATGGAGGAAGCCGATGCGGAAAGCGAAGGTCGCCGCCGATTCTCAGCGCCCCAGTTGGGACGAGTACTTTTCCCGCATCGCGGTCGAGGTCTCCAAGCGCGCGACCTGCCTGCGGCGGCGCGTCGGCGCGATCCTGGTGCTGGACAAGCGCATCCTGGCGACCGGCTACAACGGCGCGCCGCGCGGCCTGCGACATTGCATCGAGGCCGGCTGCCTTCGCGCCAAGCATGGCGTTCCCTCCGGCGAGCGGCACGAGCTCTGCCGCGGACTCCATGCGGAGATGAATGTGTTGATCCAGGCGGCCAGCCACGGCATCCGCGTCGAAGGCGCCACGCTCTACTCGACCTCCTTCCCGTGCTCGCTCTGCGCGAAGATGATCATCAACGGCGGAATCCGCAGGGTCGTCGCGCAGTCCGACTACGCCGACCCGCTCGCCAAGGAACTTCTGGCCGAGGCGAAAATGAAAACGGAGGTCTTCGACTATGAGCGCCGCACAACGAAGCCTTTTCCGATGCGCCGTTCGCCGTGGCGTCGCCAGGCGCTCCGAGGCGCGCCCTGATCGAAAGCACGCGAACGAAAAAAGCGAGAATTCCGAAAAAATAGTTTCCCCAAGTCACTAGCCCAAGCGAAATAGCCACTTAGCGATTCCCTAACCGGCCGCCTAAACTTGACAACACTAGCTGTGGGGCCTTATACTGACCGCTCGCCTAGATGTTGTGGAAATCGCTTGAATGTAGTTGCAGCGCTTTTCAGCGGGCAGAGCCGCAACGAGGCAGGCCGGACAAGGGGATTCGCGCTATGCGCTGTCCTTACTGCCGTGAGAACCGCGATAAGGTCGTGGACTCGCGAGCGTCAGGGGATGCGGGCATGATCCGTAGACGCCGCGAGTGTCTGGCGTGCGGCCGGCGCTTCACGACGTATGAAAAAATCGAGATCCACCCGATCCGGGTGATCAAGAAGGACGGGCGTCGCGTCGAGTTCGACCGCAACAAGATCATGGGCGGCCTCATCCACGCGTGCGAGAAGCGGCCGATCTCGACGGAGACGCTCGAAAAGGTGGTCTCGGAAATCGAACAGGAGGTGTATTCTCACTACGACAAGGAGGTCACGTCGCGCCAGGTCGGACAGTTGGTGATGAGGAAGTTGCGGTCGCTGGACCAGGTGGCTTACGTGCGGTTCGCGTCGGTGTATCGGGAGTTCAAGGACGTGAGCGAGTTCGTTGACGAAGTGAAGCCGATGCTCGATCGGGATCGCTGAGAGAGCGGAGTGAGGATTGCGGAATGCGGATTCCTTGCGCGGGATTCTGGTCGCTAAGCAGCCTTCAAAACAGCCCGATTCCGATTATCGGAAATGGGCGATGGCTTAAAATCATACAGGGGAGAAATCATAATGCGCGTCAATATCATCCGCCAGGTTCGCAAGCGTTCGGGGCAGCTCGTTCCATTTAATCAGGAGAAGATCGCCAACGCGATTTTCAAGGCGGCGCAAGCGGTGGGCGGCGAGGACCGGCAGATGGCCGACGAGCTCGCCGACGTCGTGACGATGTTCCTGGAAAAGCAGTACGGCCCCGGCGAAGCCGGAGGCGTCCCCGGCGCCCCGACGATCGAAGAAATCCAGGACATGGTCGAGAAGGTGCTGATCGAGACGGGCCACGCGAAGACGGCGAAGGCGTACATCCTCTACCGCGAGCGGCGCGCGCGCATCCGCGAGACGGTGAAGGTCCGCAAGCAGATCGCCGGCCGCAACAACGCCACGGATATCTCGCTGCTGGTGGACCCGGCGACGCGCGACGAGATCCGGTCGTGGAACAAGCAGCTGATCGCGCTGGCGCTCGAGAAGGAGGCGGACGTGCCGGCGGAGGTCGCCTCGGAGATCGCCTCCGCCGTCGAGAGCCGCATCCTCAGCAGCGGCATGCAGCGCATCAGCACCAGCCTCATCCGCGAGCTGGTGGACAACGAGCTCTTCGAGCGCGGCCTCCGCTCCAGCCTCGAAAAGCAGCTCTCCATCGGCATGCCGATCTTCGACCTCGAACAGGTGATCTTCTCGAAGAGCAACGAGAACTCCAACATCGCCTCGAACAACCCCGAGGCGATCAACCTCGCCATCGCCGAGAACACCCTCAAGCAGTACGCCCTCAAGAAAATCTTCAGCAAGGACGTCGCCGAGGCGCACCTCCAGGGCATGGTCCACCTGCACGACCTGGGCTATCCGACGCGCGTGTACTGCTCCTCCCATTCGCTCGAGTACCTGAAGAAGTACGGCCTGTCGCTGCTCAACCTCGACACCCACTCGGCCCCGGCGAAGCACGCCCGCACGCTCACCGGCCACCTGAACACCTTCCTCGCCTCGATGCAGGCGTTCTATGCCGGCGCGCTCGGCGTCGGCTACATTAATATCCTCTACGCCCCCTACCTCGAACATCTCGACGACAAGACCATGCGCCAGGAAGCCCAGCACCTGATCTTCAGCGGCTCGCAGAGCGCCTTCTCGCGCGGCGGCCAGACGCTCTTCCTCGACTTCAACGTCCACACCGGCGTCCCGCGCTACATGCGCGACATCCCGGCCATCGGGCCGGGCGGCGTGGAGACCGGCCGCACCTACGGCGACTACGAGGAGACCGCCATGCGCTTCACCCGCGCGCTCCTCGACGTCTGGCGCTCCGGCGACTCGAACGGCCACGTCTTCGCCTTCCCCAAGTGCGACCTCCACGTCAACGCCGAGAGCTTCTCCGACCCGCGCCAGCTCGAGCTGCTCGAGTACGCCTGCCTCGCCGCCAGCGAGAACGGCACCCCGTACTTCGTCTTCGACCGCGACGAGGTCACCCTCTCCGCCTGCTGTCGCCTCCGCACGACCATCGAGGACAACCACATGCTCCGCCACCTCGAGAGCATGCGCTTCTGCGGCTTCCAGAACATCACCGTCAACCTTCCGCAGGCGGCCTACCGCGCCGGCCCCGGCAACCTCGACGGCCTCTACCGCGAGATTGACCGCGCGATGGAGATCGCCTTCAAGGCCCACTATCAGAAACGCAGCTTCATCAAGCGCCTCATGGCCGAGCCGAACATGCCCCTCTGGCAGATCGGCAAGACCGCCGCCGACGGCCGCCCCTACGTGGACCTCGACAAGTGCACCTACATCGTCGGCCTGATCGGCCTGAACGAGTGCCTGCACCACCTCACCGGCCAGGAACTCCACGAAAGCGAGGCGGTCTTCAAGCTCGGGCTGAAGATCGTCACGCACATGCACTTCCGCTGCAAGGAGGAAGGGAAGAAGAGCGGACTGAAGTTCGCCCTCGAGGAATCCCCCGCCGAGAGCGCCGCGCGGCGGCTCGCCAAGATTGACCTGCGCCGCTACCCGCAGGCGGAGAAGATCGTCCGCGGCAGCGTCGCCGACGACGAGATGTATTACACCAACTCCATCCACCTGCGCGCCGACGCGCCGGTGGACCTCATCACGCGCATCCGCATGCAGAGCAAGTTCCACCCGCTCATCGAGAGCGGCGCCATCATCCACGCCTTCGTCGGCGAGGAGCGCCCCGCGCCCGCCAGCGTCCTGGCGCTCGTCCGCAAGACCTTCGAGAACACCCAGGCCGCGCAGCTCACCCTCTCGCCGGAGTTCACCATCTGCAACTCCTGCCAGCGCGTCACCCCGCAACTGACCGACCAGTGCGCCTTCTGCAGCTCGACGAATGTCGCCGGCATGACCCGCATCGTCGGCTACTACAGCCGCGTCAACAACTGGAACAAGAGCAAGCTCGGCGAATTGAAGGACCGCCGCCGCGGCAACTACCGCCTCGCCGGCGTACCCGTCGAGGCCCGGACGCCGGCCGAAACCGGCCTCCTCCAGGCCGCGCACACCTGAAAACAGCAAAACCTTGCGAAGGTTCGTATTAACCTTCGCAAGGTTCAGCCCAGAAAGGACGGACAATATGACCCGGATTTTGATCTTCGGCAAGACGGAATGCGCCAAGTGCAAGACGACCAAGCACAAGCTCACACACCTGGTCTCCGGCGACTTGGACCACAAGGTCGAGCTCGTTTTCCACGACCAGGACACGATTGACGGACGCGCGGAAGGCGCCTTTTACGATCTGGACCCGAGCCGGATCCCGCTGACCGTGGTCGAGAAGGAGGACCGCCAGGTAGGTCGCTGGGACGGCGACGTGCCGGACTCCCAGGACGTCCACCGGCTCATCGTCGGAGGTGAACGAGTCTAATTTCAACTTCAACACGGAGACACGGAGGACACGGAGGAACACGGAGAAAAAGACAGGTTTTTAGAATACATGAAAAAATTCCTCAGTGCTTCTCTGTGTTCTCCGTGTCTCCGTGTTGAGAAGAGCCTTCATCTGACCGGAGCATAAACGAATGTTGCCGCCGATCAGGGGATTCATCGAGAGCACGCTGCTCGACTGGGAAGGCAAACTGGCGGCCGTGGTTTTCCTGCCCGGCTGCAACTTCCGGTGCGGCTATTGCCACGCCCGCCACCTGGTCGAGCCGATGCCCTCCGACGAGTCCATCCCGATCGAGGCCGTCCTGGTCAACTTCCGGCGGCAGCACGGCTGGCTCGACGGCGTGGTTATCAGCGGCGGCGAGCCGACGGTCCATCCCGGGCTCCTCGGCTTCATCCGGAGGTTCCGCGACCAGGGCATCGCCGTCAAACTCGACACGAACGGCAGCCGGCCCGACGTGCTCGAACGGCTCCTCGCCCTCGGCCTGCTCGACTACGTGGCGATGGACGTCAAGGGGCCGCTCGACGGGAAATATGCCGAGGTCGCGCGCGCGCCGGTGGACCTCGACGCGATCCGGCGGAGCATCGAACTCCTGATCGGCGGCGAGACGCCCCACGAATTCCGGACCACCGTTTGCCCCAACACGCTCGACGCCGACGACATCGAGCGCACCGCCCTGGCCGTCCGCGGCGCGCGCGCGTACTACCTCCAGGCGTTCCGCCCGGTGAACTGCCTCGACCGCCGCCTGGAAAATGCGCGGCCCTACAACCCGGACCAGATGCGCGAGTTCTGCCGGCGTGCGGCCCGGCACGTCCGGCGCTGCGTCGTTCGCGGCGACCAGGCCAGCGAACTGGCGGCCGCAGGGTCGGCGGCCAGGTAGCCGAGGGGCCAAGGCGGCAGACGTCTTCATCCTTCCGGCCTTCGCCACGACTTGACAATTTCCGGCGCATCGTTATCTTATGCGCTCCAAGCGAGTTTTTTCGCAATCCTAACGTTGCTCGTAATCGTAACCTTACTCGTAATCGTAATCGCCGTTCGTGGAGCTACGGCGAGTAAGATTACGATTACGAGCAAGATTACGATCATGGACCGGTGCATCTCGTCTGAGAGAAATGAACCGTGGCGGAGATTATCCCGTTTCGCGGCTACCGGTACGACACGCGCGTCGCCGAGAATCTCGAGAAACTGATCGCGCCGCCGTACGACGTGATTGACGCGCCGCTGCGCGATACGCTCTTCCGCGTCTCGCCCTACAACATCGCCCACATCACGCGCGCGGACCGCGTCGAGAACACGCCCGGCGGCCCGTACGCCGCCGCCGGCCGGCTCTGGGCCCAATGGTGCGAGCAGGGCATCGTCAAGCAGGATGGCCCCCCGTGCCTCTACATCTATCAGCAGTTCTTCGAGGTCCACGGCCGGCGCTTCTCGCGCATGGCGCTCGTCTGCGCCGTCCGCCTGGAGCCGTTCGGCGGCATCGTGCTCCCGCACGAGGACACCCTCGTCGCGCCGCGCATGGACCGGCTCGACCTGGCGCGCGCCACGCGCGCGCAGTTCGGGCAGGTCTTCGGGCTGTACAACGACCCGGCCGGCGCGGTCGTCCGCCTCCTCGACCCGATCAAGAAGGGCCGGCCGATCTCCCAGGTCGCCGACCGGCAGGACCTGCTCCATCGCCTCTGGATTGTCTCCGATCCGCCGATCATCGCCGCTCTTCAGCAAGCGCTGCGCGGCAGGGAAATCCTCATCGCCGACGGCCATCACCGCTACGAGACCTCGCTCGCGTTCAGCCAGGAACACCCGGAGCTGGAGTCCGCGAAGTTCCGCATGATGTCCCTCGTGGACTCCGCCAGCGCCGGCCTCGTCATCCTCCCGATCCATCGTCTCGTCAAGGGGCTGAAGGATTTCAACCCGCAGGGCTTCGCCGCCGCCCTGCGCCGCGCCTTCGAGGTCAAACTTTATCCGGGCGACACCCCCGCGGTCCGCTCCGCCGTCCTCGAAGCCATCCGCGAGCTGAAGGAAAACGGCCGGCATGCCTTCGGCCTCTATCTCGGCGGCAAGGACCACCACCTGCTCGTCCTGCGCCGCGAGGAGCTGATGGACGTGCGGCAGGACCATTCGCAGGCGTGGCGGCGGCTCGACGTGACCATCCTGCACCGGCTGGTCCTCGAAGAGCACATGGGCATCACCCCCGAGCGCCTCCAGGCGGAGGCGAACGTGGAATACATCCAGGACTTCCCGCACGCGGTTCAGGAGGCCGCCGACCGCGTCGCCGCCGGCGAGGGCCAGGCGCTCTTCCTCGTGAACCCGACGAGCGTCGCCGAGGTGCAGGCCGTCGCCGCCCAGCGCGAGCGCATGCCCCAGAAAAGCACCTTCTTCTATCCCAAGATTTACACCGGCATGGTGTTCTATTCCATGGATGCGTAGGCGGCTCTCGTAATCGTAATCTTGCTCCTAATCGCCGTCCCCGGAAACTCAACGGCGATTACGATTAGGAGTAAGATTACGATTACGAGTAAAACTGCGATCACGGAGGAGTCCAATATGAAGCTGTTCATCCCCGGCCCCATCTGGTGCCGCGAGGAAGTCCTGCGGGAATTCTGCCGTCAGCCCATGGCCCACCGCGGCAAGCAGTTCACCGAGCTTTACACCGGCGTCCTCCAGAAGCTCAAGAAAATCCTCGCCACGAAGGGCGACGTCCATTTCTCCACCAGCTCCGGCTCCGGCGTCTGGGAACTGGCCATCCGCAACTGCGTCCGCAAGCGCGCCCTCGTCTGCGCCTGCGGCGAGTTCAGCTCCAAGTGGGGCGACGTCTGCGAGATGAACGGCCGCGAGACCGTCCGCATCTCCGTCCCGCTCGGCAAGGCCATCCGCGGGCCGATGATCGCCGACGCCCTCCAGAAAAACGACGTGGACGCCGTGCTCTACTGCCACAACGAGACCTCCACCGGCGTGACCAACCCGATCGAGGAGGCCGCCGAGGTCATGCGCGACCACCCCGACGTGATGTTCCTCGTGGACGCCGTCAGCGGCATGGCCGGAATCCCCATTGACGTGGACAAACTCGGCGTGGACCTGTGCCTGGCCAGCGTGCAGAAGGCGTTCGGCCTGCCCCCGGGCGGCGCCATCTTCACCGCCTCCGAGCGCGCCTACGCCCGCGCCGCCGAGATCCCGCACCGCGGCTATTACTTCGACCTGCTCGCCATCCGCAAGAGCGCCGAGAAGGGCCAGACGCTCGTCACCCCCTCCGAGCCGCACATCTACGCGCTGGACTTCCAGCTCGACGCCTTGCTCGCCGAGGGCATGGAGAACCGCTTCGCGCGGCACCGGCAGATGGCCGACGTCGTCCGCGCGTGGGCCCGCAAAAATTTCGCGCTCTTCGCCGAGCCGGGCTTCGAATCGAACACCGTCACCTGCATCACGAACACGCGCAACGCCGACGTCGGCGCCCTCAACAAAGAGCTCCTCAAGCGCCACGACTGCATCATCTCCGACGGCTACGGCGAACTGAAAGGCAAGACCTTCCGCATCGCCCACATGGGCGACATGCAGATCAGCGACATGCACGAACTCTTGCGGTGGATTGACGAGATCGTCGGGATTGGGACGTAAACATGGGTGCACGCAACAGAGTGACTTCCACGCGAGGAGAGTAGCATTATGGCCAAAATGAACAATCCTGCGGAACGATTGAGGCTTCTCCTCGAAAAGGGCCGTGACAATAAGTACAACGGCAAACCAGCACATGTTGTCTGGACAGAACTACTGCGCGTAGATCCTCCCAATCGCGCGACCCTCTTATCCCGGCTTGGCAAGGTGTACCAGTTACCGGGGCAGGTCAGGGCTGCTATATTTCAGCTTCCTGATATAGACGATCCCGAAGTATACCTAACATGGATGCCCAAGGTCGAGCATGCGCTCTCATCCCACAATCTTGACCAATCTTGGCAGTCAGTTCGGGCACCGATTGACGATCACGTCATAAGCACACTTGCCATATGTTCAGAACGCTTATCCCATTTGCGGCCCGAAGTAACAGTTCCGGAAAGCGAACTCCTGAAGATCCGCAAACAAGTTACGGACCTATTTGATGAAATTATCAAGTCGTCCACGATCAGCAAATCGCTTTCACGTTTTATGCTGGATCACCTTCTAGGAATACTAGAAGCAATAGATTGCTACACAATTACGGGCACTGAACCGATCAATACCGCCATTCAATCTGCTGTGGGAAGCATCCCGTTTGAGCACGATGACAGTGAGCTCTTGAAAGACTGCCCACTAGCGAGGAAATTCTGGACTATCGTAGTCGGATTGAGCGTGGCCGTTTCTCTTTTACATGATGGTACCGAATTGGCCGCACGCTGGAACATGCGCGCGCTTCCTCCACCGCTCACGCAGGCTGCAACCGCGCCACAACCTGGCGATGACTCTACTTTCGTAAACAAATGACTGCGGGCGAATTCCCGCAGAAATCCGGCGAGTTCCGAGGGGGGCCGGGGACATACATAACTATTTCACCCCTGAGTTTTCCGATCCGAATCCTTGCGCATCCTTCGTCTGATCGAGCATGTACTTCAACGCAGCACCATGCGCTTCTTTACCACAGGCTGTTTTGTTTCCATCGGAAAGTCATTAGTGAAATGCTCCAAACTGCGCGCGAAAGAGGACCAGGGATCATCTTTGGGAATCAGGATCACGATCCCTCCGAGTTTGCGAACGTAAACTTCCTTCCCGGCCAACCGGCATTCCTTCGGCAGCCGCACCGCTTGACTGCGGCCTTTCATGAAAAGCCTGGCAGATTGCATGTCGGTCACCTTCCATCTCAGCCGTTATGCGCCGTGCCTCTTGCGCCTCTTTGCGGCTGAACTCGTAGCCGTTGGCGAACTGCAACGACGAATTTAGCCGCAAAGAAGCGCAAGATTACGGCAACCCGCTTACGCCTTCCCGTTCGACGTAAGCGACCATCTTTGAGCAAGCCCGCCTGCGGCGGGTAAACCTGTCAAGTCGAACTCTCAGAAAAAAGCGCACTCGACCCGCTCCGAAGCGCTCCGAAGCGCACTGAAGCGCACTCAACCCGCTCCGAACCGCACTATTCCCGCTGGCAAGCGCACTGATTTTCCCTACGCCCGCCGGCGCCGAAATCCCTTGTTATAATAGATACGGTGCCCGGGAAAGACTGTAACCACAGATGGACACGGATAGACACAGATACGAACCACTATTTGCTCTCGTCACGCGTATTCATCCGTGTTCATCCTCCGTCCCGTCTCCGGGAACGGAGCGGGGCGTGCCCATCCGTGGTTCCCAACGCCACCCGTTTTCTTCTGTGTTCATCCGTGTCCATCCGTGTGGTTGCCCACGTTTTTCCGAAGTCGCCAGGGCGATTTGAAAAAACGAACCCAATTTGTCTCAACACGTTTTGCCAAAATGTCTTATGCCGAACAAGCGGCGATCCCATTCTCGCCGCGCCTCTTTGCGGCTGAATTCGTTCATCTGCTCACCGGCTTTTCCGGCCAAAATGACAGGCGCAGTCCGCGCGCTGTCAAAATGACAGAACCACGAGTCGAGGGCTTATAGGCGTAACATACTCTGCGACAATGGTTTATGATGATGCGCCGGCGATTCGCGTTTGGCACCTTCTTTGCTTGATGTTGACCACGCTTCTCTATGCGGCAATATGACCGGCCGAGCCAGTGCAAACCTCGGCGAACAGGCAAGGAGGACAGAAGATGCCGGCGAAACACATCGCTTATGGCCAGGACGCGCGGGAGAAAATCAAGAAGGGCGTCGAAATCCTCGCGGCGGCCGTGAAGATCACGCTCGGCCCGCGCGGGCGGAACGTGGTGATCCAGAAGAGCTTCGGCTCGCCGACGGTGACGAAAGACGGCGTGACCGTCGCGAAGGAAATTGACCTCCAGGACAAGGAGGAGAACCTCGGCGCGCGCCTCGTCCGCGAGGTCGCCTCGAAGACCAGCGACACCGCCGGCGACGGCACCACGACGGCCACCGTCCTGGCGGAAGCCATCTTCAAGGAAGGCCTCAAGAACGTCGCCGCCGGCGCGAACTCGATGCTCGTCAAGCGCGGCATTGACAAGGCCGTCGAGCGCATCGTCGCCGAGCTCGACAAGATGAAGATCCCCGTCAAGGACCGCACCGCCATCGAGCAGGTCGGCAGCGTCGCCAGCCACAACGACCTGGAGATCGGCAAGATGATCGCCGAGGCGATGGACCGCGTCGGCAAGGACGGCGTCATCACCGTCGAGGAAGGCAAGGCGCTCAAGACCGAGGTCGAGTGGGTCGAGGGCATGCAGTTCGACCGCGGCTATTCCAGCCCCTATTTCGTCACCCAGGTCGAAAAAATGGAGTGCGAGCTCGAGGAGCCGTACATCCTCATCCATGAGAAGAAGATCAGCGCCATCAAGGACCTCGTGCCGCTGCTCGAGAAGGTCGCGCAGACCGGCAAGCCGATCCTGATCGTCGCCGAAGAGGTCGAGGGCGAAGCGCTCGCCACGCTCGTGGTCAACCGCCTGCGCGGCTCGCTCAAGTGCGCCGCCGTCAAGGCCCCCGGCTACGGAGATCGCCGCAAGGCCATGCTCGAGGACATCGCCACGCTCACCGGCGGCCGCGCGATCTTCGAGGACCTCGGCATCCAGCTCGAAAACCTGAGCCTCACGGACCTCGGCAAGGCCAAGAAGGTCGTGATTGACAAGGACAACACCACGATCATCGAAGGCGCCGGCGACGCCAAGGCGATCAAGGGGCGCATCGAGCAGATCCGCAAGGAGATCGAGACGACCACCTCCGACTACGACCGCGAGAAGCTCGAGGAGCGCCTCGCCAAGCTCGCCGGCGGCGTGGCGAAGATCAAGGTCGGCGCCGCGACCGAATCGGAGATGAAGGAGCGCAAGGCCCGCGTCGAGGACGCCCTCCACGCCACGCGCGCGGCCGTCGAGGAAGGCATCCTGGCCGGCGGCGGCGTCGCGCTGCTGCGCGCCTCCGAGAAGCTCTCCGGCCTCAAGCTCCAGGGCGACGAGGCCGTCGGCGTGGACATCGTCCGGCGCGCCTGCGTCACCCCGCTGCGCCAGATCGCCGAGAACGCCGGCAAGGACGGCTCGGTCGTCGTCGAAAAAGTCCGCGCCGGGGACGCGCATTTCGGCTACGACGCCCAGTTCGACCGGTTCGTGGACATGGTCCAGACCGGCATCATTGACCCGAAGAAGGTCGTGCGCCTGGCGCTCCAGAACGCCGCCAGCGTCTCGACGCTGCTGCTCACGACCGACGCGACCGTTTCCGACCTCCCCGAGAAGAAAAAGAAGCCCGCCATGCCGCCCGGCGGCGGTTATGACGAGGACATGTACTAACTCTCGTAATCGTGCTCTTACTCGTAATCGTAATCGCCGTTCAGGCAGCCGTTCTGGAACAAACGCACGGCGAGTACGATTAGGATTACGATTACGAAGAAAAGCGACTCGAAAGCGGCGACCGTCCTCCGGCGGCCGCCGCTTCTTTTTTGCGCGGCCTTGAATCCGACCGGCAGGGACGTGATAATCATCCTCCATGAGCCAGGAACCGGCGCACTTCGACCGCGTGGCGGAGCAGTACGACGCGGTTTTTCCGGCGCACATCACCGCCCATTACCTGCGCAAGCGAACGCGCCTGATCGGCGGGCTGCTTCGCGGCCCATTCGACAGTGCTCAGGGCCGCCCTGAGGAAGCTCGAATGGGCGGCGGACTCGGGCTCGATGTCGCCTGCGGGACCGGGACGCTGCTCGAGGCGCTGCGCCCGAGCGGCACGGTCTTCGGCGCGGACCATTCGCTCGGCATGCTCGGCGTCCTCCGGCGCAACGGGCGAGGCGAAGCGGTCGCTTCCTCGGTCGAGATGCTCCCGTTTGCCGACGCGAGCTTCGACGTGGTATTCTGCGTCGCGGCGCTGCATCACCTCGCCGAGGCGGAAGCCGTCCGGCGGACGATCCGCGAGATGGTCCGCGTCGCGCGGCCCGGCGGCGCGCTGGTGATCTGGGACCACAACCCGCGCAACCCGTATTGGCCGCGCCTGATGCGCCGCGCGCCGCAGGACACCGGCGCGGAACGGCTCATCCCGGCCGAGGAGATCGTCCGGTCGCTCGAACAATCCGGCGCGCGGCAGGTCCGCGTGACGCAAAGCGGCTTCGTCCCGGAATTCGTCCCGCGCCGGCTCATGCCGCTCGCGCGCCTGGCCGAGGCCGTCGTCGAGCGCACGCCGCTCCTGCGCCGCCTCTGCGCCCATAATGTCATCGTAGCGAGGAAAGCTTAGCGGTAAGATCAGCGCCTTTGCCACGGATTTCACGGATGGCCACGGATTAACGGCAACGAACGTAGCCTGACCGAGTGATCCTTTCTTTTAGTTTTCGGTAATCCGCGGCCATCCGTGAAATCCGTGGCGAAAAAGTTTTTGCCGGGACTGAACGATGTGGAACGGGAAAAAAGTCAGCGTCATCTTCCCGACGTATAACGAGAAGGACTCCATCCGCGCCGCGATTGAGGAGGTGCTCGCGACGGGGTTCGTTGACGAGGTGCTCGTCGTCAACAACAACGCCGCTCCCGGCACCAGCGCGGAAGTGGCCAGGACGCCGGCGCGCGAGATCCTCGAACCGCGGCAGGGATACGGCCGGGCGATCCGGACCGGCCTGCGCGAGGCGGCCGGCGATTATCTCATCCTCTCCGAGCCGGACGGGACGTTCCGCGGGCAGGACGTGGTGAAGCTCCTGGCGTACGCCGACAACTTCGACTACGTCCTCGGCACGCGCACCACGCGCGAGATGATCTGGCAAGGCGCGAACATGGGCATCTTCCTCAAATGGGGGAACTGGGCGGTGGCGAAGATGGCCGAGTTCCTCTTCAACGCCACGATCCTCACCGACTGCGGCTGCACGCTGCGATTGATCGCGCGGCCCGCGTACGAGAAATTGCGGCCCTGCTTCACGCGGACGAAGAATGACTTCGGCTTCGAGCTGACGCTGCTCGTCATCCGGCACAAAGTGCCGTTCGTCGAGATCCCCGTCCACTATCGCCGGCGCGTCGGCCTCAGCAGCGTCACCGGCAGCCCGGTGAAGGCGTTCACGCTCGGCCTGCGGATGATCTGGATGGTCCTGAAGTTCCGAATGGGGCTGATGGGCCAAAAGCCGGCGGGCGAAGGCTGAGTTGACCTCGCCGGCTATTTATGCTAGCATTGCTATCGGTTTAATCCGGAGGCGCTTCATGGCCAAGAGACAGATCAATATCCGCGACGTCCCGGAGCACGTCTACGAATGGATTGAGCGTGAGCGGCATGCAAAGCGCGCCTCACAAAAGGAGTTCCTGTTGAAGGTGCTGGAAAATTGCGCCGCTCATTCGCCGGCCGACACCGGCCCGGCCGCACCGTCCGCTTTCAGCCGGATGACGATGGTTTACTGGAAGAGCAGCAAGTTCTGGGTGGGCAAGCTGTTGGAACGCCCGGAGATCATGACCCAGGGCCGGACGCTGGAGGAGCTGGAACGGAACATCCGCGAAGCGTTCATGTTGATGGCGCTTGACGAGGTGCCTGCGAATTATCAGATCAGAGAAGTGACGATGGCATGAAGCGCCGCGACCCGCTGCGCAAACTCCAACGCGGAGGTTGTGTCCTGCTTCGCTCCGGGGGCCATCACGATCTCTACCTCAATCCCAAGAGCGGCAGGAAGCAACCGGTTCCGCGCCACAGCGAGATTGACGAGCATCTCGCGCGACATATACTCAGCTATCTGGAGTTGGGGTAGCATTCCGCGCTCTACGCCGTTTCGCCGACGAGATATCCGGTTGAGAACGCGGCCTGAAGGTTGTATCCGCCGGAGGGGCCGGCGAGGTCGAGGACTTCGCCGGCGAAGAAGAGGCCTTTCAGCAGGCGCGATTCCATCCGCTTCGGGTCCACTTCGCTCAGCGGCACGCCGCCGCCGGTGACGATGGCTTCCTCGATCGGGCGAGGCCGGCGGACATGCAGTTCGAGATGCTTGACGAGGCGGACGATCCGCTTGCGGTCGGATTTCGAGCACTGCGACATTTTCTTGCGCGGGTCAACCTCGGCCAGTTGCAGCAGTTGCGCGGCGGTGCGCTCGGCGATCCAGCCGCCCAGCACGGTGGAAATCTGTTTCTTCCCTTCCTTCTTGATCGCGTGCAGCAGCCGCTCGTCGAGCGATTCCCCCGTATCCGCCGGCCGCAGGTCGAGCTCGAGCGTGACCGCGCCGCCTTTCCTGAGCGCCAGGACGACCGCGCCGCTGATGTCGAGGATCGCCGGGCCGGAGATCCCGTAATGAGTCCAGAGCGCCTCGCCGAAGTTCTCGGCGAGCTTGCGGCCGTCGTGCCGGGCGATGACGGAGACGTTCTTGATCGGCGTGCCCTGGATGTTCCTCGGCCAGGATTCGGCCGTCTCGAACGCGACGATGGCCGGATACGGCTCGACGATGGAGTGGCCGGCCTGGCGGGCGAGCGCGTAGCCGTCGCCCGTGGCGCCGGTGGCCGGATAGCTCAAGCCGCCGGTGGCGATGAGCACGCCGGCGGAGGCGATTGCGGAGCGCGGAGCGCCTGACGGCGCCGCTGCGAACACGCCGCTGAGATTTCCCTGCTCGATCCGGAGCGATTCGACGCGCTGATTGAGGCGGACCTCGACTGCGCCGGCCTGCATGGCGGCGCGGAGTGCGTCGAGGACGGTCGCGGCCTGTTGCGACTCGGGGAAGATGCGGCCTTTGCGCTCGGCGATGGTCCGCACGCCGCTGTTGTGGAGCCATTCGAGGAGCTCGGCGTTGCCGAACCGGGTCATCGCGTCGCGCAGGAATCCGCCTTGCCGCCCGAACGCCTTCAGGAATTCCGGCAGCGGCGCGGAGTTGGTCACGTTGCAGCGCCCGCCGGCGGTGATGAGCAGCTTGCGTCCGAGCGACGGACCGCGTTCGAGGAGCAGAACGCGGCGGCCTCGTTCACCGGCGCGCGCCGCCGCCATCATACCGGCCGGCCCGCCGCCGATGACCAGGAGTTCGTAGTTGCTCACCTGCGCCCGCTCCGAAAAAAACGATGGACGGACGACGATGCGCGTTCAACGGAATCTTCCCCCGCGAATCGTCCATCGCCGGCCGTCCTGCATCGCCGCTCAATCCACCTTGATGCGGACCGTCTTCTCCTTGGCTTCCTCGGTCTTGGGCATCTCGATTTGCAGCACGCCGTTCTTGAACGAGGCTTCGACCTGGTCGGCCTTCACCGTCGCCGGCAGGCGCACGGAGCGTTCAAAGCTGCCGTAGTGCCGCTCGACGCGATGGTAGCTCTTGGTCTTTTCCTCCTTCTCCTCCTTCTTCTCCCCCTTGATCGTCAGGATATCGCCGCGGATAGACACGTCGAGGTCCTTGACCTCCAGTCCGGGCAGGTCCGCCTTCACGATGACGGAGGTATCCGTCTCAGCCACGTCGAGGGCCGGCCTCCATTCGCCGATTGCCCTGAAGGGCTCGACGAAAAGGTCTCCCGTGAAGAAATCGTCGAACAGCCGGTTCATCTCGCGTTGGAGCGACGCACCCGAACGGTCAATGTCATGCCTCTTCGAAGGCAGCAGTGCCATGGCTCATCACCCCCTTTCTTCACTATTTGATCTGATTCCCTGCATCCTCGTCGGGACACTTCGATCATTTCGTCCTTGCTTCGCGGAGTCCCCGCATAACTCATAAGCAACGGCCGTGCCAATGATCCAGCCGGAGCCTGCCCAACGCCGGGCGTTCTAAGTTGCATATGTTGAAGCATTTAAGAACTGCCGGCGCAAAGGAAAGGCCATCTCCACCGAACGCCTTCTGCCATTTTGACAGGCAGGACGCCCTTCGAGCGCAAGCCCCGGCAGTCTAAGAAGGGCGCGTACCCCTTCGCGGCCTGCTCAAACATCTCCACGCTTACGCCAGTGGCCTCATTAGCATAGCCCCATCCAATTTGCAGACAATACCTGACGAAAAAGGTGGTCTTATGCATCTTGCATTTCGGCCGGCACTTTGCTAATATGGCATTTTTACATGTCGCACGCTCTTCTGCGATCATAGCGGCAAGTGGGGAAAAAGACCGTGGGAGGTTGACTTTGGCGACGCCGAAAAACAAACTTAACCCAAAGGAAAAGCACGACTTGCGCTCTGCCCTGCTGAGCCGACGGGCAGTGCTGATGGGCGATGTCAACACGATGCATGACAGCGCGCTGAGCAAGTCCGGGGCCGTTGCGTCCGGCGATCTTTCGACCGTACCTTATCATATGGCCGACGTGGGCACAGACAATTTCGAGCATGAGTTCACCCTCGGCCTGATCGAGAACGAGGAAGAGGAACTGCGCGAAATTGACGCCGCGCTCGAGCGCTTGGAGAAGGGCGTCTTCGGAATGTGCGAGCGCTGCAAGGAGCCGATCCCCAAGTCCCGGCTCAAAATCATCCCTTACGCCAAGCTCTGCATCGAGTGCAAACGCGGCGAAGAGCACGAGCCGCCCCCCGGCGCTTGAGCCAACCGCGGATCCCGACTCTTGTGACCGCGAAAGGCGAAGGCGCGAAAGCAAGTTTGACAACCGCTCGGCAGGAAGGCGGCCGTGGCGGTTTCGCGCTTTCGCGGTTCCATAACCTGGGAATCCACCGATGTCCGCCGCACCCAGACTGAACGGCAAGGCGGTGACCGCCGCGATTTTCATCTGTACTGCGGCCAGCGTGACCGCCGGCGACCTGCTGACCAAATGGCTGGCGTTCCCTCCCGACGAGAAACATTTGCCGCAGCACATCATCACGATCATTCCGAACTTCCTCGACCTCAGCCGGAGCAGGAACACCGGCGGCGTTTTCGGCGTCGGGCAAGGGCAAGTCACGTTCTTCATTCTCTTCACGCTTCTGGCGTCGGCGGCGATCCTCTGGGCGGTGCGCAAGTACGGCCGGGCGAGCCGCTGGCTGACCTTCGGTCTCGGCTGCGTGTTCGGCGGGGCGATGGGCAATCTCTGGGACCGGCTGTCGCTCGGCTACGTGCGCGACTTCATCCACTGTTTCATCGGCCGGTATCACTGGCCGACGTTCAACATCGCCGACTCGGCCATCTGCGTCGGCGCCGCGATCCTGGTCATCCACTCCTCTTTGACTCCCGACGCGCGGCGAGAAACCTCGCGTCCAGAATAGTCCGGCTTGGGCGGATACAGCGGATATGGTGGCGACCCGAATCGTGCTCAAAGAAATAGACCCGCCGCCGGCGCCGGAGCGCGCGTTCGAACTGCTCGCGAGCGACGAACGGCCGTTCTTCCTCGACACCGGCCTGCGCCTGCCGGACTTCGGCCGGTTCAGCCTGCTCGGCAGCCGCCCCTTCCTGGTCCTCGAGTCGAAGGGAACCCGGCTCTCGCTGCGCGGCGGCGGAAAGACCGAGACGCACCAGGGCAACCCGTTTCATTTCCTGAAGAAAGCCGTTGAATCCTGCAAGCTTGCGGCCCATCCGTCATTGCCGTTCGCCGGAGGCGCGGTCGGATACCTTGGATACGATCTCCGTCATTTCGTCGAGCGGCTCCCGGCCGCCGCCGCGGACGACCTGTGCGTGCCGGACATGGCGATGGCGTTCTACGACACCGCGCTGGTGGCGGATCATCAGACCCGGCGCGCGTGGATCGCCGCCGCCGACCTGGGAGTGCCGGGGCGGCCGAATGCGGAACACAGGGCCGCAGAGCTGTTCGAGCGGCTTTCCTCCGGCACGCCGGCCGCCGGTCACGAATCCCTTGACCGCGAAAACACGCCCCGCTCTCCCGCTTCTTTCGAAGCGGGAGAACAGCCCCCCCCGGAGATCGTGTGCAATTTCACGCGGGCCGATTATCTTCGCGCGATCCAGCGTGCGAAGGACTACATCGCCGCCGGCGACATCTTCCAGGTGAACCTCTCCCGCCGGTTCGAGGCGCGGATCTCAACCTCCGCGCCCGAACTCTATCTGCGGCTCCGCCGGATCAATCCCGCGCCGATGGCGGCGTACCTGGGCGGCGGCGATTTCGCCGTCGTCAGCGCCTCGCCCGAGCGATTCCTGCGCCTCCGCCGAGGCCGCGTGGAGACGCGCCCGATCAAGGGCACGCGGCCGCGCGGCCGTACGCCGGAGGAGGACGCGGCGCTCGCGCAGGAACTGCTCCGTAGCGAGAAGGACGCCGCCGAACTGGCCATGATCGTGGACCTTGAGCGCAACGACCTGGGCCGCGTCTGCTCCTACGGAACGGTCCGCGTGACTCGGCCGAAGGCGCTGGAGTCCTTTCCCACCGTCCACCACCTCGTCGCCACGGTCGTCGGCCGGCTCCACGCCGGCTGCGACCGGACGGAGCTGCTGAAGGCGACCTTCCCCGGCGGCTCGATCACCGGCGCGCCGAAAATCCGCGCGATGCAGATTATTGACGAGCTCGAACCCACGCGCCGCTCGATCTACACCGGCGCCATCGGCTACCTCGGCTTCGACGGCGGCATGGACCTGAACATCGCCATCCGCACATTCCTCGTCCAAGGCGACCGTGCCTGGTTCCAGGCTGGCGGCGGCATCGTCGCCGACTCGCAGCCCGAGAGTGAATACGACGAGACCGCTCAAAAGGCGCGCGCCCTGATCGAGGCCGTCGCCGGCGGCGGGCATCGCGGCCCTGGCGGAAATCCACCGCGCAGTAACTCTCCGATTTCTCCTTGACATGGCTGAGAAATGTGTGCTAGATTTTCCACTTGTCACACTTATCGGGTTTCTCTTCGAAGGCGGAACGGAACGAGGGTCTTCGAACTGGTTTTGACTGCGGCAATTTGGCCAGGCCAGCGCGCCAGGGGTGGGTGAGCGCCTTGCATATTCTGACCGGCCAGACTGCTTCCGGAAAGGCGGCCGTGGCCGTTTGTGTGGCCGGGCGTACCAATGCTGAGCTCATTTCAGTGGATTCGATGAAAGTGTACCGAGGCCTTGACATCGGCACGGGCAAGCCCCCGCGTGCGATTCGGGAGACCGTCCCATTCCATCTCCTCGACGTCGTGGGCCCCAACGAATCCTTCAGCCTGGCGCAATACCTCCAGCGCGCCCGCGCCGCCCTCGAGGAAATCCGCGCGCGCGGCCGGCCCGCGCTGTTCGTCGGCGGCACGCCGCTCTACCTGCGCGGCCTGCTTTACGGCATCTTCGACGGTCCGGCCGCCGACTGGGCGCTGCGCGGCGAGCTGATGCGAAAGGCGCAGCAACAGGGCCCGGAAGTCCTCCACAAAGAACTTCGAGAACTCGACCCGGTCGCCGCCGGCCGGCTGCATCCGCGCGACCTGGTGCGGGTGATCCGGGCGCTGGAAGTCGCGCGCGTGAGCGGGCGGCCCATTTCGTCGCATCAGCGGCAGTATCCCGCCCCCGAAGGCCCCGTCGCGGCGCACCGGATGGTGGCGCTGCGGCGCAGCGAGGCAGACCTGAAGGATCGCATCCACCGCCGCATCGCGCGCATGTTCGCCGCCGGGCTGCTCGACGAGGTGCGCGCCGTGCTCGAGGGCCCCGGTTTCTCGCGCCCCGCGCAGAAGGCCATCGGCTACCGCGAGGCGATCGGGCACCTGCAGGGCGTGCGCTCACTCGGCGAGACGATGGAACTGATCGAGCGGAACACCTGGCGCATGGCGCGCAAGCAACGTGCGTGGCTCAAAAGTTTTCCGGCGGTTCAGTGGCTCGACGTGGCCGCGGACGAGCCGGCCGAGGCGACGGCCGAGAAAGTGCGCCGCCTGCTGTTCACAGCGGAGAACCTCAACTGAATGGCCGAATGCCGGCGGCCGAATGCGATCGTTAGCATTCAGCCGCCGGAAATCGGGAACATCCTCAAAGGTGCGCGATGCTGAAACTCGGAGCGGTGTGGGGAATTGACGCCGGCGACTCCGCGCTGAAGGCGGTGAAGCTCAAGCTCGTGGGCAAGAGCATCCACCTGCTCGATTTCCGCGTCATCCGTTACTCCGATCTCAGCGGCGAGCCGGGCGCTCGGCGCGAGGGCATGCTCCCCCAGGCGATCACCGCGCTGCAGCAGGCCGGCCTCGGCCGCGACCACTGCATCGTCTCTATCGCCCCGCAGATGGTCTTCAACCGCTTCATCCCCCTCCCGCCCGTGGACAAGCGCCGCATCCCTGAACTCGTCCTCTACGAGGCGAAACAGCAGATCCCCTTCAACCTCAACGAAGTGGTCTGGGCCTACGAGCCGATCCGGAAGGAATTCGTCCTGGGCGAAGAGATCGAAATCGGCCTTTTCGCCGCCAAGCGCGAGGTGATCGATGCCTATCTGGCCGAACTCAGCGCCCTCCGCAGGCAGCTCTACGGCGTGCAGGTCAGCCCGCTGGCGCTCCTCAACTTCATCCGCCACGAAGTGGCCGTCGAGAAACCGACCGTGGTGATTGACGTGGGCGCGCAGAGCACCAACCTCCTCATCCTCGACGGGCAGCGCTTCTGGCTGCGCAACCTGCCGATCGCCGGCAATTCGTTCACCACCACCCTCGAGAAGCGCCTCAACATCCCGCACGCGGAGGCGGAGAAACTCAAGTACACCGTCGCCGAGTCCCGCCATCGCCGCCGGCTGATCGAGGTGCTCCGGCCGGTCATGCGCGACCTGGTGGCCGAAATCCAGCGCTCAATCGGATACTATAAGTCCCTCTCGCAGGCCGTGAAATTCGAGGAGATCCTCGTCATCGGCGAAGGGTACAAGCTTTTCGGGCTCGACCGATTCCTCGTCGAGCAACTCCAGTATCAGATCACGCCGATCCACGAGCTCAGGAACATCGTCTATCAGGGCGACCCGGAGCGCCTGAAAGACCTGCAGCAGACTCTGCCGTCGCTCGGGGTGGCCATCGGGCTCGGCCTGCAGGGCCTCAACAGGGCGAGCACGATGATCAACCTGTTGCCGGAAAACTTCATCATCCAGCGTGAAATCCACTCGAAGCGTTTCAGCGGCCTGGTCGCCGGCGTCCTGATCTGGGCGATCGTCGGTTGCCTCTACGTCAGCGGGAAACAGACCCTGCGGGAACTGGCCAAGTTCGAAGACCTCGGCCAGAGCACGCTCGACAAGGTGACCGGCCTCGACAAGGACCTGAGAGACGCCACGGGCGGAAAGACCACGGAGCGCGCGGCGCTTTTTCAGGATCTCGGGCGGCGTCGCGAACATTACGCCCGTCTGGTCGGCGCCATTTCCGCGGTGATCCCAAGGGAAATCCAAATAGATAATTTCAAGTTCGGCGAATCTGGCGGCGGCGGCCCGACGACAGGTTCGCAACGCATGATGATGGGGAAAAGGCCGGGAATGGCGGGAATGCCGGCCATGGCGGCGCCGACTCCCGAAGGAACGCTCGTCTCCCAGGCAGGCATCGTGCTCACCTTTACGGCCTCATGCGGGGCGGACAAGGAACCGTCTTGGTTGCAGACATATCTGCCTCAGGAACTGGCGAAAGCGGTCATCTACCCCGCGAAGATCAGTGCCATAAAGACCGACGACAAGGGGCACTTCGCCATCTCGGTGGGCGAGGTCAAGTTGATCTCGCAGTCGGAAGGCATGCCGGGGGCGCCCGGCGCCGTGGCCGCTTCGGCTGCCGTTGGCGAGGGCAGAGAGTCCGTGGTCATTACGATCGGGTTGATCACGGCTCAGGAAGCGGACAATCTTCTGGCCATGCCGGCGGAGCAGCGCGCGACGCTGGCAAAGGGAAAAGCAGCCGTGGCGGCCTCGGCCGCGGCGACGGCGGGAGCGACGCAACCGGCCGCGCCCCCCCCAACGCCGCCGGGCCGCCTCACGCCGCCGGGCCGCCTCACGCCGCCGGGCGGTCTCCCCAAGCAGTGAGGACTATTGAGCAGAGCGTGAATCATTAATGTGCAACACCAGGAACGACGGAGTTGAAATACATTGATACCCCCGGTATTTCTTCGTGAGCTTCGTGGTCAGAGCCGGCGTTGCGTCGGTTATTCGGATATCCATCAGCGGCCGAATTCGAAAGCCGGGCGTTGCCATTAGGTAGGCGTCGCGCATGGAAATGGTCAAAAAGTACGGCTTATGGGTCCTGGCGGGGGCCATCGCCATCGCCGCCCTGGTGATCTATTTCCTTTTCGTCCACAACGTGACCGAGCAGGTCAGCAGTAAGCGCGCCGAAATCGAGACGCGCAGGGACACCCTCAAGGGCTGGGCTCAGAAGGGGGCCCAGATCCCCAGTCCCACGAAGATCCAGGTCGCCCGGGACAACGCTAAACAAATCTCCGCCATGCTGGATCAGTGCGAGCTTTACCTCGCCCAGCAGCCCCGCTGGGCCCACACCATCCGCTTCTTTACGGGAGGGCCTTTCGGGCCGGAAACCGAGGTCCCGCTCGACCACCCCAACGACTGGCTGAACTTTTACCTCCAGTACAATCAGGATCTCCAGAATCAGGTCAACGCCGCCGGCATCTCCTATGCGGTCCAGAGGATGGACAGCAGATGGGGCACGTCGGTGCCGACGCCGGAACTGATGGGCGCCGCGATGGAGCTGTACTGGTTCCAGAAGGACCTCCTTGACTTCCTGACGCAGCAGGTCGAGAAGGACTTTGCCGCCTACCTCCAATTCAAAGCCAAAGACCGGGCCGACCCGTTCCCCGCCGTGCCGTTTGACCTGGTCGTCAACCGCTCCCCGGCGCGACTCGATGAATTCCTGCGCTCGACCTCGCGGGAGAAACTCGTCGCCGTCCTCAGCGCCATTGTCGTGAACCGGAACCAACAGGACCTGGCTACGATCTTCAACACGCTGCTTCGCGACGAGAAGAAACCGGATGGCACGATCGTCTATGGTTTCCCCTGGTCGCGGCCCGCCTCCGAAAAGGAACACGGCAGCGTGCGCGGTTTCACTATGGACGAGGCGCAGGAGAAGTTCCTCGCCGAGATGCTGCCGCCCGACGAGCCGGATCTCTCCAATCGGCAGCGGTTCCGCGATTACGTCATGGATCTCCGCATAGTGCGGTATCGCGCCGACGTCATCGGGCTCCTCGAAAGCCATCACTTCGACGGCCTCGCCGCCGCCCTCCGCAGGGGCACCGAAGCGGAACTCGACGGCATTCTCAACGACATCGCCGACGTCAACGGGGAGTGGAACACCACCCGCATCGCCGAAGCGATCTCCGCGATCGTCTCCATCAACAACGAGAACGACTTCGTCCTCGTGCGGAACAACCACGCGCCGAACATCGCCGCGTTGGTCGGCTTGACCGTCGGCGGCGGCGACGAAACGAACGCCCTGATGGCGTCGGCCGGACCAGGCGGGGCGGGCTTCATGGGCAGAGCGGGCGGGGCGGGCTTCACGGGAAGACCGGGCGGGGCGGCCTCCATGGGCAGACCGGGCGGGCCGGGCCAGCAACTGGGTGCAGCAGGAAACGGCTTGTACAAGGTTCGCACCTTCCAGATGCAGGTCAAACTGAAGTTCGAGCGCCTCCCCGTCTTCCTGCACGGGCTCATCAGCAACAGTTGGCATTATCACGTTGAGATCGTGGATATCATACCGACCGAGACGACCTTAAACCGCGTCTCAAACCCGGTGCTCACTGGCATGCCGGCCGGCGGCGGAATGCCGTTCGGCAGAGGCATGCCGTCTGGCGGCGGAATGCCGTTCGGCAGAGGCATGCCGGCCGGCGGCGGAATGCCGTTCGGCAGAGGCATGCCGGCCGGCGGCGGAATGCCGTTCGGCAGAGGCATGCCGCCTGGCGGCGGAATGCCGTTCGGCAGAGGCATGCCGGCCGGCGGCGGAATGCCGTTCGGCGGAGGCATGATGTCGCGCGGCTTTACGCCTCCGACGCCCCTGTCGGGCGCGGGCGCAGCCGCACCTCGCCCGGCCAGGCTGGCGGGCCAGCAAATGTTTGAGACCGGAAACTACGTCATCGTCACGCTGATCGGCGAGGGGTATCAGTTCTCGCCGCTCCTGGCCAAATACAAGAGCAAACTGGAGAATCGCGCCCAGCCGCCCGCTCGCGCTCCTCCAGGCAAGTCCGCGGCGCCTACGGGGGCCAGATGAAACCCAAGATCCTCCTGGCGAAATATCTCGACTGGGCCGTCCTGGCGATCCTGGCCATCGTCCTCCTCATCGTCGCCATCAAGGCCCTCCGGCTCAGAGCGAGCGGAGAAGAAAAGCTCAGAGACGAGATCAACCAGTATGAGCAGGCCGTCCAGAAGGGGATGAGCGACACGTCCGCGCGGCCCCTGCCCCCGCACGATTACCTCGGCGAGATCCAGAACCGGTTCGAGCACCCGCCGGTCCTTGATCCTTACCGGCACAACCCGTTCCTCACGCGCACGGACATTGCGTCTCCGCCGCTCCAACTCGTCATGGGCATCCCCCACATGGTGACTTTCCTGGGCACGCGCTTCACCCAGGTGCTCGCCGGCGACGAAAAACTCGTCCACGTGGATCTCGCATACGACCTGCTCACCGGCGTCAGCACCGTGACGTTCACCCCGCTCGCAATGGGCGAGGTGGGCATCCGCATCCAGACCGATGATGACCTGGTCCACCTCTTCAAGATCGCCGTGCGGACTCTCGTAACGCCGCCGCCGCCGAACCCGCCGCCGGCCGACGTTGCCGTGATCCCGAGTGCGGCCGTCCAGTTCAAGAACATCGTCAAACCGGCGATGGTGCTCATCTACTTCACGCCCAACAATCCCGAGCAGCCGACCCCGACGGTCGGCTTCAGCACCAACGCCGCCGTGTACCGCAAACCGGCCGGCGCCTCCGACGCGGAGTACGAACGTCTGGACGACCCGGACCAGCCCCTCGTTCCGCTCGACCACGACGCGATCCACGCGATTTGGCTGAAGTTCCAGCCCCCCGAAGTGCCCGTCATCGCGCCGGAGCCGACCGCTGAGCCGACCACGCCGACTGCGACGACTGCGACGACCACACCGACCACGCCGACCGGCGCGCTCATGCCGGAAGCCGTCACGGGAATCCGGCCTTTCAGCTTGTCCGCCGCGCCACAAGCCGCCGAACCGCCCCCGAATTCCTTTGTCTTCCTCGACCAGACCGTGGATGACGGCGAGACCTACATCTACAAAATCGTAACCCTCAGCACGGCCACCGACGAGCCCGACATCGAGCCGGTCCCCTGCGAAGCGCCCTACGTCTCGCCGCGCATCTACTTGCCCCCGATCGTCGATTTCCGCGTGCGAACCATCACCGCCGACAGCGCCACCGTCCGCATCACCCGGCGCGACCCGGATACCGGCGAGTGGCTTCCGCCGCAGGACTTCACCGTCGGCCTCGGCCAGAAGATCGGCGGCATGCGCTCCCTCAAGTTCATGCTGCCGCCGGACCAGCAGGTCCTGGGGCTGCCCACCCGCTACGTGAACCGAGATGTGGATTTCTCGACCGGTTGCATCCTGGTCAACGTGCTGCCGGATTTCCAGACCATGGAGTACGACAAACTGCGTTATCAGCGGGCGACCGATCCTTACTCCCCGGTGGTTTACAAGGCCAAGGATACGCGCGAACCGCAGATTCTCTATTTGACGCCCGGCGGCGCCTTGCGCTTCAAGCCCAAGGAAAAGGAAGCGACGCCGCTGTTTCCGTCTTCGCCTCCTGGCGGCGCCTTGCGCTTCGGGCCCGGGGCAAAGTAGTCCACGGCATCCCCTTGACAACGAAGGAAACGGGCGGTAAAAGGGTGTGGGCCGGAGGCAGCATTGGAACCTGGCCACGGTCTCATTTGAGAGGAGCCTCACCTTGCGCCCAACGACCCGCAGAGAGGGAAAAGTGAATTCCTCGCGCATCCTCCTTCTTCTGGCCGCAAGCGCCGCGCTCCTGGTCCTGTCCCCCGCAAACGGCGTATTCGCCCAGACCGCGCCCGCCGCCGGTACTGCCGCTCCGGGCCGGCTCAAGGCGCCGCAATGGCAAAAGTATCAACAGGACGTCATCGCCCGCGAGAAAGCGGAGCACGCGCAGCGCGTCAAGGCCGCCAGGGCCGCCGCGCTCAATCGGCAAGCCGATGAAGCCCGGCGACTCCAGGCCCAGAAAGAGGAATCCGCGCGCCGCCAGGCTCAGGCCGACCGCCAGGCCCTGGAGAAGAAACAGGCCGCACAAGCCTATGAGAAATCCGCGACCCAGCGCGAACTCGCCGAACACGCCAAGCGCGCCCCAACGGCCAGGGCGACGCCGGCGAAACCGCCCGTCGCCGTCGCCCCCAGGACTCCGGCGGCGCCGCCGGCAACCCCGACCGTCAAGCCGCCGGTGGTCACCGTCGCCCCAAAGACTCCGGCGGCTCCGCTGGCGACGGCGCCCGTCAAGCCGCCCGCCACCGCCCAGCCAGTCAAACCGCCCGTCGCCACCGCTCCCGCTGCTCCTGCGGCGCCGCCGGTAACGGCGCCCGTCAAGCCGCCCGTCACGGCCCGGCCGGCGCCCCAGCCGGTCAAGCCGCCCGTCGCAATGACCCCGCCGGCCGAACGCAAGGCCTATGAGACGCGCGTGAGAGACCGCGAGATCCAGGAACAGGCGCAGCGCGTCCGAGCGGCGAGGACCGCCGCGCTCAATCGGCAAGCCGATGAAGCCCGGCGACTCCAAGCCCAGAAAGAGGAAGCCGCGCGCCGCCAGGCTCAAGCCGACCGCCAGGCCCTGCAGAAGAAACAGGCCGCACAAGCCTATGAGAAATCCGCGACCCAGCGCGAACTCGCCGAACACGCCAAGCGGGCCGCCACAGCCAGGGCGACGCCGGCGAAACCGCCCGTCGCCCTCGCCCCCAGGACTACAGCGGCGCCGCCGGCAACCCCAACCGTCAAGCCGCCGGTGGTCGCCGTCGCCCCAAAGACTCCGGCGGCTCCGCCGGCGACGGCGCCCGTCAAGCCGCCCGCCACCGCCCAGCCAGTCAAACCGCCCGTCGCCGCCGCCCCCGCTGCTCCTGCGGCGCCGCCGGTAACGGCGCCCGTCAAGCCGCCCGTCGCAATGGCCCCGCCGGCCGAGCGCAAGGCCTATGAAACCCGCGTGACAGACCAGGAGGCTCAGGAGCACGCGCGGCGCCTCCAAATCGCGATAGAAGCCGAGGCCAAACAGAAGGTCGCGGAGCGGCAGCCCGTCGTGGCCGAAAGCCAGAAAACGGCCGATCTCGCCGCGCGCCGGAGAGAAATCGCCCAGCGAGAGAATATCCTGAAGACACGCGAGATCGAGGAACACCGCCGGCGCGAACAAGCGCGCCAGGCGGCCGAAGCGGCCCGCAAAGCCGCCACCTATGACTTCGGAATGTAGCAGCCGCAACGGGAAGGAGCGTCTTGGAGCGCCATAGGGGCGAAGCCCCTTTGGAAGTGCAGCGTTTCGCAAGTCCAGTCGGACTTGCAAAATGCTGCACTAAGCAAGCGAGCGTATTTTCAAGAAGTGGAGGGACCCGGTCGTGCATAACGACATTCGACGCCTCTGGTCGATCGCGGCGTGCGCACTGGCGATTTCGCTGGCGGTCATGAACCTGCCGACGACTGCGGCACCGGCGCCGGTTTCCACCCCGGCCAAGCCCGCCGCGACAGGGGACCTTGACCGCGCCTCCGCCCTCTTCGACAAGGGCAAGTATGCCAAAGCCAAGGAAATCCTCGACGGCTTCCTCGCCGCCCCGCCGGCCGGCGTTCAGCCGCAGGAACTCCGGAAGGCGCAACTCCTTCTCGACCGCGTCAAAGGCGTCCTGGCCGACCAGTACCAGGCCGTCGAGGCCGCCCTCCGGCGCGCGAAGGCCGACGAGTCCAAACGCGCCCAGGAGAGCCAGGCCCGCCAGACCCAAGAGAAGCAGATGCTCGCCGAATCCGACCTCCTCGCCCAGAAAGGCCAATACGAAGAAGCCAGGCGCCTCCGCATCCAGGTCGCCTCCGACCGCGCCGCCGACACCTTCAACCTCGCCATGGACTATTACGACGAAGGCCTCTACGACAACGCCCGCAAGGCGCTCGAGCACCTGAGCAAGTTCATCGAAGATCAGCGTCACACCGATCCCCAGTTCCAGTCCGGCCTCGGCGTCGAGCGCGAACAGCGCATCGCCGAATACCTCGAAAAAATACCGGACGCCAAGGACAACCTCGTCCAGGCCGCCCTGCTCGCCAAGGCCTCGCCCGGCACACCGCCGGCCGGTCCGAGCGAAGCCCAGCGCACGGCCCTCAAAGCATACGAGGAAGGCCTCCGGGCGTTCGACAGCGGCCGGTTCGACGAAGCCCGGCGGCAGTTCGATCAGATTCTCAACAGCGGCGTCAGCCTCGGCAAGGAAAAGGACGAGCAACTGCGCGCGAAGCTCAACCAGATCGCCCAGCGCCAGAAGGACATCGAAAACCGCCGCGCCGCCGCACTCGCCGAGATGAAATCCGGCGAAGATCTCCTGGACAAGAACGACTGGCGCGGCGCCGGCGAATTCCTCAACAAGGCCGTCATGGACAAAGAGATGCTCACCGAGCCCCAGCGCGCGCACCTCGCCGGCCTTCTGACGAAAGCCGCCGACGAGAGGAAAAAAGCCGAGTCTTTGGCAACCGGCCAGGCGGCGCAGGCCCAGGCCGAGGCCGAAGCGGTCAAGCGGCAGGAGGATTACCTGGATTTCGTCAAGAAACAGCAGCAGATCCTCGATCAGCAGGAGCGGGCCACGGCTGAAATGTACGTGGACCTCGCGAGAGTGGATTTCGAGAACAATTTCAACTACGACGCGGCGCTGAAGAACATCACCGAGGCGCTGAACCACCAGCCCAACAACGCCGCCGCGCTCAAGATGAGGGCCGAGATCCTCGCCCTCCAGGGCAAGAGCCTCGACGTCACCGTTTATTACGAGCGCGTCAAGTCGCAGGAAAAGGCGGTGATTGACGAGGTCCTCACCCAGATCAACCTGGCCGTCCAGCGCGGTCGCGCGGACATGGCCGCCAAGGACTACCCGAACGCGGTTGACCAGTTCAGCCGCGCCCTCGACTCCCTCGATTACCTGGCCCCCGTCTCGGACATCCGCATGGCTCAGAGCCAGGTGAAAGGGCTGCTGAAACAGGCCCAGGACGCGCAGGCGGAAGCGGAGGTTCAGCAGAAGCGCGCGAGAGAGTTTGAAGCCCTGCAGGAAAGGGAACAGGCGCTGCGCGAAGAGGCGGAACGCGGCCAACGCAGGCAGCTCGCCCTCTTCGCGGAGGCCAACGCCGAGTTCGCCAAGGGCAAGTATGAGAGCGCCATCAAGCTCGCGCAGGAGGTCGTCGAGGCCGATCCGGAGAACGGCGCGGCCCGCGACCTGATTGACGACGCGCGCCAGGCCCTCGAGCGCAAGACCTGGGACTCGATCATCGAAACCGACACGAAGGCCGTCCAGGACGAGCGCGTCCGGATGCGCATGAAAGCCATCTTCCCGGGCGCCCTCTTCATGTATCCGGCCAGGGAACTTTGGGAAGAGATCAAGGCGCGTCCGCGGGTGGAGCTGCCCTCCGGCCAGGCGACCAAGACCCCGAAGGAACTCGACATCGAAGCCCGGCTCGACCAGGAAATCAAGGCCGTCTCGCTCCCGGGCGTCTCGCTCCCGGAGGCCATCGAAATCATAAAGACCCAGGTCGGCAAAGACGTCGATTTCATCCTGGACCCGGATCCCGTGGTGAACTCGGCCTTGCAGTCCCTGCAGATCACGCTGGACCTGCACGAAGTGACGCTCCGCACCCTGCTTCACTTCATGCTGCGCCCGACGTACAACTTCGTCATCACCGAAGGTAGAATCTTCATCTCCACCTACGCGGGCGCCCGCACGGTAGAAGCGCGGGACGAGAACCTTTCCCTGCGCCAATATGATATCTCCGACCTCCTGGTCGTAATCGAGACCACCGGCGGATCGTCGGGCGGCACCGGCGGCGGCGGCGGCGGCGGCACCGGCGGCGGAGGAGGAGGCGGTGGCGGCGGTGGCGGCGGCGGCAGTAGCACCGGCGGTTCGGGCGGCTCCGGTTCGGGCGTCAACGACGTGCTGGAACTGCTCTACGTTTTCACCGGCGGCCCGAACAACTGGCCCCAGCCGCCCAGTTCCGCCGCGCAACAAAGCGGCCAGGCCGGCGGCGGTGGGGGCGGCGGCCTCGGTGGCGGCGGGGGCGGCGGTGGCGGCCGCGGCGGCGGCGGCGCCGGCGGCGGCGGCGGCAGGGGTGGTTTAGGCACCATGATGGTCTCAATCGATACGAACCGGGAAGGCGCCGACCGTCTCATGTACCTGCGCGGCGTCTGGCTCATGGTCAATCACGTGGACCGCATCCATAAGAAGATCGAGGAGATCCTGGAGGTGCTCCGCGCCCAGACGCACATGCAGGTGCAGGTCGAGGCCACGTTCATGACCTTCACGGACCTGTTCGTCAAGGATATCGGCATCCAATGGCAAAACCTGCCGGTGCTTACCACCGGGCACCAGTCCTTTTTAGGCATGCAAATCGCCCCGGCGGCCGGCGTGATATCCTACAACAATGGCGAGGTCTCCAACGGCATTTTCCAGTTGAGCGTCTCGTTCCTCAACAGCCAGCAGACCAAGATGCTGATCAATGCCGCGGAGTCCAGCACGAACGCCATCATCACGGCCTCCCCGCACCTCACCGTCGTCAACACCGTCTCGACGAACATAACCTTGAGTACCCTTGTGCAATATATCTCCACCTACACTGCGCAGGGCAACTTCGTCATTCCGGTCATTTTGAACTATACGAATGCCAATTCCTTGAGCGTGCAGACGTGGATCACGCCCGACCGGCGTTACGTCTGGATGGTCGTCAGCCCTTCCATCATAACCTCAACCCCCACTACGACAAGCACGGTCATACCCCTCGCGGCTACAAGTACCGTCTTGAATGGCGTCACAATAACCGGCTCCAGCGTGACGGTGCCCCTCACCACCATTGCCCAGACGACCAACAGCGTCACGGCCACCGTCAAGTGCCCGGACCGCGGCACGGTGGTCATTGGCGGGTTTACCCAGGTCACCGAGACCCGGACAGAGGAAGGCGTGCCGGTCCTCTCGCACATCCCGGTCATCAAGCGCCTCTTCCTCAGCACGACCGTCAGCAAAAACCGTACGCACCAGATATTCATGGTCACGCCGACGATCCTGCTCGAGAAAGAGTTCGAGCCGTAAGCACAGCGTTTCAGAAGTCCGTATGGACTTCTGAAACGCTGTAGGGCGCGGGAGGTTTGGAGGGCCGCGGAAGGCTCTTAGGAGCGTCTTGGAGCGCCATAGGGGCGAAGCCCCAGTGGAGTATACTAAGGGCGCCCAGGGGAAAATGGAAGGGAGGCCGCGCATGAACGGCGGAAGGGCTCATTGGGCCATCGTCGGCCTGGCTGCGGCCGTGGGGTCTCTGGCGACGCTGCTGGCGGTGGAGTACCTGCACAGGAGCGAGTCGCGGGCCGCCTACGGCCAGACTGGCGAGGCCGCCGCCGAGGCCAATTATGTCCTCGCGTTGTTGGGCAACACGGTCAACGACGCCACGCCGATCGTCTTGGTTGACACGAAGACGCAGACGCTCCTGGTTTACGAGTACATGGTCTCGCGAAAAGTCATGTTTCTGCGAGTCGCCCGCACGTACGCCTCCGACCGCGAGCTGCTCGACAACAGCTTCTGGAACGGCGATTCGTACGCCCCCCAGGGCCAGACCGTCAACGACATCCAGAGGCTGCTGCGCAACCGCCCGTAGACGACCGGCGGAAAGCGCAAAGCGTAAAGTGAACGAGGCGTTGCGGGCCGTTTGTCCGCGGACGGCCGCCGCTGTTCATTTTGCGCTTTGCGCTTTCCATTTTGATCAGCCGCCCGGCTTCACGCAGTGCGCGTTCGCAAACAGAGCGATCAGGTCCGGGTCGAGTTCCTTCCCGGCGAGCCGGCGCAAGCCCTCCATGATTTCGTCGTCCATCAAGCCGGGACCTTCGGCCCGGTTCGAGATCAGCGCGTCGCAGGCGTCCGCCACGGCAAGCACTCGGGCCCCCAGCGGGATCTTCTTCCCCGCCAGACCGTCTGGGAATCCGGTCCCGTCGTAGCGCTCGCGGTAGTGGCGCAGGCATTCTATTTCCTGATCCAGGATGCGCGACCCGCGGGCGAGTTCCTCCGCCGCGTTCGCGGCCTCTCGGCCGGCGTCCGCCCGCCTCGGCCCGCCCCCATGCTCTCGAGGCGGCTCCGGCCCGGCGGCCGCGCCGGCGATCACGTGGAACAGGGTGGCATTGTGCAGGGCCTCGAGCTCTTCCGACCGCATCCGGGCCGCGCGGCCCAGTTCCATCGCGAAGATCGCCAGGTTGGCCATGCGCCGCTCCAGCGCCGGGTTGCGCCGGCACCAGGATTCCAGCAGCGGCCGCAGCGCCTCGACGTAGCGTCCCTTCGCCGGAGCGGTCAGCCGCAGCAGGTTGGCGCGCAGTTCAGCGAAATTCTGCCCTTGCAGCACCCGCGGCCGCGCCTCCGGGTCCAGAAGGGCGGAATCCCAGACGCAGACGTTGTTGCGCCCGCGCCGCTTGGCGATGAGGAGCGCGGCGTCGGCCCGGCGGCAGAGTTCTTCTTCATCCTTCATGTCCTCGCCAAGCGCGGCGACGCCGGCGCTGACCGTCAGGCGCAGCGCCCCCTGCTGCGTGCAGATCTCCGTGGTCCCGACGCTTTTCCAGACGTGCTCCGCGCACCGCGCCGCCCCTTCGATGTCCGTGCTGGGCAGCAGGATGGCGAACTCCTCGCCGCCATATCGCGCCACGAGGTCCACCGCGCGAGTGGCCCGGCTGATGATGCCGGCGAGCGACTTGAGCACTTCGTCACCGAGCAGGTGCCCGTAGGTGTCATTGACGGTCTTGAAGAAATCCACGTCAATCATGATGCACCCGAGCTGCTCGCGGTATCGCCGCGCGCGCGCGAACTCATACTGCAGCCGCTCGTGGAAGAAGCGGTGGTTGTAGAGACCCGTCAGGTTGTCCGTGATCGAGAGATGTTTGAGCTGATCGAGAAACTGGCGGCGCTCGGTGACGTCGCGCACGATCCCGATCAGGCACCGCACGCGGCCGGAACGGTCCCGCAGGATCGAACAGGACATCTGCGCGGGAAAGACCGAGCCGTCCTTGCGTCGCGCCGGCAGCTCACCCTGCCAGGAACGCCCCGCCGCGCTCGTCTCCAGCATCCCGCGCGCCCGCTGCTCCGGCCCGTCCTCCGGGAACAGCAGCGTGAACGGTTGGCCGATGACCTCTTCCGGCCGATACAGGAAGGTCATCTCGACCGCCCGGTTCGCCGTGAGGATCTGGCCGTCCTCCTTCATGGTGATGATCGCCTCAGACGCGTTCTCGACGATCTGTTGCAGCATCTGCGCGCGCTGCTCAAGCCCGTGCCACTGCAGCATTTGGTGAACCACCGCCCCGAGCGTGGAGAGGCTCTCTTCCGACTTGACGATATAGTCGTAGGCGCCCTGTTTGAACGCCTTGGTCGCAACGCGCTCATCCCCTTCGTCGGAGATCACGATGACCGGCACTTCGATCCCCTGGTGGATGATCCACTGCTGAAGGGCCAGCCCGTTAGTCTCGGGCAGCGAGTAGTCCAGCACCACGCCGGCAAAGGTCTGCCGCTTCAGCAGCTCCTGGGCTTCTTGCGCCGTCCGCGCGTGCTGCACGCTGAAATTTCGCCTCAGCGCGTGCTTGACAATCAGCGCGTCCGTCGCACTGCCCTCAACCAGCAGAATCGTTTGTTCCATCGCCCATTCCGAAAATCTTCCTTCGTCGGAACGGAGTCTTCACCTCTGCAGGCTGCAAAGCCAATGCCGTTGCAATGGGGCGGTCCAAATTAATAGATAAAGTCATAACCTTTTGGTCAAGGGACACCTACAACAGCGATTGCGCCTGAGTCCGACAACTTGCCCTGCTGCTCGAGGCAACAACCGTAGCAAAAAGATACATTTATCGGCCAAGCTTCTCGTAATTTAGCTGCGCGGCCTGTCCAACCGCCTTGCCGCCAGACAAACGAAGCGGCTTTCTGCAACGACAGGTTCCTCCGATGCCGCTTGCCCATGGCACGCTATGAAGGATATGCTATATTGATCGAACCAGCCGAGAGGTTCCGCCGAACAACGGAGGACGTTCAAGTGAACGTAGACTGCCGGTTTCGCGCTTTTGAGCATGTGCGGCTGAAACGGGATTTCGACCGCGTTTTTCAGGAAGGGCGCGTCTTTGAGCTTCGCGAGATATGCGTCCGCGCCCTGCCGAATGGACTCGGCCACGCGCGCCTGGGGTTGTGCGTCGGCAAACGGCATGGGAACGCGGTTCGCCGGAACCGCATCAAGCGGCTGCTTCGCGAGGCTTACCGCCTCAACCGCCATGCCCTGGCCGTCCCGTGCGACCTGGTCATCGTGCCGCGGACGACCTGGCGGAACCTGACGCTGCCCGCAATCGAGCCGGTATTCAGAGAGGCCTTGAGCAGAATTGGGAAGGTCTTCGACCCTCGGTAGCGTATTGATCGCCCTTGTGCGGAGCTATCAGAAGGGTCTCTCGCCGCTCCTGGGACCCCGCTGCCGGTTCTATCCCTCGTGCTCGCAGTACATGGTTGAGGCGATCCGAACGCGCGGCGCGATCCGAGGCGCGTTGAAGGGGACTTGGCGTCTCCTGCGTTGCAACCCGTTCAACCCCGGCGGCTATGACCCGGTCGAGAAGAAGGGCTGACCCGTCCCTGCGTCTGTCCGGACGGCCCTAGCCGTTTACTCTAGTTCCACAGGCGGTTGGTCTTTCGGCTTCCTCTTTACGCCTTGCTGGTCGTGCTGTGGCTTTCCGCCCAGCGGATCCGAAATACCCAGGTCAATAGTCCCCTTTCCTTCGGGAGACGGTCGCGCGTACCGGAGGAACGCTTTTAAGCACTCTCTCCCAAAGCGGTCGGAACGCATCTTCTTCCCCTTGAACACTTCACCGTTCGTCACTCGGCAATCGGCTAGACTTCGTATCCCTCGGGCAACCAACAGGTTCTTCGGGAATTGGGATCGTAGAGCATGTAAAAGCGGAAATAGCGCCACGGACGAAGATATCCGTGCCGGTCGTACTCAGTTGGTTCCTCGGTGATTACGCCGAGACTCAACTGGTTCTGCGCCATTCCATCAGGCTTCTTCATCCCGGTTTCCTTAGCGCCTTGTTGGCCGACAGCTTTGGGTTTAGCAAAGCGCGTGCCCAACGGCGGATCTGCGCGCCGTTGTGAAGGGCCGACGCATTAACTATCGTGGGACAGGGACTTGCGCTTAGCGCAAAATCGGCGATTTATGAGATTCGCGAAGGCGGGGGGCATGAAAACGACGCAATATCGGACTTGAATGTATAGTAAAAGTACGCCGGAAGTATGGTGAAAAGGCTATGGAAGTGCGGTCAGAGGGCCTGAATCGCCTGCGCGGTCACGGCGTCGAACCTCGCCTCGCCACCGAGCGTCGCCAGCCCGAACCCGCCGGCCTTGCGCCCCTCGGTCGCGCAGCTCAGCACCCATTCATCGTCCAGATAGACATCGGCGAATCCCCCTTCCACCCAGAGCGACAGGCGGTGCTCTTCTCCCCTCGCAATCCGGCACGGCGCGCGAGCCAGCAGTCGCCCGCTCACCCCGCGTCGCAACAGCGCCGCCCCGGCCGCGAAATCGAGCCAGAGGGCCACGTTGTCAGACCCGGTCATCGTCGTCCGGAACAGCACGGCCAACGCCTTGGCGCCGAGGCTCCGGACCTTCAGGGTCAGCCGGAAATCGGTCCCGTAGCGCGGCAGCACCCGGACGAGAATCTCGCCGCTGTTCAGCGCCGTCTCCGTCTGAAAAAGCGTGCGCCCGAGCAGACTGAGCAGCCCGTCGTAGAAGCGGACGAACGGCCGGCCGTCGGCGTGGAACTCCAGCAGCCCCGGCCGCGAGACGGCGGCGCCGCCGGGCCGGACCGCCTCCGCGCGGCCGAAGAAGACCAGGCGCTTCTCGCCGAGCCGCACCGCGTACACCGCCGTCCGCGCGTCGCGCGCGACCAGGTCCGGCTCCAGGCGCTCGTACGGCCCTTCCAGGTGCGGGGCGATTGCGAACCGCAGGCCGAGCAGCCCGCCCTGCTCCGGCGTCGCGTAGAAAAGCACGTGGCGTCCGCCGTCGCTGAAGATGCTCGGCGCGACCATATCGCTGAATAGATTCGGCGCGAAGATCGGCGGTTCGGTGCTCCAGGTCCGAAGGTCGGGCGAAGTCGCCGACCCGACGCAGCCGCGGCGCTCCGGGTTGCGGCCGCTCTTGCGGTGCGCGGAAAAGAAGGCGCGGTACACGGACTGCGCCTCATCGTGGAGGATGGTCATCTCGTCCGGGGCGGGCAGCCTTTCGTACCACGGCTCGGCGGAGAACTGCGGGCGGAACCGCTCGTTGAGCGACAGGCGCCGGTCGCCGGCGGCTACACCTATCATGCGGCCCTCCGGGTCCGCGCAGAGCAATTGCCCCTCGCCGGATCGCTCGGCGGAGCAGATCGGGCGGAGCGGTCCGGTCTTCTCGCGGGGCTCCACGCTCGCCGCCTGCCAGCGCACGCCGTCGGGCGAGGTCTCCCACGCGAGCCCTTCCCTGGCCGCGCGGAAAATCGCCACGCCCTTCTCGTGCGCGGTGATCGCGATCGGTTCGTCCGCCCGGCGCATCTCCGGCATGAATACCCGTCCCAACATGAGCCTGCATTTCGCAGCCGCCAATGCATCCATTGTCGCTCAACACCGCGCTCGCGTCAACAGGCAGGCCCGCCGAGCGCGGAGGGCGGAATGCGGAATGCGGAGTGCGGAGCCGTCCCTAGTTGACACGAAGTAGCCGGCAGGCTACAATATCAGACATGAAGCGCTCTTGATCCTGTTGGCCGGCGGCGACAAACGAACTCAATCCCGCGACATCGTAAAAGCATTACGCCTTGCGCGGAATCTATAGGAGAGACGCAATGGCCAAAACGAGGACTACACCTTATGACGTAGCAGAACACCTGCGGACGCCGGAGGAAATGGCAGCGTACCTCGAAGCGACCCTCGAGGAAGCGAAGGGGGACGCGGCGCTGATCGCGAAGGCGCTCGGCGACATAGCGCGCGCCAAGGGCATGGCACAGGTCGCTCGCGACGCCGGGCTCTCCCGGGAGAGCCTGTACAAGGCTCTCTCCGGCGAGCGGAACCCGGATTTTGATACAATCCTGAGGGTCGTTGAAGCTTTGGGGTTAGAACTTCACGCCGGGCCGGCCCGCACCTGAACCTGTGGCCGATACTTTCCGGCAGTTGCCGTATGCAGCCAAGGTGCTATAATCTAGCCATGAACAGGAGGACAGGTGGCTGAGAAGCTGGACGCTCGCCGCTTGCGCGCTGCCGTCAAGGCGGGCAGAATCGAATGGCAGAGACACGCGCTGGAGCGCATGGCCGAGAGGAACATACCCCAAGCGGCCGTCAAGGCGGCGTTGCTTAAGGCAGATCGGATCGAGGAGTACCCCGACGCTTATCCCCTGCCGGCCGCTTTGTTCCTGGGCAGGTTTGGAGAACGGCCTCTGCATGTTGTCGCCGCCGTGGATGTCGGAGCGCCGAAAGTCTATGTGGTCACGGCGTACGAACCGACTTTGCAACATTTCGAGCCGGACTTCCGTAAAAGGAGAAAATGATGAAAACCAAGAAGCCGGACCTTTGCCCTGTCTGTAAGGGCACGCGGCGGCATGGCACTACGACTTTCACGGCAGACCTCGGCTTTGGCGTGGTCGTGATCCGCAACGTGCCTGCGCTCGTCTGCTCGCAGTGCGGCGCGGACTGGATCGAGGATCAGGTAGCCCACCGCATTGAAGGCTTGGTCGAGGAAGCAAAGGCCAAACACAGCCAAGTGGAAGTCATGGCGCTCTCGTGACAAGTGCAGAGTCCGGAGTGCAAGGCGGATGGGGCTTCGCTCGGGAGGGGAAGAAGCGGCGCGCGGCGTCATGTGGCGGTATCAAACGGGCCGTGTCTCTCCGGATTCCCGCGTCGCTGTTTTCCTTGACAACGCAGTCGCCAGCGGATAGATTCCGCGTGGATATGCGGGCCGTTCGAGAGGGCGTGGCGGGCGAAGGAAATAGGGTTTGTTTCACCGGAATTTGCCGGGATTTGACCGCAGAACTACTTGGCCATGGAGCGGGCGGCGCATGAGTTCGGCTCGCACCGAGACCGGTAGGTTTTCAGACTGGTGTTCGGTCTGCACGCCGTCGCGGCGTTCGGCTGCATCCTTTATGAAGTCGTGAAGGCGCCCGGCAGTCTCTCCACGGCGCTTGCGGACGCTAAGGCGGATTTGGCGAAGGCCGAAGCGACCGTCGATAGTCTGGTCACCACTGCGAAGAAGGCGGTCTAGCGAGACAGGAGCGGGCCGAGTCGAAGGGTTCGGCTCGTTCCGTCTTCATACGGTCCGTTCCGACTTCTTGCTTGACGCCGGCTGGACGCAGTGGGAGAATGTGCGCACAGAGTAGAATGCGCTGGTTGATTGGATCGTGACAACATGGCAAAGCCAACCCGAACAATAAACCCACTGCACTTTGAAGACCTTGAGCCTCACCGCTTCGAAGATCTTTGCCGACAGCTGATCTATGACTACCGTGAATGGTCCTCCATCGAGGCAATTGGTCGATCCGGCTCAGATGAAGGAATAGACATCCGCGCCATAGAGACGATTCCAGCCATAAACGAACCAACTGACGAGACTGACGCGGACGACGCGCCTCCAACCCCTTCGCAGCAGCGGACATGGGTCTTCCAGTGCAAACGCGAACGCTCTATTACTCCAAGAAAGATAACGGGCATTGTATCCGAATTCTTCGCACGAGCATCAGCCCCGGTGCACGGCTACATTCTGATTGGAGCATGTGATTTTTCAAAAGCCGCACGGGACACTTTTCGATCTGAGATGACCTCCAGGCGCATCCAGGAGTTCCAAATCTGGGGCAAAGGTGAACTAGAAGATATGCTTTACCTCCCTAAGAATGACCACCTCCTGTTCGCGTACTTTGGAATTTCTTTACAGGTCGTCAGACACTCCCTAAAGACCAACGTCAATGCGTTGCTCACAACCAAGCGGAGGCTCGTAAAGACACTCGGCGAACTGCGAGCGCGTAACTTTCAGCCAGTGCTGATTCGGGATCCACGAAATGTCGATTACCCCTATATCCGCAACGTTGCCGAGTTCGTCAAGCATCCGCAGTGGGGGTATCGGGACTTTGAGGGACATGATCCGCTCAACCACGCTGCATTCGTTGCGAAGAAGTACTTTGCATATGCCGACTTCACAACTAAAGAGTGGGATGCCTTACAAGATTTCAATGATGCGTCATTGTCATTGTTTTCACAGTTTTCCGGCATCCGGCAAAAGCTTCCCCTTGAAGATCAGAAGAGGTGGAAATATTGGGCGTTCTGGAGCAAACTACCAGAGCCGAACCGAGCGTGGCTCAAAGTGATCCGCGTAATCCCCTACACGCGAATCATAGCCGTTGATGAAATTGGCGACATCTACAATGAACCTCCGCATCTGCTGGTTGAGTACCGTGTAGATGGCGACCCATTTGAACCAGGCGCATATCCTTGGATAGAAGGTTGCGGGATGCTTCCCAACGCGTTTAGACCCGAGATGGAGAAGAGGAAGAAGTTCTTCCCGGAGACTATCCCGGATCCCGATCCGCCGAAGGAGGGTGGCCCGAAAGGGGAGGCCATCGGACATTGAGCTTCGGCGTCCAGTGTGGCAGTACAGTGGTCAGTAGGCCATGTTTGCGATTTGTAACTCTTTACGCAGCAAGCACTAACGACTGACGGCATCTAGACTGGGGGTCTGGAGGTCGCCGGTTCAATTCCGGCCGGACCTTTACAACCTCCGCTCCCCGTCGAAGAATCTCGCCCGTAATCCCGTCCCGATCACAGCAGGGGCTTCGAGTCTTCAGCTATGCCTGGCGGGCACCGATGATGTGGGCTATCTCGAGGACGTACTGTGAGCCGGTCATGCTCCGCTCAGTCAGGTCTTCGCCCGTGCGATCATCAATGAATCGCAATCCGCCGTCGAGCCCCTGCGCGACTGAGGCCCCCAAGTCCAGAAAAACCGCCAGGAAAGGACTTGACAGCGGCCACTTCGAGGGCTATTTTAACGCCTTCGTCGCCCGCGACTCCGGAAGGGGCGGCCAAAGGGGAAATCCCGAAATAAATACTGAATTCCCAGTAAGGAGACTGAAAATGTTTGGGCTCAAGGCGAAACGCATCGGCTGCGTGCGCGATAGAAGTCCCCTGATCCTGGAGGCGCTTGAGCCGCGGCTGCTCCTGAGCGCGGGCAACCCCCTCTTCAAAGTTCTCGCCCCGCTGGCCGTCGTTTCCAGCCCCGATGGCAATGTCAATGTCTCGATCTATGACGCGACCGGTTCCGGGGCCGTGGATGCGAGCGACGTCAAGGTCGCGTTCGGAAACAATGACTCCGTTAAGTCCATCTCGCTGACCGGCTCGGAAACGATGGAGGGGCTCGGGTTAGTGATCTCCGGTGCGACCTCCGTCGGCGAGATCACGGACGCGCGCACGGCGCCGGGCGAAGTGGCCTTTATCGCTTCCGATTCAAGTATTACCTCCCTTTCGCTCAAGTCGGGCATGAGCGGTTACGACCTGAACGACCTGACTCTGGGCGGGATCACGTTCCCGACGGTGATTGACGCGGCGAGCGCCACTAACGACACCGCATTGTACTGCACCGGCTCAGTGACGTCCGTGACGCTGGGCGGCGCCGAAGCGGGCGACCTCGTGATCACCGGAGAGAATCCGGTCAGCCTCCTTTCGAACAAGACCCTCACCATCAACAAGGGCGGTCTCGCGGGAGACCTGGTGACCGGCGGCGGGGAAGGCGCGGTGACCTTGGCGGGAGATTTCACTTCAACCATGAACATCAGCGGGGGCTTGGGCTCGCTGACGATCACAGGCGGCTCGTTCAGCGGCGTCCTGGAGGCCGGCGGCCCGGTGGGCGCGATTTCCATCGTCTCGGCAAAAGCCGGGGGCGTGGCCACCGGGGGCAACATCACGAGCGGGGCGGCCATTGACGTCACCGGCGCGGACGCGAAGAGCGGGCTATCCGTGAAGTCGCTCTCGGTAGCCGGCGCGATCACCGGCGCGACCCTGGACCTGGCCGGCGGTCTCGGCGCGCTTACCGGCGGCGCCTGGACCGGCGGCACGGCGGAGGCGGGTTTTGCGGGGGCGATCACGCTGAACGGCGATTTCGGCACGGACTTTACGTTGGGCGGAGATCTGACCTCCCTGACGATCAAGGGCGGAGACTTCACCGGCACCCTCAGTGCGGGGGGGCCGGTCGGAACGATTTCCGTCGCTGAGGCGAAAATCGGCGGCCTGGCGGAAAGCGGCGGCGACGTGACCGACACCGCGGTCATTCTTATCAGCGGCACTAGCGAGAAGACCGGCGATTCCCTGACGTCCCTCTCGGCAACGGGCGCCATCAGCGGCCTGAGCCTGAATATCTCCGGCGAACTCGGCGCGCTGACCGCCGAAGGCTGGACGGGCGGCACGGCGGCGGCGAGTTCGGCGGGGACGATCACATTGAACGGCGATTTCGACACGGCGCTGACGTTGAGCGGAGAGGGAGGGCTGACGTCATTGACGATCAAGGGCGGCAACTTCAGCGGCAGCCTGGACTCGGAGGGGCCCGTGGGAACGATCTCCGTCTCCTCGGTGAAAGGCGTGGGCGGCGACGTGAGCAGCACAGCGGCCATCCACATCAACGGCGTCGTCGCGAAGACGGGGATGTCCCTGCAGTCGCTCAAGGTAACCGGCGACATCAGCGGGGGGGAACTGTATGTCCATGGCGAACTCGGCGCGCTGACCGCCGGCTCCTGGACGGGCGGCGAGGCTGGGGCGGGTTCGGCGGGTACGGTCGTGCTGAACGGCAATTTCGGCGCCGACGTGGTGTTGGTCGCAGGGCTGAAATCCGCGACGATCACGGGCGGTGACTTCATGGGCGGCCTCAATACCGGAGCCGAGGTCGGCACGGTTACCATCTCGTCCAAAGTGGTTGATGGCAAGACGGTCGGCGGCAATATAGACTCCGGCGCAACGCTGTTCTTCAACGGCGCGGATCCGAAGACCGGCCTGTGCCTTGGGAGCCTCACCGTGACCGGGGCCGTCACGGACCTGACTTTGAACACAAAGTACGGCCTCGGTTCGATCACCATGGGTTCTTTCGACGGCGGCTCAATATCCGCGCCTTATGTGGAGAGCGTGAAGGTCAACGGGAATATGACCGACTCCAGCTTCAACCTGAACGGGGAGGACGCGAAGGGCCTCTCGCTGGGTTCGGCGACTATTCAAGGCTGGTTCTCAGAATCCAACGTGGTGACCACGGCGGGCACCGGTGCGATCTCGGTCGGCGGCGCGGAATATTCCACCCTTTATGCGGGCGTGGAGTCCGGCGCGACGGGCCTGGTCATCTCAAGCTCGGAATTCGTCAGCGCCGAGATGATTGATTCCTTCACAATCACCGGCGCGGTGAAGGATACTGAGGGCAACTCGCTGATCGGCTCCGACATCGCCGCTGAGACCTTCGGCACCGTCGCCCTGCGCGGGCGGATCGAATGGGACAACAACGGGACTGCGTTCGGAATATCCGGGATCACCATGGACAGCGTGAGCTTCAGGGACCCCATTGTGGGCGTGCCGGTGCATTACAAGGACCTCGACCACTCGCTCTCGTACGAGGACGCCTTTATCCTAATCCTGTGAAAGGCGAGGATTGAAGCCGGCTTCCGCTGGAGCAGAATGCAAGCACCGCGAGATGATGAGACCGTCTTAGGGAAAACAGGGCGACACTTGCCCGTCCACTGAGACGGTGATGTCGCCGTTGCGGTCTAACCAGGATTCCACGGCCCGACGCCATTTGGCATTTCATGTTTTGCGCGGGACCGAAGGACCTCTCCTCAAACGGCAGCGCCGCTTGAGCGCGCCGATTCGACCAGACCCTGTTTCCGGTTCCAGAGGCGCTCGCTGAGCGAGACGTGATAGACGTGGGGGTTCACGAATCGCTTGACGCCCGGGTCGAGCCGGTCCACGTCGGCCTGCCGCCGCGCGCGCATCTCCTGGACGGTGGGCGGGTCGCCGACGGGCTGGCCTTCCTCCAGGACTTTCACCAGCAACGGCTCGACCTTTTGAATCTCCTCGCGGACGAGAACTCTGCGCTTCGCGGGTTCCGTCGGATGTTGCAGGATGACCCGCGCCATTTGCCTGGGATCTTCATCGGGCAGGCTGAGCAGATCGGCCGTGGCCAGGCCGCGGGAATCATAGAGCCGCCAGACGGTTTTTTCGCCGGGGTTGAGGATTTTCTCAGGGGCCTCGGAAAGCTTGATCGCCGGCGCCCATCGGTCCCCGTCGCGCACCGCGGCGAGCTTGTAAACGCCGTCCAGCGCGGGGGATCCTTCGGAGGTGATGAGCCGCGTGCCGACGCCGAAGGCGAGCCGACGGATGAGCCGGTCCGGATCTACGCCCCAACGCGGCGCCTCTTCCTGTATCTGCGTGAGGATCTGCCAGATGACCAGTTCGTCGAGCTGGTTCGAGAGGAAGATGCGCGGCTCGGTGAAGCCCGCGGCGTCGAGCATCTTCGCCGCCTGAATGCTCAGATACGCCAGGTCGCCCGAGTCGAGCCGGATGCCCGCCGGCTGGTGTCCCTTCCGGCGTAGTTCCTCGAAGACCCGGATGGCGTTTGGAATGCCGCTGCCGAGCGCGTCCACGGTGTCCACGAGCAGCAGGCAGTCGTCGGGATAGACCTCGGCATAGGCGCGAAATGCGCCGAGTTCGCCTTCGCCCAGGGCCATGAACGCCTGCACCATGCTGTGCGCGTGCGTGCCCTTGGCCGGGAAGCCCAGCGCGCGCGACATGCCGACGTTCGAGCTGAAGTCCGCCCCGCCGATGAGCGCCGCCCTCATGCCGGCATTGGCCCCTCGCTCCTGCGCGCGGCGCATGCCGAACTCCACCAGCGGCTGCTCGTGCGCGCTCTGGCGGATGCGCGCCGCTTTGGTCGCGATGAGGGTCTGGTAGTTGAGCTGGTTGAGCAGAGCCGTCTCGAGGATTTGCGCCATGGCCAGCGGCCCCTCGACCACGGTGATCGGTTCCTGCGGATGAACCACGCGACCCTCGGGAACAGCGGCCATGCTGATCCGATCGAAGCTGCCGTTCGAGGCCAGCCAGTTCAGGAAGTCGTCGCCGAAGAGCCGCCGGCCCGCCTGCCCCTGTTGGTGGCGAAGATACTCGATCTCGTCGTTCCGGAACCGGGCCTCGCGCATCCAGTCCAGCAGCCATCCCAGGCCGGCGTTGACGCAGTATCCCGCGCGATGCGAACCATAGTCCGGGTAGCGTCGGAAGAAGTGCTCGAACCGCGCGCGCTTCTCGTGCAGCCCCGTCCGGAAGTAGAGCTGCGCCATGGTGAACTGGTACATGTCCGTGAAGAGCATGCCCTCGGCCATGCGCCGGTCCGCCGAGTTCATGGCGCGGACCTCTTCCGGCCGAGAACGTCTCCGGTCTGCACGAATATGGCCCCGGCGCGCGCCATTTCCTCGCGGGCGGCGGCGACGTCGCCGGGTTTGACTTCGATGCCTCGGATGGCATCCTCGATCAGGAAAACGTCAAAGCCCAGCTTGCGCGCATCCAGCACCGTGGCTTTCACGCAGTACTCCGTTGCGAGGCCGCCGATCCAGAGCCGCCGGATTCCCCGGGCCTTGAGTCCCGCCGAAAGCTCCGGCGCGTCAAAACCTGAGTAGGCCTCTTTGGCCGGATCGGTCGCCTTGGAAACGACCAGGTCAATCGCCCGCGTGTTCAGGCCGGGAGGAAACTCCGCGCCCGGCGTGTTCTGCACGCAGTGGTCCGGCCACGGGCCGCCGGACCGTTTGAACGAACAGTGATCGGCCGGATGCCAGTCGCGCGTGGCCGCCCGGAACAGCCTCTTCATGCGCATCCACTGGTTGAGCGGCGGCACGACCTCGTCGCCGCGCGGCACCGGCAGTGCGCCGCCAGGGCAGAAATCCCGCTGTACGTCCACGAGGATCAGCGCGTCGGTCCCCGGGTTGATGCGCGGCGCGCCCATGGTCTCTTGCCCCGCTTGAAGATCGCGCAACGCGCGCTGTGGCGCTGCGCCCCATGCCCGAACGCAGCGGCCCTTGGTGCTGCGCGGTATAACACTCGGTCAGCGATGCACTGTCTGCCTTCCTTGATCTTGGCGCGCAGTATATCATCCGCCTCACGGACGCGCCAAGCTGCCGGTTATGTGAACCGTAACAGCAAATTTTTAGTGAAGCGATCATGTCCTGCCCAGAAAGGGCAAAGCGGGCGAACGCGGCCGAATTCAGCCCTTCAGCGCATACACGCCGCTGCGGACACGCCCGAACCGTTTGTCCCTGGCGAGGATCTTGCCAACCGTGGATAAGTCCTTGGAGTTGGTCTTGTATCCTGACACAAGGACGGCCTCTATCGCCTCAGCGAGTGACAGTGTTTCCTGGCCCTGGAAGACCTCAACCAGCTTATTGGCCAGGTTGCCAGCCTTCGTCCTGCCCTGGGGCTTTCGTACCCGCTTCTTGTCGGATTTCGCTCTCAGCATGATTGTTCTCCGCCTAAGTCTGGATTTCCCGCGCGGCCATCTCGTTATAGGGCCCGACCACACCGACGACGGGGATGCTAATTTCAGGGAAGATATCCGTGGGGGTCCGCCGCGCTGAAAAGACGCCGAACAGACACACCCGGATATATCTTGGCCGGACTTGCAGCGGTCGGTAGCGCCGCTCCAAGCGGCCTCTATCGGTGGAGCCTGGGTGGGGGAGGATCTGGCGTCGCGATTGCTGAATGGAGCGAAGCCGGCGCAACAGTGAGAAGCGGCAGCCGGACATGAACGATAGCAAGGGGCAACATAACGACCATGAGGCTGGGATGGTGGACGTACGAGTACGGTCCCAACGGCGTTACGAACGCGGGCGTGGCCACGATTGCATCGGCATAGACCGAAGAGCGGAAGGGTCGCGCCGCGGAAGCTGTGTTCGACACAGCCGGTTTAGCAACTGCATACCCCGCCGCAACGGCCGCGCACAGAAGCGCCGCCGCTAACGCCAAGACACCCGCTTCGGGAAGGCGAGTGAAAGATGAGCTGCGACCAATCCGATACACGAATGACGCCCCTTTCGGCGGCAGCGATCCCACACATCCCGAGGTCACGCGACAGGCTCGAAGCGGAGATCGTCACGCTGGCTTACGCCCGGATCGGATTTGAGCAGGCTCTCCATCACCTTGCACTCGAGGCAACTCTCCCGCTTGGCCGCCCAGCTCCCTCCTGGCTTCCCGTGGCACAGGGTTCCCGTGATGAACCAGCATAATCCCGGCAGTTTGAGCTTAGCCGACGGGCAGCGTTTGCGAATCTCCGTGGAGCATTTGTTCAGACTCCAGCACCGCGGGATCTTCCGCAGGTCCGGGTGGCGGTGCAAGATAGCTTGAAAAAGGACGTGTTGCTCCACGTGGGGAGGCATGTGCCGCCATCCCTGCTCGTAGGACTGCACGGCCTTGGCCGAAACGCCGAGCAGTTCGGCCATCTCCTTCTGGGAGCGCCCGAGTTCCTGACGCACCGTCTTGACAGTGGGTATGATCATAACATTACACTCTACTACAAAGTGGTGCAGGTGTCAACGTTCGAGACTGGCTAGTTCACCTGCTTGACAAGCGGAATTCTAATGGCCATAATCCGAAGTTTAGGGGCTGACCGTTATGTGCACGGCTTGCCCGCCGGTCGTGTGGAGGGCGGCCATTTGGGAAACTCCGGCTCACAACTTCGGTAGACCGGAGTGCAGCCCCAAGAGCTCGTAAAAGGGAGGACTCAGGGTTGTCCGGCACGCTCGGTACATCGTATTTCACCTGGCGGAGGTCGCCATTCCGCGGCGCCTTTTCGCGAGGATCCTTCGTCGGATCGGCCGGTTATGTCCAATGCCGGTCTTGCGGCGCGCCGGAGGTGAGCAGAGACGGTTAACCGCGAGAAACTTGGGGAAGATATGCTTTCCTGCGGCCAAAAGGCCGTTCGGGGGCTTCTTTTGGCCGGAATTCGGGCTTGGCTACGCGTGTGTTGGGAACTCCAGTGCCGAAAAACTGCCGGAAATGGCCTTGACAGCGGCAGGCTGTCGGCTAGAATATCACTTGCGGGAGGCGGGCGTCCCGGGTGGGGCGGCCAAATGGGAAATCCCGATTGACACGCATGAGTTTGGCCGTCACAATACGACACTTCATGCTCGACCGTCGGAGAACGGGCTGGCCTAGGGCGAGTCCCGGTTAAGCTGAAAGAAAGGAGAAGCCATCATGAAGTCCAGGGTCGTCGTCCTGTCCTGCGCCGTTAGTGGCCTTATTTCACTTCTTTGCGGCGGCTGCACGATCGAGGTGCAGCCGGCGCGCGTCGTCGCGGCCGAGCCGGGATTCGTCGTCACGGGCGGCGTGGAAGTCGTCGAGCCGCCGCCGGACGATAGAGTGTACATCTACGACGTGGGATATCCGCCGGGTTGTTATTTGTACGGGGGCTTCTACTTTTATGAGGGACATCGCTACACGCGCGACGTCTTCGTCCGCGATATCGTCACCGTCAACATCCGGGAAAACCGCTACGTCAACGTCGTGGAAAACCGGCGGGTCGGCGAGCAGATTAAGGTGCAGCACGCAACCGAATACAAAAAGACCGGCGGCCATCCACAAGCCGGCAAGGCTGTCCGTCCAGCGGAAAAGGCGCCTACAAAGGGTTCCAAGGACATCAAGGAGACCGGCGGCCATCCACAAGCCGGCAAGGCCGTCCGTCCCGCGGAAAAGGCGCCTACAAAGGGTTCCAAGGAGTCTAAAGAGAACAAGGAATCCAAGGAGTCTAAAGAGAACAAGGAATCCAAAGAGTAATTATTCTTCCGGCCCTGGCCGATCATGCTAAAATAGAGTCCCGCTTCACGAAGGCGGCGGAGGAATCGAACGCGAAAAACCTGCTGGGTTTAATGTGTTGGAGACGGCCGTCCGAGGAGGGATGGCCATATGGCTAATTCCGGTTAACGACCCTCTTAGCCCCTATGGGCGATGGGTGACCGTCGGACCGTACGGACTTTGCTGGTGCCCGAACGGGGTTGAGGCGGGTTGGCGACCTTATTGCTATGGCCATTGGGAGAGTACGGACGCGGGGTGGTACTGGGTCAGCGACGAGCCGTGGGGATGGGCGACCTACCATTATGGACGCTGGGCCTACGATCCAAACTACGGCTGGCTGTGGGCGCCCGGAACGCAGTGGGCGCCCGCATGGGTCATGTGGCGCGAGGGAGGCGGTTATTGTGGCTGGGCGCCGTTGGGGGTGTCCGCCACCATTGGCCCCGACGGGGAATTCAGCGTCGGAGTCGTCGAACCGACCGCGTTTGTGTTTGTCGAGGAGGGACATTTCCTTGAGCCGGTCCGTCCGGCAACCGTGGTTATTGACGTAACCCTCGTCAACAGGACGGCCACTATCACCAGAATCGGGCCGAAAACCGAAGTGATCGAGCGCGCCACAGGGCGGCAAATCCATGCGGTTTCGGCCAAGCAGTTGCGCCACAATCAAGAGACGGCCACGGCCGCCAGGCAGCCGCAATTGAAGGCGTTGCATCACCCCCAACCGCCTAAGCGTGCCCAAGGACAGGCCGCAAAGGAAAAGGAAGAAGAGCGCAAGCCTGCCGAGGGCGTCGGCGCTCCGAAGCAGAAGCAGGAGGAAAAGCGCCAGGCTGACAAGAAGGACGCCGCCGAGAAAAAGAAAGCCAAAGAGGAAGAAGAACATCGCGGCAAGGAAAAGGAACAACAGCCGCAACAGTAACTGCCGACGTGTTCCGGCACTGCGTTCTCATCGTTTTCAAGATCGAAGGCAAACCTTCCTGAGGGGCTTGTCAACCCATTACTCGCCGACGACCAATTGCGGGGTCTGATCGCTTTTTATCTCCGCGAGAGGCCCTCTGGACTGTGCTGGCCAGCGCAGCGATTCTGACTGCCGGGATCGCGGCTTGGTCGAACAGCTTCAACGGCCCTTTCATCTTTGACGATTTGGGAGCGATCCGAGATAATGCGACCCTGCGCCATTTTCCCGCCTGGGAGAATTTCGTCCCGCCGTCCGCGAGCCCGGTCGCCCGCAGGCCGGTCGTAAACCTCACGTTCGCGCTCAATTACGCCATCGGCGGCTTCGACGTGCGCGGATTTCACGCCGGGAATCTGCTCATCCATCTGCTGGCTGCGCTGGTGCTCTTCGGTGTCATCCGCCGCACGCTGCTGACATCGTCATTGAGGGAACAGTTCGGCGGCGCAGCATCCGGTCTCGCGGTGGCCGCGGCGCTGATCTGGGCGGTCCACCCCTTGCTGACTGAAGCGGTGACCTACTTGACCCAGCGCACAGAGTTGCTCATGGGTCTCTTTTTTCTGCTCACCCTGTACAGCGCGATCCGCGGCGCGTCCAGCGGGCATCCCGGGCGATGGTACGCAGCCGCCGTCGCCGCCTGCGCCCTGGGCATGGCCGCCAAAGAAGTCATGGCGGCCGCTCCGATCATCGTGCTGCTGTACGACCGATCTTTCCTTTCCGGGTCGTTCCGCGAGGCGCTTTGCCGCCGGTGGCCATTGTATCTCGGTCTGGCCGCGACATGGGCGATACTCGGCGCGCTGCTGATCGCGTATCCCTGGGGGCGGGCGACCGGCGCCGGGTTCGGCCTGGCGGAGGCGGGGCCGTGGGAATACGCGCGCACACAGGCGGGCGTCATTCTGAACTACTTGAGGCTGAGCTTCTGGCCGAGGCCGCTGTGTCTCGACTATTCCTGGCCGATCGCGACGAGCGCCCTGCAGACCATCCCGGCGGGGGCTGTCATCATGGCGCTGCTGGCTGGGACCTTGTGGGCGCTGCGACGGAGGCCTGCGCTGGGGTTTCTCGGCGCGTGGTTCTTTCTGATCCTTGCGCCCAGCTCCAGTTTTGTGCCGATCGTCACGGAGGTGGCCGCTGAACGCCGGATGTATCTGCCGCTGGCGGCCATCGTGACGGCCTGCGTCATTGCGGCCTATTGGCTCGGCAACCAATTGCTCCGCCGCGTGATCGCTTCCCCTGAGACGCGGAAACGCACGGGGCGCGCTGCGGCGACGGCGGCGGTCTTGTCCGTCGCCGGCGTGCTCGGCTGCCTGACGTTCCACAGGAACGCGGATTACCGCGACGCGGTCTCCATATGGCAGGACACCGTCGCCAAGCGGCCCAAGAACCCGCGGGCATGGTACAATCTCTCCGACGCTTATTCCGGGACAGGCAATGTTGACGCGGCGCTCCCATGTTTGAACAAGGCGATCGAGTTAAAGCCCGACTACGTCGAAGCCTACAACAACCGCGGCGTCGCCTACGGCAAGGCCGGCCGCCTCAAGGAAGCCTTGCGTGACGTGGACCGCGCCATCGCGCTCGCCCCCGATGACGCCTCGGGGTACTGCAATCGCGGCAACATCTACGCGGCTGCGAAGCGCCCTGCCGAGGCCATTTCCGACTTTGATCGAGCCATCCAGCTCAAGCCCGATTACGCCGATGCGTACAACAACCGGGGCGCCGCCTATACCAAGTCCGGCCGCCTCGCGGAGGCCATGCGTGACCTGAACCAGGCCATTGCGCTCAAGCCCGACGAGGCCAATGCCTACCTTAACCGGGCCGTCGCTTACTATGCGGCGAAGGACTACGCGCGCGCCCTGTCCGACGTGCGCACCGCCCAGCGCTACGGCGCGCGTCCGCCTGCCGATTTCCTCCGCATGATAACCGAGGCCGCCGGCCGCTCCAACCCCGCGCTTCCCCCGGCGCCGTGACGAGTCGGCGCGCGGCTGGGCTGAGAGTTGAGCGGCCGACAACACTTATTCTATAGATCAGAACATGGCCAAAACCGTGAAGCAAAAGCGAATCTTTTGGTTTTTCCTTTTCATTGGTTCAACGGGTGTATTACACGCCTGGGGATCCGGGACTCGACCAGGTTATTAGGTACATGCCCAGTTTCCGCATAATTTCCTATTAGCGATTTCGGACCGCCGAATGGGGAAGCGGCCGGGCGTTTCCCGTACCTTCGGATTTTGCCGCCATCCTTCGGCATTCGGCAATCCTCCGTCCCGCTCCGCGCGACTGAGCGGGGGGCGTTCGGAAATGACGTCCCCCAGTCTTCCTCACCCGGCCGAGAAGCTACTTGACAGCGGACAATTCAAGGACGACAATCGCATGTCTGCAAGGCGACAGTCCTTTGGAACATCTTGAAAGGAGAAGAGGAATGCGACGCCTCGTGGCTATTCTGGCATTGGCCGGCCTGGCGGCGGCGGCAACGGCTCAAAATACGGCAACCAAACCCACGTTGGCGCCGCGACCGATGGAGCAGGCGCCGGACGCCGATCAGGCGGATTCGAGCGGGCTGTACAATGCGGCGCTGCTGGAGCTTGGGGCCACGGCCAGGGGCACCGGTGCGGCCTTCAACAGGGACTGGCCGCCGGACAACACGCTGGTGCGCGACCAGTACAACGGTGGGACGATATTCGACAAGAGCGGCACGCTCAAGGGCGGGCGGGTGGATATCCGTCTCCTGATCCCCGTGGACATCAAGGCCATCGAGGTCGTGGGGCTGGACTACCACGGCACCAGGCAGCCGAAGGCCATTGACATTTTCGTCGAGGGCAGCCCGGTCCATCACGCGGACCTAGCGGACGCTCCGGGACAAGTCCAGCGCATCGAGCTGGAGGCCCACGGACGCAACGTCGGGATCTTGGTCACCGACGAGTACCCGGTCCGATCAACGCCCGAGGGCGGATTGAACTACGGCGGCTGGTTGCGGTTGCGGGTGCTGACGACGACCAATGTGGCGGAGAAGATGAAGCCGCCGGCGCAGTATGACGTGAAGCCGGCGCCGGCGAACCTCGTTCCGACCGACGGCAGCCTGGCCGAAGGCGAGGTTGAAGTCGTCGGCCGGCCGCGCATGACCCAGGGTCATCCCTGCACGCTGTGGGACAAGGAGGACATCGCCCATTACCAGGAGATGCTGAAGACGAGCAAGGAGCTGCAGGCGCAACTCGCCGGGCTCAAGAAGGCGATGGATATCCGGATGACGCAGCCGCTGGGCGTCCCCCAGCCGCAGAAGGGCCCCGACGGCCAGTGGCTGCATCTCATTGACAACAAGGTGTCGCCGAACGGGCTGACGTATGGCGCCATTCACAACGGGCTGGGCCTGGACATCGCCAACCTCGGGACGGTGTACGCTCTGACGGGGGAGGAGCAGTACGCGGAGTTCTGCAAGAAGCTGCTGCTGGCCTACGCCGATGCTTATCCCAATTACGGCATCGGCGCCCGGCCGGGCTTCAACCACGATCCGAGCAAGGTGTTTGACCAGCGCCTGAGCGACGCCACCTGGCTGATCCAGGTGGCGCGCGGGTACGACCTGATCCACGATCTGCCCTCGATCACGCCCGCCGAGCGGAAGCACATCGAGGATGACCTGGTCAGGGCCAACGGCCGCCATATCACGGAGAACCATGCGGCAGTCGAGGCGCCGACCAACTGGTCGGCGATCGACACCTGCGCGGTCCTGACGGCCGGCTATGCCACCGACGACGAGAAGTTGATCCAGATCGCTTACTATGGCCTCCAGGGGACAGAGGAAAAGCCGACCGGCGGCCTGTTCGAGAGGCACTTCACGCAGCCGATTGACGTGGACGGCATGTGGGCCGAGGGCGCGATGGGCTACCAGTTCATGGCCCTGGAGGCCCTCGTCATGGACGCCGAGGAGCTGTGGCACCATGGCATAGACATGTACCGCTATCATCATTGCGCCCTGAAGCGGCTGTTCGATTCCCCGCTGCGGTTCGCCTACCCGGACCTGACGACGCCGGCCACGCACGATTCGGGCCGCGACTCGATCGTCGGCGGCGATTCCTTCGTGTACGAATACGCTTACCGCCGCTACCGCGATCCGAGCTACCTGCTGATCCTGAACCAGACCGGGCGCCACCTCGACGCCCACTTCCAGCAGTTCCCCGTCTCGGTGCTTTATGACCGCGACCCGAACGAGAAGCCGGCGGCCGTGGAGTGGAAGAGCGTGAACTTCTTCGGCGTCGGCTACGGCATTACGCGGATCACCTCCCCGGCAGGCATCACCAGCCTGCTCCTGGAATACGGGCCGAACCGCTCGCACGGCCATCCCGACAAGCTGTGCCTCGATCTCTACGCCTTCAACGACCAGCTCATGATGGACCCGGGCAGCATCTGGTATGAACTGCCGCTCTATCAGCAGTGGTACCACAGCACGCTGGCCCACAACACGCTGGTCGTGGACGAACGGAACCAGGTCATGTGCGGGGCGACGCAACTGGTTTACGCCCCGGCCGAGACGATGGGCATGCAGCGCGCCTCGTGCCGCGACGCCTACCCGGGCGTCATCATGGATCGGGCGGCGTTCATGACGGCGGAGTACGTGGCCGACATCTTCGGGGCGTTTGCGAGCTTGCCGCGCAGGTTCGATCTGGCCTGGCACATTCGCGGCCAGTTCGCCTCGGACCTGAAGCTGGATCCGACCACGCTGCCCGAACCGAGGGAAGTCGGATACGTGGCCCTGACGAACGTCCGCAAGGCCGCGCCGAGCGACCAGGCTTGGACGGCGACGGTGACGCGCGAAGGGAACGCGGCCCGGTTCCTGGCCGCCGGCGGGACGCCAACGGAAGTCATCGTCGGCGACGGGCATTACAATCTCGAAACGCCGCCGGCGATTCTGGAGCGGCGCGAGACCGCGGCGACCGTGTACGGCAATGTCATTGACATTTCCGGCGGCAAGGAGGGTTACGTCAAGGGCGTCAGGCAGGAGGGCGGTCTGGAAGCCGGTTACGGCCTGCTGAAGGTCGAGACGGCCGCGGGCGTGGACCTGTGCTTCGCGTCGTACCGGCCGGGGACGCACCAGGCCGGCGGGCTGGAAACGGACGCCCAGCAGGCGTTCGTGGTGATGGACGGCCGGGCGGTGAAGGCCATGTACCTAGGCGGCGGCAAGCTGCTGAAGGCCGGCGGGGCGGCGCTCGAGCGAAGCGAGCCGGGCCTGGCGTTCATCGAGAAGGCGGAGACCGGGGCGTACGTGCTCGCCAACCCGTCGCCGAGCGACGCCGCCGTCACGGTGACCTTCAGTCCGCTGAGGAACATGGAGGCGTTCAACCTGGACCTTGCGGGCCGGCGCAGCGGCCCCGCGACGGTCAGCCTGGGCGCGGCGGGCGACTCGTTCTCGGTGCAACTGAAGGCGGCATCGTCCGTGGAGTTCGCCCCCACGGGCGCGGTCAGCGTCTATGACCGGCGGCAGGCCGTGCTCATGCAGCGCCAGGCCGAGCAGGAAGCGGCCATGACGAAGGCCCGTGACGAGTGCGTGGCCCGGACCCGGCTCAGCGAGGCCGATGCCCAAGCCAGGCCGGCCCCGGCGAACACGGTGGTCGTTGTCCAGGCGCGGAACTTCTCGGCCCAGGGCGGCGGCCAGGTCGGCATCGTGGACAACAAGCGGGGCGTCGCCAGCGGAACGTGCATCAACCAGTGGGACGCGCAGGGCCATTGGCTCGAATGGACGTTCGACGTGCCGGCGGAGGGTTACTACAACATGACCCTCTGCTACTGCAGCGAACTCGACCTCGCGCAGCGCCAGATCAAGGTCAACGGGGAGGTGCAGGAACCGTTCGCCCCGATGATCTTCCCGTCCACCGGTGGCTGGGCCAACGGTTCGGACGACTGGCGGCTGTCCACGGCCGCGAACCCGACGAACGACAAACCGCTGCTGCTGAAGTTCAAGCAGGGAAAGAACGTCGTCCGCCTCACGAACCTGAACGGACGCGGAA
>Ga0181536_10000358_pt1 | contig 54936 bp, 50 predicted proteins | sample PEATcosm2014_Bin_41_FD_121105 | JGI IMG/M metagenome (GOLD analysis project Ga0181536, IMG submission 121105) | Peatland microbial communities from MTU Mesocosm Facility, Houghton, MI, USA - PEATcosm2014_Bin17_60_metaG | ecosystem: Environmental > Terrestrial > Soil > Wetlands > Peat | place...
ATCTGAGACTCACCCAGGCGGTCAGGCCAAACTCAAAATCAACCGTTCACCGTGGCAACAGCCGCGAAAACCGCCCGGTCTGGTAAAATGAGAACTGCTGGACGCCCAGGGCTGGCCGTGGAACGCCGACATCGCGAGGCGCGCACCGTCGCCGCGCCGCCGCGCTCCTCGTGATGACAGGAAGGCGAGCCGCCACCCCACCCTGGCCTTAACGGCATACCGGTGTAAAACCTCCCAATGCCCCGACACTCCGTTCCCGACTTCCCACCGCCCACCGTCGTCACCGACACCGATGCCCTGGCCGCGCTCTGCCGGCGGCTCGCCAGCGAAGAGTTCGTCACCGTCGACACCGAGTTCATGCGGGAGCGGACGTACTACCCGGAACTGTGCCTCGTGCAGTTGGCCGGCGAGACCGAGGTCGCGGTGATCGACACCGTCTCCGATCGCCTCGATCTCGGGCCTCTGGGCGAACTGCTGGCCAATCCGGTGGTGACCAAAGTGTTCCACGCGGCGCGCCAGGATGTGGAGATTTTCGTCCATCGGTTTGGCGTGGTGCCCACCCCGCTGTTCGACACCCAGGTCGCCGCGATGGTGGCCGGGTTCGGCGACCAGGTCGGCTATGATTCTCTCGTCGCCAATCTGACCGGCGGCTCGATCGACAAGGCGCACCGCTTCAGCGACTGGGCCGCCCGCCCATTGTCGGCGGCGCAGATGACCTACGCCGCGGCCGACGTGACCTGGCTGCGCATGGTCTATCGCCGGTTACTTGCCCGCCTGGTCGAGGAAGGCCGGCTGTCCTGGGTCGCCGAGGAGATGGCGATCCTGACCAATCCCAACACCTATCGCGCCGAGCCAGAGACCGCCTGGGAACGCCTGAAACTCCGCGGCACCAACCGCCGTTTCCTGGCGTTGGTCCGGACGCTCGCCGCCTGGCGGGAGCAGGAGGCGCAGCGCATCAACATCCCCCGCCAGCGTCTGCTGAAAGACGAGACGCTGATGGAGATCGCCGCCATCGCGCCCACCAATCCCGAGGCGCTGTCGCGGGCCCGCGGCATCACCCGCGGCTTCGCCGAGGGCCGCACCGGCGCGTCCTTGCTGGAAGCGGTGGCGGCCACGATCGCCTTGCCGGAAGCGAGCCTGCCTCCGGTGCCGAGGCACCGCGATACCGCCAGGCCGTCAGCGGCGTTGGTGCAGTTGTTGAAGGTTCTGCTGACCGCCCGCTGCGAAGAGAATCAGGTGGCGGCGAAGCTCATCGCCTCGTCGGACGATATCGACCGCATCGCGTCGGAGGATGCGCCGGATGTTCCGGCGTTGCACGGCTGGCGGCGCACCGTGTTCGGCGACGACGCGATCGCGCTGCGCGAAGGCCGGGTCGCTTTGGGTGTCGACGGGAAACGAATCCGGCTGATCCCGGTCGGCTGATCCCGCGCGGCCGTCTCAGGCGTCACGGCCCGGCGCGTCCGGGCCACCTGATCCAACCGCGTGCGGTGACAGGTGGCCCGAACAAACCGGGTCAGGCGACCAGGCGCGAAATCGTGCTGTGGCTGACGTTGTACGTCTCGGCGATCGTCGCGAGAGTCTCGCCCTTCTTGCGCCGCCGCAGCGCTTCCTGTTCCTGCTTCGGCGTCAGCTTCGGCTTGCGGCCAAGCTTCACGCCGCGCGCCACCGCCCGCGCCTGGCCCGCTTCGGTGCGCGCGCTGCGCACATCGCGCTCGAACGCCGCGAGCCCTTCCAGCATCGTCAGCAGCCGGACGCCACGCAGATTGGTATCGGCCCAGGGCTCGGCGAGGGACCGGAAGATCGCTTTCCGTTCCGAGATCGCGGTCAGCGTCTCCAGCAGATCGAGCGTGGAGTCCGCGATCTGGTTTAGCCTGGCGACCACCAGCACGTCGCCCGCGCCAAGCTGTTCGACCGCGCGCCGCCGTTGCGCGCGCTCCGACTTCGCGGTGCCGCGCGTGTCGCGGTGGACCTTGTCGCAGCCGGCCGCTTTCAGTTGTGCCGCGATTTTCTGACTGTCGGTGGTGGAGATCATGTAGCCGTGGATCATTTTGTCATTCCATGAAGAACCTGGCCGATCCCGCGAATCGGCCGATTGATGAGGATACTAAGTCCCAACGCACGCCGGTGCCAGCGAATTGAATAAATTCACACGGGCAACGTATTTGCATTGGGCCGGTCTCAGCCGCGCTCCCCGTATCGGACCCGGGTCGATGCGCTTCGTGGTGGGTGCATGAGCCATGCGATCCGCACCACGCGGCACCGTATCTGGGGTGATCTTCGGTGCATACAAGCGCTTTACCGCTTCCGAAGGTCGTGTTGATCAGTTTTCCCCTCCGTTCGCGGCTTTTTCGTGGCGACAGCGCCATGACGAATCCCTCTCGCTGCCGTGTCCTGGTCTCCTTTGACTGATTTTCGCGCCTGGGCCGGAATTCAATCTGATTCCCGGTTTCCGGCGCCTTTCCGCTTTTGGAGCGCGCAAATAGGGCTCCGGCTGGTGCGAGGGAAGGCCGAAACAACGTCAGATTTGCTCACTTTTGAGCGAGACTTCCCAAACTTGCTTGCCGCCGCGGCGAAATTCGCGCAAATTCGCCCACTTTTGGAGATCGCCATGCCGTACGACCCGATCAGGGACGCGCCGCGCTTCTGCGCCACCTTAAAACGCCTCGCGGAAGTCGAGCATTTGACGAGCCAGGCGATCATCCACCTGTTCAACAAGCAGCGAACCCGGGGCGACCACCTGTCGATATCGCGTGCGACCCTGGATCGGTTCATTCAGGGCGAGGATATCACCAAAATCCATGAATTGCGCGTGATTCATGATATCTTGCGCATCCATCCCGCCTATGGGGCCTACTTCGAAACGGACGCGCCCGCCCCAACCAACGGCGCGGACAAGTTCGCCCAGGCCTTGGCGGCGTTTTTCGCGCCGGGTGACGCCGCGGGAGACGATGTCCGGCCAGAGGACATGCGGGCGGCGCTGCCCGGTCAGTCCGTCCTCATGCGCCGCGATCACGACTCGATCAGTCTCGACAAAGGCGTGCGTGTGTCGTCACTTTTGTTGACGGCCGAGGCGGGCGGCGTGACGATCCAGGAGTCCCAATCATACCGCACCCCGGACTATGAAATGCCGTTCGAGCAGACCGACCGGGGCTATTTGTTCGCCCACGGCCGCAACGTGTATTTCCTGATGAAGGAAGTCGGCGGCAGTGCCGTCAAGTTCGGGGTCATCGAGCAGGCCTTACCGGAACTCGATCGCCGGCAGCCCGTGCAATACTTCCAGGGTCACGTCATGGTCGTGAGCCGCCGCGGCGTGTTTCCCCGCACGCGGTTCGCGGCCCGCCGGTACAGCCCCAATCAGCATCCGGTGACCTCCGGCATCGTCCCGCCTGGCGAAATCGCCGACCCGCGCGCGGTCGAACACCCGCGGCTGGATTTCGTCGAGAGCCGTGCCGCGCGACCCGCCTGATCCGGAGGCCCCAGAGAGGCCATGGCGGAAGCCGTGACGGGAGGCCGTGGCGGGCGCCCGGCGGGCAACGCGCCGGAAGGAAGGAGAAACGTCACAAGCTGGCGCTTGCGGAACCCGGCCCGCGCTCTTATGAGGGGGCGTCAAGGTCGCGGAAAGGCCGCAAATCTATGGCACTTGACATCCCACACGAAAATCGCGCCGCTTCGCCCAACCGGGTGGAAGAGGCTTTGGCCTTCGACGACGTGCTCGTCGTGCCGGCCTATTCTCAGGTCCTGCCCAGCGCGACCAACACGAGGACGCGGCTGACCCGCGGGATCTGGCTGAATATTCCGCTGATCTCGGCGGCGATGGACACCGTCACCGAAAGCGACATGGCGATCGCCATGGCGCAGCTCGGCGGCATGGGCGTGATCCATAAGAATCTGACACCCGAGGAGCAGGCCGCGCATGTCCGCCAGGTCAAAAAATACGAGTCGGGCATGGTGGTGAACCCGCTGACCATGTATCCCGACCAGACCCTCGCTGAGCTGATGGCGCTGAAAACCGCTCACAAGATCAGTGGGTTCCCGGTGGTCGAGCGGGGCACCAACCGGCTGGTCGGCGTGGTCACCAACCGCGACGTCCGCTTCGCCACCGATCCGTCGACCAAAGTCTACGAACTGATGACGCGCGACAACCTGGTGACCATCAGTCCCGATGCCGCGCCCGAGGAAGCGCGCCGGTTGCTGCACCGGCACCGGCTGGAGAAGTTGCTGGTGGTCGACGACAGCTACCGCTGCGTCGGGCTGATCACCGTCAAGGACATGGACAAGTCGGAGCTGCACCCGCTCGCCAACAAGGACGAACTGGGCCGGCTGCGCTGTGCCGCCGCCACCGGCGTGGGGCCCGAGGGCATCGAACGGGCGCTGGCCCTGATCGCCGCCGAGGTCGACATCATCGTGGTCGACACCGCGCACGGGCACTCCAAGGGCGTGTTGCAGGCGATCGAGGCGATCAAGAAGAACTCCAACGCCGTGCAGGTGATCGGCGGCAACGTGGCGACGCCCGAGGGCGCGCGGGCGCTGATCGGCGCGGGCGCGGACGCGGTGAAGATCGGCATCGGGCCGGGCAGCATCTGCACGACACGCGTGGTCGCCGGCGTTGGCGTGCCGCAGTTCACCGCCGTCCTGGAAACCGCGGCGGCCTGCCGCGAGCAGGGCATTCCCGCGATCGCCGATGGCGGCATGCGCACCAGCGGCGACATCGTCAAGGCGATCGCGGCGGGGGCGGACGCGGTGATGGTCGGCAGCCTGCTGGCCGGCACGGATGAAGCGCCCGGCGAGGTGTTCCTCTACCAGGGCCGTTCCTACAAATCCTACCGCGGCATGGGCAGCCTGGGCGCCATGGCGCGCGGCTCAGCCGACCGGTATTTCCAACAGGACATTAAGGACGAACTCAAACTGGTGCCGGAGGGGGTCGAGGGCCGCGTCGGCTACAAGGGCGCGGTCAGCAACGTGGTGCACCAACTGGTGGGCGGCCTGAAAGCGGGCATGGGCTACACCGGCAGCGCCGACATCGAGGCCCTGCAGGCCAATACCCGCTTCCGCCGCGTCACCGGCGCGGGCTTGCGGGAAAGTCATGTGCACGACGTCTCGATCGACCGCGAGGCGCCGAATTACCGTCAGGACTGAAGTTCCCAGGGGTACGCTTCCGGAGTCTGACTGGCGCCCGCCCGACCTGGTTTCGGCTTCGCCATCGGCTTGCGCATCGGCACGCGTGGCGCCGGCCGGCTGAGTTCCACGGGGCCGCGCCCCACGGCGGTCAGCCCCACGGGGGTTAGCTCCGAGGGGGTTAGCCCCACGGGGGTTAGCTCCGAGGGAACCAGCCCCGAACGACTCAACTCCGAAGGACCCAACTCCGCTGGGGTCAACCAGCGCAGCATCGCGTCGCCTTGCATCGGACGGCCGAAGTACCAGCCCTGGCCTACGTCGCAGCCCACGTCCCGCAGCCGGTCACTGACGTCCTCGGTTTCGATGCCTTCGGCCACGACATTCATCCCCAGCGCGCGCGCCAGCGCCACGGTGGCACGGACGAGTTTCCACGCCTCGGGATCGGTGCGGCAGACACCGATGAACGAACGGTCGATCTTCAGTTCAGCGAATGGCATCCGCAGCAGTGACGAGAACGAGCAATACCCGGTTCCGAAACCATCGATCGAGACTCGCACGCCCTTGACGCTGAGCCTTGTCAGCACGTCGGTCGCCACGGGCAGGTTCGATATCAGTGTACTTTCCGTGACCTCGGCGATCAGCGCGCCGGGCGGCACGCGGTGCCGCGCGAGGATTGACTCGACCATCGGCAACAGCCCGGGATTGGCCAGCACACGCGGCGAGATGTTCACCGCCACGCTGCAGTCCGGCCGGATCTCCCGCCACCGGCGGCATGCCACGATGGCGTCCTCGAGCACCCGGAACGTCAGTCGGTTGATCAGCTCGGACTGTTCCGCGACCGGGACGAACTGGTCCGGCGAGATCACCCCGAGGGTTGGGCTATGCCACCGTGCCAAGGCCTCGACGCCGACGATCTCACCAGTCACCAGGTCGGTTTTCGGTTGATATTCCGTATGAATCTCATCGTCCCGCAACGCCTGGTCGAGTTCCTGGGCGCTCGGGTAGCTGGTGGCCCGCCGGCTTTCCACGCGCGGGTGTAACGGATTGGACAGCAGCAGCGCGTGCAACCGGTACGGATCGATCGGCCGCGCCAACACGCCCGCGACCCGCAGCCCGAGGTCGCGCGCGGCTTGCAGCGAGTCGGCCTGGACCTCATCGGCGGCGCCGGATACGAAGATCACCGACGGATCGGCATGACCGCGCCGCAGGTGGCGTAGCAGGCGCAGGCTGTCCTGCCGGCCCAAACCAAGATCGATCACGACGACATTGTGCGGACGGGTGGCGAATTTGTCGGTCGCTTCACCCAGATTGCTGGCGGTGTCGGCTTGCCAGCCGAGCATCTCGACGCAGCGCGCGAGAATAACGCGTTGGATCGCCTCATTGTCGACGATCAGCACTCGAAATGCGACAGCCTGCGTACCATGCAGATGAATCATGTCAGGTCCTCGCGGTGTACTAAAAAGGTTCCCACTGAAAATTCCCGGCCGCGCTCATGCCGCCGTCAGTAACAAGGTCTCCAGTTTGGAGTGGACCGCTTTGAATGCGTGCAAGCGTCTTCTGTTCGTATCGCGTCGAAACGAGTCTCCGCGTTTGTCAGGGCGCGCGGCGCGGCGGCACTTCGATCCACCGGTTCGCGCGCACGATGCCGGTGCTGGCTTCGCTCCACGCCCGACGCCCGCCGCCCGCCGGCGGACGGCCTGATCGCACGACGCGGGAACGATCTGTCGCGTCCCGGTGTCGATGCCGCCGGTGCGGCTGGAGTAACAAGGCCCCCGCGGTTGGGCGCCGTGCGATGCGCGACCGATCGCAACCATGCCGGAACCAGTCGGGGGCGTATCTTGCGTCGTGCCGCGCGAGCCCTGGAGGTCACCCGTTCCCGCCTGACTGAGCATCACGGAAAGCCGGCCGGCGGCCGTGTCGAAAACCCGGCTGATTGGATCGCGGGGAAGGTTGGGGCGGTTCTGGTCCGTCAAGGCGCGCGGCGCCCGAACCGGCTCATGATCCCTTCGATCCCGCCGCGCCAACATGGATGCCCTCCGCTGGTGTCACGTCAGGTCCGTCGCCGGGCGTGATCGCCGTTAGCCGTTCCGATGTAGGGAGATTGACACCATCTTCCTTACAACTTCCCTTCACGTCTTGTTGTTACGCGATATTCCAGAATTTGATACAATGAATGGCATACGCCAAACCCGCTTCGCGGTTATCCTCGGCCCTGGCCCCGTTGGCACGGAAGCAACCCCCAAACGCCCGAATTTCGCCGTCATTAGCCCGGCAGCTTGCACCGCACGGGTGCGCATCCGCGTACATCCGCGGGCATCCGCGATTGATCCTTTTTTGCCTGAATACCGCATGCACCGCGGCCAGTCCGGCTTCGGCGAAGGCGAATTTTACCGCGGATGCACGCAGATGCACTCGGATGAACGCAGATAAACACAGACGGTTTTCTGAGTCCGACCCGCCCGGGGGATGCCATGGCATTCCATGGCGGCCGATTTGGCGTCCGTGGCGCTCAACCCGAGGGTCTCTGCACCAATACCTGCCAGGCCAGTTCGAGCCGATCGCCGACGGCTGATCCCCGGTTCGAGCGTCGCCATGACCGCGGATCGCTTCGGGCCGCCAGGATGACCGGCCGCCGCCGGCGGTGAGGCGTGGCGGACGGGTCTGGAACCCTGTATCACTCCGGCCAATGGTTCAGATCCACGCGGTGGTATTCGACGCCTACGGCACGTTGCTGGATGTCCATGCGGCGATGGCGCGGCACGCCGCACGGCTCGGTGCCAACTGGCGCCAGATCAGTGCCGACTGGCGGCAGAAGCAACTGGAATACAGTTGGGTTCGCAGTCTCGCGGGCCCCGCGCACCACCGTGATTTCTGGCGCCTGACCGAGGACGCGCTGGCCTGGACCGCCGCCCGCCATGGGCTCGAGGACGCCGCCGTGCTGGCCGACGTTCTCCAGGCCTACCGCACGCTTGATCCCTATCCCGAGGTGCCCGCCGTGTTGCGCCAAATCGGCGCGTGGGGGCTGCCCAGGGCGATCCTGTCGAATGGGGAGCCCGGGATGCTGGCGGACGCGGCACGGTCGGCGGGAATCGATCAATTATTGGATTATTTTCTAAGCGTTGAGACAGCGAGAATTTTCAAGCCCTCGCCCCTGGTCTATCGTCTGGCCGAGGAGCGGCTGGGACTGCCCGCCGGCCAGATCGCGTTCGTCTCGTCGAACGCCTGGGATGCGTTTGGCGCGCATGCGTTCGGCTTTCGGGTGTTCTGGATCAACCGGACCGGCCAGCCGGACGAGTATGGCATGCGTCAGGCCGCCACCGAACTGACCGGCCTCGCGGCGCTGCCGGGCGCCCTCGGCGCGCGCGGCCCAGAGTGACTCCGGCCGGGCGTCTTGAGGCGGCGATCGCGCTGCTGGAAGCGATCGAGGCCGCGCCGGCCCGGCCCGCCGACGCGGTGGCGAACGACTTCTTCCGGGAGCGGCGGTTCATCGGCTCGGGCGATCGCCGCGCGGTGTCGGATCGGGTATGGCGCGTGCTGCGGTCGCGGCGGCGGTTGACCTGGTGGGTGCCGAAGGCGACGCCTCGGCTGCTGGTGGCCGCGTCGCTGCTGACCGAGGGGTGGACGCTGTCGGGCGTGGCCGGGTCGTTCTCCGGCGATCGGTTCGCCCCTACTGGGCTGGAGCGGAACGAATACAACGCGCTGCGCCGGGTCGAGGGGCAGACCCTCGATCACCCCGAGATGCCTGAGCCGGTGCGGTTCGAAGTCCCGGACTGGCTGTATCCGCGCTTGCTCGCGCAATTCGGCGACCGCCTCGCCGCCGAGATGGCGGCATTGAGTGAGCCCGCGCCGTTGGATCTGCGGGTGAACCTGCTGAAGGGCACCCGCGACGCGGCACGCGCCGCGCTGGCCGCCGAGGGATGGGAGGCGCGGCCGACCCCGCTCTCGCCCTGGGGATTACGGATCGAGGGCCGTCGTCCGGTGACGACGGGCCCCGCGTTTCAATCCGGGCTGGTGGAGATCCAGGACGAGGGCAGTCAGCTGATCGCCGCGTTGACCGATGCGCGGCCAGGCATGCGCGTGGTCGATTGGTGCGCCGGGGCAGGGGGCAAGACACTGGCGCTGGCGGCGATGATGGGCAACCGCGGGCAGATCGTCGCCTGCGATGTGTCGGCGTCCCGGTTGGAGGGCGCGGTGCGGCGGTTGCGGCGGGCCGGGGTGAACAATGTCGAACGCCATCTGGTCGGGCCTGGCGATAAGTGGGCGAAGCGGCGGGCGGGCGCGTTCGACCGCGTGCTGGTCGATGCGCCTTGCACCGGGACCGGCACCTGGCGGCGCAACCCGGATGCGCGGCATCGGCTGACGGAGCAAGACCTCTTGGAATTGACGCGGAAACAGTCCAGCATCCTGGACACAGCGCAGTCGCTGGTGCGTCCGGGCGGGCGCCTGGTCTATGCGACGTGCTCCCTGCTGGAAGAGGAGAATGAGGAGCAGGTGTCAGCGTTTGTGATCCGTCATCCCGAGTTCGTGCTGGTGCCGCCGGCGCGAGCGTGGCCAACCGACGCGGCAGTGCCGGAAGGGGATGTTTTGACCGGGGAGATGTTGTCGCTGACCCCGGCGCGGCATGGCACTGACGGGTTCTTCGCCGCGGTGCTGGAGCGGGGTGCGTGATCGCGATCCGCAAGGCGCGGCCGGCTGACGCGGTGGCGATCGCCGCGGTGCACGTCGCGGCCTGGCGCAACACCTATCCCGGGATTTTGCCGGATACGTATCTGGCGAAATTGTCGGTCTCGCGCCAGGCGGTTTACTACGACCAGGCGATCCGCGGTGGCACCGGCGTCATGGTAGCGATCGCCTCCGGCGTCGATGTGGCGCCGGGCAGCGCGGCGCGGATCATCGGCTTCACGACAGCCGGCAAGGCCCGCCGTGGCGAAGTCGGCGGCCGCGCTCTGGGCGAGGGCGAAGTCGAGACGCTGTACGTCCTGGACGACTGGCGCGAGCGCGGCGTTGGCCGCCGTTTGCTGCGCGCCGCCGCCGGGCATCTCGCCGAGGCGGGGTGCAAATCCGTCTATCTGTGGGTGCTGCGCGATAACCCGAGCCGGTGGTTCTACGAACGATTGGGCGGCCGGTCAGTGGCCGAGGCCGTGGTGCAGGTGGCTGGGCAGGGGGTGGTGCAGACGGCGTTCGTCTGGGACCCGATCGAACGGTTGCTGGCGGCGTCGCCGCAGAGTTCGTAGCGGGCGAATTCGTTAGTATCCCGATTTGAATGACCCCAACCGTTCCGCCACCCAGGGCAATCGCCTAAAGTGTCACGGTCGCCCCTGGCAGCCAACAACCCGGTCATCGCGAGCCGACACCCTGTCATCACCTCAGATCGCGTCCGCGTCGGCACAAAGTTTGTAACGTGGTGTTTCGCGCGCGTTGTGACGTCTGCCGGTTGGCGTTTTGCCCGCGTGGCCACGGACGACCCGTTGCGAGCGCGACGAAGCAATCTCGCGCCGGGTGCGCGCCATCGCGGAGATCGCGTCGTCGCTTCGCGCCTCGCGATGACGGCAGAAGCTGGTTCGCGGTCGGATGGACCGTTCGAGCGATTGGTCTGGCCCGGCCCGTCGTTGACACGAGAACCGCGGCCATGCATGTGTGCCGCATGCTTTCGATGGCTCGCACGATCATCGCCGCCCGCCGACGCCGCCGTTCTTCGACGGGGGTGAGGAGTCCGCGCGTGCGTTAAGTGAGTCAGCGGAACGATTACGAAGGCCCCCGTCGGCAGCGACGGGGGCCTTCGTGTTTTTTCGGTCTCTGTCGCTCCCCCACCAGCAACAAGGAGCACAAGATGACCAGTACAACGAACACCGCCGGGCCCGTCCGGACGCCAGGTCCATTTGACGCGGTAATGGATATCGCACCGCGGCCGCCCGTGGTGTTCGCCACCGGCCAGGGTTCCTGGCTCACCGACACCGAAGGCCGCCGCTACCTCGATTTCATTCAAGGCTGGGCTGTCAACACCCTCGGCCACTCGCCGCCGCCCATCCTGGAGGCGCTGGCGCGGCAGGCCGGGCGCCTGATCAATTGCAGCCCGGCCTTTTACAACGATCGGGTCATCGAGCTTTCGGCATTGCTCGCGCATCATAGCGGACTGCACCAGGTGTTTCTCGCCAATAGTGGCGCCGAAGCCAATGAAGGCGCCATCAAACTCGCGCGCAAATGGGGCGCGAAACACCGCGGCGGCGCTTACAAGATCATCACCATGGATCACGGCTTTCACGGTCGCACGCTGGCCATGATGTCCGCGTCGGGAAAACCTCAGTGGGAGCCCCTGTTCGAGCCGAAAGTCCCGGGTTTCGTGAAAGTGCCGCTCAATGATTTCGCCGCCGTCGAGGCCGCCGTGACGCCGCGCACGGTAGCCGTGATGCTGGAGCCGATCCAGGGCGAGGCCGGCGTCTTCGAGGCAACCGAGCCGTTCCTGCGCGATCTGCGTGCCTTCACTCGCCACAGGGGTCTGCTGCTCATCCTCGATGAAATCCAGACCGGGATTGGCCGCACCGGCCGCCTGTTCGGTTTCGAGCATGCCGGGATCGCGCCGGATATCATGACATTGGCCAAGGGGCTCGGCGGCGGCGTGCCGCTGGCGGCGCTCGTCGCCCACCGCGACGTTTGCTGTTTCGAGTATGGCGATCAAGGCGGCACGTTCTGCGGCAATCCGCTGATGGCGGCCGCCGGATGCGCCGTGATCGAGGCGGTCACGCGGCCTGGCTTTCTCGCCCAGGTAACCCAGGCGGGCGACCATCTGGCGAGCCGCCTGCGCGAACTTTCGGGCCGGCACGGTTGCGGCGAGGTGCGCGGCAAGGGTCTGTTGCGCGCGCTTGACCTCGGGCGCGAGATCGCCTCGCCGGTGGCCGATCTGGCGCGGCAGCGCGGTCTGCTGCTCAACGCACCGCGTCCCGATTCGTTACGGTTCATGCCGGCGCTTACCGTTACCAGCGCGGAGATCGACCAGATGATCACCATCCTGGACGGCGTGCTGCGCGATACGCGCCCGGCCTGACGCGCGCCGCCGGACGGCGGCTTCCGCGCCCTCTGTACCACCAGTTGAACGCCGGCGAAGGGAGGAGAGCGCATGAGTTTGCGAGGACAGTGCCTGTGCGGCGCGATTGCCTATGAGGTCACCCAACTCGACGGAGCGATCGTGCATTGCCACTGCACGACCTGCCGCGAAGCGCATGCCAGCGCCTTCGCATGCACGGCGCGGGTGGCGCGCGCGCATTTCCGCTGGCTCCGGGGTGAGGACCGGCTCCGCGCATACAAGTCCTCACCGGGCAAGGTGCGGCGGTTTTGCTCGGTGTGCGGTTCGCATCTCGTGGCGGAACGTCAGGCCCAGACGCATGTCATCCTGCGCGCGGCCACGCTGGATGACGATCCGGGCACGACACCGGCGATGCATATCTGGACCTCGCACGACGTCCCCTGGCTGAACCTGGACGACGCCGTGCCCCGTTTCGATGCGTTTCCGTCCGAACGGTGATGCGAGAGCTTTGTTCAGTACTGAGCAGAGCGCGGGCAACGGGCGGCGGCGATGGCCGGGTTGCATGATATGCGAATCCAGGGGGGTACGTTAACCAACGCGGGCATGGCGTGCCGCTTAGGGCAGCGTGGCGCGAGTGGAGGATGCGATGTCGCTTGCGACCTCACCGGGGCGAAAAATTCCCATCGTGTCGTTGGCCTCTACCAAAGGCGGCGTGGGCAAGACGACGCTCGCGTATGTTCTGGTGACGGAAGTGGCCCGGCGTCTGGCGCTGAACCTGGCGGCGGGGCCGGCCGGCATGGCCTGGCGCGGCCGCGTCACCTGCATTGACGCCGATCCGAATCGCACGCTCGCGCAAATTCTGCGGTTGACCAAGGACCCTCTCATTACCTGCGTCGAGAGCGACAGCGATCGGTTGCTGGGCGATCTCCGGCACGCTCAGGCGGAGTCGGACCTGGTGGTGATCGACCTGGAGGGCACCGCCAATCAGGCGATGCTCTACGCGGCGGGCAAATCGGACCTCGTCCTGGTGCCGGCGCAGCCCAGTCGGTTCGACGTGGTGGAGGCGGTGAAGACCATTGGGGTGGTGCGCAAGGCGGCGGACCTCGTGGGACGGGATATCGCCCATCGCGTGGTGCTGTCGCGCACACCGGTGTTGCGCCAGCGCGTCGCGGATCACTCGCGCGCGCAGTTCGTGCGGGCCGGATTGCCGCTGTTGCCGGTCGAACTGGTGCAGCGTGCCGCGTTCCAGTCGATGACCTACACCGGCAAACCGCCATGGCTGCAAGACGGCGGCGAGGCGGCCGCGGCGAACGTCGTGAGCTTGGTCGATGAGGTACTGGCCATCATTGGCCTGCACCTTCCGTTGATGACGCCGGCGGACCAGGCAAACCCGCCGGCCGCACCGGCGCGGGACCAGCGGCCCCACCTCCAGGGCGTTCAAACGGTCGCATGAACGCTGACCTGACCTCCGCCGAAGATCGGGACGACGCCGCGTTCCGCGCGCGCCTGGCCCCATTGGCGTCGGAGGTGCTGCCGGGCGGTTCGACCCTACCGGCCACGGTACCGCACGGGGCCACGCCTCCGAAGCCGCCTCGCCGCCTCATCGCGCGGGCCGGGAGCGCCACGGAGGACGTGTTGCCCGGCGGTTCGTCTGCGCCGGCCGGTGAAACGAGGGGGGGGCCGCGCTCGCGCCGACGTATTGTCGCGCTGGCCGTGATCGCGGTGGCGGGCGCGGCGGCGGGTGGGGCGTGGCTGTATCTCAGGCCGCTGGTGACCGGCGTGCCAGTCAGAACGATGGTCCCCGCGCGGACCGACGCTGGTTTGCCGCCGCAAACACGGGCCCCGGCATCCGCGCCAACGCGGGCGCCATTACAGGCTCAAACGCTGCCCCCGGCACCGGCGCCAACGCTGGCCCCGGCGCCGACGCCGGCGTCGGCGCCGACACTGGCCGCCGAACCGACGCCATCGGAGGCCCCGGCGCTGACCCCGACACCGGTCCCAACGCTGATGCCGACGCAGGCGCTGACATTGCCCCCAACACCGGCGCCAACACCTGCGGCGACCGTGGCCCCGGCGCCAACGCAGGCGCTGCCCCCAGCGCCGGCACCGGCCCCAACAGCTGCCCCAATACTGGCGCCAACACCCGCCGAGACGTTGACACCGGCACTGGTCGCATCACCGACGCCAACGCAGGCGCTGACAACGCCCCCAACGCCGGCGCCAGTACCGGCCCCAGCCCCGTCGGACGATATGATCAGGCTTTTGATGCAGCGCGGCGAGGCCGCCCTCGCCGTCGGCGACATCATCGCCGCCCGCCTCCTGTTCGAGCGTGCCGCCAGCCTGGGGTCGGCCGCCGCCGCCACGGCCGCCGGCAAGACCTACGACCTCGACTTTCTGCTGCGGGCCGGCGCGCGTGGCATCCGTGCCAACCCGCCCGCCGCCGCCGCCTGGTATCGCAAGGCGGCCGTACTGGGCGATCCGGAGGCACGGGACCTCCTGGCGCGCATCCAGCCCCCAACCCGGCCGTGAACAAGAAACCACCCGAGTTGCCGAACATCGAGGACGCGACGCTCCGGGCCTGTCTCGCCCCTCTGATGGATGCGATGAATCCCGGCGGCGAGACGGCGGGCCAACAGCCGTTGGCCGAGCCTGGCGGGCGCGCGCCGCGGCCTCAGCGCCCACCCACCGGATCCCCCGCGGGATCGAACGACAATCCGCTGCCGTCGCTCGAAGCGGTCGGGCCGCTTGAGCGCGAGTATTCCGGCACACCGAAAACGCTCGCCGAATGGCGGTTACTGGCCGACGACGACTTCGGCGCGTTCCGTATGATCGAACTGTTTCTCGCCATGTCGGACGCGGAACTATCGATCGCCGCCGCGGACTTTCCCAGGCAAATCGCTGGGACGGTGGCGCGAATCGCACGGATCAAACGGCGTTTGGCGGCGCAGTACGATACGGTGACGGCGGCGCTGAGGCTGCTCGAACGAGCGATGGCGCGGGCGGTGGCCGATCCCGGGAGCGACTGAACGGACCCACGGACGCCGCCTGCATGCGGCCATGGTTTTTTACCGGTTCGCGTTCGCCTCCCGCGGTGACAGAACTAAGAATCGAAACACACCTTCTGACGTCAACCAGGATGGGTCCTACTCTGACCCTTTCTCCAGCCACACATCGGTCAGATCCTGACCGATGAAGTGCGACGGCGTCATGTGCCAGCCCCGCACGCGCCGGGACATCACGACGATCCGGTTCCACCACAGCACCGGCACCGCGTAGGCCTGGGTCAACTCCTGGCGCTCGAACTGGCGGACGATCTTCAGCCGCTCCCGCGGGTCGCTGGTGACGGCCTGGCCGATGAACAGGGCGTCCAGGAAACGATCGGTCGATCCGGAATGATTGAGCGGCGACAGATCGCTGGAAATATAGTGCGACAACTGCGGCGTCGGGTCGTCCACGGTGTCGGCGCCGAAACCCAGGGCGGCGGCGAACTCGCCTTTTTCCAGCGCGGTGCTCCACGCCTTGGTGTTCAACTTTTCCACTTTCGCGGTGACCCCGATCTCGCGCCAGGACGACACCACCAACTCGGCCCCGGCATCGTACGGCATCGGCACGTCGGACCGGCTGGTCAGTGTCACGTTCAGGTTGCGCTGCCCCGCCGCCGCCAGCAATCGTTTCGCCTCGGTACGTGACGCGGCGATGTCGCGGGAGAAGCCGGGCAAGGTCAGCAGTTCGGCCTCCGACGCGCCCATCGCGGTGCCGGGCCGCATCAGGCCGCCGACATATTTCAGGAACGTCGTGCCGGACAATTTCGCCGCCGCCTGCCAGCGGTCAATGGCGAGCGACAGCGCCTGACGGACGCGCACGTCATCGAACGGCGGATGTCTGGTGTTGAACACCAGCGGCATCAGGTTGTTCCACGGGCTTTCCCGGACGACGGCCTGGTCGCCCATGGCCTCCACCAGACGATCCCGCTCAGCCGGCGAGAAGCCGCGGAACTGCGCCAGGATGCGGCCGGTTTCCATCGCCTTGATGGCGGCCTCACCGTTGAGATAGTCCGCCTGGAAACCATCCAGATACGGCCGGTCGGGTTTAAAATACTTTTCCCAGCGCCGGCCGATCCAATGGTCGCCCTTGACGTGCTCGACGAAGACGAAGGCGCCGGTGCCGAGAACGTTGGTGTTCGGAAACAACGGGTCGGCTTTGAGTTTGTCCGCGCGGTAGATGCAGTTCCACGGCGACGCGAAGTTCGCCAGCATGACCGCCTCGGGCCACTGCAGATGGAACACCACGGTCGAGGCGTTCGGCGTATCGATGCCGCTGATGGCGCCATATTCGGCCTGCCGCGCGGAAAACACGCCTGGCGGCGGATGAATGATCCGTTGATAGCTGGCGGCCACGTCCGCCGCGGTCAACTTCGATCCGTCATGGAAGCGAATATCCGGCCACAGATGGAACGTATAGGTCATCCGGTCAGGCGAGACCGTCCACGATTGGGCCAGATCGCCTTCGACCTTCGGATAGTCGGCGGACGAAAGCTTCAGCAGCGTCGAGTAATGCGGGATGACCGAGTGGATGAACGCGAACGAAAAATTGGCATGGCAGTCATAGTTCGGCGGTTCGGCGTCGACCGCGAACTCGAGGATGCCGCCATGCCGCGGCGTAAGCTCGGCCGCGGCGGCCTGGGTGGCGCCGTGGAGGGCCGCCGCCAGCAGCAGCAGCGTGCCCAAGGCCCGGCGCCAAAGTACGCCGCCCATGCGCGGGCGCATCAGTTGCTCTGACCGCTCTGCCAGCGCCGGAACTGGTCGAACAGAGCGTCCTTCTCTTCCTGCGACATCTGCTGGGCTCCGGCGGCTTTCGCCCGCTCGTCGAGGAACTTCATGAAGATCAGGCGCAGATCCTGCCCCGCCGCGACGGCGGCATTGCGTTTCAGCCAGTCCTCGGCGGGGGCGAAGCGTTGCCATCCCGGAATCTGGCTGGACAGATTGACTTCGGCCCATTGCCCTTGATGCCCGGGCGCCAGCAGCGTCTGGAACTGGGTGAAGAACGTATCGACCACGTTCGCCAGCTTGCGATAGTCATCGGATTCCGCCGCCACCGGACCCACGAACAGGCCGGTCGCGACCGCGACGGTATCGACCGGCGCGTCGCGTGGGACCAGACCGGGATAGTCCGTCGCGCTCAGCTTGCTCGGAACATAGGCGGCGACGACATCCTGGGTCAGCGGGATCGGCACCAGGTGCAAACCGCCGGTGTCCGCCAGCCGCAGCAGCGGCGCGGGCTTGCCGCCGACGAAGGCGACCGCGCCGATGTCACCGCGGCGTAGCTTGTCGATCGCCAACGCCGGTTTGTCGTTGCCCGGAATGGGCGATATTTTCAACAGTTTGAACAACTGGGCCGCGGTGATGGCGGTGTCGCCGGACGCCGGTCCGACGTTGACGATCTGGCCGGCCAGATCGTTGATGCCGGTAACCTCGGGCCGCGCCAGCAGATGGAATTCCACATAGTTCAATTTGGCGATGTAGCTGATCCGGGTCTCCAGGTCGGGGAACAGCTTCTGGGCCCGCGCGTAATCAAGGACGTCCAACTGCAGGAACGCCATGTCGACGCCACGCCCCTCCAGCAGGTCGGCGATATTCCGCACGCCGCCATGGCCAACCACCGGGATCATGCGCCGTGTCGTGCCGTCATCGACGAGACTGGCGATGTCCTCGCCGAGCCGCACCGTGATCCCGGAAGACCCGCCGGTCTCCACGCGGATGAGTTCGGTGCCGGAGGTCGCGTCGGCCGCGCGCCCGGACGATGCGGCCACGGTTCCAGCCAGCAAGCAAAGCGCGCCAAAGATCGCGCGGACAACCGACGAGCCAGTCATGCGGCACCCGATCCAGCAAGAGGTTGAAGTACGGCAGGCCACTGGTTGGGTAAGACGCCGCGAGTCGGTCAAGTCAGAAGCGCAAGCCGCCATCTCGGCCAGACACCTGGGTCGGTGCCGCGCCATTCGGATCGCCCCCACGCGGTCGCCGGGCCGCGTGCCCTCCGAAGGCTGACCGCGGGCTCTGTCGGAGCCATTCCGTGGCCAGGTGGCGATTTGTTCGCGACCACTTCCCCTTGCCTGGCTGGCGGGACCAGCCTGATCCGGCTTCTGGTTCCGGTTGCCCTGACTCGCCTGGTCCGGCTAGGGTGCGGGCTCGCGACGGGAACACAGCATGAACGACTTGTTTGGCGCGGGCGGTGGCCCAGTGGGCGGGAAGGCGGCGGGGGGAAAGCGCGGGAAGGCGGTCCCGGCGGTGCCCACCGACGACTACTCCGCCAAGGATATCGAGGTTCTGGAAGGGCTGGAACCGGTCCGCCGCCGGCCCGGTATGTATATCGGCGGCACCGATGAGACCGCGCTGCATCATTTGGCGGCGGAAATTCTGGACAACGCGATGGATGAGGCGGTGGCCGGCCATGCCAGCTTCATCGAGGTGTACCTGGAGGAGAGCGGTTTCCTCACGGTCCGCGACAATGGCCGCGGCATCCCCGTCGATCCCCACCCAAAATTCAAGAACCTCAGCGCGTTGGAGGTTATTCTCACGACGCTGCATTCCGGCGGCAAATTCGGCGGCAAGGTCTATGCGACGTCCGGCGGCCTGCATGGCGTGGGCAGTTCGGTGGTCAACGCCCTGTCCGAGGTGATGGAGGTCGAGGTCGCGCGCGACCGGACCCTGTGGAAGCAAAATTTCGCCCGCGGTGTGCCGGTCACCAAACTGATCAATGCCGGACCGGTGCATAACCGGCGCGGCACCTCGATCCGCTTCCGGCCGGACTCCACGGTGTTCGCGAACCCGCGGTTTTCGCCGGCGCGCCTGTACAAGCTCTGCCGCTCCAAGGCCTACCTGTTCCGCGGCGTCGAAATTCGCTGGTCATGCGATCCGGCTTTGCTCAAGGGCGCGCCAAAGGGGGGCAAGGACGACACGCCGGCCGAGGCGGTGCTGCATTTCCCGGGCGGGCTGCGCGACAGTCTGGAAGCCGATATCGGCGACTCGGCCCGCGTGCTGCCGCAAATCTGGTCCGGCGAGGCCGCTCTGCCTGGCGAGGCCACCGGCAAGGTCGAATGGGCCGTCTGCTGGCTGGATGAGGGCGAGGGGTTCCTCCATTCCTATTGCAACACGGTGCCGACGCCGTTGGGCGGCACACACGAGACCGGGTTTCGCGCGGCGTTGGTGAAGGGGTTGCGCGCCTGGGGCGAGCAGCGCGGCAACAAGCGCGCGGCGCAGGTGACCGCGGACGACGCGCTCGACCCGATCGCCGCGAAATTGTCGCTGTTCATCCGCGAGCCGCAGTTCCAGGGCCAGACCAAGGAGAAGCTGACCAACGGCGAGGCGACACGGTTGACCGAAACCGCGCTACGCGACCGGTTCGATCATTGGCTGGCGGCCGACCCCGCCTCCGCCGACAACCTGCTGGCCTTCGTGATCGAGCGCGCCGAGGATCGGATCCGCCGCAAGGAAGCCAAGGACACGCTGCGGAAATCCGCCACCCGGCGGCTGCGGCTGCCCGGCAAACTGACCGACTGCGCCCGGGAAAACGCCGCCGAGACGGAGATTTTCCTGGTCGAGGGCGACAGCGCCGGCGGCTCGGCCAAGCAGGCTCGCAACCGGGACACCCAGGCGGTGCTGCCGCTGCGCGGCAAGATCCTGAACGTGGCCTCGGCGTCGGCCGACAAACTGCGGCAGAACCAGGAGTTGCGCGATCTGATCGAGGCTCTGGGCTGCGGTGTCGGGGACCGGTTCGACCGCGCGAAACTGCGCTACGGCCGGGTAATCATCATGACCGACGCCGATGTTGACGGCGCGCATATCGCGTCGTTGCTGATGACGTTCTTCTATCGCGAACTGCCGGAGCTGATGCGGTACGGGCATATCTATCTGGCGCAGCCACCGCTGTACCGGCTGACCCAGGGCGCGAAGTCGGTCTACGCGATGGATGACGCGGACCGGGAGCGCAAGACGAAGTCCGAGTTCAAGGCCGCCTCCAAGGTCGAGGTCAGCCGGTTCAAGGGACTGGGCGAGATGCCTCCGGCGCAGCTGCGGGAGACCACGATGGATCCGGCGAAACGCACGCTGCTGAAAGTGGTGGCGGCGTCCGAGGATCGCGCGGCCACCGCCGAGCTGGTCGAAAGCCTGATGGGACGGCGGCCGGAGTTGCGGTTCCAGTTCATTCAGGAGCACGCGAGGACGGTCGAGGACGTCGACGTCTGAGCATGCCGCGTCCCGCCATCCATCCTGGAGAAATCCTGGCCGACGAACTGAACGAGCTCGGCGTCACTCCGACGGAGCTTTCGCGCCAGATCAACGTCCCGCCCAATCGGGTGACGCAGATCATCCATGGACGTCGCGGCGTCACCGCCGACACGTCGCTTCGCCTCGGCCATTGGTTTGGCATCAGTGCGCAGTTCTGGCTCAATCCGCAAAGCGCGTACGACATTCGCGTCGCTGAAGCAAAAGCGGGACGGGACATCGCGCGGCTGCCGACCCGGGCGACAGCGTCCGTCGCTGGGTAGTTGACCCGGAGAGTGCCGGGAGCCGCGACGGAGCGCCGGCCGTCTCTCTTCGCATGCCGGTCGGACACGATTTGCGCCGGACCTGGGCGACGACCGCGGCGAACGCGGCGACGGCTGATGCCGCGATGTGGCCACCCAAAGCAGCCGATCCCGCAAAGCGCCGGATATATAGAAAATAAATCTTTCTTCTGCGTCCATATTGCGTCGTAACAGAAAAATATCCTCTTATGGTCGAAGGGCGCCGGTTCTCGGGTTGGCGCTCGCCGAACCAGGGGATCACTCGCCATGGCCGTCACGACGTTCAGACAGGGAAGCGGCGTTACCCCGCGGGCAACCGCGGCGTGGCGAATGCGATGTCGTGGCGCTCTCGCGACTGGTTGATGCACGCTTCCCATTCCGGCTCCCAAAGGATTCCATCATGTTGCAATCGCACGTCATCGAGATCGATGGCGCGTTCGTCGGCGCCGCCGTGCGCCTGGACAGCGGCTATCGCTTCATCGCCACCGACTTTCGCCTGGAGGAACTGGACGGCACGACATGGCCGTCGCTCGCCGATGTCCGGCGATTGGCGAACCGGTTGTTCCGGACCGGTAGTTTCGCCGCACCGCCCGCCGTGGCGGAACCGGGCCCGCCGGCGTCGCGCTGACGCGGCCGTCGCGCGCCGGCGGGAGTGATCGTTGCTCCGCCGGCGCGCGACGCCAGCCAAACCCGTTGAATGGAGATCACGACATGTTCGGCCGCCGCTCATTGCTCGCGAGTGTTCCCGCTTTGGCATTTACCGGCGCCGGCCGCCGCGCCGCCGCGACACCGGCGAAGGCGCTTCGGATCGGCACGCAGAAGGGCGCCGGCATTCTAATGGCGGAACGGCAGCAGCGTGGTCTTGAAACCCTGCTCAACCCGCTTGGTATCGAGGTGCGATGGTCGGAGTTCCAGTTCGGCCCGCCGATCCTGGAAGCGATGCGGGTTGGTGCGGTCGATATCGGCCTGGTCGGCGATACGCCGCCGATCTTCGCCCAGGCGGCGAACAGCGACCTGCTTTATGTTGCCACGGTCCCAGCGGGTCTTTCGGCGATCCTGCTGCCGGAGCGGTCGATGTTGCAAACGTTGCGGGATCTGAAAGGCAAGCGGATCGCCTTCGCCCGCGGCTCCAGCGCGCACAATCTCACGGTCGCGGCGATTGAAAAGGCCGGCCTGACGTTCGAGGATGTGCAGCCGGTCGCTCTGGCGCCCGCCGACGCGGCGGCGGCGTTCGAACGTGGCGCGATTGATGCGTGGACGATCTGGGATCCGTATTTCGCTTTGTACGAGACCCACCCAGGCGTTCGCGTGCTCGCCGTTTCGACCGACATTTTGCCGCAAAATTCGTTCATTATTGGCAGCCGGCCCTTCGTCGAGGCCAATGCGGACATCACCACGAAGGTGATCGCGGAACTATCACGCATCAGCGCCTGGGCCGAGGCGAACCCCGAAGATGTCGCCAAACTGGTTTCGGACGGAACCGCGATGCCGTACGAGCCGACATTGCGCGCGGTCAAACGCTCGCCGTTCCAGGTCTTGCCGGTCAGCGCGGAACATATCCGTTCGCAACAGGAAGAAGCCGATCGTTTCCTCCGCCTGGGCATCATCCCAACCCGGATCAATGTTGCCGATCAGGTCTGGCACCCCAACGCATGAGCCGGCCGCTGTCATCGCGAGAAGCGAAGCGACCCTCGGGTCGGGCTCGAGGGCAGGCGCGGCAATCCCGCGGTCGGTGCGGATGGGCGGCGAGATTGCTTCGCTCGCCCGCGATGGCGGCAAAGGAATACTCGCGATGAAGCGCATCCTGCCCTGGGTCGTTCCCATTCTGTTACTTATCCTCTGGCAGGCCGCCTCGCGATTTGGCTTGCTGAGAGCTCAGGTTTTCCCGGCCCCGACGGCGGTCGCCGAGGCCGCGTGGCGGCTGGCGCGCTCGGGCGAGTTGTGGATGCACGTGAAGATCAGCACCTGGCGCGCGCTGACCGGTTTCGCCATCGGCGGCGGCATCGGCTTCGTGCTCGGCATGGCCAACGGCCTGTCGTCGCTGAGCGAAACGCTGCTCGACAGCACCTTGCAGATGATCCGGAACATTCCGCATCTGGCGCTGATCCCGTTGGTCATCCTGTGGTTCGGCATCGACGAGGAAGCCAAACTGTTCCTGGTCGCTCTGGGCGTGTTCTTTCCGATCTATGTCAACACACTGCATGGCGTGCGCTCGGTGGACCGGCAGTTGCTGGAGATGGGGCGCGCCTACGGCATGTCCGAGCGCCAGTTGTTTTCGCGCGTGGTGCTGCCGGGCGCGCTGCCGTCGGTATTCGTCGGGCTGCGCTACGGGCTTGGCATCATGTGGTTGACGCTGATCGTGGCCGAAACGATCTCGGCGTCGTCCGGCATCGGCTACATGGCGATGAACGCGCGCGAGTTCATGCTGGTCGATGTCGTCGTGTTCGCCATCCTGGTCTACGCGGCGCTTGGCAAACTCGCCGACAGCGTCGCGCGATTGCTGGAACGGGTCTGCCTCGCCTGGAACCCGGTTTACGCGAAGGTTTGAGCGATGAACGTCTCGGTTCTCGAACATGTCCCCGAACGGGATGCGCGGCTCAGCACGTCGGGCGCCGCGGTGTCGCTGCGCGGCGTCACGCGGTCGTTCGGCGCGCATCGTGTGCTGCGCGGCATCGATCTCGACATTCCCGCCGGCCAGTTCGTGGCCATCGTCGGCCGCAGCGGTTGCGGCAAGAGCACGTTGCTGCGGCTGATCGCCGGTCTGGATGAGCCGACCTCCGGCGCGGTCGCCATCGACGGCCGGACCGGGGGACGGCGGGACACGGTGCGGCTGATGTTCCAGGAACCGCGGCTGCTGCCCTGGCAACGTGTCCTCGCCAACGTCGAAGTCGGCCTGTCCCATCAGATGAACGCGCGGGAGCGGCGGCGCCAGGCGGCGGCCGAATTGGCCCAGGTGGGGCTGGCGGGGCGTGAGAGGGATTGGCCGTCGGTGTTGTCGGGCGGACAGAAGCAGCGTGTGGCGCTGGCCCGCGCGCTCGCCAGTCACCCGCGGTTGCTGGCGCTGGACGAACCACTGGGTGCCCTGGACGCGCTGACGCGGATCGAAATGCAGGATCTGATCGCGCACGTCTGGCGGGACAAAGGCTTCACCGCGATCGTCGTGACGCATGACGTGACCGAGGCCGTCGCGTTGGCCGACCGTATTCTGCTGGTGGAGGACGGACTTGTGGCGCTGGACGTCGCGGTCGATCTGCCGCGTCCGCGCCGCCGCGGCGATGCCAACGCCGCGGCGATCGAGGGCGGTATTCTCGATCGGTTGCTGCGACGGACCGGCGCCGGACCAAAACCGCGATAACGGCGATCGAATTGAATCACGTGATCGACGGCCGTAACGTTCTTGCCGTCCGCGCGCCCGACCAATCGGCAAACACGCCGCGGGATGGATCATCCAGGAATAGCGCGCTCTCAGACCACCGCTTCCGGCCGCCCGGACTCCGCTGATCGCAGGATCGCTTCGAATACCGCCACGCCGTGCCTGATGTCGGCGAGCGGGGTCGGGAATGGCCGCCGGGCTTCGATGCAAGCGGCGAACGATTCCAGTTCGGCGGTCAGCATGTTGAAGCCGGTAGTTTCGAGCACCTCGGGGGTCGCGGAGCCGAACGCCTCGCCGGGCAGCGCGGCGACAAAGCGAAACGTACTCATTTGATGGCCGAGGATTTCGGCGAACCCGCCGGTGCCATGCAGCGCCATGCGATACCGCGGCGTCGCGACCGTCGAGCAAAAGATATGACCGGTCGCGCCGTTGGCGAACGTCAGCAGCACGTCCGTCGTGTCGTCGGCGTGGGGCGCGGCGCGGCGGCTGACCTTGGCGAACACACTCCCGACCGGACCGAGCAGGTCGATCATCCCATCCACCAGATGCACACCGATCGCCGTCATCGCGCCGCCGGGTGACTCATTCGGCCGCGCCCGCCACGCGGTTTCCGTGAGGTGCAAGCCGTGCAACGCGGTTTGCTCGGCGCTGACCGTGACGATGGTGCCGAGCCGTCCCGCCCGCACGGCGTCGCGCAAGCGGGTCATCGAGGGATGGAACCGGCGATTGAACCCCACCGCCAGAACGATCCCGGCCCTGGCGGCGGCCGCGAGCATCCGGTCCGCGTCGGCCAGTGTCAGGGCGAAGGGTTTTTCCACGAACACATGCTTGCCGGCGGCCGCGGCGCGGCTAACCTGATCCGGATGCTGGCTGTGCGGGGTGGCGAACACCACCGCGTCGATCGCGGGATCGCTCAGGACTTCGTCCAGATCGCCGGTCCAGCGCAGGGATTTTTCGCGACAGAATGCCTCGGCGGTCTGCCGCGTGCGGGTGTTCGCGGTGGTGAAGCGCAGGCCCGTGCCGCCGGCCGCGCCGTTGACCAGGTTCTGGCCCCACCGGCCGAGGCCCACGATCGCCGCTCTGATCACGTCATTCCCCCTCGATCTCGGCGCGCAACGTTGTGACGAAGCTTGTCATGAATTTCGTCCGCGCCGCCGCCATGCGCTGTCCCTCGGCGGTTAAAAACCCACCGGCTACTTTAAACAGTTTGGCGGCGAAGTGATCCAGTGCGTAGGCGCGATCATCCAACGGCCGTGTCTCGGCGCCCGGATCTCCGGGATGATACAGCGCCCCACCCATGCGCCCGCCGACATGAAAGCAGCGCGCGACCCCGATGGCGCCGATCGCGTCCAACCGGTCGGCATCTTGCATGATCTTCGCCTCCAGTGTGCGCGGCGCGAGGCCCGCCGAAAAACTGTGCGTCTCGATCGCGTGCGCCAACCCGTCCACGCGCGCCGGAGTCCACCCCAGCGGCGCCACGATCTCGCGTGCCCTGGCCCCGGATAACCGCGACGCCTGGGCACGGAGCGGCGAGCTTTTCTCCACCGCCACACAGTCGTGCAGAATCACCGCGGCCAACAACAGTTCGGTGTCGCAACCCGGTTCGGTCCGGGCGATCCGTGCCGCGTTCCGCCAGACCCGGACAATGTGCGACAGATCGTGCGAGCCGTCGGTGCCGTTCGCGTCGAACGCGCGCAGCAGACCATCCGCGAGGTCCTGATACGGCGCGAATGGCTCGGTCATGCGGGTTGCCGTCCTTTGGGCTAGGGGTTTGCCGGGGGAGATTCCATACGACATTGCCGCCGGTTCGTCTCGCCCCTATCGTCAACGCAAAGCGGAGGGACGGCATGAGCACATTCGAACTGGTCTGGGATTCACGCTGCGGCGTTTCCGAATCCCCGGTTTGGGACGCGGCCAACCGGCGCCTGTTGTTCTGCGACATCGGCGGCAAGAAGATCAACGCGCTTGCCGTCGATAGCGGCGCGCGCGCGACCTGGGATCTGCCCGAGGTCGTCGGCAGTTTCGGCCTGTGCCGCTCCGGCCGTCTCGTCGTCGCGTTGCGCCATCGCGTGGTGCTGTTCGATCCGGTGTCGCACGCGATCACCGAGTTGACCCCGGCCGTCGTCGAACCGGTCACGAACCGATTGAACGATGGCAAGGTCGGACCGGATGGCGCGTTCTGGGTTGGCAGCATGGATGAAAACGCACCGCGTCAGCCGCTCGGCGCGCTGTATCGCGTCACCGCCGACGGCCGCATCGAGAAAAAGTCCGAGGGCTACGCGGTGTCGAACGGCCTCGCCTGGTCGCCGGACGGGCACGTCATGTATCATTCCGACTCGACGTCCGCGATCATCGAAGCATGGGATTTCGACTCCGCGACCGGCGGCATCGGCAACCATCGTGTGGTCGCGCAACTGACCAACGAGGACGGCCGCCCGGATGGCGCCGCGATGGACGTGGACGGCAATTATTGGTCGGCGGGACCGTCCGCCGGCTGCATCAATTGCTTCTCCTCCGCCGGCCAGTTACTGAAAAAACTACCGTTTCCGGTGCCGGGCCCGACGATGCCCTGCTTCGCCGGTGATTTCATGTACGTGACATCTCTCCGCGAAGGCAAATCCCCCGAAATCCTCCAGCAATTTCCCACGCTGGGTGGGCTGTTCCGCGCGCCGGCCCCCGCCAAAGGCGCGCCGGTCGCGGTGTTCGCGGATTGATCGGCGGCCGCGCCGGAACGGCGAGGGGTACGAGAGCCAGGATCGTCAGTCCGGCGCGGCATGACGCGATGCGACGTCGGCGCTCGATTGGGACAGCTCACACAAATTGATGACGCCGCCGCGATTTCGCGGTTGCGCGGACTCACGCGCATGCGCACAGTCCGGGTCGTCCACCGGAGGGAACAAGCAGCACATGAAACGTCTCGTCATACCGGTCTCGCTTGGCCTTGGCGCGCTGTTAAGCCTGGCGGCCTGCAACCCTTATGATCCTGGTCAACGCGCCCTCGGTGGGGCCGCGCTTGGCGCGGGCACGGGCGCCGCGATCGGCGGTCTGGCCGGTGGCGGCCGAGGCGCCGCGACCGGCGCCCTGATCGGCGGCGCCGTCGGCGCGATCGGTGGCGTCGCCACCACCCCGCAACCGCCGCCACCGGGCTACTATCCGCAGCCGGGTTATCCGCCGCAGCCGGGTTACTACCCGCCGCCGGAGTCCTATCCGCCGCCCCCATATGGTCGCTGACCGGTCACGACGAACGATGCCGGTCCGTCACGCGGCCCGCACCAGCCCTCGCAACGGTTGAGCCGGCTCGCCGCCTGGGAACACCGCGCCCAGTACCGCCGGGTTCAGCCCCAGATGTGCCACCAGAATCCCTTGGGCGACCGAGCGGATGTCGGTCGTCGGCGCCAGATCGCGGTCCTCGAACAACTGACCGCGGCCAAGGCCCGGCCAGTTCGCCACCACCCTGCCGCCCGCCACCGCGCCTCCAGCGAGGAACGCGACGGTCGCCGTGCCGTGATCGGTGCCGCGGGTGCCGTTCATCCGCGCGGTGCGGCCGAACTCCGTCATCACCATGACGACCGTTCGCCCCCAGGCGTCGCCCAACGCGGTCCGTAGCGCGTCGAGACCGGTGTCGAGCTGGGTCAGCGGCTGCACCAGGCGATTGGTCTGGGCGGTATGGGTGTCCCAGCCACCGAGTTCCAACGCGGCGATCCGCGGCCCGTCCGGTGCCTTCAACATCGCGCCCGCCGCGGTGGCGAGCGCGGGAAACCCATAGCGCCCCTTTGCTGCATCCTGTTGGACGCCACCCATGACCTCGTCGCCAAAACCGCGATCCCGCAGGCCCGCTTCGATCGCCGGCCCGGTGATCGGGTCGGCGCGATTCAGGCTCAGGATTTGCTGATACAGCGCATGCTCGGGCTCGGCGAACCCGTGCGGAGCCCAGTTGGCGACGGCCTGCTGACCGCGGAGGAGCAGCGGAACGGAGGGGCCGATCGCGATCGCGCGCGACTCCGCGTTCGGTTGGGTCTGGCGCGCGGCCGGCATCGCGGCGACCGCGCGGTTCAGCCAGCCGCTGCTCGTGCGATGGTCCGCACCGCTTTCCAGGTAGTCCTGCGCCTCGAAGTGGCTGCGCACGCGGTAGTTGCCGGCGACAGCGTGCACCACGAGCAACTCGTTCGCCTTGTATAACGCGTGCGCATGCGCCAGCGCGGGATGCAGTCCGAAGGTCCCGCCGAGGTCGAGCAGTCCCTGGTCCTGGCCTGGCGCCGGCGGCACCAACTCCGGCCGTAGCGCCGCCAGTCCGGGATCGCCATACGGCACCACAGCCGACAGACCGTCCAGCGCGCCGCGCAGGATCACGACCACGAACCGCTGGTCGGTCGGCGCGGCGGCGACCGCGAGCGAGATCCGGCCAAGCGTGACGACCGAGGTCAGGCCGAGCAGCGTGGCACGCCGAGGCAGGGGAGCGGGCAGCCGGTCCATCATCGCCTCTGAAATTCGGGGGAGGTCAGCAGCATGGTCATCGCCTCGCGCCGCGATCCGGCGCGCGCCATCGCGTCCCGCGTGGCGGGGCGGTAGAGCGGACCCAGCGACGCCTCGGCGATCGCCATCGGGTCGCGGTCGCCGATCCGCCCGGAGACGGCAAAAGCCCAGTCGATGCGGCGCATCATGGCTTCGGGCCCAGACCAGTCGGCGGCGACATCGGACCAGCCGTTCGGGGCGGGGGCAGCCCATAGCGGTTGGCCGAGGTCGGCCAGAATGGCCAGGAACGGCGGGCTGGGATCGGGCGGCACCTCCAGCAGGCGGAAGCTGGCGACGACCAGATCGAGTGGGGTGCGGATTTTGCTGCCCGGCGTCCAGGCCTCATCGAGCCCGACGAGACCCGCCGCCGCGGCGCCCAGATCGCCGCCGGTGTCGCGCAGGATGCCCTCGATGCGCCGGACGGCGGCCGGAGGCGGCGTGTCGGCCACGAAATGGCACACCAGTTTGGTGGCGAGCGACCGGTGTGTCGCCGGATGGTTGGCGAGGTACCGCAACGCCTCGATGCCGCCGTCCTCGCCGTCGGGGAAGCGGCGGCCCAGCAGGGTTTGCTCGCCCGGTTCGTGGATGCGCGGCCGGAACACGAACCCCGGCGGGTCGTTTCTCAGCTCGATGGACCAGCCGGTCAGGATCCGCGCGAACGCGGTCACGTCGGCCTGGGTGTAGTCCGCGGCCGGGGTCACCGTGTGCAGTTCCATGCACTCGCGCGCGAGGTTCTCGTTCAGGCCGCGGTGCGACCGTTGCCCGCCCATGCTGTCGGGGCCGACCGAACCGGCGTTGTCCAGATACAGCAGCATCGCCGGATGCCGCATGACCGCCAGCAACATGTCCTGGAACCGGCCGGTCACGTGCGGACGAATCGCCTCCTGTACGAAGGCGCCGGCGACGGCGGCGCACTGGGGACGGCGCAGCGAGATGGTGAAATGGTTGGTCCAGAACCAAACCAGCCGCTCGCGGAATGGGGTCTGTGTCATGACCGCGCGCGCGACGGCGGCCAGTCCCTGTGCTCGGTACAGCGTGCGGGACCGGGACTGGCCCGGGGTGGCCGCCTGGGCAGTCGCCGGACCAGGGGCAGCCCGGCCATCAACCATGCCGGGGAACCGCCGGCCATCGACCATCCCGGGGAACGCCCGGCCATTGGGCATGCCGGGGAATGCCCGGCCGTCGGCCATGCCGGGGAATGCCCGGCCGTCGGCCATGCCAGGGAACCGCCGGCCATCGGCCATACCGAGGTCCGTCTGGCCATCGGCCATGCCGGGGACCGCCCGGCCATTGGTCATGCCGGGGACCGCCCGGCCATTGGTCATGCCGGGGAACGCCCGGCCGTCGGCCATACGAGGGAACCGCCGGCCATCGGTCATGCCGGGGTCGGTCTGGCGGGTGGCCGGGCCGGGGGCCGCCTGACCGGCCGCGGTGCCGAGGTCTGCCTGGCGGGCGGCCAGTCTGTCCTCCCGGTCCTCCCGGATCGCGGCGAGGCCTTGCGCGGTGGTTGGGAGCGGCCCGGCGGAGGGCGAACCCCAGGTCCAGTCAGGCTGGCGAATTTGGTTTAGCAGCCATGCGGAGGGGTCGGCCGGGGGCGGCTGAGCGCCGCTCGGGCCCATGCCGAAGCGCACCAACGCGTGAGCGGTTCGAAGGTCCATGGCGGCAGATTACACCCGGACATCGTATCAAATGATGACAAATGGTGAGGCGACATGCCGACCACGCGTCCCCGGTTACTTTTCGCACTTGCAAAACGACGCGCGCGGGCGCATCTGACCGCCCAGATATGTCGGCCCGGAATCGGGTCGCGAAGATGATACGGGCGCGCGGGGAAAGACCGCATGACGCGCCCGTTTCCGTATGGAGGCCTAAAGTGTCAGACACGCCGCTCGATAGAATCCGCAACATCGGCATTACCGCGCATATCGACGCGGGCAAGACCACCACGACCGAGCGGATCCTGTATTACACGGGTGTGTCACACAAGATCGGTGAGGTGCACGATGGCAACACCACCACCGATTACATGGAGCAGGAGCGGGAGCGCGGCATCACCATCACCTCCGCCGCCGTGACGTGCGAGTGGAAAGACACGCGCATCAACATCATCGACACGCCGGGCCACATCGACTTCAACATCGAGGTCAACCGCAGCCTGCGCGTGCTGGACGGCGCGATCTTCATCATCGAAGGCGTGGCCGGCGTGCAGCCGCAGTCGGAGACCAACTGGCGCCTCGCCGACCGCTATAACGTGCCGCGCGTCATCTTCATCAACAAGCTGGACCGCACTGGCGCCGACTTCTTCCGCGCGTTCGACACGCTGAAGGAGAAGCTGGACATCGTCGCGCTGCCGCTGCAGCTGCCGATCGGCGAGGAAGACAAGTTTCTCGGCGTCGTCGATCTGGTGGAGATGAAAGCGATCATCTGGGAAAGCGGCGAACTCGGCGCGAAATACCACGATGAGCCGATCCCGGCCGAACTCGCCGCCAAGGCCGCCGAGTGCCGCCAGACCCTGCTCGATACCGCCGTGTCGGTCGATGAAAAGGCGATGGAGGAGTATTTCGCGAACGGCGACGTCTCGGTCGCGACCCTGAAAGCGTGCATCAAGAAAGGCACGATCTCCGGCGAGTTCCGGCCAGTGCTGTGCGGCTCCGCGTTCAAGAACAAGGGCGTGCAACCGCTGCTCGACGCGGTCATCGACTATCTGCCGAGCCCGATCGACGTGCCCGGCATCGCGGTCGCGATGGAAGAGGGCATCGATGAAACCCTGCACCCGGATCGCCGCCGCATTCCGGCCAATCCAAAGGCGCCGTTCGCCGGCCTGGCGTTCAAGATCATCAACGACAAATACGGCACGCTGACCTTCGTGCGCGTCTACGCCGGCACGTTGAAGTCCGGCGACACGGTGATGAACACCACCAAGGGCCATCGCGAGCGCATCGGCCGGATGTTCCAGATGCACGCCGACAAGCGCGCCGAGATCAAGGAAGTCGAGGCCGGCGACATCGCCGCCTTCGTCGGCCTGAAGGATACCGGGACCGGCGACACGCTGGCCTCCTCCGACGATCCGGTGGTGCTGGAGCGGATGGCGTTCCCGGTGCCCGTGATCGACATCTCGGTCGAGCCGCGCACCAAGGAAGCGGTCGAGAAGATGACGCTCGGGCTGCAGAAACTGGCTGGTGAGGATCCATCGCTGCGGCTGCGCACCGATCAGGAAACCGGCCAGACCATTTTGTCCGGCATGGGCGAATTGCACCTGGAAATCATCATCGACCGGCTGCGCCGCGAGTACGGCGTCGATTGTAATATCGGCGCGCCGCAGGTGGCGTATCGCGAAACGATCTCCAAGCCGCATACCGAGATTTACACCCACAAGAAGCAGACCGGCGACTCGGGCCAGTACGCGGAAGTCAAAATCGTGTTCGAGCCGATGGAGCGGAACGGCGGCGTCGTGTTCGAGAACAAGGTGGTCGGCGGCTCGATCCCGAAGGAATACATCCCGGCGGTGGAAAAGGGCATCAAGGTGCAGGCCGATACCGGCGTGCTGGCCGGATTCCCGACGGTGGACTTCAAATACACGCTGGTGGACGGCAAGTACCACGACGTCGACTCGTCCGCGCTGGCGTTCGAAATCGCCGCCAAGGCATGCTTCCGGGAAGGCATGAAGAAGGCTTCTCCCATTATCCTGGAGCCGATCATGGACGTGGAAGTCACCACGCCGCAGGATCACGTGGGCGATGTCGTGGGCGACCTCAATCGGCGGCGCGGGCAGATCCAGAACCAGGAAAGCTCGGGCTCGACCATCATCGTGCGGGCGCTGGTGCCGCTGAAGGAGATGTTCGGTTACATTTCGCATCTCCGGAGCATGACAAAGGGGCGGGCCTCGTTTACCATGCAGTTCCACCACTACGATCCGGTGCCACGTAATATCGCGGACGAGATCATGGCCAAGAGTGCATGAAATATTTTGTGAGATGACCGGGGATGTGACATGAGCGGCGCCCGCCTCCACTGGAAGCGGGGACGCCAGGAGGACGGTGCCGGGATTTCACCCCGGACACTGGAGTGGGTCGGTTACAACAACGCGGGCGAGCCAATCGCCCGCGTTGTTCGCGTACAGGGGCCGCTGTCCCTCGGCTGGCGTTCGTTCCGCGCGGTGGCACGCGATGAGACGGCCTCGGTGGTGGAGTTGCGGCCCGGCTGCCCGCCCGATGGCGCCGGGTGGCTGGCCTGCGTGGGACCCCGGGTGGTCGGGCGGGCGGAACAGCCGCTGCAGGCGGTGCGGGCGGTGGAGGCAACGCTGGACGACGAGTAAGCGGCAGCCGGTGGGCCGGCTGTTCGTTGCCCACACCCCTGTCGTCATGGCCCGGCTCGTCCGGGCCAGCTGGCGCGGCATGGTGCTGGTTCAGGTGGCCCGGACGAGCCGGGCCATGACGGTAAGGACCGGCCGCATTTAACTCAAAGCAACATCCGGACTGGGGTCGCGCGCCGTGACCGGTCACTGTCCCGCGCATCAACCGCGAGGCGCGAGACAATGCACATCACGATCGAACCCGGCATTCTTTATTTCGGCACCCCGGTGGTGTTGATCAGCACGGTCAACGAAGATGGATCGTTCAATCTGGCGCCAATGTCGTCGGCGTTTTGGCTCGGCTGGCGCTGTGTGCTCGGGCTGGCCGCCACATCGAAGACGCCTCAGAACATGGCGCGGACCGGAGAATGCGTACTGAACCTGCCGTCCGCCGCGTTGGCCGGCATGGTGGATCGGCTGGCGCTGACCACGGGAACCGATCCGGTGCCGGAAGGGAAACTTCGGCGCGGCTATCGATACGAGACCGATAAGTTCGGCCTGTCCGGTTTCACCGCGCTGCCGTCCGAGACGGTGCGCGCCCCGCGGGTCCGCGAATGCCCGGTGCAGCTTGAGGCGGTGGTCGAGGCGGTGCATGGTCTGGCGCAGGGCGACCCGGTGTTGGGTGGGAGGACCAACGTGATCGAGGTCAGGGTGCGGCGCGTGCACGTGGCTGCAACGATCCTGATGGATGGCGAGCCAAACCGTATCGACCCCGACAAATGGCGGCCGCTGATTTTGAGTTTCCAGGAGTTTTATGGACTGGGGCCGAAGGTCCACTCCTCCCGGTTGGGAACGGTGCCGGAGGCGCTGTATCGCGGTCCGGATATCGAACGGAGTCGTGCCATCACGCGCGCGGCGGCGGCGGACTGACCTTCATCTCTGCAGTGGAACGATCAGCGCGTCGACCGCGGTGATCTGATCGCCGGCGCAGATCAGCGGGTTGATGTCCAACTCCGCGATCTGCTCGCCGTGATCGGCGGCGAACCGGGACACCAGGCTGATGATCTCGGCGAGTTTGCCGACGTTGACCGCCGCCATGCCGCGGAACCCTTCCAGCAACCGGAACCCCTTGAGGCGCTGGAGCATGCCGCGCGCCTCGTACGCCGTGACCGGGGCGGGAGAGAGCGCGCTGTCCTTCAGCAATTCTACCAGAATCCCGCCCAGACCAACAACGATCAGCGGCCCAAACAGCGGATCGTTCGTTGCCCCAATGACCAACTCTACTCCCTGGGCAACCATCGGCTGCACCAGCACGCCGTTGATGCGCGGCGGCGGCGATACCTTGGCCGCGTTCGCCATCACCGCCGCGTAGGCGGTTCGTACGTCGGTTTCCGAACGCAGGTTCAACCGAATGACGCCGGCCTCGGTCTTGTGTGGCAGGTCCGGGGACTCAACTTTCATCACCACGGGAAAACCAAGCGCGGCGGCGGCGGCGACTGCTTCATCAGAGGTCTGGGTCAGTTGCTCGCCCACGACCGGCACGCCGTAGAGTGCCAGAACTTCCTTGGCTTCGCGCTCCGTCACCGTCGCTCCGCTCGCGGCGGCGATCAGGCGTTTCGCTTTCGTGATGGTCTCCTGGGGCGTCGGCGCGACAATCTGCGGGCCCGCCGCGCGCTTATCGGCGCGCCATTGCCAGGCCGCGAGGGCGGCGAAACACGCATTCATCGAACGGAACAACGCAACGCGTTCGCATTGATTGGATTCGACGACGCCGGGTCCGTCCTGCCATTCGGTTTGCCAGGCGACACAAGCCATTTTGCCATGCTGTTTCGCGAGTTCGTTGTAGACCTGTGGCCGTTTCGCCGACGCGGCATAACCGTAGGTCATCGGCGCGACCAGAACGCCGTACTGCGGATCGCTCAACAACGCACCGGCGCAAACGCCCAGTGCTTCGGGATCAGAGAGGATTTGCGCAGTGACATCGCAAGGGTTGCGCGAGGAACCGAACTCCGGAATGCGGGTCTCCAGGATGGCGCGGACGTTGTCGGATGGTTGCGGCATCGGAACGCCGTTCTGCTCCGCGCGGTCGGCGGCCATGATCGCCGCGCCGCCCGATGCGGCGACGACCGCGGCACCTGGTGCTTTGGGTGCCGGCGCCTTGGCGAAGAAGGTCGCCGTCTCCATCAGGGTTTCAAAATCGTCGACCACCACCGCGCCAACTTTGCGAAATGCCGCGCGATAGGTTTCATGCGACCCCGCGAGCGACCCCGTGTGGGACATTGCCGCCTGCGCACCTTGCTCACCGATGGCCATTTTGTAGATCACCAGGGGCTTGTCCGCCCGCCACGCGTTTTCGGCGGCTGACAGCAGCCGGCGCGGTGTCGACATACCCTCGAACACGCAGGCGATCGCGGCGCAGGTCGGATCCTCGACAAGGTAATTGACGTAATCCGCCATGTCGACATCGCAGGAATTGCCGGATGTCAGGACATGCGACACGGACAGCCCGCGCACGACACCCTGTGCGAGAGCCATGCCCAGCGCACCGGATTGGCTGATGACGCCGACGGCGTGGGGAGTGGGCCGTGGGATCGGTGTGATGTCCATGAAGGTGATGCGCGAATCCAGCGTCGCGTTCACGACCCCGATGCAATTGGGCCCAACGATTCGAATTCCGCTTTCCTGGGCGATCGCGGCGAGGCGTTCTTGTTGCGCGATCCGATCTTCCTTGCCGGTCTCGGAATAACCGGAGGCGAAAATGATCGCGCCGCCGACGCCGGCTTTGACGCAATCGAGAACGATCTCCTCGACGGCTTCGCGCGCGGCGGTGATCACGGCGCAGTCCACGACTTCGGGCAGGTCCCGCACATTCGGATAGCAGGTCAGATCGCCGATCGTCTGATAGCGCGCGTTCACCGGGTAATAGCGGCCGCCGTAATGACGGAGGTTGTGCAACACCCGTTCGCCGAACGATCCGGCGCGGGTTGAGGCGCCGATCACGGCGATGCTCGCCGGGTCGAGCAATTTCAAAAGGTCGGCTCGGCTGTAAACCGTGGTGCGCCTGTGTTGCATCGTTCCCACCTGATTGACGTTCCCTGGACCGTGAGCATACTCAGCGAGAACGCCAGGAAAGAGGACCCCATGTCAACGTTGTTCGACCTGACCGGTAAGGTCGCCATCGTCACCGGATCCACCAAGGGGATCGGACTCGCCATCGTCAGACGCATGGCGGAACACGGTGCGACCGTCGTCGTTTCCAGCCGCAAACCGGATGCGTGCGAGGCGGTGGCGAAGGACATTCGCGATGCCGGCGGCAAGGCCATCGTCATTCCATGCCACGTCGCGCGGAAAGAAGAGTTGCAGAACCTCGTTGACAAAACGGTGGCGCAATGTGGCGGGATCGATATCGTCGTCAGCAACGCCGCGGTAAATCCCTATCTGGGTCCGCAGTCCGGCGCGTCGGACGATGTGTATGAGCGGGTGATGGGCACCAATATCCGCTCCAACTTCTGGTTGTCGAACATGGCGTGTCCGCATTTGGCCGCGCGCGGCGGCGGGTCGTTCATCATCATTTCGTCCATCGGCGGTTTGATCGGCAGTGCGTCGTTGGGTCTCTATGGGATTTCCAAGGCGGCCGATATCGCGATGGTGCGCAATATCGCCGTGGAGTGGGGGCCGAAAAACGTGCGGGCCAACGCGATCGCGCCGGGCCTGGTACGGACCGACTTCGCCCGGGCGCTGTGGGAGGATCCGGTGCGCTACAAGAAGACCACGCGCGACGCGCCTCTGGGCCGCATCGGCGAGCCGGACGAGATCGCCGGCGCGGCCATTTATCTCGCGTCGAGCGCCGGGAGTTTCACCTCGGGCCAGACGCTGGTGATCGATGGCGGGCGGATGGCGGGCGCACCGTTGCATCAAGACGACTGATCCGGATGGCGGACCCCGGGCCGCTGGATCGTGCCGATCCGTTGCGCTCATTCCGGGACCGCTTCCTGCTGCCCGAGGGCGTGATCTATCTGGATGGCAATTCCCTCGGGCCTTTGCCGCGGGCGACTCCGGAACGAATCGCCGTGGTCATCGGCCAGGAGTGGGGCGAATCGCTGGTCCGTGCCTGGAACGAATACGGCTGGATCGGCCTCGCCCAGAGGGTCGGGGACAAGATTGGCCGCCTGATCGGTGCCGAAGCGGGCGGCACGATCGTCGCCGACTCAACCTCAATCGATATCTTCAAATGCCTGACCGCCGCTTTGACACTGCGTCCTGGCCGGACAGTGATCCTGAGCGAAACGGGTAATTTCCCGACCGACCTTTACGTCGCCGAAGGGCTCGCACGCCAGTCCGGATACTCGCTGTGTGTCGTTGACGATCCGGTCGCGGCGCTGGACTCCGGTGTCGCGGTATTGATGCTGACGCACGTGAATTATCGTACCGGCGCGATGCACGATATGGCATCGGTCACCGCGGCGGCGCACCGGGCCGGAGCCCTTGTGCTGTGGGACCTGTCGCATTCGGCCGGCGCGGTGAAACTGAACCTCGCGGCGGACGCGGTCGATTTCGCGGTTGGGTGCGGCTACAAGTATCTCAATGGCGGACCCGGCGCGCCGGCGTTTCTGTCGGTTGCCTCGGCACTTTGGCCCGCGTTGCGGTTTCCGCTGACCGGTTGGCTCGGCCACGCCGATCCGTTCGCGTTCGATCCGTCGTTCCGCCCGGCGGCCGGTGTCGCGGCCGCGGTGGTCGGGACGCCGCCGATCCTGAGCCTCGCCGCGCTGGAAGTTGGCGTGGACCTGATGCTTGAGGCACCGATCGACCTGATCCGGGAAAAATCCGTGGCCCTGACGGAACGGTTCCTGGGGGCGATGACAGCGCGCGGCTTCCGATCGATCGCACCGGCCGATCCGGCGCGGCGCGGCAGTCAGGTTTCGTTCGCTCACCCCGATGGTTACGCGATCGTTCAGGCATTGGTCGCCCGCGGCGTGATCGGCGACTTCCGGGCGCCGGACGTGATGCGGTTCGGCTTCGCGCCGCTCTATCTGCGCTACCAGGATGTTGATGACGCGGTGGCGATCCTCGATGATGTCCTGCGCGCCGAGGCCTGGCGCGACCCGATGTATCAGCGAAGGCGGACGGTGACATGAGCGCGACACCATTGTTCGACCCAGGCGAGTTCGCCATCCCCCCGGGTATCACCCATGTCTGCGCGGGCGGCGAAACCGCGTGTCTGCGCCGCCACGACGCCGCGCTGTCCCGCTACCTGCACGACAAGAGCAGCGGGATGGCGGGCCGCGTCGCGCAGGAGGCCGAGATCGCCCGCGCCCGTGCCGGCATCGCGCGTTATTGGGGCGTGGACATCGGCTCGATCGGCTTCGTCGGCAACGTCGCCGAGGGCGTCTCGATCGTCGCGGAAAGCCTGGACTGGCGCGACGGCGACAATATCGTCATCGATGCCAATGAGTATCCATCCGTCGCCGGACCGTTTCTGATGCACCGCGATCCGCGTGTGACATTGCAACAGGCGAGAGGCACCGAACCCGACCGCTTCGCTGCCTGTGTCAATGAGCGCACACGGGTGATCGGTGTCAGCTACGTCTCCTATTTAACCGGAGAGCGGCACGACCTGCACGCGCTCCGGGTGCTGGCGGCCAAAGTCGGAGCGCTGCTGGTCGTGGATTTCACCCAGGCATCCGGCTATCTGCCGATCGACGCGACGGTCGCGGATTTCGCGTTCTCGGCCTGTTATAAGTGGCTGCTCGGCATTACCGGCGTCGCCATCGCCTATTGGAACCGCGCCCGCCAACCGGCCTGGTCCCCCTCCACCGCCGGTTGGCACTCCTTCGCTCCTGGGCATCGCGGCTACGACACGCCGCCGCCGTTGCGCGCGGATGCTTTGCGGTTCACCCGCGGCAATCCCGCGCACGCGCCGATTTACGTGCTGGCGCAGGCGCTGGATTATCTGGCCGCGTACGACATGCGGGATGTCGAGGCCCACGTCCTGGCTTTGACCGCCGCGATGTTGGAGCGGTTGAAGGCGTTACAGTATCCCACGCTGACACCCGCCGATCCGGCGCGGCATGGGGCCAGCGTTTGCGTGCCCGCCTCGCGCGCCCAGCAAATCGTCGATGGAATGGCACGGAATGGGGTACTGGCGTGGAACGGCCAGGGACGCGTGCGGTTCAGTTTCCACGGCTATAATTCCGCACCGGACGTCGACCGTGCCGTCGACGCCCTGCGCGCGGAATGGACCTGATCAGCCGTTCTTCGCCTTGTTTTCCAACGCCTCGGTCAATCGTTGCGGATCGACTTTTATCTCGATACCCGCCCGTTCGGTTTGCAGCACCATGATCGCGCGCGAGTCACGGTTGCCCCAGCCGCGGTTCAGGCCCTCGGACAAATCCGCCAGCGCGAGGTTGGCCAGCCGCATCGGCACGTTCAGTTCGCGGCCAAGCGCGGTGGCGAGCGAAACGTCCTTGTGGGCGAGGCGCAATGCGAAGGCGGGCGGCTCGTACTTGTTCGGCAGGAACTGATCGGTCAGCGAATCGAACGCGCCGCGGCGGCCGATGGCGCCCTGACGCACCGCTTCCCAGATCGCCAGCGGCTCGATCCCGGCTTTCACGCCCATGCTGAACACCTCGGCGGCGGCCGCGGTGGCGATATAACCGTAACAGTTATGCACCAGTTTGGCGACCGAGCCGGCGCCGATCGGACCGATATAGCGCGCCTGGTCGCCGATCGTTGACAGCACGGGATGCCATTTCTCGAACACGTCCTGATCGCCGCCGCACCAGATCGCCAGCTTGCCGGTGGCCGCCCCACGCGGGCCGCCGCTGACCGGGGCATCGAACAGATGCGCGCCCTTGCTGGCATATTCCTTCGCCGCGTTACGCACCGTGGTCGGCGCGTTCGTGGTCAAATCGAAATAAGCCGCGCCCTTCCGGATCGTGGACAACAGTCCGTTGACGCCGAACGAGACCGCGTCGAACTCCACCGGACCCGGCAGCGAGGTGAAGATCACATCGCATTCGGCCGCCACCGCGGCGGGCGAGTCAGCCCAGGTGGCACCGTTTTTGATGTGCGGCGCGGCGGCGTCCGCGCGGACGTCGTGCACGATCACGGTGTGGCCATCCTTTTGGATGCCCTTTTGCAAGTTGGCGGCCATATGAGCACCCATGGTGCCGAGGCCGATGAAACCCGCCTTCATTGCTTCCTGCTCCTTGCTGTTCCGGTCATGGCCCGGCCTGTGTCCGAACCAAAACCGCGCGGTTACAGATGGCCCGGTCAAGCCGGGCCATGACGGGGATCACGGATTCTTCTCGAAAATCTCGCGCGCGATGTTCGCTGCTGTCATCGACGCCGGCCAGCCGGAATAGAACGCCAGATGCGTGATCATTTCGGAAATCTCGTCCTTGGTCACGCCGTTATCCAGTGCGCGCTGCAAGTGGCCACGCAGTTGTTCCGGCCGGTAGGTCGCGATCAGCGTCGCGCAGACGATCAGGCTGCGGTCGCGCTTGGACAGGTTCGGACGTTCCCAGACGTCGCCGAACAGAACTTTCTCCGTGAGGTCGATCATCTTCGGCACGACGGCGCGGACGGCATCGCGGGACGCGGATGGTGGGGTGGCCATGGTTTCCTCCATTGGATTAAGTGACGGCACCATTGCACACCAACCCGCTTTCGCTGTCCAATCGCGGCCTGTGACAAAGCGGAGTTGACGCATGACGGATGAACGCAAGGTCGCGCTGGTGACCGGCAGCGCGCTGAACATTGGCCGCGCGATCGCGCTGGCGCTGGCCTCGGACGGGTTCCGGATCATGACCACCGCGCGCCAGTCGGAGACCGACGCGCGGGAAACCGCCAGGCTGGTGCGCGAGACCGGCTCGGACGCCGATACGCATCTGGCCGATATCTCCGATCACACGCAGGCAACCGCGCTGGTCGAGACGACCGTGCAACGGTTCGGCCGGCTGGACGTGCTGGTCAACAATGCATCGATCCGGCGGCAGACCAAATTCGCCGACATGACGCCCGAGGAATGGCGTGAAATCATGGGCACCACGATCGATGGCGCGTTCTATTGCGCGCATGCCGCGGCACCGCACATCATCGCCGCCGGCGGGGGAACGATCATCAATCTTGGTGGGATTTCCTCGCATGTCGGCGCGGTGGGGCGGGTGCATGCGATCACCGCGAAGGCGGGGATGGTCGGGTTGACGCGGGCGCTGTCGAAAGAGTTGGCGCCGCACAACATCACCGTGAACACCGTCGTGCCGGGCTCGATCGAGACGGTGCGTGGCTTCGCGGCGGGCGGCAACAGCGGGCGGGCCGCGCTGCCCGACAGTCCTTTGGGCCGCCGCGGCAAGCCGGAGGAAATCGCGGCGATGGTGCGGTTCCTGTGTTCGGATGAGGCGCGCTACGTCACCGGCCAGTCGATCCACGTGAACGGCGGGGCGTATGTGACCTGATCAGAATGGGCGCACGATCACCATGATCACGATCACCACCAGCAGCAGGGTCGGGACCTCATTGGCGATCCGGTAAAATCGCTGCGAGCGTGTGTTGCGGTCTTCCATGAACTCCCGGCGCCATTTCGACATGGCACCGTGCAGCCCTGTCATCAGCAGCAGGCAGGCCAGCTTCACGTACCACCAGCCGGCGGTCCAGTCGATCACGCCCGGTGTCAGGATCAACAATATGCCGAACGTGAAGGTCGCGATCATGGCGGGATTGATGATCTGTTTCAGCAGGCGGTATTCCATCACCTTGAACCGTTCGCTGTCCGTCGAACCCGGTTTGGTCTCGCAATGATACACGAACAGCCGCGGCAGATAGAACATTCCGGCCATCCACGCGACCATCGAAATGACGTGGAACGATTTGATCCACGGATAAAGCGCGGTCAGGACAGTCATTCCACAGCCGCCCGCAGCAAATCCGGAATATCGTGCATCGAGCGGAACAGTACCGCACCGGCCGAACGCAGCGCCGCGCCGTCGCCGTGTCGCGCCAGGCCGAGACAATCCATCCCGGCGGCGCGCGCGGCGGTCACGCCGGCCACGCTGTCCTCGATCACCAGGCAATGCGCCGGAACGACAGCCTCGGCCGAAGCCGCCGCGAGGAACACATCGGGCGCCGGTTTCGCGGCACCTCCCCGCTTAACCAGGTCGGCTGCGCTATGCACACGCCCCGCGACAAGTTCTTGCCATCCGGTTCGGCCGAATTTCGCCTCCATTTCAAAATGGGATGAGTTGGAGGCGATCCGCCACGGTAAACCAAGCCCGGCTACCGCGTCCAACGCTTCGCGTGCGCCGGGCACCGGTTCGACTTCTCGCCGCATCACGTCGACCAGCCGGGTCACGACGCGGGTGACCCAGTCCGCGCCAAGAGACCGTCCGAGATAGACTTCGGCGATTTCTTGCACGGCGCCGAAGCTCAGGCCGATGAAGCGGTGTTCGGCTTCTGCTTCGGTGATTTCCCAACCGGCGTCCGCCAGCATGACGGCGGCCACGCGATTGCTCAGCGCCTCGCTGTCGATCAGAACGCCATCGCAATCGAAAATGACCAGCTCCAGCGGCCGCCGCCGCGCCCGGAGGAACGCGGCGGCCTCCTCGCTCATGCGTTGGGTTCCACGTCCAATCGCAGCGCGATGCCCTCAAGCCCCGGCGCGGCGGCCGGGTAACGCGCTGTCACCAGCGGATCGTGACCCGGAATGATCGCGTTCGGCGCGCTGGCCATGCGCTTCATCTTGTCGTAGCCCCACAGCGTATCTTCATGGCTGTGCAACGTCGGATAGGCGCGGCCGGTTTCAAAGTTGGCGTAGAAATGGCTGGCGTCGGAGGCCAGCACCATCCAGCCGCGCCGGGTGAAAACGCGGGCGAATTGCAGGCCTTTGCTGTGGCCGCCGACGTGATGGACGGTGATGCCGTCGGCGACCTCGCCGTCGCCATCGTGAAACACCACGCGGCGGGCGAATACCTTGCGCACCATCGCCACGACATCTTCTTCCTCGAACGGACCACGCAGCCCGTCATGGCACATGCACTTGCCGGTGCAATAGGCCATCTCGATTTCCTGCACGTGGTAGTTCGCGCGCGGGAACATGTCGTAATTGCCGCAATGATCGTAGTGCAAATGCGACAGGATCACGTCCTCCACCTGATCCGGCTCGACGCCGATCGCCTTCAGGCCCACGGCGGGCGAGCGCAGGAACTGGCGGTTCCGCTTCTTGCCCATCGGCTCGTCGAATCCGGTGTCCAGGATGATCGTTCTGCTGCCCTGCCGGATCGCCCACACGAAATAATCCAACGGCATCGGCGCATCATGCGGGTCGCCGCCGATGAAGTTGGTGGACCGCTTCGCGTTGTCGTTACGCGCATAGCGGACCGCGAAAACCTCCCACGGGGTCATGATGTCTTTGGCCACGATGCGTTCGAGATAGCGATCGAGTCCGGATACACCGGCACCGGCTTGCCGTTCTGATACTGCACGATGCAGATCCTGGCTCCCTTGCGGCGGCCTTTTTCGTCGAACGCCAGCCGCCCGTCCGGGAAGAGTTTCGCGGGCCCATCCGTGATGTCGATGGTGCGTAGCGTCTCGGCGACCTTGCTCTTTTCGGCGGAGGCGCCGCGCTCGATGACTTCCTTGAGGATCATCACGTGGGCGTAAGCGAAGAGGGAGTCATGGCCGAACCAGGGCTCACCGGTACGTTCGACGAAGCGTTTGGAAAGATCGGCCGCGGCCTTGCCGGGCCAGTTGGCCAGTTCGACAATCAGGCCTTCGACATTTTGTGGGTCCGTCAACCGCGTCAGTTCGGGAGCGCACCAATGGCCGCCGCCGCCGACCAGCGGCATTTTTTTCGCGGTCAGACCGAACTCGGCGAATTTTTCCACCAGCAGCTTGTCGTCGCCGACCGCGCTCGATTGCAGCAGCACGAAGTCCGGTTTGGTCGATCGCAGCTTCTGCACCATCGTCGTCGCGTCGGCCAACGGCGGCGTGAAGGCCTCGTCCAGGACCGCCGTCAGGTTCAGGTTCTTCAGCACATGATCGCGGATCGGCTTCAGGAAGCTGGCACCGGAGGGATTGGTGTCGGCGATGATGCCGATCTTCGTGGGCCGCGTGCCGGCCGCCTTGGTGGCCATCTCGACAATGATCGGCAGCAGCTCCTCGGCCTGCGCATCAGCGGTGGGTGAGGTCTGGAATACGTAACGGAAGCCGCGATTGGTGATCAGATCGGAGTAGGACAAGGTCAGCCAGGGCAGGCCGGCACGCTCGGTGACCTCCGTGGCGGCCAGGGTGTAACCCGAATGCCAACAGCCGAAGCCGCCGGCGAGGTCCGGTTCCTGCGCGACCATGCGTTGCGCGGCGTCCTTGGCCCGTTCCGGGCTGTCGCCGGCGTCGAATTCGACCAGTTTCAGTTTCGCGCCCCCGAGCGCCTTGATGCCGCCGGCGGCGTTGACCTCATCGATGGCCATGCGGGCGCCCATCTGCTCCAGCAGCCCGCTGCGCGCGATCGGCCCGGACAGCGGCACGAGCATGGCGATTTTGACTTCGGACGGGTTCGCCGCCCGGGCGTTGCGAGCCAGCGCGGCGGCGCCGGCGAGGCCTAAGGCGCCGCGACGGCCGATTGCGTCCATGATTGTCATTTTGTCGACCTCCCTGTTCGTTCTTGGTTCAAGCCACGTAAGTCTCCCATGATGTCACGACGTTTTTGGCCATACGGCGTGGGACATGGCGATCGATTCCGGGTACACGGGCACCGGCCTCCCGTTCTGAAACTGCACGATGCAAATCCCGGCACCCTTGCGCCGTCCCCGCTCGTCGTACGCCAGCCGTCCATCGGGAAACAGCAACGCCGGTCCGGTCGTGATATCAATGCTGTGCAGTTCCGCGTTGACCTTGTGCCGATCGGCCGAGCCCGCGCGTTCAATCGCTTCCGCGAGGATTCTGACATGAGCATAAGCGAAAATCGAGTCATGGCCGAACCAGGGTTCCTTCGTACGTTCGATGAACCGCCGCTCGACATCCGCGGCCGTCTTGCCGGGCCAGTTCGCCAATTCGACGATCAGACCCTCGACATTCTCGGGCGCGGTCAGTTTCAGCAGTTCGGGCACGCACCAGTGACCGCCGTTGCCGAGCAAGGGCATCTTCTTCGCGGTCAGGCCGAACTCAGCGAATTTCTCGACCAGCAGCTTGTCGTCGCCGACATTGGTCGACTGCAACAAAACGAAGTCGGGTTTGCCCGAGCGCAGTTTCTGCACGATCGAGGTCGCGTCGGCCAAAGGCGGCGTATAGATCTCATCCACGACCAAGGTCAGCCCGAGATTCTTCAGCACGTGATCGCGGATCGGCTTCAGAAAGCTGACGGCGGCGGCGGAGTTGTCGCCGACGATCGCGACTTTGGTTGGCCGTGTCCCGGTCGCCTTGGTCGCCAGATCGACGATGATCGGCAAGGTCACCTCGGCCTGGACGTCGCCGGTGGGCGAGGACTGGAACACGTATTTGAAGCCGCGGCTGGTGATCAGGTCGGAATATCCCTGGGTCAGCCAGGGGAGTTCCGCGCGCTCGGTCACCTCGGTGATGGCCAGGACGAAACTGGACAGCCAGCCATCAAAGCCACCCGCCAGATCGGGCTCCTGCGCCAGCATCCGTAGCGCCGCGTCTTTGGCTTTTTCCGACGAATCACCGGTGTCGAATTCCACCATGGTCAACTTCGCGCCGCCGAGCGATTTGATGCCGCCGGCCGCGTTGACGTCGTCGACCGCCATGCGCGCGCCCAATTGCTCCAGCAGGCCGCTGCGAGCCCAGGGACCGGACAGCGGCATGAGCATGGCGATTTTGACGTCAGGTGGGGCCGCGTGGGCGCCTCCCGTCAGGGCGGCGGCCCCGGCGAGACCAAGTGCGCCGCGGCGGCCGAGTGGGTTTGCCGGTGCCATTTTGTTGTCCTCCCAGGCCGCCGCGCCTCCGCGGGCACGGCGGCATTATTGATCACGCGAGCGGACAGATACTCACGACGTCTTTGGCCAGAACGCCGGCGCCGTGGCGATCGCCTCCGGGAACACCGGCACCGGGATACCATCGTGATATTGCACGATGCAGACCTTGGCGCCCCTCCGCCGGCCTTTCTCATCATAGCTGACCCGTCCGTCAGGGAACAAATCCGCCGGTCCGGTGGTGAGGTCCATGCTGTGCAGTGCCGCGCCCACCTTGTGCCGCTCGGCCGAGCCGGCTTCTTCGATCGCTTCCTTCAGGATCATCACGTGCGCGTAAGCGAAGATCGAGTCATGGCCGAACCAGGGTTCCTTGGTGCGTTCGACGAATCGTTTGCCAATATCGGCGGCCTTCTTGCCGGGCCAGTCGGCCAGCGCCACGATCACGCCTTCGACGTTTTCCGGCGAGGTCAGTTTGGTCAGCTCCGGCGCGCACCAATGGCCGCCGCCGCCGATCAGCGGCATCTTCTTCGCCGTCAGCCCGAATTCGGCGAATTTCTCGACCAGCAGCTTGTCATCGCCGACATTGGTCGACTGCAACAAAACGAAGTCCGGTTTGCCCGAGCGCAGTTTCTGCACGATTGAGGTGGCGTCCGACAATGGCGGCGTAAACACCTCATCCACCACCAATGTCAGGCCCGAATTCTTGAACACATGGTCTTTCAGAGGCTTATAGAAGCTGACGGATGACGCCGAGTTATCGCCGACGAGGGCGACCTTCGTTGGCCGGTTGCCGCTCGCTTTCTCCGCCAGTTCCATGATGATCGGCACTATCTCCTCCGCCTGGGCGTCCGCCGTCGGCGAAGACTGGAACACGTATTTGAAGCCGCGGTTGGTGATCGCGTCAGAGTAGGACAGCGTCAGCCAGGGCAGTTCGGCGCGCTCGGTGACTTCGGTGATGGCCAGGGTAAAGCTCGACAGCCAGGCGCCGAAGCCGCCGGCCAGATCAGGTTCCTGCGCGACCATGCGCTGCGCCGCGTCCTTGGCTTTTTCCGAGGAATCGCCGGCGTCGAATTCCACCAGTTTCAACTTCGCGCCACCCAGGGCCTTGATGCCGCCGGCGGCATTGACGTCGTCGATGGCCATGCGGGCACCCATTTGCTCCAGCAGCCCGCTGCGCGCCCAGGGACCTGACAGCGGCACCATCATGGCGATTTTCACCTCGGATGGGTTGTCCGCGCGGGCCTTGCCGGCGAGGGCGGCGGCGCCCGCGAGGCTTAGTGCGCCACGGCGGCCAATTGGGTTGATCAGTGCCATCGTTCCAGTCTCCCGTTGATTCACTCGTCAGTCAGGCCGAGGTAGGATTTGCGGACCCGGTCGTCGGCCATCAGGATCTCGTACGAGCCTTCCAACACCATGTGGCCCGTTTCCAACACGTAACCATGGTCGGACAGTTCCAGCGCCTCGGCGACGCGTTGCTCCACCAGCAGGATGGTAACCCCATCGGTGTGGATCTGCGAGATGCGCTCGAAGATCGTGTCGGTGACGGCGGGTGCGAGGCCCATCGACGGTTCATCCAGCATCAGCAGTTTCGGCGCGCTGGCCAGACCGCGGCCGATGGCGACCATCTGCTGCTCGCCACCTGACAGCGTGCCGGCCATTTGCCTTGTGCGTTCCGCCAGGATGGGGAACAGCGTGTGGATGCGGTCCAGCGTGCGAGTCCAGTTCACCCGGCCGGCTTTTGGGTAGGCGCCCATTTCCAGGTTTTCCAGGACCGTCAGGGTCTTGAACACCTGCCGGCCCTCGGGAACATGGGCGATGCCGAGATGCGCGCGTCCCGCCGCCGACATCGCCAGCAGGTTCCGGCCCTGGAAGGTAATCGTTCCGGATGTGGGTCGAACCACGCCCGAAATGGTCTTGAACAATGTGGATTTGCCGGCGCCGTTGGGGCCGACCACGGTAACGAACTGACCCTCGGACACCGACAGCGACACGTCCGTCAGCGCGCGTAACCCGCCATAGGAGACGGAGATGCCGGAGACCTCAAGCATCCTGTTTCGCCAGCCACTTCTTGCCCAGATACGCCTCGATCACCGACCGATCCTCCACCACCTCCCTGGGCCTGCCCGAGGCGAGGACCGCCCCGTGATCCAGCACGACGAAGCGGTCGGCGATCTGCATCATGGCGTGCATGGTGTGTTCAATGATGCCAATTGTCATGCCTTCCTGGCGTAGCCGGTCCAGCACGTTCAGCACGTCGTCGCATTCCTCGCGGCCGAGCCCGGCCAGCGTTTCATCGAGCAACAGCAGCCGCGGCCGGCCGGCCAAAGCGCGGGCCAGTTCCATCAGCCGCAGTTGCTTGTTGGTCAATTGACCCGCCGGCACGCCGGCCTGCGCGGCGAGGCCGGTGCGATGCAAGGCGCGGATCGCCGCCTCGGCGGCCTCGTGGTCCGACAGTCCGGCGCCGTACGCACCGACGATCACGTTGTCGATCAGCGGCAGGCGCGGGAACCCGCGCACGACCTGGAAGGTACGGCCAACGCCCATGCGGCAGACCTGATGGACCTTCTTGCCCAACATCGAGGCCCCGGCGAGCGTCGCGGTGCCGCCATCGGCCGGCAGCACGCCATTCAACACGTTGAACAGCGTTGTCTTGCCCGCGCCGTTTGGCCCGATAATGCCCAGGATTTCACCTTCGGCGATGGTGAAGCTGACATCGCTGACGGCGCGCAGGCCGCCGAAGGATTTCGACAGGCCCGCGACTTTCATCAGCGGCACGCCTGACGGTGCGGCGACGGCGAGGGCCCTGGCCGCCGGGTGAGGTGCCGGGAGCGGCGCGGGCGCTTTCGGTTTGAAGAAACGATCGCGCAACGTCCAGAACAGACCGTCCGGCGCGGCCAGAATGATGGCGATGACCGCGGCGCCGTAGACCACGCCCTGAATGCCGCGCAGGTAATCTCCCGCATAGGCATCCAACAGCTTCGACAGCGGCACCAGGAACGCCGCGCCGATGACCGGGCCCCATACCGAGGCAACGCCGCCGAACAGGGTCATCACCACCGGTTGCGCGGAGACCAGCATCCCGAACACGGCATCCGGTGTCACCACCAGTTGAACGCAGGCATACAAGCCGCCCGCGCCCGCCGCGATCATGCCGGAGACGATCAGCGCGCGCATCTTCCAGGCTTTGGTGTCGATGCCCGCCGCCTCGGCCGCCAGTTCGTTCTGCCGCAACGCCAGCAGGGCCAGGCCGAACCGCGAGTTCTCGACCAGGATGCAGGCGATCACGCTGACGGCCAGCAAGCCCACGGCGACGATCGTGTAGTAGCGTGGATCGGAGAATTCGAGATACGCCGCCGGCGCCTCGCGGTGCATCGGCAGCGAGACTTCCTGGAAGCCGAAATACTGCATGAAGTACAGGATCGCCAGCGGGTAGGCGAGCATCGACAGCGCGAAATAATGGCCGCGCAGGCGGAATGTCGGGATACCGATGATGACGGCGGCGACCGCGCCCATGATCACGCCGAGGGGGATGCCGAGCCAGGGCGTCAGGTTCCAGTAAACCAGCGCCAACGTCATGGAGTAGCCACCGATGCCGAAGAAGCTCGCCTGGCCGAACGACAACTGGCCGCCATAGCCGGACAGGATGTTCCACGACACGCCGAACGCGGCCCAGATCGGCACCAATGTCAGGATCAACTGGTAGTAGCTGTTGGGCACGAACCAGGCCACGCCCAGGTAGATGACGACCAGGCCGAGAAGGATCGTCAGGTCGCGGCGCAATTTTTCGGCGGTGCCAATTCTCATGTCACGCGCGCTCCGCCGAGCGGCCGAACAGGCCTTGCGGCCGCAGCATGACGATCAGCAGGAAGACAATGAAGATCGCCGCGTTCTGCAATTGCGGCGGCAGTACCAAAGCGGACATCTGCTGCACCATCCCCACCGTCATGCCGCCCCAGAACGCGCCCATGATGGAGCCGATGCCGCCGAGGACGACTCCGGAATACATGATGATCACGTAATCGAAACCGATGAACGAGCCGAACGACAGATACGTCGCCATCAACCCGCCGGCGATCGCGGTGATGCCGCTGCCGAGGCCGAACGCCATCCGGTAGTACTTGTCGACGTCGATGCCCATATAGGTCGCGGCTGTCGGATTGTCGGCGGCGGCGCGCAGGGCTTTGCCGACGCGGGTGAACTCCAGCACGAAATACAGCGCCAACGCGGTGATGATCGCGACCGCGCAGGCCACCAGTTTGGCCTTGTTCAGGAAGATCGTGGCGTCGCCATAGATCGGGCCCACCAGAAACGCGCTGGATGACAGCGGCGTGCGCACGGTGACCGGAATGGTGCCGAACACGATCATCCCGCCATTCTGCAGGATCAGCGAAATCCCCAGGGTGATGATCAACTGGCCGAAATGACCATCGTCAATTGACCCGGCGGTACGCAGCCCCGACACGCGGCTGATGAGAAACTTGTGCAGAAGGGCGCCGAACACGAACACGATCGGTCCGGCCAGGATCGCGCCGACAAACGGACCGATATACGGACCGAGGAACGCCAGCACCCCGCCGCCCGTCACCAGATAAAAGCTCGCGAACATCCCCAGCATCAGCAGTTCGCCCTGGGCGAAGTTGACGACCTTCATGATCCCGAAGATCAGCCCGAGGCCGATACACATCAGGCCGTAAATGCAGCCGATCGTGATGCCCGCGGTGAGCGCGTTCAGCACACTCTCTATCAGGGTCTCGAGGTCCACAGGTTTCCGTTAGCCTCCCTGGGCCGGGCGTTACCCGGCCGCCGCGCGTGCTTACTGGGTCGCGGCGGTTGGCTCAATCCCCGCCCTTGTATGAATGGCGCGGCGGTTCTGTATTCTGGGGCACGGAGATGGGGGAGGAAGCACGAATGCCCGATGACGCGGACACGTTCGACTACATTGTCACGGGTGCCGGGTCGGCCGGGGCGGCGGTGGCGGCGCGGCTGTCGGAGTCGGGACGGTATCGCGTGCTGCTGCTGGAGGCCGGCGGCCGCGACAGCAATCCCTGGATCCACATCCCCGTGGGCTTTGCCCGGACCTTCATCAATCCGGCGGTCAACTGGAAGTTCGAGAGCGCGCCGCAACCCCAACTCGCCAATCGGCAACTCTATCTGCCGCGCGGCAAGACGCTCGGCGGCTCAAGTTCGATCAACGGCATGGTGTACATCCGCGGCAATGCCGCCGATTACGACGAGTGGCGCCAGCGCGGATGCGAGGGCTGGGACTGGGATTCGGTGCTGCCGTATTTCAAGAAGGCGGAGAACCAGGAACGCGGCGCGGACGACTTCCACGCCACCGGTGGTCCGCTGCACGTCACGGACCACCCGCCCGGGTTCGAACTGGCGGACGCGATGCTGGCCGCATGCGAGCAGGCGGGCATTCCGCGCAACCCCGACTTCAATGGCGCGGTGCAGGAGGGCTGTGGGTTCTACCAGACCACCACATCGAACAAGCGGCGCTGGAGTACCGCGAAAGCCTATTTGGAGCCGGCGCGTGGCCGCCCAAATCTGGAAATCCGCACCGGCGCCCATGCGACGAAGGTGCTGATCGAGAACGATCGCGCCGTGGGTGTCGAATACCAGTCTCCCGCCGGCAGGCGGACGGCGCGGGCGCGGGCCGAGGTGATCGTGTCGGGTGGCGCGTACGGCTCGCCGCAACTGTTGCTGTTGTCCGGGTTGGGGCCGGCGGGGCACCTCCAGGCGATGGGCGTGCCGGTGCTGCGCGACCTGCCGGCGGTGGGCAGCAATCTGCACGACCATTTCAATACCTATCTAAGCTGGCGTTGCGCGAAGCCGGTCACGTTGAACGATCTGGAGAACAGTTGGCCGCGCAAGATCATGGCGGCGGCGGCGTATGGGCTGTTCCGCAAAGGCCCAATGGCCAGCAACGGCATTCACGCCGGGTTGTTCACCCGCTCCGATCCGCGGCTGGAACGGCCGGACCTACAGGTCAATTTGCTGGAATGGAGCACGCTGGAGCGGACCAAGGACCGGGTGATCCCGCATCCGTTCCCGGGTTTCACGCTCAGTCCGGTCCATTTGCGGCCGGATGGGCGCGGGACGGTACGGTTGGCGTCACCCGACCCGCTGGCGCCGCCGCGGATTTTGTTCGACTTCCTGCGTACGGATTACGACATGAGCGCGATCCTGACCGGGATAAGGCTGGTCCGGAAGATCGCCGAACAGCCGGCGCTGCGGCCCTATATCGTCGAGGAACTGGCGCCCGGACCCGCGGCCACCAGCGATGCTGACCTGGCCGAGTACGTGCGCCAGACCGGCGTGTCGAACCACCACCCGAGCAGTTCCTGCGCGATGGGTACTGGGCCGAATACCGTGGTCGATCCCCGGTTGCGGGTGCATGGGGTGACGGGGTTGCGGGTCGCGGACGCCTCGATCATGCCGCAGGTGGTGGCGGGGAATACCAATGCGCCGAGCATCATGATCGGCGAGAAGGCGGCGGCAATGGTTTTGCAGGATGCGGGGTAGCGGGCATTCGGCCGGCGTCAGGCGCGGCCAGGGTCTGTTTTTCGAGAGATGTCGCGCGGTCATCGTCAATCAACCGGCGGCCACCGTTCCGGCTCCCGGGGAAAAATACGGGCGAGCATGGGGAGCGTTATGAAATGTCCGACGTTTCGCTGAAAGATGACTTAACTTTCCTTGTCGCCCATGGCGCGTGGGGGGCCGGATATACCTGGAAGAAAATGCACCCGCTCATGACCGCGGCCGGGCATCGCCTGGTCACATTCACCTATACCGGTCTGGGCGAACGCGAGCATTTGGCCAGTCCGTCGAACGATCTGAAGACGCATATCCAGGATGTGCTGGCCGTCATCAAATACGAAGATCTTCGGGATATCGTTCTGATTGGTCACAGCTACGGCGGCATGGTCGCGACCGGTGTCGCCGATCGCGCGCGCGACAAAATCGCTCAATTGATTTACCTTGACGCGTTCGTGCCGAGAGACGGCGAGGGGCTGTTCGATCTTATCTCGCCCACGGCGCGACAGGGAATGCGAGAAAGTGCCAAAGCGGGCGATGGGTGGCGAGTGCCGCCCAATCCAATTCCCCCGACACGTCCGAAGCCGATATGAAATGGCTGGCGGACCGTCGGCTGCCGCAATCGATTCGGTGTTTTGACATGCCGTTGCGACTGGCCGGTGGGGATATCACGCTGCCGCGCGGCTACCTTTATTGCACGCGCATAACGCCGGCGGATCCCTTTCGCCGCTTCGCGGAGCGCGCCAAAAGCGAGCCTGGCTGGCGATATCACGAGATCGACGCGAGCCATTCGCCACACGTCACCGCTCCCCAGGCGTTGGCCAAACTGCTTGAGACGATCGCGACGGAGTAATACCAAACGGCGAAAAGAGTGACGTATACATCTCTCGCCGTCATGGCCCGGCTCGTCCGGGCCATCTGGCGCGGCTGAAACAACTGAACCCGCGTTGACCGTGCTCCGCGCGGGCTCCCCGCTGGATCGGCGGGAAATTTGGGCAGCGCTGCTGACCATTTGATACTTCTCAATGACCAACGACGGCCAGGGCGGGAACCGTCACGCGGGAAAGCGCCGGATCGCGGCGTCGCGGCGCGGTGCGGAGCCGCCCCAGGGAAGGGATCAACCATGGACAACGTCGCAACATCCGAAGTCGTCGCGCCGAAACAGGCGGTGGCGCCGCGCGCGATCAACCACGTCGTGCTGAACGTGCGCGACATGGAGGAATCGCACCGTTTCTGGACCGATATGATTGGCTTCAAGCATGTCGGCACCGCGAAACCGCGGCCGGATCGGCCGAACCCGCCGCCGTTCCGCTTCTATAGTTGCAACCATGAGGGGGGACGCCTCAGCCACCATGATCTCGCGCTGGTGGAGAATCGCAACCTGCCGCCGCCGCCCGCCGAATGGAACATGGTCGGTATGAACATGGCGGTGAACCATGTGGCGATCCTGCTGCCGAGCCGGGAAGCGTGGCTGCAACAACTCGCGTTCCTGCAAAGCAAGGGCGTGAAATTCGACCGCCGCGTCGAACATGGGATGACCCACAGCCTGTACATCCACGACCCGAACGGTTACGGGATCGAATTGCTCTATGAGCTGCCGCGCGACATGTGGGAGGACGATATCGACGCCGCGCTGAATTACTCCGTCAGCCTGCCGACCGAGGGCCCCGAGGCGCTGGCCGACCGCACCGAAAATCTTCCGTCGTTCGGCCGTTCCGGACGCTGACGTCCGGCCCTGTAGGATCGACCCGCGATGGACCGGCGCGTCCGGGCCATCGCTCGTGGCAATGATGTTGGTGAGCCGGCCCGGACGCGCCGGGCCGTGATGGGAGATGGCGGTCGTTGGTGCCAGAGCATGTTCCGATCAGGTTGAGCCGGGAAAACCTGGCCCCCTGTCATTGCGAGCGCAGCGAAGCAATCTCCCGCGCATGGAGATTGCTTCGCTGCGCTCGCAATGACAGGGGCGGAGCACCGGCGGATGCCATCTGACAGGAAAGTGCTCTAAAGCACCAGGATCGCGAGGCTCCCCAGCCCGGCCACGATGCAATATCCGGCGAAGGGGCTCAAAGCCCAATCGTCGTGATTGCGAAAATAGCGCATCAGGAACCAGGTGCTGAGCCAGGCGGTGATGCCCGCCACCACCGCGGCCAACGCCGCCAGACCGAAGGTGCCGGGCGGCACCTGCTCGTGCAACAGTTTCGGCACCTCCAGCACCGTCGCGCCAATGATGATCGGGGTCGCGATCAGGAACGAGAAATGCGCCGCGCCCTCGTGCGTGATGCCGCGCAGCACGCCGCCCACGATCGTGGCGCCGGAGCGGGAGATCCCCGGGATCAGCGCCGTGCACTGCCATAACCCGATGCACAGCGCGTCCATCGTGTTCAGGGTCGAGAGCTCCCGGTGGCCGCGATTGCGCAGCCGCTCGCCGAACAGCAGCAGCAGACCGTTCACCACCAGGAAGGCGGCGGCGACGACGGGCGTGCCGAACAGGCCGCGGACGAACTTCTCCAACACGAACCCGACGATGACCGCCGGGAGAGTGGCGATAACGATCAGCAGGAAGACGCGCCGGCTCTCCTGGACCATGATCTCTTCCGCCAGGCCGGC
>Ga0181536_10000360_pt1 | contig 54638 bp, 56 predicted proteins | sample PEATcosm2014_Bin_41_FD_121105 | JGI IMG/M metagenome (GOLD analysis project Ga0181536, IMG submission 121105) | Peatland microbial communities from MTU Mesocosm Facility, Houghton, MI, USA - PEATcosm2014_Bin17_60_metaG | ecosystem: Environmental > Terrestrial > Soil > Wetlands > Peat | place...
CACGCGAGTCAGAGGTGACGAGTATGCGGATGTGGGCGGGCGTGGCATCCGCCGTCGTGGCCGGTGCTGCCGTGGTGGCTCTGAGCGGCGCCCTCCTCTCGGTCACGGACCAGCCGCCAGGTCAGTTAAGGGCGTCAGTGCGCGGATACGTGCTGACTCCGTCAGGGCGGCTGCCGCACGCGTTCCTGAGCATCGCGACCTATCCCGACAGCCTGGCGGGCGAGCACGGGCACGGCGGCGGCCCGCATCCGGACTGGGTGAGTTACGGTCCGACCACGAACTTCGAAGTGCCTGCGCACGCCGTGGTCACGGTCACGGTCAGGCAGTACGACACGGGCGGGACCATCTATAACCCCTACTTCGCCCAGGTTCATGGCACGCTCGGCGGGACCGCGACAGTAGACGGCAAGACGGTCACCGGGATCAACCCGAACACCGTTGGCCACACCTTTACGCTCCACATGTTCCAGGCGAACCAGCCCGCGGAGTTCATCTCGGTGCCGCTGCCCGGCGTGTCAGCGAGTGCCCCCAACCATGCCAACGGCTACCCGACGCCGCACGTGGTCACGTTCTCCTTCGTCACCGCCGGTCCCGGCCGTTACGTCTGGAACTGCGAATTCCCCTGCGGCACCGGCTACGAGGGCTTCGGCGGCCCGATGTCCACCGAGGGCTACATGGACGGCACCCTGACGGTCGGCTGAACGACACAGCCGTAGCGAAAGAACTGAGGGGCATCAATGTCTGACCCGACGACGGTCACACCCCCGCCAGTCCCGCCGGCGTCACCGGATCCGCGGGAATCGCGTGACCGGAACCCGGTCGGGCCGATCGTCCTGCTGTGGGCGGGGCTGACCATTGTCCTCGAGCTGTTCGCCATCTTCGTGCCGGCCCGGGTGATGGGCGTAGCCGCCTCGACGAACATGGCCGACATCAAGCGGGCGGTCACCGTCTTCTCGATCGCCGCTGCACCAGTCGCCGCGCTGGTCTGGTCCATCGCGCTGTACAGCCTGCTGCGCTGGCGGCACCGGGGGCCCGAGCCGCCCACGCAGGACGGGCCGCCGATCCGCGGCAATACCGCTGTGCAGACCGTCTGGCTGCTGGTCTCCGGCGGCTTGTGCCTCTTCCTGCTCGTCTGGGGACTGGCGGCGATGCAGGCGACCGCGTCCACCGCGAGCAATCCGCTGGTAGTCGACGTTACCGGTCAGCAGTGGCTGTGGACCTTCAGTTACCCGGCCGCGGGCGGGGTCAGCTCCAACGTCCTGTACCTGCCCGTCAATCGCCCGGTGGCCTTCGACGTCACATCCGAGGACGTCGTGCACTCGTTCTGGATCGTCCAGATGGGGATCAAGATCGACGCCAATCCCGGCGAGGTGACCCACATCGGGGTCACCCCCGACCGGCGCGGCACGTTTGCGGTCCGCTGCGCTGAGCTGTGCGGGATTTACCACGCCTATATGCAAACCCAGGTACGGGTGGTCAGTGACGCCGCATTCAGGAGCTGGCTGCGCTCCGGCGGCGGCCGGGTGACGAGTGCGGCGACGCACGGCACGCCGCAGCCGGCCGGGGCCAGAGCATCGGCACTGGGCGGACTGGAGCTGAGGAGAGGCAATGGCTGAAATGACGATCGCCGACGCGCCTGCGCCTGCGCCCGCCGCCGGCGGGATCATGCGACGGCTGAATGTCGTCACCGGCCTGCTGGCCGGGCTGGTGCTCGCCGGGATCGGCTGGGCCATCTCGCACGCCACCCTGCAGAACGGGACCTATGGCTCGGACCAGGTCACCTGCATCACGCTGGTCTGCTGGCTGGTCGGATTCCTGGCGGGGATCGGCGCATTTGTCGGGCCGGTCCGCTGGCTGGCCGGCAAGGACCTGACCGAGGACGAGCGACTCTTCCTCGCGGGCAAGGATCAGGGCGTGGGGCGCTACTTCCGCTTCACGACGGACCACAAGGTCGTCGGCATCCAGTACCTCGTGGTCGGGATGGCGCTGTTCTTCGTCGGCGGCATGCTGGCCATGATGATCCGCACGGACCTGCTGACTCCGGGATCCAAGCTGTTCGGCCTGCAGACCTACAACTCGGTGGTCGGCCTGCACGGGATCATCATGATCATCGCGACGATCGTCATGGTCACCGGGCCATTCGGGAACTTCATCATGCCGCTCATGATCGGCGCGCGCGGCGAGGCGTTCCCCCGCCTGAACGCGCTCAGCTTCTGGCTGCTGGTCTCGGTCGTGCCGGTGCTGCTGTCGGCGGCGTTTCTCGGCGGCATCCCGACCGGGTGGTCCGCCTACGCCCCCCTGGCGGACCAGGCTCCGCCGGGGCAGGACGCATTCCTGATCACGATCATCGGGTTCGCCGTGTCCGTTGCCCTCACCGGCGCCAACCTCACGACGACCGCCGTCACGATGCGGACGCGGGGACTGACCTGGAGCCGCACGCCGATCTTCGTGTTCGGCGTGGTCGGCAGCGCCGTGCTGGGCCTGGTGGCCTTCCCCATGTTCATGTCCTCGCAGATCTTTCAGGGCCTGGACCGCACCGTCGGAACGAGCTTCTACAACGCCGCGGGCGGCGGCAGTGTCTGGCTATACCAGAACCTGTTCTGGCTGATGGGCCACCCTGAGGTCTATGTCATCCTGCTGCCTGCCTTCGCCGCCGTACTGGAACTGACGCCGGTCTTCTGCCGGAAGCCGCTGTTCAGCTTCAGGGGCGCGATAGTCGGGATGGCCGGAATCATGGGCCTGAGCCTGCTCGTCTGGGCCCATCACATGTACGTGTCTGGCTGGGCGCCGGACCTGAACGGCTCGTTCATGCTGACCACCGAGATGATCTCGGTGCCCACCGGCCTGCTCATCCTGGTCATCATCGGCACCGTGTGGCGCGGCAGGGTCTGGACCCGGCTGCCGATGCTGGCGGTCTACGCGATGCTCTGGAATTTCGTGATCGGCGGGATAACTGGCGTCTACCTGTCCGACGTCCCGGTCGACGAGGCGATGCACGGGTCGCTGTTCGTGACGGCCCATTTCCACTACACGCTGATGGGCGGTGCGCTGACGGGCGCGATCGCCGCACTCACCTACTGGTTCCCGAAGATGACGGGACGCATGCTGAACGAGAAGTGGGCCTCGATCGGGTTCTGGACCGCGCAGGTCGGGTTCCAGGTCACCTTCCTGTCGATGTTCGCCATCGGCCTGGCCGGGCTGCCGCGTCGTGTCGGCGACTACCCACCTCAGTTCGCGACCGGCAACGCGGTAGCGACGTACGGTGCGTACGTGATCATGATCGGCATGCTGATCTACGCCGGCGCCCTGATCACCTCGTGGATATACGGGGTGCCGGCGCCTGCGAGTCCCTGGGGCGGCAAGACCCTGGAGTGGCAGGTGCCGACGCCGGTGCCGCTGGACAATTTCGAGGTGCTCCCGGTGATCACCAGTGACTTCTACGGCTACGGCGAGAACGGGGCAGGGCCGCCGGCCGTACCGCCAGGCCGGCGGGAACCCGCCGAGCCCCCCGAGCCGGTGGAGGAGCCGGTCGGCGCTCAGTCCGCAGCCAGTCAGCCCGAGGGGAGCGCGCAGTGAGTGCCAGCACGCTGCCGCAGGCGTATCCGGCCGAGGTTGCTCCCGACCCGTCTCCTGGTCAGCGACTCGGGGTGATCATGCTGATCGTCGCGGATGCCGTGTTCGTGCTGTCGCTGGTCTTCGCCTATTTCTACCTGCGCGGCCTGAATACCGAGGGTGCCTGGATTTCCAAGGGCAGTGCCACGCTGTGGGCCGGCAGCGGCTGGGTCCTCGCGGGAGTCATGGTGCTGAGCGCGCTGGCCTACCGGTGGGGCGAGCTGGGCATCCGGGCGGGCGAGCGCGGCCGGCTCGTGGCCGGGACCATGCTCGCCCTGGTCCTGGTCCTGGCCGCGGTGGGCCTGGTGATCGGGCGCCTGGCGACGATGCCCTTCACGACCACGGCGGGCTCTTATGCGTCATCGGTGATCACGATGGCCGGCGCTTACCTGGTTCACCTGCTGCTGACCGCCTTCGTCGGCATCGCCATCCTTAACCGCGGCAGGCGCGGGCTGTTCAGCTCAGACGCCAACTGGCATGTCCGGCTGGCGGGATACTGGTGGTACTGGGTAACCGCGTCGGCTGTCATCCTCGCCGTCACGACATCGTTCGTGACGAGCCCGCACATCGTGCCCTGAGCGGGTCGCCCGGTCCCGCGGTCCGGCGCGATCTGCTGCGCGTGCCGGTTGATGATCGTAGGTCGGCCAGGCGGGCGTGCCGCATGATCAGGCGGGCTGGCCCGGACCCTGTGCGGCGGCCAGCTGCGCCGCGATCGCGGCGTCGACCCGCCGGGTCCTGATCTGCTCGCTGCGGAACCACGCCGCGGCGGCCAGGGCCAGCCAGCCAGCATCGATGATCATGCCGCCCGCCCACATCAGCGCGCCGCCCAGCTGCTGGTCGGCCAGCGGCGACGGCCCGAATGGCCGGTACACCCTCGAGTAGAAGGGATACAGGTCATAATTCGACGCATAGAGAAAGAAGCCGGTCATCGTCTCCGGCAGCATCATCAGGAACAGTGACAATACCCGAAACGACGGCTCCACCCGGCGGGGGCACGGATCGGCTCCGAGCAGCGGGTAGTAATACAGCAGCGCCACTCCGAGGTATAGCGGGTACTCGATGAATTCCTGCACGTCCGGATGCTGGAGGGCGTAATCGTAGAACGGCGAGAAATGCGTTCCCATCAGCACGCCGGCGAACAGCACCCAGGTGAGCACCGGATTGGTGAGGGTCCGCATCACCCTGCTGCGCAGGACCGGGACGATCCAGTGGCGGCGCTCGGCCGGGCTCGCGACCCGCAGCAGCAGCAGGACCGGGCTGCCGAGCAGCAGCAGCGGCGCTATCACCATCATCAGCGCGATGTGCTGGGCCATGTGCGCCCAGAAGAAGACGTCCGCGTAGGCGCCGACGGGCCCCATCAGCACGATCACGCTCAGCAGCAGGCCGCCCAGGAAGCTGGCCGCGCGGAGCCTCGACCACGGCCGGGCCGGCTGGCGGCGGCTGACCAGAACGGCCGCCCAGCCGTAGAGGACTGCGCAGGCGACGATGCCGAGCGCGGGCAGGGGGACAAACGTCCACGTGCCGAGAAACTGCCAGACGTGCACGCTTGGAGGCTATCGCGGCGGCGGCCGGCCCCATAAGGCCATTGCTGCTGCCAAGGAATCACAGCCAGCCCTGGAGAGCCGCTCTGCGACCGAGGCTGACGAACGTTAGGACCGGCGGGGACCTTCGGCCCTGGTTGCCGGCCCGGGGCAAAGGCGATCATGGTCAGCTAGGGGATCCGGGGAAACGGGGGGGTTAGTTGACTGGTTTGCTATCTGATGAGCAGATCGAGGAAATTGTGCGGGCGGCTGGTACCGCGCCGTCCATGCACAACACCCAGCCCTGGCAGTTCTGCGTCGCGGCGGATGGCAGCCTTGAGCTGTACGGTGACCCCGGCCGCACCCTGTGGGTGGCCGATCCGCAAGGGCGGGCACTCTATCTGGGCTGCGGTGCCGCGCTGTTCAACGCGCGGCTGGCCATCCGGATGACTGGTCATGAGCCGCTGGTGCGGCCGCTTCCGCATCCGGAGCACCCGCCGACTCTGCTGGCCATCGTGGCGCGTGGCCGCGGGACTCAGCCGACTGCCGCTGAGCGCGAGCTGTATGACGCGATCTGGCGACGGCATACCAATCGCCGGCCGTTCACCGGCCAGGCTGTGCCAAAGCCGGTTCAGGTCGCCATGGAGCAGGCGGCCAGGGCGGAAGCGGCCTCCTTGCGCATGCTCAGCAGGCCCGACGCCGAGACCGTGCTCAACCTGTCGGAACGAGCCCGCCGGCGGCTGGCGGATGACCGCGGTTACCAGGATGAACTTCGACGCTGGGTAGCGACCGGGAGCCGGGAGGACGGCATACCCGCCAGCGCCCTGCCGCTGCGGCCGGACCGTGAGCCCGCACCGGTGCGCGATTACGCCGTCAGCGCTGCGGTGGGGGCAGAGCGTCCGGCCGCGACCTATGAGAGGTATCCCCAGCTTGCCGTCCTCAGCACGGAGCGCGACGAGCCGGCGGACTGGCTGCGCGCGGGCGAGGCGCTGCAGCGGCTGCTGCTCACCGCGACCGTCAACGGCGTCAGCGCATCCTTTCTGTTCGAGCCGATCGAGCTGATGGACATGCTGGACATGGACCCGCGGCCCTGGCCGTGGCCGGAGCATCCGCAGATGATCATCAGGTTCGGGTACGGGCCGCCGGTCCCGGCCACGCCGCGCCGGAAGCTGGAGGACGTCCTGCGCCGCGGCCAGTACGCCCAGAGCGAGGGGACCGCCGAACTCGCCTCCGAGTTACTGGCAGCTTGACCCTGAGGAAGCGTCAGCCCGCACAGTGGTGACGTGGACGACGACGGATACACGGCGGGCACCGTGGCCAGGCTGGCCGGCGCCGACCGGGCCGCGGGCTAGTGCCCAGCCGCCAGCAGCGTCGATGCGTGGTTGGTGCTCCTGTTTCAGCAGCAGATGCGCTCCCACGCTGCTGCCGGCCCGGTGGGCGAGCGGTCGGCAGCTAGCTCTGGCTGGCGGCCGGAGCGTGGCGGTCGAGGTCTGCCCTGACCTCGCGCCAGCGAGCGGTGACCTTGGGCAGCTCGGCGCTGACGAACTCGAAGAAGCGCGCGGACTCGGCCATCCTGACCCCGGCCGCTGTGCCGGGGCCGAGGAGCTCGATGCCCTCCCGCATGGCCGCGGTCCACCGGGCCATCAGCCGGTCGCGAAGCCTGGTCACCTCGTACCAGACATCGTCCGGCACGCGGTAGTGGTGCCGCCGGGAGCCGGGCTCTGACTCACGCGCGACCATGCCCACCTGGATCAGGTACCGGACGCCGCCGGAGACAGCGGCCGGGCTGGCGTTCAGCATCGCGGCGAGCTCGGCGGCGGTGAGCCGGCCGGAGTCAGCAGTCAGCAGCGCGGCGAAGACGCGGGCGGGCATCCGCGGGATGCCCGCCTCGGTCAGCACCGAGGCGAAGCGCTCGACGAATCGGCTCACCGCATCCTGGTCCCGCACTGCTGTCACTGTGCCCCCTCGCGCTGCCGGGCCCGAGTTACCCGAATGTTGCGTTCAGTGTATTCAGGAGTTTGTGAAACTAGTATAATGTCAAAATCATGACGGAGGCTATCGCAGTGTCCGGCCTGCGGAAGTCCTACGGCAAGACCGTGGCGCTGGACGGGCTCGACCTCGGCGTGGCCGTGGGCGAGGTGCACGGCTTCCTCGGCCCGAACGGCTCCGGCAAGACGACGACCATCAGGATCCTGCTCGGCCTGCTGCGCGCCGACGGCGGCGCGGCGCGGCTGCTGGGGGGTGATCCCTGGAGCGAGGCCGCCGCGCTGCACCGCCGGCTGGCCTACGTGCCGGGCGATGTGACCCTGTGGCCGAGCCTGTCTGGCGGCGAGATCATCGACCTGCTCGGCAGGCTGCGCGGCGGGATTGACGCCAAGCGCCGGGCTAGCCTCCTGGAGCGGTTCGAGCTTGACCCGACGAAGAAGGCCCGCGCTTACTCGAAGGGCAACAGGCAGAAGGTCGCGCTGATCTCGGCTCTCGCCTCTGACGTGGAGCTGCTGCTGCTGGATGAGCCCACGGCCGGGCTTGATCCGCTGATGGAGGCCAGGTTCCGGGAGTGCGTCGAAGAAGAACGCCACAGCGGCCGGACTGTCCTGCTGTCCAGCCACATCCTGTCCGAGGTCGAGGCGCTGTGTGACCGGGTCACCATTATCCGGGCTGGTCGCGCCGTGGAAAGCGGCACGCTGACCGAGCTGCGGCACCTGACCAGGACCTCGATCACCGCCGAGCTGGCGGGGCAGCCTGCCGGGCTCGGCCAGCTGCCGGGGGTGCATGACCTGGACGTGCAGGACCGGCCAGGACACGGCACCAGCGTGCGATGCGAGGTGGACACTGACAAGCTGAACGAGGTGCTGCGGCAGCTGACCGAGGCCGGAGTCCGCAGCCTGGTCAGCCAGCCGCCCACGCTGGAGGAGCTGTTCCTCCGGCATTACGCGGCCGGCCGGCCGGGCGAGCCTGCCCGGGCGGCAGATGCCGCCGGGGCCGGGGATACGGCCGGAGTGCGGTCGTGACCGCGCTCGCGCAGGACGCGCCCGCGCCGGGCCGGGCGGGGTCGCGCAAGCCTGCCGCGCTGGCCGGCTTCGGCGAGCTCGGCAAGCTAGCCGGGCGCCGCGATCGCGTCATGCTGCCCGCCTGGATCTACCTGCTGACCGTCGCGATGGTCGGTACCGGCTACAGCTTCAAGACCGGCTATAAGACGGCGGCGTCGCGGGCGGCGGTTTATGCCACCACGGCACACGACGCCGCGCTGACGGCCCTGGCCGGGCCGATCTTCGGCAGCTCGGTCGGCGCTCTCACCGCCTGGAAGTACGGCGGCGCCTCCGCCGCCCTGGCCGCGCTGATGAGCATCTTTATCGTGACGAGGCACACCAGGGGTGACGAGGAAGCCGGGCGCCTGGAACTCGTCGGGTCGACCACGGTGGGCCGCCACACCGCGCTGGCCGTCGGGCTCGCGCTAGCCGCGGCGGCCAGCTGCTTGCTGGCGGTGCTGATCGCGGCCGGCCTGGCCGTGGTGGGCTTGCCGGTTACCGGGTCAGTCGCCATCGGGCTCGCCGTCGCATCGTGCGGCCTGGTCTTCGCCGCGGTTGCCGGCGTGACCGCTCAGCTGGCCGGCTCTGCCCGCGGCGCCAGGGGCAGCGCGATCGGCCTACTCGTCACGGTCTACGTACTGCAATCCGTCGCAGCCAGCGCAGCTGGCCTGCACTGGCTGGGCTGGCTGTCCCCGGTCTACTGGGCCGAGCAGGTCCGGGCCTTCGCCGGGGACCGCTGGGCGGTGCTCGCGCTGCCCCTGGCGTGCACGGCCGTTATTGCGATCGTCGCGCCCGTCCTCGAGAGCCGGCGTGACGTGGGCGCTGGCCTGGTCCAGCCTCGCCCTGGTCCCGCCGCAGCGGGCCGGACGCTCCGCAGCCCGCTAGCGCTCGCCTGGCGGCTGCAGCACGGGAGCTTCATCGGCTGGGCCGTGGGCACCCTGCTGCTCGGGGTGGCCGTTGGCTCGGTGGCTAAGGGCATCGGCTCCATGCTCGGCAGCGGAAAGGGGATCAGGGAGGCAGTCACCAGGCTCGGCGGCCAGGCCGGCCTGAGCGACGCCTACCTGGCGGCGATCATGAGCCTGGTCGGGCTCGCGGCCGCCGGCTATGCGATCTCGGCCGTGCTGCGCCTCCGGTCTGACGAGGCGGCAGGACGCGCTGACCCGTTGCTGGCCACCGCGATGGGCCGGATCGGGTGGAGCGCCAGTCAGCTGGTCGTGGCCGCGGCCGGCGCGGCGATCGTGCTGGCCGCGGCCGGCCTCGGCGCTGGCATCAGCTACGGGTCGCAGGTCGGCGGTATCGGCGTGCAGCTGCCGCGCCTGCTCGGCGCCGCGCTCGCGCAGTTGCCCGCCGTGCTGGTGCTAGCGGGGGTGGCGGTCCTGCTCGTCGGGATGCTGCCGAGGATCTGCGTCGGGGCGGCCTGGGCGGCGCTGGCTGTGGTGGCCTTGCTCGTCCTGCTCGGGCCGACGCTGCGGCTCGCCCAGTGGGTGCAGGACATCTCCCCGTTCTCGCACGTTCCCAGGCTGCCCGGCGGCACGGTCAGCGCCGCGCCGCTCATCTGGCTCAGCGTCATCGCGGTGGCGCTGGCTGCCGCCGGGCTGGCCGGCCTGCGCCGCCGCGACATCGGCTGACCAGCGGCGCGGCCGATCCGCCGTCGCGGCGGACTGCGGCGGCCCGTGCTGCGCCGCGGCCCGTGCTGCGCCGCGACCGGCTGCGCCGCGACCGGCTGGCCTGTCAGGCCACGGCGACGTTTCCCCTGGCCTGCCGGGGCCCTCGCCGTGCGCCGAGCAGCAGGCCGGCCAGGCCGCCGGCGACCGCGGCGATCAGCGTCCACCAGACAATGCCGGGCACTTTAGTCGCCCGGCCCGCCGGCATCCGGCCGGCTGGCCTCGCCGCCCCGGGACGGCTCAACGCGCGCTCGTTCGGGTGTCATCGCTCACCTATGCGACTGTGCGCAACCGGGCCGAACGCTGCCGCGCGGGTTCGTGACCGCGGGGAGAAGCCTTCATGAATCCCGAGTGGGCGCCGCGGGCCGGGCCGGACCCGGCTGGGCCGCCTGACGGTGCCGGCCCGCAGTCAGTACGCCACGCTGATGCGCTGCCGCGCCGGGCCGCCGCTCTCGATCGCGTCGGCCACGGCGATCGCGAAGTCCGGAATAGCGATCAGGCTGTGGCCAGCCTCGTCGCGCAGCAGCTGATCACCGCCGACACGGAATTTCCCGGTGCGCTCGCCCGGACCGATCTGCGCGGCCGGGCTGATATACGTCCAGTCCAGGTCATCGGCCGCGGCGAAGACATCCAGCGCGTCGGCATGGGCCAGCGCGGCCGGCCTCCAGGCCCGCGGGAAGCCGGGGGTATCAACCAGCCGCTCGCCCGGTGAGACCTCCAGGCTGCCAGCGCCGCCGACCACGACCAGGCGGCGGACGCCGGCCCGGCGCAGCCCAGCGACCAGGCCGCGCGCGGCACCGAGCAGGCTCTGCTCGGCATCCTCGGCCGGGTCGCGGCGCGGGCCGACCGCGGAGACCACGGCGTCCCGGCCGGCCGCGAGCCTCGCCACCGAATCGGGATCGGCGGCGTCACCGATGATCACCTCGACCGGGAGGTCATCGAGCGGTGTACCGGTCCGGGTGACCCCCGTGACCGCATGGCCGCGGCGCACCAGTTCCCCGGCGATGGCGCAGCCGATCGCGCCGGAGGCGCCGAACAGGAGAACATTCATGGGCCTAACCTCATCATGCCCGGTCCGGCCAGGACCAGGGACACCACAGGCCGGGCCGATGGGACACTAGCTGCATGGCCGAGAGCACCGAGCCGGACAGCGACGCCGGCGGGGGGTGGCTGTTGCTGGTGTACCGCGTGCCCTCCGAGCCCACCAGGCTGCGGTCGTCGGTCTGGCGCCGGCTGAAGAGCCTCGGTGCCATCTACCTGCAGAATTCAGCGGCGGCGCTGCCGGCCAGCGTCGGCGCCGAGCGCGCGCTGCGCAAGCTGAGAAGCGAGATCCTCGCGATGTCCGGCACCGCCGTGCTGTTGTCCTGCTCAGTCCTGGCCGGAGAGCGAGACATCCGGGCAGCGTTTCAGGCCGCCCGCGACGATGAGTACGAGGAGATCGTCGACAAGTGCCATGACTTCCTCGCGCAGGTGCAGAAGGAGTACGTCGCGAGCCACTTCACCTATGCCGAGCTGGAGGAGAACGAGGTCGACCTGGTCAAGCTGAAGAGCTGGCTGGACAAGGTCCGTGACCGCGACGCGTTCGGCGCGAGCGGGCGCCGCGCGGCCGAGCAGGAGATCGAGCGCTGCGCGGAGGAACTCGAGCGCTACGCGGCGCGCGTCTACGCCGAGGAAGCCGAGAGCCGCTGATCCCCGACCATGGGGGTCGCGGGCCCGCTGGCGCCGGGCCCGCTGGTTCCCGTGGTTGGCTCAGCCGCGCCGGATGGCCCGCCACAGGCTGAGCGGGAGCAGGACGGCGAGCAGGACCGGCAGCAGCCACCAGGCCGAAACGGCCGTCCGGCTCAGCGCATAGGTAACGGCCAGCCCGGCCACCACGCCGGCCGCGACGAGCCAGTCGTCACCGATCACGAAGTCGTACCAGAACGCCAGGAGCCCGCGTAGCCGTGCCGTCATGTCAGCCTGCCTTCGCCGGTGCCGTCGCCGGCACGGGAGTCTCGGGGCCGCCCTGGCCGCCCGGTGCCCGGCGCATCGCCGCCACCAGCAGCAGCGCGAACGCGGCGATAGCCGGGATCAGCACCAGCAGGGACGCGTCCGAGCCGGGCCAGTGCGCGCCGGCCCCCTCGGCGCCCCAGAAGGTGCCGAACGCGGTGAGCATGATGCCCACGACGAACTTCATCGTGTTCTCGGGCACCCTGGCCAGCGGCGCCCTGACTGCCACGCCGAGGCCGGCCACCACCGCGATGGCGCAGGCGGCCGCGATCGCGGCCAGGCCGACATCGTGCTGGTTGGTGCCGAAGGTCAGGACGATGAACACGACCTCAAGTCCCTCGAGCAGGACGCCCTTGAAGGACAGCGTGAAGCCGAACCAGTCGGGCACCAGCCCGGCGCTGCGGCGCGGCTGCCCGGCCGCTGCGGCGACCTGCTGCTGATAGATCCTGGCCTCGTCGTGCAGGGCCTTGTGCCCGCTGGCCCGCAGGATGGCCTTGCGCAGCCATTGCAGGCCGAACACCAGCAGCAGCGCGCCCACGACCAGCCGCAGCCCGTGCAGCGGGACGGCCGAGATCGCCGGTCCCAGCGCGGCGATCACGACGGCGAGCACGGCCAGGGCGGCTGCCATTCCGGTGCCGGCCGAGCGCCAGTCCCTGGTAGTCCCGGCCGCGAGCACGATCGTGGTGGCCTCGACGGCCTCGACCATGCAGGCCAGGAACACGGCGATGAACAGTGCTCCAGCTCCCATGACACTCCCTGACTCTGCACTGCCGCTGGATGCCAGGCCGGAGCGCCCAGCTGTTACCAGGTTAATCTAACAGCCGTCACTCAGCCAAAATGACGGTGGTTATAGCCACCTCTTAGCGAACGTTTAACCGCGACGTCACCTTGCCGGCAGCGGCGATTCGGCTCGATGCCCGACGCTACCGGTGGATGGCGCGCCCGGCTGGGGGCAGCTGTGCAGTCAGCAGGGCGATGAGCACCATCTGGCGGGGATTGTCGCCGATGTAGCGTTTCGGGGCCGGGGTTATGAGCATGCGGTTGACTGGGCGGCCGCATCCGGATTCAGGCCGTGGTCAGGGGGCATTTTGCTGCTATCGGGGATTGCAGTTCGGGGAACCGCCGGCGGTTCCCGGTGCGGCGTCGCGAGATCACGGGGGAGATCGCGGGCATGGGTGCATCGCGTGTGAAGCCGGCCGCTGCGCCGGCCGGATCGCCGGCCACCGGCCGCCGCTCGTCCCGGTCCCTGGCTGCCGTGCTGGAGTTCGCCGCCGAGCGGCTGCTGGACGGAGACTCCAGCCTGGACCCGCTGCCGGAGGTTCTCGAGCGGCTCGTGGCCGGCACTGGCGGCCGGGTAGCGCTGGCGCTGGGGCCGGGCGCCGACCGGCAGCTGGGCGTGCAGTGCGGCTATCCGGACCCGGCGGCCGCGGACGCTCCGCTGCTGGCGCAGATCCGGGCGCTGTGCGCCCTGCATGGCGGCGCGGCCAGCCACGGCGGAGCCGCCCGCCGCGGCGAGACGTTCCAGGCTCCGCTGGCCGGGACCGATGCGGAGCTGACCCTGACGGTGGCCTGCGCCGCGCCGCTGGCCGGCCAGGTCCTGTGCGTCCTGGCGCTCGTCGGCGGCACCCGTACCTGCTCGAGCCCCGATGTGCGCTCCGCGCTGCGCGCGCTGGCCACCATCGTGGCCGCGAAGATGCGGATCGGGCTGGATGCCGACGACCTGGCCGAGCAGGCCAGCCTGACGCAGGCGCTGGTGGACGGGTCGCCCGAGGCGATCGTCGCGGTCGACTCAAGCCGCCGGATCAGCGAGTTCAACCCGGCGGCCGAGAAGCTTTTCGGCTGGCCCCGGCAGGAGGCGATCGGGCGCGAGATGCCGGGCCTGATCGTGCCCGAACGCTACCGCCAGCGGTTCCGGGAGGCGATGACCGCCTACCTGAAGCGCGGCGACCAGAGCGACTTCACCGGCCCGGCCCGGCTCCGCGCGCTGCGGGCGGACGGTACGGAGCCGGTCATCGAGCTGACGACGATCCCGATGCGGGTGGCCGGCCAGGTCGTCTTCTGCGGCTTCATGCATGACCTGACGGCGCTCGAAACCGCCCATGCCGCCGTGGCGGAAGGCGAGGAGCGGTTCCGGCTGCTCGCCGAGCTGGCCCCGGTCGGCATCGTGCGGACCGACGTGGCCGGGCGGTGCACGTTCGTCAACCAGCAGTGGAGCGCGATGACCGGCGTCCCGGCCGAGCAGGCCCGCGGCATGACCTGGCAGGAGACGGTCAACCCGCAGGACATCCCGCGGATCGAGTGGGAGCGGGAGCGAGCCGACGCCGACGGCGCGGTGGCCGTGGACTGCCGGCTGAAGTCGCCGCACGGCCGCGGAGTGTGGGTGCACGTCGTGGTCAGGCCGATCGTGGACTCGGCCGGGCAGCGCATCGGGTCGCTGGCCGCGCTGACCGACGTGCAGGACCGCAAGCGCGCGGAGTCCGAGCAGCGCAAGGCAGCCAGGCTGCTGGCCGAGCAGAACGCGCGGCTGCGCGAGCTCGACGACGCCAAGACGCAGTTCCTGGCGACGGTCTCGCACGAGCTGCGGACGCCGCTGACGTCGATCGTGTCCTTCGCCGAGCTGATCAAGAGCGAGGTGCCCGGCCTGGACCCCGAGGCCGGCGAGTACCTGACCATCATCCAGCGGAACGCGGAGCGCCTGATCCGGCTGGTCAGCGACCTGCTGCAGCTGAACAGGCTGGAGGCAGGGGCCGTCTTGCTGGACCTGACGCAGGTGCAGGTCCCTGCCGTCGCCGAGCAGGCGGTGCAGGCGGCGTCGGCCGGCGCCGCCGAGCAGGGCATCAGGCTGACGCTCTCGGTGCGGGAAGGGCCCGACATCGTGGCCGACCCGACCAGGCTCCAGCAGGTCTTCGACAACCTGATCTCCAACGCGGTGAAGTTCTCCCGCGAGCACGGGCAGGTTCAGGTCCGCGCGCACTGCGATGACGACGAGTGGCAGGTCGAGATCGAGGATTCCGGCATCGGGATCCCGCCCGGCGATCTCGGCCGCCTGTTCGGCAGCTTCTTCCGTGCCTCCAACGCCCGGAGCTCGGCGCGGCCCGGTACCGGCCTCGGCCTGTCCACCGCGAAGGCCATCACGGTCCTGCATGGCGGCAGCATCGACGTCGCCAGCGAGGTGGACCGCGGCACCACCTTCACCGTGCACCTGCCGATCGCGTCATGAGCGGGCGGATCCTGCTGATCGAGGATGATCCGGACATCGCCCTGGCCATCCGGGTCGTGCTGAAGCGCGGCGGGTTCGAGGTGTCGTCGGCCGCCGACGGGCGGGAGGGCCTGCGGGCCTTCTATAGCCAGAAGCCCGACCTGGTGATGCTGGATGTCGGGCTTCCGGTGCTGGACGGCTGGGCGGTGCTGGAGCGCATCAGGGACCTCAGCCAGACCCCGGTGCTGCTGCTGACGGCCTACGGGCTGGAGGCCGACAAGGTGCGCGGGCTGCGGGGCGGCGCCGACGACTACCTCACCAAGCCGTTCGGCAATGCCGAGCTGCTGGCCCGGGTGCAGGCGCTGCTGCGGCGCGCCGGGCCGGCCGGGCAGCAGGCCGAGGTCTACGACGACGGCCGCGTGCAGATTTCCTACCAGGGCCGCCAGGTCAGCGTGGCCGGCCAGCCGGTGGCGCTGACCCCGACCGAGTTCCGGCTGCTGACCGCGCTGGTGCGGCACGGCGGCCAGGTCCTGTCCGCCGAGCAGCTGCTGGAGCAGGCCTGGAACGACCCGCTGAAGGTCGGCCCGGAGCGGGTCAAGTTCAGCGTCATGCGGCTGCGCCGCAAGCTCGGCCAGGGCAGCGGGGACGCCGGGCCCATCGAGGCCGTCCGGGGCTTCGGGTACCGGTACGTGCCGCCGAGAGCGGCGGCTCCGTGATCGCGGGCTCCGTGATCGCGGGCTCCGTGATCGCGGGCAGCTGCAACCGGCCTGCCACCGGGAGCGGCATCGGGATGCAACCGGCCAGGTCAAAGGTGGGGACATGACGAACGCAGAGCGCCCAGCCAGCCGCGGACGGATCCTGCTGGCCGAGGATGATGCCGACGCCGCGCACTTCGTGGCCCGGGTCCTGGCGGGCCGGGCGGGCTTCGAGGTCGTGCACGAGGCCGATCCGGCGGCGGCACTGCGCCGGGCCGCCACGGAGCACTGGGACGCCGTCCTGACGGATGTGGAGATGCCCGGCATGACCGGCATCGAGCTGCTCGAGTCGCTGCGCCGCGAGGCGCCCTCGCTGCCGGTGGCCGTGATCACCGCGCACGTGAGCGTCGATAACGCGCTCGGGGCGCTGCGCGGCCGGGCTGATGACTTCCTGGAGAAGCCGCTGCACCCGGACCAGCTGATCGCGTCGGTGACGGCGCTGGTGGACCGGCGCCGCGCCGCCCGGCAGCTGGTCCTGGCCGTCGGCGCGCATCCCGACGACGTCGAGATCGGGGCGGCCGGCGCGCTGGCCGCGCACCGGGCCCTCGGACACGACATCGCCATCCTGACCCTGAGCCGGGGCGCGCGCGGCGGGGCCGATCACCGCCGGGCCGCCGAGGCGCAGGAGGCGGCCAGGATCCTGGGCGCGACCCTGTACCTGGACGACCTGGAGGACACCCGGATCAGCGAGGGCGACCCGACGATCAGCGCGGTCAGCCGGGTGATCGGCGCGGTCCGGCCAGCCGTCGTCTACACGCACTCCATCCACGACGTGCACCAGGACCACCGCAATACGCACCGGGCGGTCATGGTGGCCGCACGGGAGATCGGCCGGGTGTTCTGCTTCCAGTCGCCCTCGGCCACGGTGGACTTCCGGCCTGCCCGCTACGTCAGCATCGACGCGCAGCTGCAGGCCAAGCTGGCCGCGATCGACGCCTTCGCCTCCCAGGTGGAGGTGCGGGCCTATCTGGAGCCGGACCTGATCGAGGCCACGGCGCGGTACTGGTCCCGGTTCGCCGAGGGCCGCTACGCCGAGGCCTTCGAGGTGATCAGGGACCGGGGCGCCACGCCGGTGCCGGGCGCGCCGCCGGCCGCCGCCGTCACGCACAGCCAGGCTGAGGAGGCTGCCCATGCCATCGGATAACGCCCGTCGCGGCCCGGTCCGCGTGCTGGTCACCGGAGCGGGCGGCCCGGCCGCCGTGGCCGTGATGAAGTCGCTGCGGCACGACCCGGACGTGCAGCTGCTCGCCGCCGACATGGATCCGTGGGCGGCCGGGCTCTACCTCGTCCAGCCGGAGGCGAGGACGGTCATCCCGCCCGGCCTGCAGCCGGACTTCGCCGAGATCGTGCGGCAGCGCTGCGTGGCGCTGGAAGTGGATGTGCTCATCCCGACCGTCGACTGCGAGCTGCGCCCGCTCGCCGCCGCGCGCGAGGCGTTCGCCAGCTGCGGCGTGGCGCTGCTGCTCACGTCCGACCGGACCCTGGGCTTGACCCTGGACAAGCTGGCGCTGGCCCGGTGCTGCGCGGGGGTGGCCCGGGTGCCCAGGACCGAGCCGCTGGACGGCGCGCTGGACCCGGCCGGGTGGACCTATCCGGTCATCGTCAAGCCGCGGACCGGCAGCGGCTCGCGCGGCATCGGGATGATCGCGTCCGCCGGCGATCTCGCCGCCGCGGCGCGCGCCAGCGACGAGGACATGATCGTTCAGGAGTACCTGCCGGGCCAGGAGTACTCGGTCGACGTGCTCGCCGATGAGCAGGGCCGGGTCGTGTCCGCCGTGCCGCGGGTCCGCGAGCGGGTCGACTCCGGCGTCTCGGTGGCCGGCCGCACGCTGCACGATCCGGAGCTGGAGCAGCTGGCCGCGGCCGTGGCCGGCGCCACCGGCCTGACCTTCATCGCCAACGTGCAGTGCCGCCGTGATCAGGCCGGCCGTCCGGCGCTGCTTGAGGTCAACCCGCGGGCGCCCGGAGCGCTGCCGCTCACCGTGGCCAGCGGCGTGGACATGCCGCGGCTGGCGCTCGACGCGCTACGCGGCGCCGTGCTTCCTGACCATCTGGACTTCACGGAGATGGCCATGGTCCGCTTCCTGGATGAGCGCTTCGTCGGGCTCAGCGAGATCGAGGCGGCGGCAGCGGCATGACCGGGCTCGCGCGGATCGATGAGGACTTCCACGTCCACTCGACGTTCTCCGATGGCATCAGCACGCTGGCGGAGAACGCCGCGGCCGCGGCCAGCCGGGGCCTGCGCACGCTGTGCCTGGCCGATCATGTGCGTACCAGCACGACCTGGGTGCCCGAGTTCGCCGCGGCGGTCAGCGCGCTGCGCCCCCCGCCGGGAATGGAGCTCCTGGCCGGCCTGGAGGCCAAGATCCTGGACCGGAGCGGGCGGCTGGACATGCCGCCGGTCGTCAGCGGCATCGACCTGATCCTGATCGCCGACCACCAGTTCCCGTCGGACCACGGCCCGGTCGACCCGGCCGAGCTGGCCGCGATGCTGAGGTCGGGCGCGATCAGCGCGGACGAGGTCGTCGCCGGCCTGGCTGAGGCGACCGCGAACGCCATGGACCGGGCGGGCCGGCCGCTGCTGGCGCACCTGTTCAGCGTGCTGCCCAAGGCTGGCCTGAGCGAGTCCGATGTCCCGGACGACCTGCTGGACGAGCTGGCCCGGCGGGCCGGCCGGGCCGGCGCGCTGGTCGAGGTCAACGAGAAATGGGCGTGCCCGTCGCCGCGGGTCGTCAGCGCCTTCGCGCGGGCCGGCGCCGGGATCGTGGCCAGCACCGACAGTCATGACTGCGCGGCCGTCGGCCAGTACTCCTATGTCCGCGCCACCATGGACTCCTGCTTCGCGGGCTCGGGGCGATGACCTTCTCCGCGCTCATCGGGCTCAAGTGGCTGCTGGTAGCGCTGGTCATGGCCGGTGCCGTGCCGCTGGTCGTGGCCAGCTACCAGTTCCTGCTGATCGGGGTGCATTTCCGGCGGCTGCACTACGACAAGTGCGCGCCGGTCTTCCCGCGCACCGCGATCCTGATCCCGGCCTGGAACGAGGCTGCCGTGATCGGCGCGTCCATCGACCGGCTCATGCTGCTCGACTATCCGCGGGAGTCGCTGCGGATCTTCGTCGTGGACGACGCCAGCACCGACGAGACCCCGCAGGTGATCGAGGGCCGGGCAGCCGCCTACCCGGGCAGCGTGTTCCACCTGCGCCGTGAGGTGGGCGGCGAGGGAAAGTCGCACACGCTCAATCACGGCCTGGAGGTCATCCTGGCCGATGACTGGATGCAGGCGGTCCTGATCATGGACTCGGACGTCATCTACGAGCCTGCCTCGCTGCGCCTGATGACCCGCCATCTGGCCGATCCCCAGGTCGGCTCGGTCACCGCCTATATCAAGGAAGGCAGCCGCCCCGGAAACTTCCTGACCAGGTTCATCGGCTACGAGTACATCACCGCGCAGGCGGCCGCGCGGCGGAGCCAGAACGTGATCGGCGCCGTCGCCTGCCTGGCCGGCGGGGCCCAGTTGCACTCCCGGCGGAACATCGAGCTGATCGGCGGCCGGATCGACACCGCGTCGCTGGCGGAGGACACGGTCACCACGTTCAAGACCCAGCTGGCCGGCCAGCGGGTCATCTTCGAGCCGCACGCGACCGTTTGGGCCGAGGAGCCGGGCAGCATCGCCGGGCTGTGGAAGCAGCGGCTGCGCTGGGGCCGCGGCAACATCCAGGTCACCCGCCGGTTCCGGCGGCTCTGGTTCCGCCCCACGCGGGGCAACCGGCTCGGCAGCGTGAGCTTCGGCCTGTTCTGGTTCTCGCTGCTGCTGCAGCCGGCCCTGATGATCTGCGCCTCGGCCTCGCTGGTCACGCTGTTCTTCATCGACCACACGCTGGCCTGGCGGGCCTTCCACGCGCTGTGGATCACCAACCTGCTCGTCTACGTGTTCATCACCTCCTACTCCCTGATGATCGATCCGCGCACGGGGCGGCACGTGTGGCGGGAGGGCGTCATGTTCCCCGGCGCGATCAGCGTGATCATCATGCTCGCGGCGATCATGCCGGTGCCGCTGCGGTACATCGCCTACCATCTGCTGGCCTTCCTCGGCGCGCCGGCGCTGCTGCACGACGGCGCGGCCGTGGAGCTGTTCAGCTACCTATGGCTGGCCGGGTCCATGGGCGTCGCCTACCTCGCGAAGGTCACCGAGACGCGGTTCGCCGGCCGGTTCCTCAGCCCGCTGCTGACCTACGTCGGCGGTTACGGCCCGCTGCTGTGCGCGGTGACCTTCGCCGCCTTCGTCAAGGAGATCCGGGGGGCCGACAGCACCTGGGACAAGACCGAGAAGAGCGGCAAGGTGGTGATGCCGGCATGACGGCCGGCGAACCGCGCCGCGAACCGCGCCGCGACCCGCGGGCGGGCGGCCTTCCCTGCCGGGATCGGCCGCCGGACGTCAGCCCGGCCGACCTCGGGCTGGCCGGTGCCAGCCCGGCCGGGGCGGGCGCCGGAACGGCCAGCCTGGCCGGCGCGAGCCTGGCCAGCCCCCGGCTGGCCAACGCCAGCCCGGCCGGTGCCAGCGTTCCTGCCGAGGTCTACGAGCGGGCCATCGTCACATCCTTCGAGCAGGAGGTGAACGCGGCGATCGGCTACGAGGAGGGCCTGGCCCTCAAGGCGGTGATCGCGCTCGCCCTCGTGGTCATGGTCATCCTGGCCCGCGTCCTGTTCTTCGGCTGACCAGCTCCCGGCGGCTCCGGTTGCCGCTGCCCGCCTCCGCGCCGGGGCTGCCGGATCGGCGGAGCCCGCTGACCGCCGCCCGGGGCCAGAACGCGGCCGCGAGCAGGATCAGCAGCGGGCCAGTATTCGGATCGGTTCCCTGCCCGGTCAGGATGCCGCCGAAGTTCTCCCCGGCTACCCAGATCACCAGCGCGGCAGCGATCCCGAGAATGAGGGCCGGCCTGGTCGTTCTCGAAACGAGAGCCCCGGCCCCGACAAGCACGAAGACGACGGCCATGGCCACTGAGATCATGGCGCCGTGCGAGCCGGCCGCTGCGGCCACCGCGCGATCGAGCGCCCCGATCCAGTGCGGCTCGCCAGCCGACAGCCCGGCGACGGCATCATGCACCGATCCCGGCGCCCGGTTGACGGGCAGCACCGCCAGGTAAGCCAGGCCGCCCCAGAGCGCCAGCCAGGCCAGCCGGGCCCAGCGGCCGCCGACCGGGCTGCCGTCTGCTACCGAGGTGCCGCGCTCCTGATCGGGCCGCGCGGGCCAGCACAGCACCGCGATGAACGCGTAGATGAGCGCGGCACCGGGAGCGCCGCTGAGGGGGCTGGCCATCCCGGTAAAGACGCCACCCAGGCCCTCGCCGAGCCACCAGACGCCGAGCGCCCACACGACCGAGCCGGCCAGCGCGGCCCTGACGGCCGGCCGCCACAGCAGTCCCGCGGCCAGGGCGAGCTGGATGGTCGCGAAAGCCGCGTTCCAGGCGACCGGGTGCTCGGCAATCGCTCGCGCGGCCGACATCACCGGGTCGCCCAGCAGCGCCGGATTGCCCATGGACGTGGGGCTGATGATCTGGCTGGCGAAGCCCCGGCCGAACATGAACGGCTGGTACTGCAGCGCGGCGTCGAGCAGCCAGGCCAGCCCGAGGCCGACCTGAATCCAGCGCCGCGGCCCGCGGGACTCGCGGTCGGCGGCCCAGGAGACGATGCCGCCGCTGCCATCATGGCGGCGCAGCGTGGCCTGCGCGGAGGACGGCAGGAACAGGGTGCCGAAGGCCAGCAGCGAGCCCGCGCCGATGACCCAGAGGCCGGGGCCGCCGCGGGCCGCGACCATGCCGTCTCCCCCCGACAGGCTGCGGATGCTGGCGCTCAGCCGGACAAGCAGGTCACCGGAGAATGCCAGCGCGACGGCGCCGCCGATGCCGACCAGCCACCTGCTCAGGCTGCCGCCGCGCAGCAGGTGATAAAGCCCGGCTGCGACGATCAGGATGCCCGCCGCGGCCAGCATGCGCCCGTTGCTGCCTCGCACCCCGACCACCGGTATCAGCCCGCCGAACTCCGCCACCCAGGGCAGGAACGCGCCGGCGATCATCGTCGCGCCCGAGGCGACGGCGGTCAGCCCGACGGCCGTGCGCCAGCTGCGTAGTGCGGGCGGCCAGGGACGCAGCGCTGCCCCGGTGCTCGGCCGGACCTTGCCCGGCACGCTCGTCATGGCTGCTTCCCCCTGAGTGGTGCGGGCTGCGGGTTGACGGGCCCCCTGGTCACGGACCCTGCCGGACCGTGACCAGGGGAGTCCTGCTAGCGGAGGACGGAGAAGTACAGGAACAGGTTCGTGACGATGTTCCCGGTGACCGCGGAGCTGTCGTGCCGCTGCAGGTACTGCAGCGTCCAGTCGCTCTTGCCGCGGACGATCTTGTTCCAGGCGGCCTGGGTCTTGACGCCGACGACGACCACGTTCCACCACTCGGCCTGATGGCCGTTGCTGGTGGCGACGATGTGGCTGTGCGGCGGGAGCGGGAGATCCGACGTGCCGCTGCCCAGAACCGCGGACAGGTCGATGGTGCTCGGGTGGTCGATGCAGTGACCGGCGGTCGGGCATTGCAGCGTGGACTTCGCCGGCGTGAAGCCCAGCGGCACGATCACGTACAGCGGGTCGAAGTTGCTGGCCGGCGTCTGGGTGTAGTCAGAACCCGCCTCGCAGCCCGAGCTTGCCTTGCTGGCCGGCGGCGCGCTGCAGGAGAAGTTCTTGGTGTAGTAGAACCGGACCGTGCGGCCGTCGTACCAGCCCCTGGTGAAGCCGGCATGACTGTGCGAGCTGCTCGGGGACATCTGCATGCCGGTCATGGTCGCCGACGCTGACCCCGTCGAGGCCATGGCTGTCCCGGATGCGATCACCGCCCCGGCTCCGAGCAGGCCGACGAGGGCCAGGCCGGCCCGCCGCGTGCCTGTCATCCGGCCTAGTTTCATTCGGAACATACGTTCCCCTCCTACGGTCGTCCGGACGCGCCCGGTGGCGGGTCCATCGCCGGGGAGTTCGGGCTTAGGAGGACCCCGGATTGGTCGGGCGGTTGCTGGCAGGCTGGCGGCGGCACTCCGGAGCTGCCCGGTGGCATCCTCGGCTGGCTGCCGTGAACGTGCCTGTGACCTGGGCAGATAAGCTGAACGGGGGGGCGCGGGAGGCCGCGAGGACGCCCCCGAAGCAGCAGAGGGAAATCTTCGCCGATGCAAAGTGGCTGAGCAGCCTCAGGCGGGCCTCAGAATGCCCCGCGAGTCAGCTCGGGAAACCCGCGCTGCCCCCGGCGCAGCGGGCCGGCGCCGGGCTGCGGCAGGATGAGCTGATGCGAGCATCGCCAGCCGCGAGGAGCTGCTCGGCCGGGCGGGCGACCTGTTCTCCTGGATCAGCCAGGGTCGGCTGAGTGTCCGCATCGGCGGCACGTACCCGCTCGATGCGGCAGCCCGTGCGCACGAGGATCTCGCGGCCAGGCGCACCACCGGCAAGCTGCTGCTGCTGCCAGGCTGACGCCCGCACGCCCGGGCCGGCCGGGCGCGAGCCGGGCCGTGATCAGCCGTCTTTTCCCGGCGTCGTCATCCCGTCTTCATCCTGGCCGGGTAGATCTCTGCAGTACGGGCGCTCGTCCCGGCCCTGGCGTTGACCAGGGCCGGACGTTTCTGGCCGATGGCGTGACTGCGCGCTGGCTCCGGGTAACCTGCCCGTATCCCCGGGGAACGCGCGAGGAAGAGGAACGCGGTGCGGATGCGGAACCTGCCGGACGCGCGCGAACCTGATCCGGCGATCCGCGGCGGGGACGTGACCACGGCCTGCGGCCGATGACCGGCTCCGCCGGGACCACCAGGGCCACACCTTCCGGCCCGCCCGGCCCGCCCGCCTCGCCGGGGCCGTCCCGGCGGCCCGCCCTGCTCGGCTGGCTCATCGCGGTGGTGCGGACCGCCAGGCCCCGGCAGTGGCCGAAGAACCTGCTGGTCTTCGCGGCGCCGGTGGCCGGGGCGTCGCTGGGCCGCGATGACGGCCTCGGCTACGCGCTCGTCGCAGCGGCCGCCTTCGTTGCCGCGTCCAGCGCCGTGTACTTCGTCAACGACGTCGCGGACGCGGAGCGGGACCGGAGCCACCCCTACAAGCGGTACCGGCCGGTCGCGGCCGGTGATCTCCCGCCCGCCCAGGCGCTGGTGCTGGCCGCAGCCTGCGCGGCGGCCGCGCTCGCGGCCGGCTTCTGGATTCGCGAGCCGCGGCTGATCGCGGTCATGGCCGCCTACCTCGTCACGTCGTTCCTGTACTCGTTCGCGCTCAAGCACGTGCCGGTCGTGGAGCTCCTGTTCGTCGCATCCGGATTCGTGCTGCGCGCCCTGGCCGGCGCGATCGCGACGCACGTGCCGCCGTCGGGCTGGTTCCTGCTCGTCTGCAGCCTCGGCGCGCTGATGGTGGCGAGCGCCAAGCGGTTCAGCGAGCTGACCGTGCTCGGCACGGACGGCGCCCGGCACCGCCCGGCGATGCGCTGGTATTCGCCGGCCGGGCTGCGCCTGTGCCAGCGGATCACCGGCGTGGCCATGATCATCGCGTACCTGCTGTGGGCGCGTGGCGAGCCCAGTGCCTGGATGCGGGACTGGCACCTGGCCAGCGCCGTACCGCTGGCCGTGGCACTGGCCCGTTTTGACCGGCTCACCGGCCGGGCGACCAGCAAGCCAGTCGAGGACCTGATCGCCAGGGACGTCGTGATGGTCTGCTGCGAGCTGGCCTGGCTGGCCCTGTTCGCCGTCGGGCTCTGAGAACAGCGCGGCGTCAGCAGAGCCCGGCGGAACCTTCTCAGTGGGTGACGAAGTGCTGGCCGTCCGCGGAGATCACGGCGGTCTCCGAGGCGGACTCTCCGTTGGAGAATGGGCCGCGCCGGACTGGGTGCACGCTATCTCCGCCCACTTGATGCCGAGGTCGCGGTTCATCTTGACCATCCGCTGGACGAACTCGAAATAGGGCTCAGCCGCCGGGATCAGCTGGACGTGCAGCCGGGGAAACCAGTAGGCCTGGTCAACAAGCTTCCGCACGCCCTGCATCCAGAGGTCGGTGACGCTCTCCACCGGGCTGCATGCCCGGCGCGCCGCGGGCAGGTCGACCGTGACGTCCAGGACGCCGCGCTCGGGCAGGCCGTAGCTGATCCGCCCGGCCCCGGCGAGCAGCATCAGCGATGCACGGTTGCCTGCCTCGACGATCGTGTGCAGTCGCGTGACGGCTGCCGGCCGCTGCTGCAGCAGGGCCACGATAAGCGCCGTGCCGGCGCCGCGGCGCTGCCACTCATCGACCACGGTGACGGCGATGTCGGCGGTCGCCGGATCATCGGGGAACTGCAGCAGGTGGGCTACCCCGATCAGCTCCTCCGGGCCCTCGGGCGGCAGCACGGTCAGCAGCAGCGCAATGTGCTGGATCCCGTCTGCGCTGTCGACGAGCATCGCGAGCATGGAGTCATCGAGGTGATCGATCGCCTGGAGGAAGCGGTGCCGGCGCGAATCGGGCGACAGGCGGCGGAACACGTCGCGCAGCGTCTCGCCATCGGAAGGCAGCAGCGGCCAGATCATGGCCGGCGTGCCATCGCGCAGCGAGAACTCTCCGGGCAGCAGCTGGCGAGCTGCCGGAGGAGCGATGGTGCCGCTTGCGGTGCCGATAGTGCTCACCCCGCCCAGGAATTCCCCTGATCGCCCGACGTTTGCATTTAGCGTACCTATTAAGGATAGCATCCTCGGGTTAAAGCTCGCGTGCGCTCTGGCTTTCTCGCAGGCCAGCCAATTCCCCATTTGTTACCTGGGAGTTTCGGTTATGAGACCTTTAGGTAAACGCTCACCGAAGGCCGCCTGTGCGGTCTTAGCCTGCGATGTCACGCGTCGCAGCAGGTCAGGGCCTCCTCCTGCACGGCGCCGCACATGCAGGCAGGTGCCCCCAAGTGCCCATGCCCAGCGGGCATACTCGCGCGATGCGGCCCTTTTCGGGACGTCAGGAATAGCGCCGGAGTGCTGTCCGAGTGAGGTGCTTCACGCATCGTCGCCGCCACCAGTGAGCCCGGCCTGTAGTCCCGCGCTTCGGCTGGCTAGCCGCGCCGCGAACCCCAGCTGAGCGGTACCGGGGCGGTGCCTGACGGCGGCCCGGGAATTCGCGGGCCGCTGCCGGCGCTCCGCTGATCATGGAGCCTGCAGCCGCACCTCGCCGCTTCGAGCCAGAACCGCCGCGGTTCCGGCAGGTCTTCGGCCATTTCTGCACCGGCATCACGGTCATTACCGCCGTGGATGACGGCGAGCCGGTCGGATTCTCCTGCCAGTCCTTCGCGGCTCTGTCACTGGAGCCGCCGCTAGTGCTGTTCTGCCCGGCCCGGGCATCGGCCACCTGGCCGCGGGTCAGGCGCGCCGGCTATTTCTGCGCCAACGTGCTGGCCGCCGGGCAGCAGGACCTGGCGAGCCGGTTCGGCCGCAGCGGCCCGGACAAGTTCGCCGGTGTCGCCTGGTCCCCGGCGACGACTGGCGCTCCTGTCCTGCACGGTGCGCTGATCTGGGCTGGCTGCGAGATCGAGGCCGTGCATCCGGCTGGTGATCACCTGGTCGCCATCGGCCGGGTGCTGGAGCTCGGAGACTGCGGCAGCGAACTGCCACTGCTCTATTACCGCAGCCGCTACGCCACGCTGGGCACCGAGGACAGTCAGCCCGACGTGGTGGAGACGCTACTATCCTGGCCGCCGCAGGCCGACTGGAGGTAGCGGCGGCAGCCGGCGGCTTGCAGGGCGCACTTTCCAGGACGTCGGCTGACAGCCGCCCGCCGGCCAGGCGCTCAGCCAGGCCGAGCCTCACGCCGTCCGGCTAGACGGGCTGACCTCACTCACCGGCCCGCCCAGATCGGCGGCCTGGCATTCAGCCGGGCTTGCAGCAAGGCGAACCGCAGCTCGTCGGTGGTCACGAGACCCGTTACCCGGCGGTCTTCGACGACCACCGCCAGCAGCCGCCCGCGCAGCGGCGCCCGGCCCAGCAGCGAGTCGGCTGCGGCGTCTGGCTCGGCCAGGTAGGGCGCCGGCACGGGCACGGCAATCTGGCCGAGCCGGGTCCTCGCCCGCTTGTCAGCGGGGACGCTGGCCAGTGCCTCGGCGAACACCACCCCGACCAGGTCGCCGTAGAAGCTGACCACCGGGAACACGCTCTGCCGGGGCGAGAGCACGATCCGGCCGGTGAAGTCATCGACATCGCTCCATGCCCCCGCCGTATCCGGGTGGGCCAGCATGATGTCCCGTACCCGCAGCCCGGCCAGCGCGCCCCTGGCCGCGTCCGACCGCTGCTCCGAGCGGGCCATCGTGACCAGGAACCAGCCGATCATCATCAGCCACAGTCCGCCGATGTCGCGCCAGCCGAAGAGCTCCAGCAAGCCCAGGAAACCGAGGCCGAAGCCCAGGACCTGGCCGGAGCGACCGGCAGCCCGGCTCGCGCGCTGCCGGTCTCCGGTGCGCTTCCAGAGCAGCCCGCGCAGGATCCGGCCGCCGTCCAGCGGTGCGCCCGGCAGCATGTTGAAGACGGCCAGCGCCACATTCATCAGCGAGAGCCAGGCCAGCGCCGCGATGATGACGGTCGGGCCGTGCACGGCCCTGGCCAGGACCGCCGACCCCCCGAAGACGATCCCGGCAGCGATGCTCGTGGCCGGGCCGGCGATGGCGATCAGCAGGTCGGCGCGCGCCGTTGGCGGGTCTGCCTCCAGCTCGGCGATGCCGCCGAGCATCCACAACGTGATCGAGCGCACCTGCACGCCGCAGTGTCTCGCCACGATCGCGTGCGCGATCTCGTGGGCGGCCAGCGCCGCGACGAACAATACGGCCCCGGTGACCGCTACCGTCCAGTCCAGGCCGGCCGACAGGTGCGGGATGACGGCAGGCAGCACGCTGGCCGCCAGCACGTCCGTAATCAGGGCGACGATCACAAGGACGCTCCAGTGCATCCCGACGGGGATGCCGGCTATCCGCCCGAGCCGGATGCTCTGCCTCATCGCCGGTCGCTTCCTTACATTTCTCCTGCATCCAGCCTGCGTGACGAAGTTCCTGCTGGATAGGGACGTGATTCCCGGCTTCCCAGGACCTTCGGTCTGGACTCTCCGCCGCCCGACTCGCTTCCCTGCCCGCGCCAGCTGCGCGGCGAGCCGGGCAGGGCCTTGGACTAGCCCCGCGGGTCGTTAGGCCCTGGCCGGACGCATCGTCTGGGCGCATTCTGCGAGCGTCACAGCCTCATGCGGAGGCGTGGGCCCCAGAGCGCCTCAGCAGGACCCGTGACCGGACAGGATGAGGGGGCGCTGCCATGAGCACGGCCCAGGATCCGCCAGCGGTGGCTGGCCAGGCCGGATATCCGGCGCAGGCGCCGCCAGGCGGCTGGCCCTGGCCTGATGTCTCTGGCGTCCGCGGCGCTCCCGGCGGTGCTGGCCCTGCGGGTACCGGGCGGCCTGCCCAGGGCGGCCCATCCCGCCGCTGGCTTGTCCTCGGCGCAGTGGCCGTCGCGCTGGCGCTGGCGGTCCTGGGCACGGTCGGCGGCCTGCGCGGCACCGTGACGAGGAGCAAGCCGGCCGCGCATGCCCGTGTGCTGCCCGGCGCGACCTCCGTCGCGGGCCAGGTCGATCCGGGCCTGGTCGATGTGGTCGCCACGCTCGGCTACCTGCAGGCCACCTCGGCCGGGACGGGGCTGGTGCTGACGCCGTCGGGCGAGGTACTGACCAATAACCACGTGATCGAGGGCGCCACCTCGGTCACGGTCACGGACGTCGGCAACGGACGCAGTTACCCCGCGGCGATCGTCGGCTACGACGAGAGCGATGACATCGCCGTCCTGCAGCTGCGCGGGGCGTCGGAGCTCCGCACCGTGACCCCGGCGGTCTCGGCCCCGGTCACCATCGGCGAGAAGGTCGTCGCCCTGGGCAATGCGGAGGGCAAGGGCGGCACGCCGGCGGCAGCCGCAGGCACGATCACCGGCCTGAGCGAGGCGATCACCGCCACCGACGTGGCATCCGGCACCTCCGAGCACCTGACCGGGCTGATCCGCACCGACGCGGCCCTGCAGCCGGGCGACTCCGGCGGGCCGCTGGTCAGCCACGCCGGACAGGTGATCGGCCTCGACACCGCGGCCTCCACGTCCTACCAGTTCCAGTCCAGCGCGACCCAGGGCTACGCCATCCCCGTCGGCCGGGCAGTCGCCATCGCCGGCCTGATCGAGGCCGGCCGATCCTCGGCGACGATCCACATCGGCGCTACCGGCTTCCTGGGCGTCCAGCTCGCGCTGTACGGGATTCCCGGCAGCCCGTCAGGGACCGAGGCGCTCGTCACGGGGCTGATGCCGGGACTGCCCGCGGCCCGAGCCGGGCTGGCGCCCGGCGACGTGATCGACTCGGTCGGCGGTCACCCGGTGTCCTCCCCGGCAGAGATCCAGTCGCTGCTGCAGGCCTACCATCCCGGCGACAAGATCAGCATCGGCTGGGCTGACCCGGCCGGCCATGCTCACCTGGCTACCATCGTGCTCGCCGTCGGCCCGGCCGGCTGACGGCACCAGGCCATCCGCGCCCGGCCGGCCGACGGCACCAGGCCATCCGCGCCTGGCCGGCCCGCCGGGTGCGGGCGGTGAGGCTCCCCCTGGCATCATCGAGCACATGACCGTCGTGAAGATCAACGCGATTACCGTCCCGGCCGACAGCGGAGACGAGCTCGCCCGCCGCTTTGCCGCCCGCGCGGGAGCCGTCGACAACCAGGACGGCTTCGAGGGCTTTGAGCTGCTCAAGCCCGCCGACGACCGGACGACCTGGCTTGTGGTCACCCGATGGCGGGACGAGGAAGCCTTCGCGGCATGGCTGCGCTCACCCGCGTTCGGGCACGGGCACCGTTCCGCGGCCGAGCGCAGCGGCGGCGAGGCGCCCCCGCCGGTGGGCGTCAGCAGCGAGCTGTGGTCCTACGAGATTGCCGGCGGTTCCTCCAGCTGACCAGAGCCCTGCGCCGTGTGGCCGGCCGATCAGGCTGAGCCTTCCGCTGGGCCCGCGCGCCGAGCTGAGCGGCACGGGCCGGGCCGCGGCCGGCCGGGCCGAAGCCGGCCGGGCGGCGTCAGCTGAGCAGGAGCACCGCGTACGCGGCGAGCCAGTGCTCCACCATGTAATCGTCACCCACGACATGCGGCAGCGCGGCATCCGCGTGCGTGCGCGCCGCCGCGTGGATGGCCTTGATCCGCGGATCGCCGTCGGGCAGGCTCTCCGCCAGCCGCCGCCAGCACCACGCGCGGCTCGCGTTGAGCCCGTGCAGGTGCGCGAACTGGCCGTCGCTGGCGTCCGAGACGACGGCGGGCGAGAACAGCGAGCGAGGGTCGTCGTGCTCGATTCCGGGCAGGAACATGCCGAGCCAGAACGCGAACTCCTCCCGCGGCAGGACCCGGCTCATCAGCTCGGCCTCGGTGAGCGCGGGGGACAGGAAGTCATGTCCTGATGGCTCCCACCCGCCGGGATACATGATGTCGCCGCCATACCAGGCATGCGCCCGGCCGGTGATCGCGGCCAGCAGCACCGGGTTCCCCGCCTGAGCCCGGGCTGCCGCGTAAGGAAGGGCCATGGACATCCCGAACGCGCTATTCGGGTGCACCCCGTGCCGGACCGGATAGGTCGCGGTGGCCAGCCAGTCGATGAACAGCCCGCTGATCGCGTCACCCAGCGGGGCCAGGGCCGCGGCCCACTTCCGGCCGTACGGGTCGTCCCAGGTCGCGATCTCGTGGATGAGCGTCAGCGCCCAGGCCCAGCCGTACGGGCGCTCACCGCGGCCGTCCGGGCCGGTGATGAAGTCCTTCTCCACGGCCAGTGCCGTTCGCTCGAAATGCGAGCTCAGCGCGGCCTTGATCTCGGCCGCGGGCACGGCGCCGGGCGCCACTCGCAGCAGCCGGACCAGCATCCAGTGCATCTCCACGCACGAATGCCAGTCGAAGCTGCCGTAGAAGACTGGCGTGCGCGCCCGCGGGCGGAACGGGAAGTCGCCAGGGGCCCGCATGGTGTGATGCACCCCGGACGGGAACTCGCGCTTGATGTTGGTCAGGGCCACCCGTGCATAGGAGTCGGCCTGGTCCTGCAGGACGCGGGTCCAGTCGTCCATGAGTCCCACGACTCCTCCTCTGCTTGCCGCCATCGATCGGTCCCCCCCACGGCAGGCTAACCGCCCGGATGACGAAACGGGCCGCCGCCCTCAGCTCCAGCGCCGGCCGGCCAGCCAGCAGCTCAGCACTGGTGACCTGCGCGGCCAGCTTCAATCCCGGCTCGGGGCGGCCGTATTCGCCTACCATGAGCGCCATGGCCGTCTTCGACTACGCGGGCCAGGTGGTAGTCGTCACCGGCGGCGTGCGGGGCATCGGGGCAGGCATCGCGTGCGGATTCCTGGCGGCCGGCGCTGACGTCCTGGTCTGCGCCAGGGCCGAGCCGGCCGATGCGGCCGAGCTGCCCGCGGCGGGCGGCCGCGCGGCCTCGTTCCTGCGCGCCGACGTTCGTGATCCGGACCAGGCGAGCCGGCTGATGCAGGCGGCGCTGGACCTCTTCGGCCGCCTCGACGTGGTGATCAGCAACGCCGGCGGCGCGCCGCGCGGCGACGCCGCGGCAGCGTCGCCCCGGCTGCATGCCAGGATCATCGAGCTGAACCTGACCGCGCCGCTGCATGTCGCGCAGGCAGCCAATGCGATCCTGCAGCGGCAGCCATCCGGCGGCTCGATCATCATGATCGGCAGCGTGAGCGGTTCCCGGCCCTCGCCTGGCGCGGCGGCGTATGGCGCAGCCAAGGCCGGCCTGCTGCACCTGGCGACCAGCCTGGCGGTGGAGTGGGCGCCAAAGGTCCGGGTGAACTGCGTCGTGCCCGGCATGGTGGCCACCGGGTCGGCGGCCGAGCGCTACGGCGACGCTGACAGCGTCGCGGCCATCGCGGCGAACGTGCCACTGCGGCGGCTGGCCAGCCCCGGCGACGTGGCGAGTGCCTGCCTGTTCCTCGCGTCGCCGTACGCGTCCTACGCCAGCGGCGCGGCGCTGATGCTGCATGGCGGCGGCGAGAGCCCGCCGCCGGCCTCGCCGTAGGCCGGCGGCCGGAGCCCGGCGGCCGGAGCCCGCCGGCCGGAGCCCGCCGGCCGGAGCCCGCCGGCCGGAGCCCGGCCGAGCGCCTGAGCGCCCGGCTCAGGCGGAGGCAGCGATGTCCATCAGCCGGGTGCTGATGATGGTGATCGGGGCGTCGGCCGGTGCTTCGGGCGGCCGGGCCGCGAGCGCGGCCTCCGCGGTCGCCTGCGACTCGAAGAGCTCCACGGATGTGCCCTGGGCATGATCAGCGGACCGCATCCAGTAGCCGGTGATGAAGCCCGCCGCCGCCTGCGCCTGCGGAACGGCCAGCTGGTTCAGCATGGCCGTGGCCTCGCTGGACCGGCCCAGCTCAATGTCGATGTTGGTGACAATCGCATGCATGCGTCCTCCAGCTCTGCTGGCCTCGCCGGACCGGGCAGGGTGGGCCGGCCGGCAGCCGACCCATCATGGCATAGCGCAAGCAGGCGCCTACGCATAGTCAGGACGTTGCCGGGCTGCTGCGCGAGCTGGCGCGGATCCGGCCGGCGGGCCCGGATGCGGTCGTCGCCGGCGGGCCGGGATCCGGCCGTCAGCCGGCCGGCGGCAGGAGCTTGCCGTGATCCCAGGAGATGATCCGGGACGGCTCTACGGCGTAGCCGACCCGCTTGCGGGCGGCGCGGGCGACGTACTCCTCCAGCTCCTCGGCGGGCTGGCCGCTCATCACGGTGACGATCCGGCGGCCGATCTCGTGCACGGCAGCCGGATCGGTGATGCACACCGCCACGCCCTGGACCTGGACCCCGCGCAGATCGAAGTACTCATCGCCGGTCTCGACGAGGCAGGTGACACGCGGATCGCGAGCCAGGTTGCGCGCCTTCTGCGAGGACCGGTAGGTCCAGAACGTGATCCGCCCGTCGATCATCGCGTAGTACATGGTGACCAGGTGCGGTGTCCCGTCCGGGTTAATGGTCGCGAGCTGCAGCTTGCGGCCCTCCGCGAGCATGGCCATGCTCTGCTCCGGCGTCATCGCGACCTGATCTCGCTGCTTCACCAGGCTCCCTCACCGGACTCCGTCGTGCTGGGCCAGACTGCCCCGTCCGGATGGCCCGCTCGCGGGCATTCCGTCATTATCCCCGCCAGCCGGGTCGGCGGCCAGCAGCGCCGGCGGCCGCGGCTAGTTCGGCCGGCGTCACCGGGACGGCCGGATGCGCGGCCGGGCTGCGCGATCCGTTCAGGCAGGCCTTGATCCGGCGGATGCGCCCGGTCATCGCCGGCCGCCTAGCCTGGCCGCTGGCCAGGCCGCAGGTCGCGCAGATGCGCGGTGTCGTTGAAGAGCCGGATCATCCAGCGCTGGTCAGTGATCACCAGCCGGGAGATAGAGCCATTGTCGGCCCCGACGAACGCGAAGGGGCGGGACCTCGCGGCCAGGGCGAGTGCCTGGCCGATGACGCCGCCGTGCGTGAACACGGCCACGCGCTGGCCCGGATGTGCCGCGGCGATCCGCGTGATCGCCTCGCCCACCCGGGCCGCGAACGCGCCGGCCTCCTCGGCGCCGGGAATGATGTCCCAGCGTTCCCGCTCCCACATCTGCTGTGCTATCGGGTGACGGTCCGCCACCATCTTGCGGTAGAGGCCGGCTTCCCACTCGCCGAGATGGACCTCGCGAAGCCCGGCCTCTACGGCCGGCGTCAGCCCGAGCCGGGCGGCCAGCGGGGCAGCGGTCTGGACCGTGCGGCGCAGCGTGGTCACGTAGATCGCCTTGATGCCCGCGTCGGCCAGCCGGTCAGCGACGAACTGCGCCTGCCGGCGGCCGCCGGGCGCCAGTTCAGGATCGGCATGCCCGTCGACCAGCGGAAACGGCTCATCGGGGAAGGCCGGCTGGGACTCGCCGTGCCGGATCAGCAGCAGGTCGGCGGCGTCCGGCGGGGGCCGGAACGGCCGCTGCCGGTATCCGGTCACGCCCGGCTGCGATTCCTCAGGCGTCGTCATAGATCCGACAGATTAGTCGCAGGCCGCCTGCTCAGCGGTGCCGGTCAGCAGTGCCGGGCTTAGGCACCTGCGGGCCGCGTCCATGACAGGTGTCACGGGCAGGAAGTGACAGTGAGCGCACGTCTGGCCGCCCCGCCGGTGTGAGCATGGGGCTATGACAATGACTGATGCAGAGGCGGGCCTGGGCCGGGGAGCGCCGGACGGCCAGCTGCCGGCCATTGACCTGCGCGGGGTGCGGAAGGACTTCGGGCCCGTGCAGGCTGTCCGGGGCGTCGACCTGGCGGTGCAGGCGGGCGAGATCGTGGCCCTGCTGGGACCGAATGGCGCGGGCAAGACGACCACCATCGACATGATTCTCGGCCTGTCCCAGCCGACCGCGGGCAAGGTGGCGGTTTTCGGGATGCACCCGCGGCGAGCGATCAGCCGGGGCCTGGTCTCCGCGGTGATGCAGACCGGCGGGCTGCTGAAGGACTTCACCGTCGAGGAGACGGCCCGTTACACCGCCAGCCTGTTCGCCCACAGCGAGCCGGTGCCGGCCGTCCTGAAGCGAGCCGGGATTGCGGACATCGCCGACCGCAAGGTCGGCAAGTGCTCGGGCGGTGAGACGCAGCGGCTGCGCTTCGCCATGGCGCTGCTCTCCGATCCCGAGCTGCTGATCCTGGACGAGCCGACGACCGGCATGGACGTGGAAGGCCGCCGCGCCTTCTGGGCCGCGATCCGGCAGGACGCGGCCCAGGGGCGGACCGTGCTGTTCGCGACTCACTACCTGGAGGAAGCCGACGCCTACGCCGACCGGATCATCCTGCTGCGGCACGGCGCGGTCGTGGCCGACGGAACGCCGCCCCAGATCAAGGCGCTCGCGGCGGGCCGGACCGTGCGTGCCACCCTGCCCGGCGCTGACGCAGCGGCGCTGGGCGCGATTCCCGGTGCCGACAGCGTCGAGGTGCGCGGGGACACGGTGCTGATCCACGCCACGGACAGCGATGCGGTGGCCAGGTTCCTGCTCGGCAGCACGGCCGCCAGGGACCTGGAGATCAACGCCCGCGGGATCGAGGACGCCTTTATCGCCCTGACCGGCGACGACAACGACACGACTACGTCGACAGGAGCAACCCGATGAGCGCCGTCAGCGCCCCTGACCTGAGCACCCGCCGCGCGCCGGCCATGGGCGGCTTCAACGGCACCGTCCTGCGGCTGGAACTGCGCCGCCTGCTGCGCAACCGGCGGACGCTGCTATTCGCCGTGATCTTCCCGGTCGTATTCTTCATCCTCTTCGGGCTGAACAAGTCCTACGCCAGCGAGAGCTATGGCCAGGGGAATGTCTCCGCCTTCATCATGATCAGCATGGCGCTGTACGGCGCCGTCTTCGCCACCACCATCGGCGGCGCCATGGTCTCGATCGAGCGGGCCGCCGGCTGGAGCCGCCAGCTCCGGCTGACCCCGCTCTCGCCGGCGGCGTACATCGGCATCAAGATGCTCACGTCCCTGGTACTCGGCCTGAGCTCGGTCGTCGCCGTCTACGCGGCCGGCCTCATCGCCGGCAAGCCGCACATGCCGGGCTCCATCTGGATCGCCACCGGCCTGACGGTCTGGGTCGGCTCCCTGCTGTTCGCCGCCTTCGGCCTCTTCCTGGGCTACCTGCTGCCCACCGAGAACGTCATGCAGTACATGGGCATCCTGCTGACCCTGCTGTCCTTCGCCGGCGGCCTGTTTATCCCGCTGAGCCAGTTCCCGCACGTCATCCAGACGCTGGCCAAGTTCACCCCGCTGTACGGGCTCAACCAGCTCGTGCACGCGCCGCTGTCGGTCGGCAGCGGGTTCGACTGGTGGTGGTTGGCCAACGTCGCGGCCTGGCTGATCATCTTCGCCGGCGGCGCGATCTGGCGCTTCCGCCAGGACACCGCCCGGGTCTGACGGGTGGCGGCTGGCCACCCGCCCCGTGACCGGGCGGCCCGCGCGCCGTCGCCCCGCGGTCCGCGCCCGCGGTCTCATCGCATTCACTTTGTCATGCCGACACCAGCGCAAAATGAGCGGCAGTAATCAGGCTCCCTAGTAGCATGCTGCCCGGTCCAGAGAGATTTTCTCCTGGTTATCCGGGTGGCGTGATTCACTCAGCAATTCACTGTGCCAGCTCTCCGCTGTGCTGCGCGCGGCTGGCTGCTGCCCGGCTGACCGGCAGGCAGCAAGTGGGCGGACGGGTCAAGGGGAGTCATGCCGGCGCCAGTGCGGGGTGGTCAGCGCTATCTGCCCGGGCTCGACGGGCTGCGGGCCCTCGCGGTCCTGGCCGTGGTGGCCTACCACCTCAACCTCGGCTGGGCCCAGGGCGGGCTGCTGGGCGTCGGGGTCTTCTTCACCCTGAGCGGGTACCTGATCACCGATCTGCTGCTGGGCCAGCAGCGGGCCACCGGGTCGCTGCAGATGGCCGACTTCTGGCTGCGGCGGGCACGGCGGCTGCTGCCCGCGCTGTTCCTGGTGCTGGCCGTGGTAGTCGGGTGGGTTGACCTGCTTGATCGCGCCCAGCTGCCGGCGCTGCGCGGGGCGGCGGCCGCCGCGGCCGGCTACGTCAGCAACTGGTGGCTGATCGCCGAGCACAGCTCGTACTTCGCCCAGTTCGGGCCGCCGTCGCCACTCGGCCACCTCTGGTCGCTGGCCGTCGAGGAGCAGTTCTACCTGGTCTGGCCGTTCCTGCTGTGGCTCGGGCTGCGGCTCTCCCGCGGCCGCCGCGGCGCCGCGGGGCGCGATGTTCCGCTCGCCGCCATGACCCTGCTGCTGGCGGCGGGCTCGGCCGCGGCGATGATGCTGCTCTACCATCCGGGCTACGACCCGACCAGGGTCTATGACGGCACCGATACCCGGGCGTTCGGCCTGCTGGTCGGCGCCGCGACGGCTTTCCTCTGGCCCAGCCGGAGGCTCGGCCAGGCCGCCAGCGCGCGCCGGTCCTGGCTGCTCGACGGTTGCGGCGCGCTCGGCCTGGCCGGCATCGTCGTGCTGGTCTGGCGCACGACCGAGTACTCAGCCTTTCTCTACCGCGGCGGGCTCGTGCTCTTGTCGGTGGCCACGGCTGCGGTGGTGCTGGCAGCCGCGGCACCCGCCAGCAGGATCGGCGCCCTGCTGGGCTGGCGGCCCCTGCGCTGGGTCGGCGTGCGCTCCTACGGCATTTACCTGTGGCACTATCCGATCATCGTGCTGACCACCCCGGCCGATGGCAGCCGGTCGCTGGTCCGCGCTGCCCTGCAGGTGGCCGCCTGCCTGCTGCTGGCCGCGTTGTCCTGGCGGTTCGTCGAGGAACCGGTTCGCCATGGTGCCATCGGCCGCTTCCGGGCTCAGCTGAAGTCCGGTGCGTGGCCCTCGGCCGCGGCCCGGCGGCGCGCCTGGCTTGCTCTCGGCGGCACGGGCTGCGCCCTCGTGCTGACCGCCTGCAGCCTGGCGGGCGTGCATGCACCCGCGACCGGTGGCACCGGCCCGGCCGGAGCCGCCTCGGGCAGCCGGGCGCAGCTGCTGCGGCCAGCCGGCCGCGGGGCCTCGCCGTCGTCAGCAGCCAGCCTGCCCGGGGCGGCCGCGGGGCTGCGCAGCTCGTGCCGCTCGGTCGTGCATATCGGTGACTCCACCTCCGACGGCCTGTTCTCAGCGGACTACCTGCCCGATCCGGCGCTGCGGATCACTGCCCAGTACCGCCGGGTGGGCGTCACCACCGTGCACGATGAAGTCTCCGGCGGCCGGTCAATCGTGGAGACGATCCTCGACCAGCCCAATGCCTACGCCGTGGCGCAGCAGTACATGCGCCAGGGCTACCACGGCTGCTGGGTGCTCGCCCTGGGCACCAATGACACTGCCGACGTCTATGTCGGCGGGACGGTCAGCGTGGCCGCCAGGATCAGGGCGATGATGTCCCTCATCGGCAACGAGCCGGTGCTGTGGGTGAACGTGATATCGCTGCTCAGCAGCGGGCCCTACTCCGAGCATGACATGCGGCTGTGGAACCAGGCCCTGCTGCAGGCATGCCCCCGCTATCCCAGCATGCGGGTGTACGACTGGGCGGACGCCGCGCAGCGAAGCTGGTTCATCAGCGATGGCATCCACTACACCTCGGCCGGGTACGCGGCCAGGGCCGCGAGGATCGCGGACGCCCTGGCCGCCGCCTTTCCGGCGACGGGCCAGCCGGCCAGCGGCAACCCCCGGCTGCGGCCGGAAGGCCAGGGCTCCGGCGTTCCGAGCTGCCTGGTCTTCTAGCATCCCGGCGGCCTGCCGGGCCGCCGCCCGGTGGCGGCTGTACGTGCGCGACTTCCCTGCCTTCCTGGCCAGCCTGGACCGGCTCGTCGAGCTGGCCGGCTCCCGGCCGGTCACGCACGTGCTGGGCTGTCACATCGAGAGGACCCGGACTCCCGGCCGGGACTACCCGGTCGGGAGCACGTACCAGCCGGATGAGCCGCCGCTGCAGATGACCACCGCGCAGCTCGCCGCGGTGCGCGATGCGGTCAGGTCAGTGGCTGACCGGCCGGGTGCGCACGCCTTCGACGACGTCATCACCTTCCATGGCCCGTGCCATCGGGCGATGATCGGGCAGCTGGTGCGGATGCTGTGGGGCAAGGTACGTCCGCCGACTGCCGGGTAAGCGGCCGGCGTCCGTGTCAGCCGTCTCGTGAGGGAGCCCGTGACTGCGCATCAGCTGGAGCCCGCAGCGCACACGACCACCGACGTCTTCTCGCGTGAGCTGCCGCCGGTGCTGACCGTCGACTCCGGTGACACGGTGACCGTCCGCTCTGACGCTGGACCTGCTCGCCAGCGCGCCCGTGCCCGGCGTGCACGCCGAGACCCGGCCGGACGGGTCACCTTCGGCTTCAGCCCGGACCTGAACGAGGCCATGGGGGACGCGCTGGAGGCCATGCTGACCTGGCTGCAGGCGCTCTACGGGCTGGAGAAGAAGGCCGCGCTCGCTGTCGCGAGTCCGGTGCTGGACCTGCGCATCACCCAGGTGGCCAATCAGTCCCGGGGCGTGCACGCGCTGCTGCGCCGCGATGCCATCAGCCGGGGCTGACCGGGCGGGCGCCGGGCCTGCCGTCAGGCCGGATCACCGGGGCCGACCAGGATGACCTCCAGGGTGCGCGGGCCGTGCACGCCCTCCACCCGGCGGAGCTCGATGTCACTGGTGGCGGACGGGCCGCTGATCCAGGTCAGCGGCCGTTCCGCGTGCCCGGCGAGCCGGGCGATGGCCTCGGGCACCAGCTCGACGACCTGCTCAGCGCGCACGATGCAGAGGTGGTAGTCGGGTACCAGGCTGACCGCGCGGCGGCCCTGACTGGGCGAGCCGTCCAGAATGATCGTGCCCGTCTCGGCGATGGCCACCGCCGCTGCGGTGATCACTCCGTCGGTAGCGTCGAGGTCATGCGGCGACAGCCCCTCATCGGTTACGGTCACGACGCCATCGGGGAGCGCGGGCAGTGCGAGGCCGGGCGGAACCACGACCCGCCGTGCCTTCCGGCCGGTCAGGGCCGCGGCCACGGCGGCCGCGAGCTCGTCGGGACGAGCGCGCCGGACGGTGGCGCGGTAGTCGGTGATGCGCTCGGCGAGCAGGTCCAGCAGCGCCGCTCCGTCCAGCGCCCCGTGCATCCGGCAGGCAGCCGCATCGGGGCCCGCTCCATCGGCGCCGGCGCGATCGTCAGCACCGCCGGGATGGCCAGCATCGCCGGGATGGCCAGCATCGCCGGGATGGTCAGCACCGCCGGTGCTGCCGGGGACGCCGGCGGCACCCGCGGCGTCGCCGAGCGCGCCGGTCGGCTGGCCATCCCGGCCTAGCGCGGTACGGATCCGCGCCAGCACCTCGTCGCGCGCTGTCATGACTCATCTCCCCGGTTGTCGCGCCACCACTGCCGGAACGTCTGGGCAGGCGGCACGGGCAGGTCGCGGGCCCCGGTCCAGGCCGACAGCGGCGGCGGCAGCCGGCGGATGCGGCCGCGGCTGCCCAGCGCGCGGCCGATGCCGCCTGCCCGCTGCGCGGCCGCGAACCGGCGTGACCCGGCCATCACCCAGGATGCCGCCGCCATCGTGATCGCCTCGGGTCCCGGCAGCCGGCGAGCGCTGCGCGCCGCATCGACGTGCCTGGCCCGCAGCTCCACCAGCACCGACGGAATGTCGATCTTCACCGGGCAGGCGTCGTAGCAGGCTCCGCACAGCGAGGAGGCATAGGGCAGCGACGGGTTGTCCTCGATCCCGGTCAGCTGCGGCGACAGCACCGCTCCGATCGGGCCCGGATACACCGAGCCGTAGGCGTGCCCCCCGGTGCGCTCGTAGACAGGGCACACGTTCAGGCATGCAGAGCACCGGATGCAGTGCAGGACCTGCCTGCCCGTCTCGTCCGCCAGCGCCGCGGTGCGCCCGTTGTCGAGCAGCACGAGGTGGAACTGCTGCGGGCCGTCGCCGGGCGTCACCCCGGTCCACATCGAGGTGTAGGGATTCATCCGCTCGCCTGTCGAGGAGCGGGGCAGCAGCTGCAGGAAGATGCCAAGGTCCTGCCAGCGCGGCAGCACCTTCTCGATTCCCATCACGGTGATCAGCGTCTCCGGCAGGGTCAGGCACATCCGGCCGTTGCCCTCGGACTCCACCACGCAGATCGTGCCGGTCTCGGCGATGGCGAAGTTGGCGCCGCTGATGCCGACGCGGGCCGACAGGAACCGGCGCCGCAGGTAGAGCCTGGCCGCCTCGGCCAGCGCCGCAGGATCGTCGCTCAGCGCCGGGTCGACGCCGCTCATCTCGCGCAGGAATATCTCCCGGATCTCCGCGCGGTTGAGGTGGATGGCCGGCACCAGGATGTGCGACGGCCAGTCATGGCCGAGCTGGACGATGAGTTCGGCCAGGTCCGTCTCGTGTGCCGTGATGCCGGCCGCCGCGAGTGACTCGTTGAGGCCGATCTCATCGGTGACCAGCGACTTGACCTTGACGACCTCGCGCGCACCGGTCGCGCCGACCAGGCCGGCCACGATCTGGCTGGCCTCGATCGCGTCCCTGGCCCAGTGCACCGTGCCGCCGCGCGCCGTGACCTCGGCCTCCAGCTGCTCCAGGTAGGTGTCCAGGTGCGCCATGGTGGCGGCCTTGATGGCCTGCCCGGCGTCCCGGAGTGCCTCCCAGTCGGGCACCTCGGCGACGACGGCGGCCCGTTTGGCGCGAATGGTCCGGGTGGCGTTGCCCAGGTTGCGGCGCAGCTGGGTATCCGCGAGCGCGCGCCGCGCCGCGGCCGGGAACGGCTCGCTGCCGCGCAGGTGGCCGACGCCGCGCGGCGCCGTCGGCAGGCCGAGGAAGGTGCTCATGAGGTGCCGCCGTCCCTGGTCGATGCGAGGATCTCGGCGAGGTGCAGGGGCTCGACCCCCGCGTCCAGCCGGGACAGCCCGCCGCCGATGTGCATGAGGCAGGAGCTGTCCCCGGCTGTGCAGATCTCGGCCCCGGTGCTGAGCACGCTGCGCATCTTGTCGGCCAGCATCGCGGCCGAGGTGGCGGCGTTCTTCAGCGCGAAGGTGCCGCCGAACCCGCAGCAGGAGTCGGCGTCCGGCAGCTCGATCAGCTCCAGGCCCTCGACGTGGCGCAGCAGCCGGACCGGCCGGTCGCCGACGCGCAGCAGCCGCAGCGAGTGGCAGGTCGGGTGATACGTGACCCGGTGCGGGTAGTAGGCGCCCACGTCCTCGACGCCGAGCACGTCCACGAGCAGCTGGGACAGCTCGAATGTGCGGCTGGCCACGGCCTCGGCCCGCCGCGCGAGCTTCTCGTCGCCATGCCGGCGGGCGACCATCGCATGCTGGTGCCGGACCGATCCGACGCAGGAGCCGGAGGGCGCGACGATCACGTCGCAGTTCTCGAAGGTGTCCGCGTAATGGCGGATCAGCGGCAGCGCGTCCTGCTGATAGCCGGTGTTGACGTGCATCTGCCCGCAGCAGGTCTGCGCGGCCGGGAAGGTGACCTGATGGCCCAGGCGCTCCAGCAGGGTCACCGTGGCCCGGCCGACACGGGGATAGAGAGTGTCGGCCAGGCAGGTGATGAACAGGGCTATCCGCATGCTGTCATCCTGCGCCGGTCGCGGGGAGGGGGGAAGCGGCCGCCTTGCGCCGGGCGGGCCGGCCGGAAACGGCTCGCCCGTGACCGGGCCTGGCTGGACTGTCGCACCTCCAGCTGAGGCTGGAAGATGACCTGGCGGTGCTTGTGACTGTCCTGCTCCAGGGCTTCCTCGAGCAGGAGCCGTGCGACGGTGCGGCCGATCTGCTGGCGCGGCTGGCGGACCGAGGACAGGGGACGGTGGCAGCGGCGGCGAAGTCAATGTCGTCATAGCCGGCGATCGCGATGTCGTCCGGCACCCGGATCCGGCGTTGCGTCAGCTCCTGCAGCAGGCCCAGGGCGATGAGGTCGTTGGCGCAGAACACGCCGGCGGGCCGGACCGCGGGATCCATGACGGCAATCTCAGCGGCCGCCGCCTGGGCGGCGCTGACATTGAGGGCCGGGGTCTCGATGACCATCAGGCCGGACGGGCCCGATCCGGCCCGGGCCAGGGCGCGGAGGGCTCCGTCCCGGCGGTCGCTCACCTGCCGCAGGTTGAACGGGCCGCCGACGTCGGCGATGCGCTCGTGCCCGGCGGCGAGCAGGTGGGAGACGGCCATGTCGCCGCCTAGCTGGTCATCCACGGCCACTGAGCACTGGCTGCCGGACGGAGAGCGGCTGTCGACCAGGACGACCGGCGTGCCGCGAGATTGCAGCTGGGCTAGCCGCTGCTCGTTATCCGCCACCGCGGTAATCAGGATGCCCTGGACCCGGTGCTCTTCGAGCAGCTCCAGGTGGCCAGTCTCCTTGGGCAGCTGGTCGTCGCTGTTGCACAAGATGACGGCCAGCCCGGACTTGCTGGCCTCGTCCTCGACGCCGCGGGCCACGTCGGTGAAGAAGGGGTTGGCCAGGTCCAGCACGATCAGGCCGATCATCCGGCTGCGCCCCGCGCGCAGCTGCCGGGCGGACTCATCCCGGACGAATCCGAGTTCCCTGATCGCGGCATGCACCCGGTCCCTGGTCGTGGCCGCGACGATATCCGGCCGGTTCAGCACATTGGAGACGGTGCCCACCGAGACCCCCGCGTGCGCAGCCACTTCCCTGATGCCGATGGGCGCGTTCACCGCTGTCCTTCCTGGCCAGGATTGCCAGTGTCGTGGTGCTTCTTGGAACGTGTCAAGATAACGGACCGGCCTGCTGGCCGCGGCTCACAGCCAGACGGCGAGCGCGGGCGGCCGCACCGTGACGGCGAGCCGCCCGCCGAGCCGCGGCGCGGGCAGCGGCGGCCAGGAGGCCGGCCGGCGGATCAGGCCAGCGTCGGGCGCTCGGGCAGCCTGCGGCTGGCTGCCTGCCAGTCCAGTCCGCCGCGCGGCTGGAAGGCCTGCAGCGGCTGCGCGGCGCGCACCAGGGCGCGCAGGCCATCCCGTTCGCCGGGCGCGGCGCCGAGCGCGCGTGCCTGGACCAGGATGTTGCCGATGGCCGTCGCCTCGGCCGGGCCGGCCACCACGGGCAGCCCGCAGGCGTCCGCGGTCAGCTGGCAGAGCAGCTCGTTCCGGGCGCCGCCGCCGACCAGGTGGATGGTGTCCGCGGGCCGGCCGGACAGCTCCTGCACCTCGATGATGGCGCGCCGGTAGGCCAGCGCCAGGCTGTCCAGGACGCACCGCGCTATCTCGGCCGGGCCGTCCGGCACCGGCTGGCCGGAAGCGGCGCAGGCCGCGGCAATCCGGGACGGCATGTCGCCGGGCGGCAGGAAGTCCGCCGCGTCCGGGTCGATCACGGAGCGCAGCGGCCCTGAGCACCTTCTGCACCTTCGCAATCGGGTTACGGGGCCTGGCCGCGGCCTCGCTCGCTCGGCAGATTCATAGCTGGCGCAGAAGTGCCGGTCAGGGTGCGCGGAATCGGGTCTGGAAGAGTGGTTACGTGGAACAGCCGCATGACCTGCGAGCCCCTGGTCGGGACGGCCGTGCCCGGCGGGCGGGGCAGCCGGCCGCGGACGGCGGTCCCGCGCGCGAGGCCGGCTAGCCGGGATGAATATCAGTCATCTCATTGCCGTCTACGGTTACTGGGCCCTGTTCGCCCTGGTGGCGGGCGAGAGCCTGGGCATACCGCTGCCCGGCGAGACCGCCCTCATCCTCTCGTCCATCTACGCCGGCGAGACCCATCGCCTCTCCCCGTGGCTGATCTTTGCCGTAGCGGCGGCCGCCGCCATCATCGGGGACAACATCGGCTTCTGGATCGGCGATAAGGGCGGCTACCGGCTGGCCCGGCGGTACGGCCCCAAGGTGCGCCTGGACGAGGGCAAGCTGAAAATTGCCCGGTACCTGTTCGACCGTCACGGTGCCAAGGTGGTGTTTTTCGGCCGGTTCGTGACGGTTCTGCGCACGTATGCGGCGTTCCTGGCCGGTACCAGCCGGATGCGCTGGAGCAAGTTCCTGCCTGCCAACGCGGCAGGCGGGATCCTGTGGGCGGCCGTTTACGCGCTGGCCGCCTATCTGGCGGCCAACGCGCTGCGGCAGGTGTCCGGCACTATCACCCTGGTCCTGGCCGCTCTGGCCATCGTGGCCATGGCGGTCGTGCTGATCCAGGTCCGCCGCCAGACCCGTCGGCTCGCGGTGCGGGCCGAGGCCGCCTACCCTGGCCCTCTCAGCTAGGCGCCGCCCTCCCTGGTCCACGAATGGGTGCATAGTGATCAGGCAAGACGTGATCAGCCAAGAGGCGTCGCGTCCTTCACGGAAAGTTCATGTTCCGGACATACCGTCCGTAAGAATCAACGGAACTGGAAGCGGTGACTGTCCTTGACTGAGCGGCGCGGTCCGGGTCCTGGGGGCCGAGACGGTGTCCAGAACCGGGAGCCATGGCCTAGCCCGGAATCCCCGGGCCCACGGCTGCGGCCGGATGCAGGGTCAGTCCCGTCCCGTCGCGGGCGCCCGCCTGAGCGAGCCGCTGCCCGTCCGGAGCGTGGCGACCCGCGCGGCGCGGACGGCTCGCCGCGCCGGCCGGGCACGCCTTCGCAGCCCAGCACATTCTGGGCGCGCCGGTCCCGCCGCCGGGCCCGGCGGCGCGAGATCCGCGCCGCGCGCCGGACCATGCCAGGACGGCATCCGTACGCCACGGCGGCATGCGCGGTGGTCCTGCTGCTGACGCCGGTATGGGTCTCGCTAGGCGGCGCCCTGACTAATCCGGGACTCGGGTCCTCGGCAGGCGCCAGGGGCGCCGAGTGGGTCCGCGACCACGGCGGCAGCTCCCTGGTGAACTGGGCCGAGAACCTCTGGTACTCCCACCATCCGCCGCCTGTCGGCGGTACTCCGGCCAGGTCAGCCATCCCCCGCCTGCCCGGTTCGGTGCCTCCGGCGCACGGAGGCTCGACGGTCGCCCACCTGGCGCCCCCGGCGCGGATGACCTCACCCGCCGGGCACCTGCTGCCGGGCGAGGGAGTCTGGCATCCGGTCGGCCGGCGGGTGGGCGGCATCCCGGCCGTCTACGAGACGTGGGTGCGGCCGGACGCGGTGCACACCAGCCTGGTCGTGGGAATCGCCTGGATGGATACCAGGCTGCTCCGGGCCACCCTTTACTCGGGAAGCACCATTCCCGGCGGCGGCCCGTACCGCGACACAGCGCCCGTCTCGCGGGGGTCGGCCAAGAGCCTGGTGGCCGCCTTTAACGCGGGCTTCCTGATGAAGGACGCCGAGGGCGGCTACTACGCCGACGGTAAGACGATCATCCCGCTGCGGAGGGGCGCCGCCTCGTTCGTCGTCTACCGGAACGGCACGTCGACCGTCGCGGACTGGGGCCGGGACGCCACGATGACGCCGGAGGTGGCCTCCGTGCGGCAGAACCTCGACCTGCTCGTCGATCACGGCAAGCCGGTCCCCGGCCTGAACCCCAACGACATCAGCCAGTGGGGCTTCACGCTCGGCAATGCGGTCTATGTCTGGCGATCGGGCCTGGGCATCACGGCCAGCGGCGCTCTGGTTTACGTCGGCGGTCCGGGGCTGAATATCACCACGCTCGCCGACATCCTGGCCCGGGCGGGCGCGGTTCGTGCCATGGAACTCGACATCAACACGGACTGGGTGAACTTCGCGAGCTACGACCCGCACGCTGCGAGCGGGCCCGCCACGCCCGCGAACGGCACTGACCTGCTGCCCGGCATGTTCGGCGCGCCGAACAGGTACTTCGAGTCGTGGTGGTCCCGTGACTTCATCACCATGTCCGCCCGGCCCGTGCCCGCTAGCCCGGCATCTGCCAGTTCGGTGCATGCCCGGGCGGCCGGCTCGGGGGAGCGGGGCAGCGACGGCGCGCCCGACGTCGCATTCGCCTGCTGTCAGCTGGCGAAGGCGACGTTGCCCGTGTCTGCCTCGGTTCCGTCCGGCCGGATCAGGTAACCGGCGTAGCCATCGAGCCCGGCCACGATGGCCAGGACCTCGTCGCCGCCGACCGCCAGGGCCGTGGCCAGTGCGTCGGCGAGCGCCAGGCTGGGACCGGTGACGGTGGCAGAGGCGGCCTTGCTGGCCAGGTCCCCGGTGAAGGGGTTGAGCAGGTGCGAGCCCCGCTCATAGCTTCCCGACGTGGCCACCGCGCCGGTGGCCACGACAATGGCGGCCAGCGAGCCGGCCCGCCACGGATGACGGATGCCGATGCGCCAGCCCTGCCCCGGTGCGGGCACGCCGAAGACGGCTACGTCACCCCCTCCGTTCACCATCGCGGCCTCCATCCCCGCCTCCCGCAGCACGGCCACGGCCTGATCAACTGCCCATCCCTTGACCAGCCCGGTCGGATCAACCCCGCCCTCGATGGCCCAGGGGTCGAACCAGCCGGCCGAGGCCTTCCGCGCGCTCTCGCAGAACTCCAGGACCCCGGCCACCTCAGCAGGCAGGTCGCTGAGCGAGGCCGCGCCCCGTCGCAGGCGGCTGACCGGGCTCTGCGGATCCCAGGTGCTGAAGGTCCGGTCAGCCTCATGCAGGACCGCGCATGCCGACTCGACCGCGGCCGCTGCCGCCCGCGCCGGCGAGTTGCCGGGTACGACCGCGAAGGAGACGACGGTGCCCATGACGTTCTCGGAGTGGCGGATGACGTCGATGCCGCTGTCCATGACGCCGGCTACCTGACGTGCAGCTTGTCCAGGGCCGCCTGGAGCGAGGTGGCATACGCCTGGCTGGTGTAGGTAGCCCCGCTCACGGCGCTGATACCGGCCGTCTGCCCGGCCAGCACCTCTGACCGGAGGGTCGGGATGACCTGCATGGCCAGCTGCTGGGAGTACTGCTCGGCAGTCTGAATGACGGGCACGGTGACGTTAACGATGCGGTTTCCGCGCACGATGACCCGGACGGCCAGATAGCCATAGCCGTACTGCTCCGTCGCGCCGACCGCGCTTCGCCGGGCGGCCGGCGCGGCCGGGCCGGCCGACGCGCCTGGGCCGGCTGAGGCGCCCGGGCCGGCCGGGCCCGTAGTTGCCGATGAGGCCGCCGGGCTCCCGGTCCCGGCTGCAGCGGCCGGCTTACCTGGCAGCGCGCGGCTGGCGGGAGTCCCCAGCGCCGCCGACGCGGCCGGCCGGGTATGGAAGCTCAGGATCCCGGCCAGGCCGGCCGCGGTGCCGGCCAGGACGAACAGGGGCGCCCGCTTCATGTGACCTTTCCTTCGGGTCGGGAGGCCAGCGGCCTCACGGTGCTTTTGCCTGCGTGGCAGCGCCCGGTCATAGCGCGAAGGCCTCATGGTGGATGCACTCCCCGGGAACTCCGAGGTTCCGGGCAACCTCCACGAGGTCCGCGACGAAGCCCTCCGGCCCGCACACGAACACATCGCGCCGGTCCAGGTCGGGAACCAGCCTGAGCAGCGAGGGCTCGTCCAGCCGCACCCGCTGCCGGCTTCCGGCAAGCTCGAGCAGCTGGCCGCGCTTGCAGCTGACCAGCTCTCGCACCTCCTGGCGCAGGACGAGGTCCTCCTGCCTGGTGGCCCGCAGGATGACGACCGGGGCGCTGGCGCGCGGCAGGTCCTCCAGCAGCGATCGCAGCGCGGTGACGCCGATCCCGGCCGCCACGAGCAGGGCCTTCGGCCGCTGCTGAGCGTGCCGGGTGAAAGCGCCGTAAGGCCCCTCAACGGCAATCGGGGTACCGGGCCGCAGGCGCGCCAGCGCGGCAGAATGATCACCAGCGCTCTTGACCGTCAGCCTCAGGTAAGGCGGCCTGGGCAGCGCCGAGAGCGAGTAGGGGTGGGCCTGCCACCACATGTCCCTGGTCAGGAAGCGCCACAGGAAGAACTGGCCGCCGGACACGGCCAGCCGGTCCAGGTGACGCCCGGCGACGATCACCGAGGTCACGCCGGGTCCCTCGGCGCGGACCTGCACGACATGCAGCCGGTAGCGCAGGCTGCGGGCGACGGGCAGCCCGAGCCGGTAGCAGAGCACCAGCCCGGCCGTTGCGAGCCAGGCGGCCGACCAGACGGCCTGAGTGAGCGGATGACCGACGAAGGACGGCCCGAGCGCGATGACGTGCGCGAAGGAGAGGGCCAGCGCCAGGTACAGGTAGAGATGCACCGCCCACCACGTCTCGCGGCGCACCCGCCGGCGCACGGCGCGGATGGAGATGGCGCCGGCCGCGCACATCAGGCCCAGGGCTGCCGTGGCCATGAGGACATCGGGGTACTGAGTGATCAGGACACCGACCTGCGCCCAGGTGCCGGTCCTCGCCGCCTGCGCGTAACCGACGGCGATGAACAGCGCATGGGCGATCAGCAGGCTGATCGGCCAGGGTGCCAGCTTGCGTGCCAGCGCAGCAGGCCGTCCTGGCCGAGCACCCGCTCGACGAAAGGGATGCGGCTCACCAGCAGCACCATGACGAGCGCGAGGTAGGTACCGATCAGGCCGGTAAGGCCGCCGGCGAAGATCATCCGGCCGCCCGGCGCGGCGAGCTGGCTGGCGGTCTCGGCGGTGATCGCCAGCCCTGTCGTCGCGCCCAGACCCGCGCCGACGACAACCAGGGCCGCCTTGACCAGGGCTGGCCTGGGGGGCGCGGACCCTCTCCTGGCTACAGGATGGCGCCGTCCGGCCCTGCGGGAGGCAGGCGGCGAGCCGTCGAAGCCCGCCAGGCTGGCGCTCATGATCCCAGAACGTGCCAGCCGCGGCTGGCAGCCGAGTGCAGGAAAGCTCTGCAGTTCCTCTGAGGACGCCGAGCTTTCATCTGGAGCACTCCCGTCCTTCCCGGCCGCCGCGCGCTCAGGCCAATCTTCACAGCCGCCGCCCCTGCCCAGCCAGCCAACTCGCTGCCGGTAAGAAAAGCGTTCTATGCTCGCCGGTATGCCAGGTGCCGCCGGACAGGCGCCTGGCCGCCGTCCGCGATACGACAGGCAGGTGACCCGTGCCGAGCCAGCCGGCATCCGGCGAGCGCTGGCTGCGCCAGCGGCACTGGCTGGCGCTGGCGGCCGTGCTGCTTGCCATCGCCATGCTGCTTCCGCCGGTGATCGGCCTGGCCCGGCGGCAGGCATATGCCGAGGCGCTCCAGTTCGTCGTCTTCGCCACCGTGGTGCCCGCGCTGCTGGTCACGGGTGCGCCATGGCGGCTGAGCAGGGCCGGTCGCGCCGCCGGAACCGGCCTGGCCGACCGAGTTGCCCGGTCCAGGTCCCGCCATCCGGCGCTGCCGCGGGCGGGCGGTTACCTGCTCGCCTATGTGGCGGTGATCATTACCTGGCGGCTGCCGGTCGTAGTCGACGCCATGGCTCGCCATCCGGCGCTGCTCGCCGCCGAGGTCATGACGCTGGTCACGGTCGGCTGCTGCTTCTGGATCGAGCTGGTGCCGTCGCCGCCGCTGCTGCCGCGACTGTCACGTCCGCAGCGGGCAGCCGCCGCCGCGATACCGATGTGGACGATCTGGGCGCTCGCTTACATCATGGGCTTCTCGCAGGCCAACTGGTTCGCCGCCTACCACCATGTGGCCGGCCAGGGCCTCAGCGCAGCGGCCGATCAGCAGATCGCGACCGGCATCATGTGGGCCGTGCCGGCCTGCTGCTTCCCGCCGGTCATCTACGCCTGCCTGATCCGGTGGCTGCGGGACAGCGCCGATCCGGATGACGAGCTGCCCGCCCTCGCGGTGGGCCGCGACCCCGAGTCAGCGCACAGGTCCCGGCGCCCGCCCCGAGGCTGGCGGGCCCCCTCCGCCTGACCCGCGCCGCCTGACCCGCGCCGCAGGAGGCGGCAAACAGGTTCATAAGGGAGGCTAAGCCTCTTCAGGGGCTTAGCAGAAGATACCCGGCCACCGTAGTGGGCGTGCGCAGGCGAGCAGGTCGCCGGCGCAGGCGGACTGCGGAGGTGGTCGCACGTGAGCTGGTTCTGGATGAACATCCCGCTGGCCGCGGTGTTCTTCGCCGCGATGGTCGGTATCCCGCTGTGGATCGTCTTCAAGCACCCGGATACTCGGGTGGCCGCGGACGTCCGGGAAGCTGAGGCGCTGGCGGCACGGGCGGAGCGAGCTGTCCGCGATCACTTCCCGCAGACGCAGCCGGTCGTGCTGGCCGTGGCACCAGCGCGGCATGCGCGGGCCCGTCTTACCTGGCAGACGGCCAGCGCCCGCGGCCCGGCCTGACGCCGGGCCGGCCAGGGGCCAGCGAGGAGGCGAGCCGAGGGCCGACGCAAAGTAGCGGGCGCCGGGTCTCCCGGGTCAGTGCCAGGAGCCCGGCGCTTTCGGCTGCGCCGAGCCGTCATCCCGGCGGCAGCGCGCCGCCGCTCACCAGCTCGGCAGTGCCGGGCCGGGTGCCGCGCCGGAGCAGCTCGTTCCCGGCGGCCTGCTGCCCCGCCACATAGCGATCAAGGAAAGCGGCCGTCACGCCCGCGACGAGTCGCTGTTGCGTGCCTGATCCCTCGAACGGCGAAAGGTGACTCGCCCCGAGCACGTCGAGGTAGTACCGCGGGCCGGTGGTATCCGCCTGGTAGAGCTGCAGGCTGGCCCAGGGCGGATTCACGGTATCGGCACTGCCCTGGACGAAGAGCACGGGCGGCGCTGCCGACGCGAAGTAGCGGCCGCCGAGCGGCGGCCACTCCGCCCCGGCGAGCACGATGGCCGCCTTGACCAGGTGATTGCGGCAGCAGCTGTTGCCGGCGACGGCGGCCACGGTGTCTCCGCCGTCGGATTGCCCGGCGACGGCCACCTCGCCCGGGTTCACCAGGCCAGCCAGCGGGCCAGCGGAGCGCTCGCGGGCGCCGAGCAGCTGCGCGATGACGAAGGAGACATCGGCTGGCTGGTTCACCAGGTCCTGCTCGTCAGCATCGGACTCGTCGTGGCAGCTGGTGTGCGGGAAGGTCACCGCGGCCACCACATACCCGGCGCTCGCCCAGGAGCTGAGCAGGAACGCATAAGAGCCGTCGCACTGCAGGAAACCCGGCGCGAAGACAATGAGCGGGAACAGCCCGGCTGCGCGCTGAGCGGCCGCGTGCTGCGCCGCAGGGTCATGCGGATACCGCACGACCACCGGCAGGACCCGGACCCCGCTGTCCATCCCTCCCGGCATGGTGCCGGGCGGCTCGATGAAGGTTGTCCGGGTCTCGCTGACCGGATAGCTGCCGAGAACGCCGATAGGAGGCACGGCCATCGCTGGCCGCCGGGCAGGCGTGTCCGAGGGGGCGGTGGTCGCGCTGCGCCGGTCCCTGCTGGCGGCATGCGCGTGTCCCGTGCCGCTGCCGGACACCGACGCCGCGACGGCGATGGCTCCGGCCAGGATCGCCAGCACCGCGGCGCCGATTGCGACACTGCGGCGCCAGGTCAGCAGCGGGCGCCGACCCGGCCGATGCCGGCCTGGTCCATCATCCGGTCGCGAGGTCACGAGCCGAGGATAGCCGCGCTGTCCGGCCGCATAACGGGCCGGATTGCCTTTCCCAGGTGGCAGGAAAACTGGCGGAAGCATCTTCACCAATTCTTCATCTAACAGTTCGGCCGGGCCGTCATCAATTCTTCATGCTGACTGGACCTGACGGGACTGCCGGCAATTCTTAACCAAACCTGAACTGGATTGCGCAGTTTAGTGAGGCTCAAATTGAATAGGTTCTCTGCATGACTCATCGTGGGAGCTATTCCGCCGCATCTGCCGCTGGCCAGGACCGGGCGACGGCGGGCCAGGGCCAGGCCGGATCCGGCCTGGGCAGGCTGGCGACCTCAAGTTCCATCCGGCGCCAGCGCCGTGTCTGGTCCGGGCGCGCCGCGAGCTGGGACCAGCATGGCTCCGCGGGGCTGGGGCGGGTGACGGCCGCCGTGCTGGCCGCGGCGTCGCCGTCGCTGCGTGAGCAGGTCGTTGACCTGGGCTGTGGTACCGGCCAGCTCAGCCTGCCGCTGGCCGAGAGCGGCGCCGAGGTGCTCGCCGTGGACGTGAGCTCGGCCATGGTGGAGCAGCTGCGGGAGGAGGCGCGCCGGCGCGGGCTGTCCTACCTGGACGCCGCGGCGGTGCCCATCGAGCGCCTGAGGCTGCCGGACCGCAGCGTCGACCTGATCGTGTCCAGCTACGCCCTGCACCACTTGCGGGACGGTGACAAGGCCAGGCTCGTGGCGACGGCGTTTCGCTGGCTGCGTCCAGGCGGCCGTCTCGTGATCGCCGACATGATGTTCGGCCGCGGTGCCGCACGTAGTGACCGCAAGATTATCGCCGCCAAGGTCCGGGTCCTCGCCGGAAAGGGGCCGGGCGGCTGGTGGCGAATAGCGAAAAATGCGGTCCGCTACCTGCTGCGGTTGCAGGAGCGCCCGGTGACGATGGCGGCATGGACGGCCATGCTGAGCCGGGCCGGGTTCGACGGGGTGACCGGGAACTCGATCGCGGCCGAGGCCGGGCTGGTCACCGGCCGCCGGCCGCTGCCATCGGGCCCGAGCCCGGAGCCGGCGGCGGGGCGGCAGCCTGACCGGTCCGAGCTGGCCGGGACGTCCGCCGGCGGGGCCGCGGCGGGCCGCTAGCGGTTCTGCCTCTCGCCGGACAGGATCTCGGCGAGGTCGAAGCTGACCGGCTCCTCGAGCTGGCCGAAGCCGCAGGAGCGCGGGTCGCGGTCCGGCCGCCAGCGGGAGAACTGGGCGGTGTGCCGGAACCGGGTGCCCTCCATGTGCTCGTAGCGCACCTCAAGGACTCGCTCCGGCCGCAGCGGCACGAACGACAGGTCCTTGCCGGCGTTCCACCGGCTGGTCTCGGCCTCCCGCGGATGGCGGACATCAGGCCGTTGCGCCGTCCAGTTCCACGGGTGCTGATCGAAGCTGGTGACCAGCGGCTGCAGCTCTTTCCAGAGCTGCCTGCGCATGGCCATCGGGAACGCGCCCACGACGCCGACGCTGGCCAGGTTGCCGTCGGCGGTGTAGAGCCCGAGCAGCAGGGAGCCGATCGCGTCATCGCCGCTCTTGTGCGGCCGGTAGCCGGCCACCACGCAGTCGGCGGTCCGCTCATGCTTGATCTTGAACATGATCCGCTTGTCCTGCTGGTACGTCCCGGCCAGCGGCTTGGCCACGATGCCGTCCAGGCCCGCGCCCTCGAACTGGCTGAACCAGCGGACCGCCACGTCCCGGTCCGTGCTGGCCGGCGTGAGGTACACGGGCGGACCAGCCGCGGCCAGCGCGTCGGCCAGTGCGCGGCGGCGCTCACCGAACGGCAACGGGGTGTAATCGACGTCGCCGAGCGCGAGCAGGTCGAAGGCGACGAACGAGGCGGGCGTCTGCTCGGCCAGCAGCCGGACCCTGCTGTCGGCCGGGTGGACCCGCTGCAGCAGCGCCTCGAAGTCCAGCCGCCTGCCCTCGGCGTCGGGGATCACGATCTCCCCGTCGATGACGCAGCGCGGCGGCAGACTGGCCAGGACGGCGGCCACGACCTCGGGAAAGTAGCGGGTCATCGGCCGCTCGTTGCGGCTGCCGATCTCGACCTCGTCTTCGTCCCGGAAGATGATCGACCGGAAGCCATCCCATTTCGGCTCATAACTCATATCGCCACCGGGAATGTCCTTCACCGACTTGGCCAGCATCGGAGCGACCGGCGGCAGCACAGGCAGATCCATGCGCCCCATCATCCCTGACCAGAGTCATGGCCGGGCACGCGCACCCGGCGGCCCGGTCGCGGCCCGCCAGGGATGGCGCTAGCCCTTGACGAGCTCGGCGACTGACCCCGCCGGCCGACGGCGTACCGGCCGGCCGCAGCGGGCAGGACTTGGGCTATGAGCCGACCCGTGCTGTACGTGATCTCGTGTGCTGCCCCGCCGGCCGGCGAGGCCTCCGTCCTGGTCCGGCTCGGCCAGCAGGCCGGCTGGGATGTGTGCGCGCTGACCACCCCGTCCGGGCGCGCCTTCACCGACGCGGCTGAGCTGGAGCAGCTGACCGGGCACCCGGTGCGCAGCCAGTACAAGGATCCCGGCGAGCCGGACGTGCTGCCCGAGCCGGACGCGATCATCGTGGCCCCGGCCACCGTGAACACGATCAACAAGTGGGCGGCGGGGATCTGCGACACCCTGGCGCTCGGCCTCCTCGTCGAGTCGTTCGGCAGGCAGCTGCCCGTCGTGGCCGTGCCCTGCACCAACCGCGCCCATGCCGCCCATCCCGCGTTCCGGGAGAGCATCCCGAGACTGCGGTCCTGGGGCGTGACGGTCCTGTTCGGGCCGGACGTCTACCCGCTGAACGAGCCAGGCGCGGCCAGCTCGGCCCCGTTCCCCTGGTCCAGGGCGATCGAGGCGCTAGGCCCGGCCCGGCGGCACTGAGTAGGCGGCACTGAGCAGGCGGCACTGAGCAGGCGGCACTGAGCAGGCGGCACTGAGCAGGCGGCACTGAGCAGGCGGCACGGAGCAGGCGGCACTGAGCAGGCGGCGCGGCGGAGGGGGG
>Ga0181536_10000363_pt1 | contig 54520 bp, 49 predicted proteins | sample PEATcosm2014_Bin_41_FD_121105 | JGI IMG/M metagenome (GOLD analysis project Ga0181536, IMG submission 121105) | Peatland microbial communities from MTU Mesocosm Facility, Houghton, MI, USA - PEATcosm2014_Bin17_60_metaG | ecosystem: Environmental > Terrestrial > Soil > Wetlands > Peat | place...
AACCGGAGGCTCCACGACGCCGTGGGCCGTCCGGCCTTTTGGATCCGTGCCAGCGGAGGATGCTGGGCGCAGGGCGTCGAAGGTGGACCCGCGGCACTCCTCACAACGGGGCGCGGCGTGCGGACGCACGGACAGCGCCAACCGCAAGGCCACGCGGTTCTCCTGCACCGGCTGGGGGCACCGGGCCCACGCCGACACCAACGCCGCCCAGGTGCTCACCGTCGGGCCCAGGCGGCGGCGGCGCGATGGCGTGAGCTCGGCGGCCCGGCGGACCGTCGCCCGAAGCCTGGGCTGCAGCGGCGCAAGGGTGACGCCGAGGACGAGGGAGAAGTTGCCCAGCGAGAAGTTCTGCAGTTCGGGGCCGGGCCGGCTCCCCACGCGGTCACTGCGTCGTCACCGACTGCGCGAGTTATCCTGCGGCAGACCCTTTGCGTTGCTCGGAGGGACCGGCTCACGACGGAGGTGCTCGATGGGAACTGCCGAGGAAGCGGAGAAGGTGGTGCTCGGCTTGTTCGACGCCTTCAGGCTGCACGACGCCCAGGCCCTGCGCCGGTTCTTCACCGACGACGTCGTCTACCACAACATCCCGATGGAGCCGGCGGTCGGCGTGGACGCCACCATCGCCGCCATCGAGGGGTTCTTCGGCATGTTCGACGACCTGGTGATCGAGACCACCCACCTCGCCGTGCGCGACGACGTGGTCCTCACCGAGCGCGTCGACACCTTCACCCTGGGCGAGATCGTCGCCCCGCTGCCGGTCATGGGGGCCTGCGAGCTGCGCGACGGCAAGATCTGCGCCTGGCGCGACTACTTCGACCTCGGACAGGTGACGGCGATGCTCTCCGGCGGCTCCTGAGCGCCGCGGCCCTCGACCGGTCATGGTGCGCCAGCGGCTGGCCGAGCTGGGGATCGTGCTCCCGGCGGTCTTCCCGCCGGCCGGCAACTACCTCGGGTGCGTCGTCGACGGCGACCTGGTCCACGTCGGCGGGCACGGGCCGATCGATGGGGAGCACCTGGTGCGCGGCAAGGTCGGCGCCGACCTGTCACTGGAGGACGGGCGGCGGGCCGCCCGCCTGACCGCGCTGTCGATCCTGGCCACGCTCGAGGCCGAGCTCGGCGACCTCGACCGGATCGAGCGCATCGTGAAGGTGTTCGGCATGGTCAACGTGGCGCCCGGGTTCAACCGGACCCCGGCGGTCATCGACGGGTGCTCCGACCTCCTGGTCGAGGTCTTCGGCGAGGCGGGCCGGCACACCCGCAGCGCCGTCGGCCTGGCCGAGCTGCCCTTCGACATCGCGGTGGAGATCGAGCTCATCGCCCGGCTCCGGCCCGCCTGAGCGGCCGGGCCCTCGACAAAGGGGAGGGGCGTTGCCCGCCTACGTGATCTACCAGGCCGAGGTCGCAGACCCCGTGCGCTACGAGCAGTACAAGGCGAAGGCGGCCGCGACCGTCGCCGCCGCCGGCGGCCGCTACGTCGTGCGCGGCGGCGACGCCGAGCCGCTCGAGGGCGACCTGCCGGCCGGCCGGACGGCGGTGCTCGAGTTCCCCACCCGGCAGGCCGCCCTCGCCTGGTACCGAAGCGAGGAGTACGCAGCCGCCCGGTCGCTGCGGGAGGGTGCGGCGGTGGCCACCGTCTACCTGGTCGACGGGGTCGGCTGACCTGCCGGCCCGGGCGGGCGTCAGCGCCCGGGCGCCCCCCGGCCCGACCCCACCTCGGTCAGGACCTCGACCCGGCCCGTCGCGATGTCGCACTCGGCGCCGACGACGAGGAGCCGCCCGGACTCGACCGCCGGCGCCAGCACGAACGGGCGGCCGGAGAGGTGGGCGACCTGGCGCCGGATGTTCTCCCGCACCGCCTGGTCGAGCCGCTGGTCGCGGGACCCCTGGCCCGCCGCCCGGGCGGCGGGGAGGACCGGGTCGATGACCGACTGGATGTCCCCGGGGACGTCGGCGCCGTCGTCGAGGAAGTCGAGGGCGGCGGTGACCGCCCCGCACCGGCTGTGGCCGAGCACCATCAACAGCACGGCACCGAGCACCCCCACCCCGTACTCGATCGAGCCGAGCAGGATCGGGTGGCCGGCGGTGTTGCCGGCCACCCGGACCAAGAAGACGTCGCCGAGCCCCTGGTCGAAGACGATCTCGGCCGGTACCCGGGAGTCCGAGCACGAGACGATGACGGCGAAGGGGGCCTGGCTCTCGGCCAGCTCCACGCGGCGGTCCCCGTCGCGCCCCTCGTGGCGCGGCTCGCCGCGCACGAACCGATCGTTGCCCTCGAGGAGCCTGGCGAGCGCCTCGGCGCCGGTGGTAGGTGCGGGTGCGGCAGCCATCTGCCGCCGGACGTTACCGGAACCCGCCCCGCCAACCGGCCGCCCGCCGCCGGCCGGCCGCCCACCCGCCGAGGAGGGCCAGGACCGAGAGCACGAGGGCGGGCAGGTCGCCGAACCGCTCGTAGAGGGTGCGCCCGGTCCGCAGAGCGACGGTGGCCTCCAGCACCTGGCGCCGGCCGAGCACCGAGCGCAGGACGACGTCCCCGTCGTGGTCGACCACGGCCGAGAGCCCGGTCGGTGCCGCCTGCACCAGGTCTCGTCCCTCCTCGACCGCCTGGACCCGGGCCGCCGCCAGCTCCTCGGTCGGCACCTGGGTGGCGCTGTAGGAGGAGGCGTTGGTCGGCACCACCAGCAGCTCGGCCCCGGCCCGGACCGAGGAGCGGCCGCGGTCGGCGTAGAAGACCTCGTAGGAGACGAGGACGCCGAGCGGGGCGGCGGGGGTGCGCAGCAGCCCCGACCCGTGGCCCGGCACCGCTGTGAGCGGCACGCCCGACAGTGTGGCGAAGTGGGCGAAGAACGAGCGGTAGGGGACGTACTCGCCGAAGGGGACCCGGTGGACCTTCTCGAATCTCCCGGCGATGCGGCCGTCGGGTCCCCATGCCACGACCATGTTGTCGAAGGTGGTGGGCGACGCCGGCTGGGTCACCCCGGCCACCACGGTGGCCCCGAGGCGCCGGGCGATCGCCGACATGTGGGCCGCCTCGGGGCTTCCCGCCAGCGGCCCCTGAAGGGCGATCACGTCCTCGGGCCACAGCACGAGGCGGGGCCCGTCGGCGCGCTCGAGGCGCCGGGTGGCGGCCACCTGGGCGGCGAAGGCGCTCGGCCGGTCCGCCGCTTCGTCTGAGACGCCGTGCCGCCCGCCGCCCTGGACGGCGGCCACCCGCAGGCGGGCGACGGGCGCCCCCCCGTCGGGGGCGAGGGCCCCCGCCAGCCCGACCGCCACCACGACCACGAGGGCGAGTGCCCCGGCGGCCAGCGGGCCGGGGTGCGCCCGACGGACCCCGGCGGCCACCTCGGCCAGGGCGGCGCCGCCCAGCCACACCACCGCGGTGAGCAGGAGCGGACCGCCCAGCCGGGCGGCGCCGAGCAGGGGCCCGCCGGCCTGGCCGAGGAAGACCCCGCCGATCGGGAGGCCGCCGAACGGCCAGCGCATCCGGACCGCCTCCACCAGGGTGAAGGCGGCCGGGACGGCGAGGAGCCGGCCCCGCCCCGGGGGCACCAGCGCGGCGGCCGCCCCCATCGACAGCGCCTCGATCGCCATGAGCACCGCCGCCCCGTACCAGTTGAACTCCCGGGCCCAGAAGAGGCCGGGCACGTAGCACCCCACCCCGGCCAGCCAGCCGGCGAGCAGCCGGGCCCGCAGCCCCAGGCCGCCCAGCCGCCAGGCGAGCAGGGCGGCCCCGGCGAAGGCCAGCGGCCACCACCCCCACGGGGGGAGCGAGAGGGCGAGGGCCCCTCCGGCCACGACCGAGGGGAGTGCCACCCGGCCCCGCCGCGCGGTGCGGGCGGCCCCGGGGCCAGCGGCCGGGCGGCCGGACGGCCCGGCCCGCGCCATCAGGGGACGGGCCCGTCGGCCCCCGGCCCCTCCGGCGACAGGACCTCCCGGGCGGCCGCCCTCCCGCTGGCCACGCAGGCCGGGATGCCCACGCCGCGGTAGGCGGCGCCGGCCACGGCCAGCCCGCCGAACCGCCTGACCGCCGCCTCGATGCCGGTCACCCGCAGGAGGTGGTGCACCCGGTACTGCGGCAGGGCGTCGGGCCAGCGGCGGACCATGGCCGCCCGGGGCGCCGTCTTGACGCCGAGGAGGACCCCCACCTCGGCGGTGACCCGGGCCACCAGCTCGCCGTCGTCGAGCGCCATGGCCCGGTCGTCGCCGAACCGGCCCACCGAGGCCCGCACCAGCCGCTCGCCCGGACGGGCGCAGTGCGGCCACTTGACACCGAGGTAGGTGCAGGCGGTGACGAGGTAGGGGCCGGGCGCCCCGAGCGATTCGGGCGTCGCGCTGTGCACGGGGACGAGCAGCCCGGTGCCCACGAGGTCCTCGGGGAACCCCTCTGCGGGGTAGGCGAGGGTGACGGTGGCCACCGAGGCGTAGTCGATCCCGCGCAAGAGCGCCCCCACCTCGGCGTCGAGCGGCGAGAGGAGGTCGGCGGCCGGCCCGGCCGGGACGGCCAGGACCACCGCGTCGGCCGTGAGCGGGCCTTGCGGGGTGTCCAGCACCCACCCCGGGCTCGACGTCGCGCGTTCGAGCCGCCCCACCGAGCACCCGGTGCGCACCGACACCCCGCGCCGGCCGAGGGCCTCGCCCAGCCGGGGGCCGAGCGACCCCACGCCGTCGCGCAGCGACCAGAACGCCGGTGGCCCGGCCTCCCCGTCGCCGGCCCCGCCGGCGCCCGGGGCGTGGGCCGACGCCCGCCGCAGGGCGCGCATGAACCCGCCCGGGTGCTGGGCGATCCCGAGGAGGAGCGGGTAGACGGCCGCCGCGCTCATGTTGTCGACCCCGCCGGCGTAGATGCCGCCGACCATCGGGTCCACCAGGCGGTCGACGACCCGGTGGCCCAGCTTGTTGGCGACCAGTGGGCCGATGGCCCGGTCGCCCAGCGGGCCGCGGACGTCGCGCCGGGGGAGGAGAACGTCGACCAGGAGGCGCAGCGAGCCGCCGACGCCAAGGATCCGCGAGCGCGCCGTGGGCAGGAAGCGGGTCGGGACGCCCATGGCCAGCGACCCGGGCAGGGTGCGCCGCCGGCCACCGGCCCACACGGCGGCCCCCGAACCCCCGATCGCCACCAGCTCGTCGCCGAGGCCGGCCTCCCGGCAGAGCGCCGCCGCCTCGGGCCGCCGGCCGAGGAAGCCGTCGGGCCCCACGTCGACCTCCCGCTCGCCGAAGCGCTCGGTCGCCAGCTTGCCGCCCAGTCGGCCCGACCCCTCGAGCAGGACCACGCGCGGCGAGCCCGGCCCGGGCCCGTCGGCGCCGCCCGAGAGCTCCCACGCCGCGGCCAGCCCGGCGATCCCGCCGCCGACCACGGCAATCGTGCCCGGGGCCGCCGGCTCAGCCACGGGCGGCGGTCTCCACCACGGCGGCCAGCACGTCCAAGAAGCGCGGGTCGTCGTTGAGCGACGCGGTGCGGGCGAAGTCCAGCCCCTCTCCCTCGGCCACCTGGCGGGCCTCGACGTCGAGGTCGAAGAGGACCTCGAGGTGGTCGGCGACGAAGCCGACCGGGCACACGACCACGGCGTCGAACCCCTCGGCCGGGAGGCCGGCCACCACCGCCAGGACGTCGGGGCCGATCCACGGCTCGGGGGTCCGCCCGGCGCTCTGCCACGCCACCCGCCAGGCGACGCCGTCGGCGTCGAGGCCGGCCACGGCGGCCACGGCGGCCGCCGAGGCGGCCATCTGGTCGGGGTAGGGGTCGCCGGCGGCGACGGCGCGCTCGGGGAGGGAGTGGGCGGTGAAGAGGACGGCGGGGCGGGCGGCGGTGCCCGCCAGCTCCCCCAGCGCCGCTCGCAGCCGCTCGGCGAGGAGGGTGGCGAAGCCCGGGGCGTCCCACCACTGCTCGATGGCGGTGAAGGCGGGGGCGGACGGGGCGGCGGCCAGGGCGGCCCGGGCCCGGTCCAGGTACTCGCCCGAGCCCATGGACGAGCGGTGGGGGGTGAGGACCAGCCCCACCACCCGGCCGACGCCGGCCGCGGCCAGCGCGGCCGCTGCCGCCTCGATCGAGGGGTCGGTGTGCTTGGCGCCGTAGCGGACGAGGTAGCGCCCGGGGGCCGCAGCCTCGAGGCGGGCGGCCACCCCCTCGACCTGGGCCCGGGTCCTGGCGGCCAGCGGCGACGTCCCGCCGATGGCGTCGTAGCGGCGGCGCAGGTCCCCGAGCTGCTCGGGCGAGGGGGGGCTGCCGCGGCGGATGCGGGTGTAGAAGGGCTCGATCTCCTCGGGGGTGGCGGGGGTCCCGTGCGCCATCACCAAGACGCCGGTCCGCTCGCGCTCAGCCACGGGCCACCCCGGCCCGTCCCTCGGCGTGGACCAGGTCGACCACGGCGGCCAGGATCCCCGGGTCGGTCTCGGGCAGGACGCCGTGGCCCAGGTTGAAGACGTGGCCCGGTCGGTCGCCGGCCCGGGCCAGCACCTCGCGGGTCTCGGCCTCGACCACGGCCCACGGGGCCAGGCAGATGGCGGGGTCGAGGTTGCCCTGGACCGCGGCGTCGGGCCCGATCCGGCGGCGGGCCTCGTCGAGCGGGACCCGCCAGTCCACCCCCACCACGTCGGGCCCGGCGCCCGCCATCAGCCCCAGCAGCTCGCCGGTCCCCACCCCGAAGAGGATGGTGGGCACGCCGAGCCCCCGCACACCGTCGAGGACCCGGCGGGTGGCGGGCAGGGCGAACCGCTCGTACTCGCGCGGCGACAGGCACCCGGCCCAGCTGTCGAAGAGCTGGACGGCCGAGGCTCCGGCGTCGACCTGGGCGCGGAGGAACTCGATCGACATGTCGGCCAACCGGTCCGTCAGCTCCGTCCACGTGGCGGGGTCGGCGTGCATGAGCGACTTCACCCGGGCGAAGGTGCGCGACGGCCCGCCCTCGACCAGATAGCTGGCCACGGTGAAGGGGGCGCCGGCGAACCCGATGAGCGGCACCCCGGAGGGGCCGAGCTCGGCGGCGAGGATCCGCACCGCCTCGGTCACGTAGCCCACGTCGGCCTCGGCCTCGAGCGGCCGCAGCCGGGACAGGTCGGCGGCCGAGCGGAACGGCCGCTCGACCACCGGGCCCCGGCCCACGACGACATCGACCCCGAACCCGACGGCGTGGACCGGCACGACGATGTCGGAGAAGAGGATCGCCGCGTCGACGCCGTAGCGGCGGACCGGCTGGAGGGTGACCTCGGCCGCCAGCCCGGGGTCGGCGATGGCGGCCAGGATGCTGCCGTCGCCGCGGGCCGCCCGGTACTCGGGCAGCGAGCGGCCCGCCTGGCGCATGAACCAGACCGGGGTGCGTGGCACCGCCCGCCGCCGGCAGGCCCCGAGGAAGGGGCCGGGGGACGCGGCGGTCGCACCGACGTCGGCCGCGGTGGGGCTGCTCAAGGGGCAGGCTCGATCACGACGGCGGTGCCGTAGGCGCAGATCTCGGTCCAGTTGCCGCCCATCTCCGAGGTGTCGAACCGCATGGCCACGACGGCGTTGGCCCCCTTGGCCTCCGCCTCGTCGACCATCCGCTGGATGACCTCCTCCCGGCTGGCGTGCAGGTTCTTGGTCATGCCCTTCAGCTCGCCGCCGGCCAGCGACTTGAGGCCGGCGCCGAACTGGGAGAAGGCGTTGCGCGAGCGCACGGTCAGCCCGAAGCACTCCCCGAGCACCCTGGTCACCCGGTAGCCGGGGACGTCGTTCATGGTCGAGATCAGCATGGCGCCCTCCTCGAGTGCCGGCCACGGGCGCCGCCGCCCGCCCCGGCAGATCATCGCAGGCCCGACGGGCGGCGGCCATCCGCCCGGCCGGAGGGGGCCGGGCGGGCACTAGAATCGATCGTTCGCCCGTCACGCCGTCGGAGGAGGGGACTGACGTGGCCAGAGACCGGGACATCGAGGAGGAGCAGGGGATCCTCGACGAGGCCTACCGGGGCCTCGAGTCGATGCGGCGCGACGCCAGGCGGATGCTCGACTCGGTGCTCGACCTCGGCCGCGGCGGGACCTTCCAGTCCCGCACCGAGCGCGACATCGTGGTCCGCACCAGCCTCGCCCGCCTGGCCCAGCTCGACATCGGGGACCAGGCGCTGTGCTTCGGCCGCATCGACCGCCGGGCCGCCGGGGACGCCGGCGGGCTCGAGTCGTTCCACATCGGCCGGCTGGCCGTCTCGGGGGAGAGCCACGAGCCGCTGGTGGTCGACTGGCGGGCCCCGGTGGCCGAACCGTTCTACCGGGCCACCGGCCTCGACCCCCAGGGGCTGGCCCGCCGCCGCCACCTGGCCGTGCGGGGCAAGACGGTGGTCGGGGTGGAGGACGAGTACTTCGCCCAGCCCGCCGACGGATCCCCGGCGGCCGGCCCGGGCCAGGGGACCCTGGGCTCGGGCACCCCCGAGGGGCTCCTCGAGGACGGCCTGGCCCTCGGGGGCCCGGGGGCGTTGCTGGCCGCCCTCGGCCAGGCTCGGACCGGGCACATGGCCGACATCGTCGGCACGATCCAGCGCGAGCAGGACGAGATCATCCGGGCCCCTTTGGCCGGGGTCCTCATGGTCCAGGGAGGCCCGGGGACCGGTAAGACGGCGGTGGCCCTGCACCGGGCGGCCTACCTCCTCTACACCCACCGCTTCCCCCTGGAGCGCCAGGGGGTGCTGGTCGTCGGGCCCAACCCGCTGTTCCTGCGCTACATCGAGCAGGTGCTGCCCTCGCTCGGGGAGACCGGGGTGACGCTCTCGACCGTGTCGGGGCTGGTCCCCGAGGTGCGGGTGCGGGCCGCCGACCCGCCCGAGGTGGCGCGCCTCAAGGGCGAGGCCCGCATGGCCCGGGTCATCGCCCAGGCGGTGCGCACCCGCCAGCGCCCCCTCCGCCGGGACGTCGCCGCCCCGTTCGGGGCGACCACGCTGCGGCTGACCGTCGGCGCCTCGACCGAGATCGTGGCCGCGGCCCGCCGGCGCCCGGGCACCCACAACGCCCGCCGCCGCTTCGTCGAGAGCCAGGTCGTCCGCCGGCTGGCCGACCAGTACGAGCGGTTCCGGCGGTCGGGGTCGGTGGCCGCAGGGTCCGGCGAGGCGTGGCCCGGCGGGCCGCCGGCCGACGAGCAGCTCGACCTCTTCGGCCCCACAGCGGAGCCCGCCGCCCCCGCCCCCCTCGACCCCGCCGACTTCGGCCGCCAGGTCCGCCAGTTGCCGGCGGTGGCCGAGGCGCTCGACCGGATGTGGCCCCGGCTCTCCCCCCACGAGTTCCTCCACGACCTGCTCGGCGCCCGCCCGCTCCTGGCGGCGGCGGGCAAGGGCATTCTCACCTCGGCCGAGCAGGACCTGCTCTTGCGGCCGCGCAGCGCGTCGCTCGACGAGGTGGGGTGGACGGCGGCCGACGCCGCGCTGGTGGACGAGGCCCGCACCGCCCTCGGCCCCCGCCGGGCCCGGGGGGCGCGGGCGCGGGCCCAGGTCCGCGAGCGCACGGCCCAGGCCAGGGAGCAGGTCGGCTACTGGCCGACCGGCCTCGACCCCAACCCCACGCCGACCGGCCCGGCCGCCGACGAGGAGGGGGTGCGGGCGTTCGGCCACATCGTGGTCGACGAGGTCCAGGACCTCTCGCCGCTCCAGCTGCGCATGCTGGCCCGGCGCTCCCTCTCGGGGTCGATGACCGCGGTGGGCGACATCGCCCAGGCCACCGGCCCCTGGGCCCCCCAGAGCTGGGACGACGTGGCGGCCCACTTGACGCCCAACCGGCCCCCGAGGCTGGTGGAGCTGACCGTCAGCTACCGAACGCCGGCCGAGGTGGTGGAGGTGGCGGCGCGGGTGCTGGCCGTGGCCGCCCCCGACATCGCCCCGCCCCGGCCGGTCCGCCGCTCGGGCAACCGGCCGGCGTTCTTTGTCGTCGCCCCGAAGGAGCTGGGCCAGGCGGTGGCCGACGCGGCCGAGGCCGAGGTCGCCGCGGTGGCCCCCGGGCGCACCGCGGTGCTGGTGCCCGCCCCCCTCGTGGGCGAGGTCTCCCGGGCGCTGGCCGAGCGCGGCCTGGAGGCGGTCGACCCGCGCGACCCCCGGGGGCAGGGGTTGGCCGCCGCGCTGGTCCTCTTGCCGGCCGGCGAGTCCAACGGGCTCGAGTTCGACTCGGTGGTCGTGGTGGAGCCGGCGCTCATCGCCGCCGGTGAGGCCGTCGGACGCGAGGGGCCGCCGCTCGCCACCACCCGGGGTCTGCGGACCCTCTACGTGGCGCTCACCCGGCCGACCCGGCGGCTGTCGGTGGTGTCCTCGGGGGCGCTCCCGGCCGGCCTGTCGGCGGGCTGAGCGCCGCCGCCGGGCGGGGTCGGCGGCGGCCGTCCGGCGCCCCATGGTGAGCGCCGGGGCCCGGCCCGTCCGGTGGCCGGCGCCGTTACCAGGATGTTGGCGTGCGGGGTGCCCGGTCGAGTAGGAAATACGCCGTGAGCCAGGCCATCTCGGTGGACCAGCCGGCAAAGCCGCGCCGCGTCGTCCACGACCGCCCGCCGATGCTGGCCATCGGGGTGATGATCTGGCTCGGGTCCGAGCTCATGTTCTTCAGCGGCCTGTTCGCCGCCTTCTTCAGCATCCGGGCCAACGACCACCCGTGGCCGCCGGTGGGCACCCACCTCGACGTCCTCCAGGCCGGGATCTTCACCGCCATCCTCGTCTCCTCGAGCTTCACCATGCAGAAGGCGGTCTTCGACGAGGAGCGCTTCAACCGCCGGTCGGCCCGGATCTGGGTGACCTGCACCATCATCCTGGGCTTTGCGTTCCTGGCCAACCAGGCCTTCGAGTGGACGACCCAGCTCACCCGGCCCGGCACCAACGCCTACGGCTCGCTCTTCTTCATCATGACGGGCCTCCACGGCCTCCACGTCTTCCTCGGCCTGGTGGCCATGGTGTTCCTGCTGGGCCGGATGAAGGGACCGGCCGGCGACCCAGGAGAGCTCTCGGTCTTCCAGGCGGTGAGCTACTACTGGCACTTCGTCGACATCGTCTGGATCGGCCTCTACAGCTGCCTCTTCCTCCTCAAGTAGGGACGACACCGTGCTGCGCCGCCTCATCGGGAACCGGTTCCTCCTCCCCACCGCCGTCCTTGTGACGGTGGGGCTCGGCGGCGTGCTCGGGCTGACCGCCACCACCGCCCAGGCCGGGCCGGTCCCGACCCGCACCGCCACCCTCACCGCCGCCCAGACCGGGCAGCCCCCCTCGACCACAGCCGGGGCCAGCCACGGCGGGTCGCTGGTGAGCCCGGCCGGGGCCACACGGCCCTCGGCGGGCAGCCGCGCCTCGGCCTGCGAGAAGGCACTCGCCAAGGTCAGCTATACAGCCCCCCCGAACTCCGGGTCGCCCAAGTCCTCGTCGCAGCACACCTGCGCCGACGGCCGGATCACCTCCTACGGCAACTCGGCCATCACCTACGCCACGCCCCCCAAGTCCTACATCCAGGCGGGCGAGGAGCTGTTCGAGCAGGTCTGCTCGAGCTGCCACGAGGCGAAGGCCCAGGGCGGGCCGCTGGCCCCGTCGCTGCGCGGCGTGGGATCGGGCACGGTCGACTTCTGGGTCACCACCGGCCGCATGCCCGCGGCCACCCCGCTCAGCGTCCAGGCGCAGACCAAGCCGCCCAAGCTGAGCAACCAGGAGGCCGCCGAGATCGCCGCCTGGGTCACATCGCTCTCGCCCGCCCCCCCGTTCATCCCCCAGGTGAACGTGAAGGCGGCGAACCTGGCCACCGGGGCCAACCTCTTCGCCCTCAACTGCGCCGCCTGCCACACCATCACCGGCGCCGGCGACGAGCTGGCCTACGGCACGAACGCCCCGTCGCTGCACTTCGCCACCGCCACCCAGATCGCCGAGGCGATCCGCAGCGGCCCGGGGAACATGCCCCGGTTCACCGGGAACCTCTCGGACTCCCAGGTGGCCGACATCGTGGCCTACGTGAGCGAGAAGATCCAGCACCCGACGAACAGCGGCGGCTGGGCGCTCGGCGGCATCGGACCGGTGACCGAGGGGTTCGTGGCCCTTCTGTTCGGGGTGGGTGTCCTCATGCTGGTCTGCTTCTGGATCGGGGACCGAGCGTGAGCGGCCCGGCGGGACGGGAAGGAGTGCGGCGGTGAGCGAGGCGAGCGAGGGCACGGCCATCGACGGCCACCGCACGCCGGTCCCCATGCCGGTGGCGCGCTTCGACGACCCGCACATGCAGCCGGCCGCCCGCCACCCGGTGCGGACCGAGCGGCTGATCGCCCTCTTCCTCTTGGTGGGCATCGGCGGGGTGGCCGGGTTCGGTGCCGCCTACACCATCAACGCCGCGCCGTGGATCCTGGCCGTCACCCTCGGGGGCGGCCTCGCCGCCATGGGCTTCGGCCTGACCGCCTGGGGCAAGTACCTCATGCCGCAGGGCCCGTTCGTCGAGGAGCGCCACACGCTGGCCTCGAGCAGCGAGGAGCGCCAGGCCATGGCGGCCGCGCTGACCGAGCGGACCGGGGTCGTGGTCAAGCGCCGCCGGATGCTCGGGGGGCTGCTCGCCGGGGGGCTCGGGATCTTCGGCGTGGTGGCCGCCTTCCCGCTGCTGCGCTCGCTCGGGCCGCTGCCGGGGAAGATCCTCGACGAGACGGACTGGCGCAAGGGGATCCGGCTGGTCGACGTCAACGGCCGGCCGATCCACCGCGACGACATGCAGCCCGGCGGGATCGTCACCGTCTACCCCAACGGCCTGGAGAGCACCGACCAGGGGCAGGCCATCGACCAGACGGTGCTCATCCGGGTCCAGTCCACCGACCTCGTGACCATGAAGGGCCGGGAGGGCTGGGGGCCCGAGGGCTACGTGGCGTACTCCAAGATGTGCACCCACCTCGGGTGTCCGGTCGGCCTCTACGAGCAGGAGCTCGAGCTGCTGGTCTGCCCGTGCCACCAGTCGATGTTCAACGTGCGCGACGGGGCGGTGCCCCAGTTCGGCCCGGCCCCGCGGCCGTTGCCCCAGCTCCCGCTGTACATCGACACACAGGGCTACCTGCGGGCGCAGGCCGGCTACGACCAGGCGGTCGGGCCGGGCTTCTGGGCCCGCACAAGCACACAGCGACAGAACGGAACGGCATGAGCACCACCGAGGCCAACAAGCCGCGGACCCTCAGGGAGGCCAAGAAGGCCAACCCCTACGGCCGGGTGCAGCAGGCGATCGACGAGCTCGACGACCGGTTCGGCCTGGCCAAGGGCGGCCGGACCTTCCTCGACAAGATCTTCCCCGACCACTGGTCGTTCATGCTGGGCGAGATCGCCCTGTACTCGTTCGTCGTCCTCCTGGCCACCGGCGTCTTCCTGTGCCTGTACTACGTCCCCTCCCAGGCCGTCGTCGTCTACCACGGCATCTACAAGCCGCTGGACGGCGTGCGGATGTCGGAGGCCTACCTCACCTCGGTCAACCTCTCCTTCGGGGTGCGGGCCGGCCTCTTGATGCGCCAGATGCACCACTGGGCGGCCGACATCTTCATCGGCTCGATCGTGATCCACATGGCCCGGGTGTTCTTCACCGGGGCCTTCCGCAAGCCCCGCGAGACCAACTGGGCCATCGGGATCACCCTGCTCATCCTGGCCATCTTGAACGGGTTCATCGGCTACTCGCTCCCCGACGACCTGGTCTCGGGCACCGGGCTGCGGATCGGCTACTCGATCCTGCTCTCGATCCCGTTCGTCGGGAACTACCTGGCCGTGTGGGTGTGGGGCGGGAGCTTCCCGGGGACCGTGATCATCGAGCGGCTCTACATCATCCACGTGCTCATCGTCCCGCTGATCATCCTGGGGCTCTTGGGGGCGCACCTGGGCCTCCTCGTGCGCCAGAAGCACACCCAGTTCCCGGGGAAGGGGAGGACCGAGCGCAACGTGGTCGGCTCGCCCATGTTCCCGACCTTCATGGCCAAGACCACCGGGTTCCTCCTGATGGTCACCGGGGTGCTCGCCCTGTTGGGCGGGCTGGCCCAGATCAACCCGATCTGGCAGTTCGGCCCCTACCAGGACGCCTCCAAGATCTCCTACGCCGTCCAACCGGACTGGTACATGGGGTGGCTCGACGGCGCCCTGCGCATCATGCCCAGCTGGGAGTGGACCGGGTGGGGCCACACCATCCCGTTCGAGGTCTTCCTGCCGGCGGTGATCTTCCCCGGCATCATCTTCAACCTCTGTTACGCCTGGCCGGTGCTCGAGCGGAAGATGACCGGGGACAACGCCCTGCACAACCTGCTCGACCGGCCCCGGGATCGGCCCAAACGGACGGCGGCCGGGGCGGCGATGGTGACCCTCTTGTTCATGGTCTTCGCCGCCAGCTCCACCGACGTGCTGGCCAACTTCTTCCACATCTCGCTCAACCAGGTCCTGTGGTTCTTCCGGGTGGCCGTCGTCGTGGTGCCGATCGTCGCCGCCTGGGTGACCTGGCGGATCTGCATCGAGATGCAGGGAGTGTCGGGCGTGGGGCAGCGCAAGCGGGCCATGGTGGTCTCTCGGACCGCCTCGGGCGAGTACGTGGCCGTGCCGTCGGAGCCGCGCCCGGGCGACGAGCACCGCGAGCTGGAGGCAACCCCGGTCCCCACCCGCATCGAGCTCGAGCCCGAGACGGTGGGCGCCGGGTCGGGCACCACCCCCGACGCCGCCGGCGTGCGGCGCGTCAACCGTTGAACGGCCGGCCCGGGGCACGACCCCGGGCCGCTACCCGACGGCCGACGCCACCCGTGGCGGGCGGAGCCGGTCGACCGCCGTCATGGCCAGGGTGAGCGCCCCGAACCCGGCGCCGAGGCCGCAGACGCCCGTCCAGCCGTAGGCGGCGAGGACCAGCCCGGCCGTCACCGAGCCGAGGGCGCCGCCGACGAAGTAGCAGACCATGTAGGCGCTGTTGATCCGGCTGCGGGCCTCGGGGGCCAGGGCGTAGATGACGGCCTGGTTGGTGATCTGCATCCCCTGGGTGCCCAGGTCGAGGACGACGATGCCCAACAGGAGGAGCCCGACGGAGCTCCGCCCGGCGGCCAGCAGGGCGAAGGAGCCGGTGAGCAGGAGGGCGCAGACGGCCGTGGTGAGGGTCGTGCGGTGCGCGTCGGCCAGCCGGCCGGCCAGGTTGGCGGCCCCCACCCCGGCCACCCCGGCCAGCCCGAACAGGCCGATGACGGCGTTGGGGTAGTGGTAGGGGGGGCCCGAGAGCAGGAAGGCGAGCGAGGTCCACAGCACGCTGAAGGCGCCGAAGGCGGCCGCACCGTGCCAGGCCCGCCGCCGCAGGGCCGGCAGCCGCCCCAGGAGGGCCAGCGAGGAGCCCACCAGGCCCCAGTAGGGACGGTGGGGGCGGGCGGGCTCGGTCGGCAGGACCCGCCACAGCCACACGGCGAAGACCGCCATCAGGCCGGCCGAGATCCAGTAGATGGCCCGCCACCCCGCCACCCCGGCCACCAGCCCCGAGACCGTCCGGGCCAGGAGGATCCCGGTCAGCAGGCCCGTCATGATGCGGGCCACCGCCCGGCCCCGGCGCGCCGGGGTGGCCAGGTCGGCGGCGAAGGGCACCATGATCTGCCCGGCCACCGACGCCGCCCCGGTGGCCACCGAGGCCGCCTCGAACAGCCACAGGTCCGGGGCCAGGGCGCAGACCACCAGCCCCGCCCCGGCGGTGCAGAAGACCACCACCACCAGCCGGCGGCGGGCGTAGAGGTCGCCCAGCGGCACGACCAGCAGCAGGCCGGCGGCGTAGCCGACCTGGGTGCAGGTGACCACGCCCGCCGCCGCCGCCGACCCCACGTGGAAGGTCGCGGCCACCTGGTGGAGGAGCGGCTGGGCGTAGTAGAGGTTGGCCACGATGGCCCCGGTGGTGACCGCCATCACCGCCACCAGCCGGTTGGAGAGCCGGTTCGTGCCGCCCGCGTCCAGATCGGCCCCGAGACCGGTCATGGCGCGGGGAGGGGCCGGGGCATCACGTGGGGGCAACGCCGGGGACGTTGCGGGGATTCCTGGCCCAGGGGGCGTCGCCGCGCCACCCGACCCCCTCGCGGCCGGGTTCCGGCCGCCCCTTGCCGGCGCCCGGCCGGCCGGGGCAACGGGCGGGACCGCTCGCTCGGCGGCTACGGTCGCGGCACCCAGGAGCAGGGAGGAGGGGCGATGCTGGCACGGCCGGAGCGGGCGTTCGACGCCGACAACCACTACTACGAGGCCGAGGATGCGTTCATCCGCCACGTGGAGCCGAAGATGCGCGGCCGCTGCATGCGGTGGGCCGAGATCGACGGGAAGAAGCGCCTGCTGGTCGGGGGGAAGATCAACCGATTCATCCCCAACCCGACCTTCGACCCCTGCGCCAAGCCCGGCGCGCTGAACGACTACTTCAGGGGGAAGGCGTCCATGAGCGACCTGGCGTCGGCCTTCGGCGAGCTCGACCCGGTCCACCCCGCCTACCGAGACCCCTCCGCCAGGGTCCGTGTCATGGACGAGCAGGGCCTGACCGGGGCGATGCTCTTCCCGACCCTCGGGGTGGGAATGGAGGGGGCGCTCACCGGCGACCCCCCGGCGCTGCGAGCCGCGCTCAGTGGGTTCAACCGCTGGCTGCTCGACGACTGGACCTACAACTACCAGGATCGGATCTTCGCCGCCCCCTACCTGTCGCTCACCGACGTCGCCTGGGCCGTGGCCGAGCTCGAATTCGTGCTCGACCACGGCGCCCGGGTCATCAACATGCGGCCCGGCCCGATCAGCGACCCCACGGGGAATCGCGCCTTCGGCCACGCCTCCCACGACCCGTTCTGGGCCCGCGTCAACGAGGCGGGCATCACCGTCGCCTTCCACGCCGGCGACGCCGGGTACGGGTTCATGCTCGAGGAGTGGGGGGTCGACCCCGACTTCCAGGCGTTCCGCCTCCCGATGCTCTTCCAGCTCCTCGCCATGTCGCCGATCAGCGACACCGTCGCGTCGTTCCTGGCCGGCCGGGTCTTCGAGCGGTTCCCGCGGCTGCGCGTCGCCACCATCGAGAACGGCGCCGAATGGGTCCGCCCGCTCTTCTCCAAGCTGAAGAAGGCGTACCAGATGCGGCCCCACCGGTGGGCGGAGGACCCTCGGGACACCTTCCGCCGCCACGTCTGGGTCTCCCCCTTCTACGAGGACGACCTGGCGGACCTGGCCGAGCTCGTCGGGGTCAGCCAGATCGTCTTCGGCTCGGACTGGCCCCACGCCGAGGGGCTCGCTGACCCGGTCTCCTACGTCGCCGACCTCGACGCGGCGGGGTTCACCCAGGTCGACGCGGCGAAGGTCATGTACGACAACGCCGCGGCGCTCGTCGTCCCGGCTGCTTGACCCGACGCCTTCGTCGTGCACCCGGGCACGTGACGGTCTCGTCGGCCTGCGCCCGGCTTCGGGCGCGCCGGGGTCACCGTCCCGGTCACACGTCGGGCGGAGGGTGCGTCGACGTCGCCGTGGGCGGCGTGGGTGGGCGGTTCCGAGCCACACCCGGCACGTCGAGCCTCCCCGCAGTGAGTCTGCCCAGGTCGCCACCTCCCGCCGGGTAGGCTGTCGAAGCACGCAACGCCTGCCCCCGCTGACGCGTCCTGGGAGGTATGACCGCTGTGTGGCGTGGAGTCCTGCTGGCCGCCTGCGTGGCCCTGGGCGAAGGAATCGCCGCCCCCACCGCCTGCGCCGCCCCGACGCCAGATGCCAACGGTCAGGCGTACGCCGCACAGATCCTCGAGGAGGCGGTACTGCCCCCAAGCGCACAAGCGACGTCGACGGTGGTGACACCGCAGCTCGATGTCGAGCCTCAGGCGGTCTTCCTCCCGAACGCCGATCAGTACGATGCGCACGCCTTCTACGTGGTGGACCTCCTGGCGTCGTCGGTCCTCCTCTACATCCAGGACCACCTGCCCCGTGGTTGGTCGGTCGCCTTCACCGAGCCTCCGTCCGGGCCGCCGCCGCCGGGTGAGACGGTGGTCGAGGTGAGCGTTCCCGTCTCGGGCGTCCACGACCAGGATGCCCGTGTCTCCTACTCGCTCGTGGCCGATGGGAATGGGACCGAGATCCGGGTGGACGGTCAGGTGGTGTGGAACCCGAGCCGCGCCCCGGGCGAGGATGTGCCGTCAATTGGCGCAGTGGAGGTGACCGGGTACGCGATGTCCAGCCTCATGCAGGGCTCCACCGGTCCGGTGAGGATCCGGGTGGGCGGGGCCGAGGCGAAGCTCCTGCGCAAGGAGTTCAACGGGCTATCCCTGGCCGCACCGTCGGGCTGTATGGAGAACGAGACGGCGTACGCAATCACGTTCATGCCGGAGAGGGACTCGAGGCCGACGGTGCGCGCCACGGCCGAGTCGTGCCCGTCTCCGGGGGTCGTCCAGGTCACCTCCGGCGTGAAGCAGCTGCCGACCCTCAAAGCCGACTGCGCGTTGGCGCGAGCGGTCGTCGCCGTCCTGCCACACGGCAAGGCGTCCTTCACGCGGCAGGAGGCACGCCTCGTCTGCAGCGGCCGATGAGACCGGCAATGGTCGTTCGACGTTGGGCCCGGAAGTGGTGCCCGGGATGGGGCGCGTTCTCGGTCCGGAGGCGATGGGCGGCAGGGGGCACAGGCTGCACACGTTGCGCATGGACAAGCATGACGACGCCACTCCCCACCCGATCGCCTGGCGTGCTGCGGCGGTGAAGCCTGGGCGGCGGCGGGTTACGGACGGGGAAGCTCGAGGCCGCGTTGGAGCACGATACGGCGCCGACGCCGGGTGACGTGTCGTGTTGGTGTCCTGGCTTCCGATCGACAGTCCGGCCGCCGGTGCCCGGCGCGCGCCACGTTGCCAGAGGCGCTGGGCTCCGTCCGAAGTGCTGCGCGGCGCGGGACCTTCGCCCCTACAACGCTGCACCTGAGCGGGTGAGGATGGCCGCGGGGACTGGCGCGAGAGGTGGCCATGGGCGACGGTCGGCCGAGACACGGGATGCATGAGCGAACCGTCGGTGCCGCGGCGGGCGCTCCCGAGACCGCCCCAGCGGAACGCGTCGTCGTGCAGCCGGGGTTTCCTGCCGAGCTGCCCCCGTTCGGCGGCTGGCAAGTGCCCCAAGGAAGCGGGCCACCGCCCCCGAAGCGAAGGCGGCATGCCGTCTTGGTGCTCATCGCCTCCATCGTGGTGGTGATCGGTGCCGGTAGCGTCGGCTTCGCCGTCGGCTACGGAGTCTGGGGGCACAGAACACCGGTGGTCGTGCCGCCGGCCACGACCCCCACCACCTCCTCTGTGACAGTGTCCGCCGTGGCGGCGAAGGTCGACCCCGAGCTGGTCGACGTGAACGTGACACTGGGTTACGAGACAGCGAAGGCGGCCGGCACCGGTATGGTCATCACGTCAACGGGCACGGTCGTCACCAACAACCATGTGATCGAGGGTGCGACGGCTGTCCAGGTGACTGACGTCGGAACGGGCGCCGTCTACACGGCCTCGGTGGTCGGCTACGACATCGGTGCCGACGTAGCGGTCCTCCAGCTGCAAGGGGCGTCGGGGCTAAAGAAGGTGGCCTTCGCCAGCTCGTCAGCGGTCAGGGTGGGCGAACGGGTGGTGGCCATCGGCAACGCCGAGGGCCTGGGCGGCACCCCGAGTGCGGCCGGCGGCACCGTCACGGCGCTCAACCAGTCGATCTCGGCCGAGGACGAGGTGTCCGGAGCGACGGAGCACTTGACGGGCCTCTTTGGCACGAACGCCGCCATAGAGTCGGGCGACTCCGGCGGACCGCTCGTGAACACCGCCGGTCAGGTCATCGGCATGAACACGGCGTCATCGAGCGGCTTCGCCTTCGCTCAGAGCGCAAGCGAGGGCTACGCGATCCCCAGCCACGCCATCGAGATCGTAAGGGGCCAGATCACCGCGGGAATCTTGTCGAGCGCCGTCCACATCGGGGCCACCGCCTTCCTCGGAGTCCATGTTGTGGCGCTGAACCAGAGCGGTGCCGCAGTCGTTCAGGTGGAGATGGGCACGCCGGCCACAGCGGTGGGACTCACCCCTGGAGACGTGATCGACACAGTGGGCGGCCATGCGGTCCGGACGCCCACAACACTCAGTGCCGTGATGCAGACGTACAAGCCGGGAACAACGGTGAGTCTCGGCTGGCATGGGGCGACAGGCGTGACGGAGACGGGGTCGGTCACTCTCGGCAGCGGCCCGCCCGCCTGACGGGAGCGGCTGAAATGCACACGTGGGAGCCCCGCGTGGGTGCCCGCGAATCAGACGAAACCGGTGCACGAGGGTGGACACTGCCGGACCCACCCACCGCGGCGTCGCGCGCAGGTTCGAACACTGCCGAGGTGACCCAGCAACGCGCACAGGTCGGTGGACCAGGGATGTCCCACAGCCGGCCGGGGCGGAGGAGCCGTCGCGCGGTCGCCGCCGGGTCCGGGCAGTCGCCGAGAACGCCGGGCGGTCGGTGCTCGACGACGCCCTGCGCGCTGGGAGGCGACGGCGGGCGCACCGAGGGGCATGCGCCGCGGCCCGACCGAAACCGAGCAGCGCGCCCGGGTTACCCGGTGCGCGCCTCCAACCGCAATTCGATTCCCCGGAGGTCACCGTCGTCGTCGGCCAGGGAGTCGACGACGGTGTACCCGAGCCTTCGGAGTTCGCCTTCGAGCGCGTGCGCCTGGTCGCCTCCCAGTTCGAGCAGGACGGTGCCGCCGCTCCGCAGGTACCGCGGGGCTGTCCGGATGACCCTGCGCAGGACCCCGGTGCCGTCGGGCCCCCCGTCGTAGGAGAGGGGGGACTCGAAGGCGAGGGTGTCGCGGGGGAGCAGCGCCAGCGACGGCGTCGGCACGTACGGCACGACGGCGACGACGAGGTCGACCCGGCCCCGCAGTGTCTTCGGGAGCGGGGCGAAGAGGTCGCCCCGGTAGGCCTCGACCTCGTTGGCCAGTGCGCAGGCGACGGCGCGCTCGTCGAGGTCGGAGGCGACCACGCGGGCCCCCGGTCGCCTCGCCGACAGGGCCACGGCGACCGCACCGCTGCCGGTGCACAGGTCGACGGCGGTCCCGTCTGGCCCGAGGCGCTCGATCGCCCGCCGGACCAGCGGCTCGCTCTGCCAGCGCGGGACGTAGACCCCCGGGTCGACCCGGACGGCGATGCCGCAGAACGGCGCGCTGGCGGTGATCCAGGCCAGGGGCTCGCCGGCCAGGCGGCGGGCGACCAGCGCCTCGAGAAGCGCCGCGTCCCCGCCGGCGCGCGCCGTGAGCTCGATCGCCTCCTCCTGGGCGGCGACGAACCCCGCGGCGGCGAGCACCTCGGCGAGCGCCGCCTGGGCGCAGGAGGGGTGGGCGGCGTGTGGCGGCGCGGCGGCGGGCCGGCGGTTCACGGGACCGGCCGCCGTCGGGCGCCGGTCCCGTGGGGTGGTCTAGACGTGCCCGCCCCGGCGGCTCTCGGCGGTCACCCCGACGGCGGCGACCAGGATGAGGCCGACGGCCGGGGCGACGAACCAGACGCCGAAGATGAACGTGAGCACGAGCAGGAAGGCGCCCATGCCCAGGCAGAACGGCCAGATGCTCGATCCGGGGAAGGAGTTGACGACGCCCGCCCCCTCCTCGATGGTGGCGTCCGGGCGGTCTTCCAGGCGCACACCGACCGTCCGTTCGAGCTTGCCCCAGTAGAAGTAGCGGTAGCCGAGGAAGCGGCGGTGCCAGTAGTAGTAGAAGCCGCCGGGCAGCAGGCCCAGCAGGCAGGCACCGAGCAGCATCATGCCGCCGCCGTCCTCGTAGCTGAGGAGCCAGTAGGCGATGCCGATGGCGCCGAAGAAGATCCCGACGCCCAGGAGGAAGAGCCCTTCGATCTTCATGACGCGGGCACCTCCGTCGTCGCCACCGATCCGTTGGTGTGGCCGGCGTGGCCGTTGGACGACCCGTTGTGGCCCGGCCCGTGGGCCAGGGTCGGGTGCTCGGGGTGGTTGTAGTCCCAGGTGGGCCGCTCCGAGCGGATCGGCGGCAGGTGGGTGTAGTTGTGGTGGGGCGGCGGCGAGGTGGTGAACCACTCCAGGGTGTGGGCGTCCCAGGGGTTGTTCCCGGCCGGCACCGGCCGGCGCCACGAGGTCCACAGGTTCACCAGCAGGATGGCGAACGAGGCGGCGATGATGAACGCCCCGACCGTGGACACGAAGTTCCACGAATGCCAGCCCAGGTTGGTCGGGTAGGTGGCCACCCGGCGGGGCATCCCCTTCAACCCCACGATGTACTGCGGCATGAAGGTGACCCAGAACCCCACGAACATCACCCAGAAGTGCGCCTTGCCCAGCCGCTCGTTCAGCATCCGGCCGAACATCTTCGGGTACCAGTAGTAGAGGCCGGCGAACCCGGCGAAGACGGTCGTGCCGAAGAGCACCTGGTGGAAGTGGGCGACCACGAAGTAGGTGTCGTGGGTGAAGAAGTCGATCGGCGGCGAGGCGAGCATGACCCCCGACACCCCGCCCATCAAGAAGGCGAAGAGGAACCCGATGCAGAAGAGCATGGGGGTGGTGAACTGCAGCTGCCCCCGCCACATGGTGCCGATCCAGTTGAAGAACTTGATGCCGGTGGGGACGGCGATCAGCAGGCTGAGCAGGGAGAAGAACGGCAGCAGCACCACGCCGGTGGTGAACATGTGGTGGGCCCACACCCCGGTGGACAGGGCGGCGATGGCCATGGTGGCGAAGACCATGCCCTTGTAGCCGAAGACCGGCTTGCGGGAGAAGACCGGGAAGACCTCGGTGGCGATGCCGAAGTAGGGCAAGGCCAGGATGTAGACCTCCGGATGGCCGAAGAACCAGAACAGGTTCTGCCAGAGCACCGGGGAACCGCAGGCTGTCGGATCGGCCACCGCCGGATGGCCCGCCGTGGCCGTCGTCGTACAGCCCACGACTGTGTAGATGTGGGTGCCGAAGTGCCGGTCGGCGACCAGCAGGACGACGGCGGCGGTGAGGACGGGGAAGGCGATCAGGATGAGGATGCCCGTCACCAGCATGTTCCAGGTGAAGATGGGCATGCGGAACATGGTCATCCCCGGCGCCCGCAGGTAGAAGATGGTGGCGACCAGGTTGACCCCGGTGAAGATGGCCGAGAAGCCCGTCAGGGCCAGCGACATGATCCAGGCGTCCGCCCCCGCCCCCGGGGAGTTGGTGACGTTGGAGAGCGGCGCGTAGGCCACCCAGGCGAAGTTCGCCGCACCGCCGGCCACGAAGAACCCCATCAGCATGGTGACCGAGCCGCCGAGGTAGAGCCAGTAGGAGAGGGCGTTCAGCCGAGGGAAGGCCATGTCGGGGGCGCCCACCTGCAGCGGGACGATGTAGTTGGCCAGGCCGCCGAAGGCGAAGGGCCCGGCGAACAGGTACAGCATCAGGCTGCCGTGCATCGTGAACAGCTCGTTGTACTGCCCGAGGGTGACGAAGGAACTGGTGGGGGAGGCCAGCTGGATCCGGACGCCGAGGGCCATCAGGCCGGCCAGGTAGAAGATCACGATGGCGGTGATCATGTAGCTGAGGCCGATCACCTTGTGGTCGGTGGACGTCATCCACTTGAGCAGGCCGCTCGGGCCGTGCTCGTCGTGCCCGTGGTCGGCGCCGTGCTCGTGGACGACGGGGTGGTGGACCCCGGCCCCGGTGACCGGCAGGTCGATGACGTCGGTCATCAGGAGGCTCTCCCTTGCAGAATCTCTCGCTTGGCCTGGGCGATGGAGCCCGACGACTGCGGTGTGCTCTGTTTCTGCTGAATCCATGTATCGAACTGCGACGTCGTGACCGCCTTCACCCGGAAGAGCATGAGGGAGTGGTAGAGGCCGCAGAACTGGGTGCACTGGCCGCGGTAGGTGCCGGTGTGTGTGATGTTGAGGTCGAACTGGTTGGTGACCCCGGGCTGGGCGTAACGGCTGAAGTTGAACGCCGGGACGTAGAAGCCGTGGATGACGTCGGACGAGCGCAGGAAGACGTGGATCGTCTCGTTGGCCGGCACGACCATCTCGGGGTCCTGGGTCTCGACGCCGAGCACCTTCACGTCGTACGTCGGGTACTGGAACTCCCACCCCCACTGGAAGGCGGTGACGTTCACCGTCACCGGGTCGCCGGTGGTGGAGAGGGCGTCGACCTCGTTCTCGGTGATGAAGGTGAAGACGAAGAGGCCGAGGACGATCAGGACCGGGACGATGGTGTAGATGATCTCGAAGGCGGTGTTGTACTGCGTCTGCGCCGGGATGGCCTCGGTCTTGCGCCGGTAGCGCAGGACCGCCCACAAGATGAGCAGGAAGACGAGCAAGAAGATGATCGCCCCGGTGATGAAGAAGCCCTGCCAGAGCTTGTAGGCGTCCTGCCCCTGGGTGGTCGCGCCCTTGTAGGCGCCGAAGGAGGGGATCTGGCATCCCGAGAGCACGAGCGCCGCCCCGACGGCGGCCACCGCCGCCCAACGGCGCGATCGGAGACCCGGCAGAAGGCGGCGGCGGGCCGGCGAGGGGCCGGTCATCGGCGGTTCCACGGCGGTGACACTATCGAAGTGCGCCAGGGAATTCGAAGTACCTGCTTGTGGAGCCGGAGGGGCCGTCAGGGCGGCCCGGAGCCGCCTGGCGCGGGGTCCCGTGCGAGGGGTGGCGTCTCGCCCCCGAGGCGGTGGCCACGGGGGCCGGCGGGGTCCCCCAGGGACTCGCCGGCGGCCCAGCGGAAGATCCCCCGGGCCATGGTGGAGGAGGCCCGCTCGGCCCGGGCCAAAAAGACGCGGTGGCGGGCCCGCTGGATCCCCGGGTCGCCGGGCGAGGCCAGCCAGGCCAGCTCGGCCAGGTGGCCGGCGAGCCGCAGGGCGGCTTCCCCCTCGGCGCCGCCGTCCGCCTCGGCCTGCTCGACGAGCCGCAGCGAGCGGTCGGCCAAGGCCGGCGCCCCCCCGGCCAGCTCGGCCAGCTCCTCGGCCAGGGCCCGCTCGGGGGCCGGCTGCAAGGTGGCGGGGTTGCCGTCCCACCACCCGCCGTAGAGGCGCCAGACGTTGTGGACGATGAACTCGGGCTCGTCGTAGACCGGGCGCAGGTAGGGACGGGCCTCGAGGTGGGCCGGCGGCCGCACGGTGTGCACCGCCTCGTCGAGCCGGGCGCCGGCGTTCATGAGGGCGAGCGTCTGGTCCACCAGCGAGTCGAGGAGGTCGGCGGTTTCGGTGAGGGCCTGGCGCACCCGCCCGGCGCCGATGACCGGGAGGCCGTGGCCGGGCAGCAGGTACTCGGGGTCGAGGTCGACCATGCGCCGCAGCGCCGCCGCCCACTCCTTCGGGTAGCGCTGGACCTTCTGGGGGTTGCCGGCGTTGGGCGAGGCCCAGATGAACAGGTCACCGCAGCAAAGGACCCGGCGGTCGGGCTGCCAGGTCACCGTGTGGTCGTCGGTCTCCCCCTTCTCGTGCGCGAGGTGGAAGCGGGTGCCGCCCACGGCCAGATCGAGCTCGTCGACGTAGGTCCGGTCGGGGTAGCGGTACTCGGTGGGCCACACGAGGTCGGCGAAGCCGAACTGCCGGCGGTTGACCGTCTGGTTGTAGCCGGCGGTCAGGATGTAGCGGTCGAACCGGCGGGGGAGGGCCTCGTGGGCGAGGACCACCGGTGCCGGCCAGCCCCGCTCGGCCGACTCCTCCTCCCAGACGCCGACGCCGAACACGTGGTCGATGTGGCCGTGCGAGTAGACGGCGCTGTTGAGCCGGCCGTCGGACCAGCGCCGCACCTCGGCGTGGACCACACCGGCCAGGGGGGCGCTGCCCGTGTCCACCAGCACCAGCCCGTCGTCGGTGTCAAAGGCCGAGACGTTGGCGAACGACGGGAGGAAGGCCACCCCCTCGCAGATCTCGGCCAGCCCACCGAGGTGGCCCACCGGGTTCATCCGGGAGGTGTCGACCCCGCCGCTCCAGAGCCGGTCGGCCAGCTCCAGCACATCGTCGGCCATCGGCGAAACCCCCTCGGCGACTTCGGCCCCGCTCGGCCGGCCCGGGCCCGGCGCGGCCGGCTCTTTCGACCGGCCCCGGGAAGGGACCGGCGGGCGGTTACCTGGAGGCGGCGGGTCCCGTCTCGTCGCCGGCCGGCACCGAGGGCCCGCCGGCCGGCGGGGCGCCGGCGGCGGTGTCGGTGGCCTTGGACTCCTTCAGCCCCTTCTCGAACTCGGTCTTGGCCGAGCCCAGGTTGCGGGCGAACTTGGGGATGGCCGCCCCGCCGAAGAGCACGACCAGGACGACCACCAAGACGATGATCCCGTCCACACCGAAGATCTCTGCCAACATCACTGTCTCCTTGCCTGGCGCCCGCCGCGTGACGCACGCCGCAGGGGAAAGGTTAGACGCAGACCCCGCAGGACGTTGCCCGGGGGTCCGCACCCTGCCTACGGCGCCGGCCGCCCGGCCGGATGACGCTCAGGGCCCGGCCAGGAGGACGCCCATGAACAGGGCGGCCACCGAGCACACCCCGGCCACCGAGCCCCAGACGGCCAGGCCGGCCTTGGTGGAGGCCCGCCCGTGGAGGACGGCGGCCAGACCGGCCACGACCACCACGGCGATCTTCACCCCGAGGAGCACCTTCCAGGCGGTGTCCTGGTCGGCGAAGTGGAAGGTCGAGACGTTCCAGAACCCGGTCACCACCACCACGGCGAAGGCGGGCCAGCTGAGGCGGGCGAACGCCCGGGCCAGCGCCTTGGCGGCGCCGGCCTCCAGCCGCCGGGCGGTGGGGACCAGGCCGACCATGACGATCTGCCCGCCCACCCACACCGCGCCGGCCAGGACGTGGATGCCGAGGCGGACGGTTGTGAGGGCCGGGGCGAGCCCGGAGAGCGCGCCGGCCACCGGCCCTACCGGCCCTGCCAGTTGGGCGGGCGCTTCTCGGCGAAGGCCACCGGCCCCTCCATGGCGTCGGCCGAGGAGAAGACGACCGAGCAGGCGGCGTCGTTGATCTTCCAGCCCTCCGCCTCGGGGACGTCACCGGCCTTCTTCATGACCTGCTTGGAGTAGCGCACGGCCAGCGGGGCGTTGGCGGCGATCCGGCCGGCGAGCTCCAGCGCCTCGTCCATCAGCCGTTCGGCCGGGACCACCCGGTTGACCAGACCGAGGGCCTGGGCCCGGTGGGCGTCGATCGGGTCCCCGGTCAGCGCCAGCTCGAGGGCGACGGCGGCCGGCAGCCGCTTGGGCAGGCGGATGAGCGCGCCCGCCCCGGCGATGAGGCCGCGTTTCACCTCGGGGACGCCGAAGGTGGCGTGCTCGGCCGCCACCACCAGGTCGCAGGCGAGCATGATCTCGCACCCGCCGGCCAGGGCCGAGCCGTTGATGGCGGCGATGATGGGCTTGGGGAAGTCGCGGGTGGTGATGCCGGCGAAGCCCCCCGGCGCGGCGATGATCGAGGCGCCCTCGCCGGCGGCGAACGCCTTCAGGTCCATGCCGGCCGAGAAGGCCTTGTCCCCGCTGCCGGTCAGGACCACGACGGCGACCGCCGGGTCGTCGGCCAGCTCGTCGAGGGCCGCCGACACCCCCGCGCTGACCGCCCCGTTGATGGCGTTGCGCGCCTCGGGCCGGTTGATGGTGAGGATCTCCACCTGCCCCCTGCGCTCCCGCAGGACCTCGTCTGCCACGTCGTTCTCCCTTCGGTCCGTCGGCCCCGGCTGCCACCGCCGCCCTCGGGCCCGGGCCGCAGGCTACCGGAGCCGGTCGCGGGGTGGGGGGGCCACCCCTCTCCCGTGCCATGCTGGGCAGCGTGACGGGCGACGAGAGTGGGGGGCTGGTGCCCCCGGGATTCATGTTCGGGGTGGCGACGTCGGGGTTCCAGATCGAGGGCGGGTTCAACGGCCCCGGTGAGCCGGCGAACAACTGGGTGCAGTGGGAGCGCGCCGGCCGGGTGGAGCCGTCCGGCATCGCCTGCGACTTCTGGCGGCGTCCTGAGCAGGCGCTCGACCGGGCGGCCTCGCTCGGGTGCAACGCCTTCCGGCTGGGGGTCGAGTGGCCCCGTCTCGAGCCCGAGGAGGGCGACTTCGACGAGACGGCCCTCGACCGCTACGTCGAGATCCTCGCCATGTGCCGGGAGCGCGGCATGGCACCGGTCGTCACCCTCCACCACTTCACCCACCCCTGGTGGCTGGGGGAGGAGTTCTGGCTGACCCCCGGCTCGCCCGACCGCTTCGCCGCCTTCGTGGCCCGGATCGCCCCCCGCCTCGCCGTGCACTGCCGGCAGTGGGTGACGATCAACGAGCCGAACATCGTGGCCCTCATGGGCTGGGTGGCCGGGGCCACCCCGCCGGGTCGCCGGGGAGCGGCGGCCGACGCCTGGGCCGTCGCCGACAACCTGCTCACCGCCCACGTGCTCGCCTACCGGTTGATCCACGGCCTCCAGCCCGACGCCGAGGTGACCACCAACACCAGCGCCTCCTCCCTCTACGACTACGACCGGCTGCTGACCGACCTGTTGTGCGCCCGCAGCCTCGGCGTCGACCGGGACGACCTCGACGAGTGGGTCGACGAGCGCCGGGCCCTGCACGACGCCGCCTTCCCCCCCGACGGGCCCCTCGAACTGGCCATGCGGCGGCTGTTCGCCGCCGTCTCGCCGTACGGGTCGTCCACCTCGGGGTCCCCCCTGTTCGGCGCGGCGCGCTCGCGCCTGCGGCGGCCGTGCCCGCGCCGGGTCGTCGACGCCGTCTACGACGGGCCCGATCCCCGGGCGCTCGACGCCGTGGGGTTCGACTGGTACGACCCGGTGGCCAGCCACGCCGTCCGCATGCCCGGCCACAAGACGTCGGGCGGGCGGCACTGGGAGCCCTCCCAGCCCATGTGGGACCTCCCGACCAACCCCGAGGGGCTGACCCGGTGGTGCCGGGACCAGCACACCTTCACCCCCGACGTGCCCGTCTGGGTGGTGGAGAACGGCATGGTCACCCGGGTGCGCAACGGCCGGGCCTACCCGCGCCTCGACGGCATGGACCGGCCGCGGTACCTGCGCGAGCACCTGCGGGCGGTGGTCGACGCCGTCGACGCCGGCATCCCGGTCGACGCCTACCTGCACTGGTCGCTGGTCGACAACTACGAGTGGGGCTCCTACGAGCCCCGCCTCGGGATCTTCGGCATCGACCGCGACCGCGGCTACGACGGGGTGCGCTGGCTCGAGACCGACGCCGACGGCCACGACTCCGCCGCCGCCTACCGCAGGCTCATCGCCGGCATCAGGGCCGGCGACCGCTCGGTCCTCGACACCGACTGACCCACCGGGCCCGCGGGGTCCCTTCAGGAGACTGTCAGCTTCGCCGGCACACAATGCCCTGTGCCGCAACCGACCGAGCCCCACCACACGGGGTGGGGGACCACGCCGTCGCCGCACCGGGGCGCGTCGGGTGCCCATCGCCCCTGGTCCGCCTCCCCGCCGCCGGCGGCGACGTCCATGCTGGGGTGGGCCATCCTCCCCCTGCGGGCGTTCCTCGGGGTGACCTTCTGCTTCGCGGGGCTCCAGAAGCTGGCCAACCCCAACTTCTTCAACGCCAAGAGCCCGTCGGGGATACAGGCGCAGCTGCTGGCCTCCGAGCGGCTCAGCCCGCTGCACTCGCTCCTCGGCCACCTCCTCCACGTGGCCACCCCGCTCGGGGTCCTGATCGCCCTGGGCGAGCTGGCCGTGGGGATGGGCGCCCTGCTCGGCCTGTGGACGAGGCTGGCGGCGCTCGGCGGGATGGCGCTGTCGGCGATGCTCTTCCTCACCGTCAGCTTCCACTCCTCCCCCTACTACACCGGCGCCGACATCGTCTTCCTCTTCGCCTGGACCCCGCTGGCGGCCGCCGGTGCCGGCGGTGTGCTGTCGTTCGACGCGGCGCTCTCCCGCCGGGCCCACCGAGAGGCAGGGCTCGGGACACCGGCCCGCGTGCCGGTGCGCTTCTCGGTCGTCCAGGGGGTGTGCGGCAGCCACGACGGCGGTCGGTGCCTGGCCCGGTCGGGCGGCGCCTGCACGCCGGCGGGCTGCCCGTTCCTGCTCGAGCGGCCGGGGCGGGCCGGGCGCCGCGCCGCGGGGGAGGTGCGCAGGCGCACGGTCGTCCTCGGCGGCACGGTCGTCGGGGTCACCGCAGTGGTCGCCCTGGTGACCGCCGGGCTTGCGGCCGCCGTCGGCCGGCTGGTCGGCGGGGCCAAGCCGCCCTCGAGCACCCCCACAGCCACGCTGCCGGCCACGCCCCGACCGGGCGCCACGACCACCACCACCGGCCCGGGCGCCACGACCACCACCACCGGCCCGGGCGCCACGACCACCACCGGCCCGACCGCAGGTTCCACCACCGCCGCACCGGCGCCCACGACCACCACCGCACCGGCGCCCACGACTACCACCGCACCGGCCCCGGCCGGCACCTTGATCGGGCCGGCCGCCGACGTGCCGGTTGGCGGCGCTGCCCGGTTCACCGACCCGGCCAGCGGGGACCCCGCCCTGGTGCTGCAGCTCACCCGGGGCTCGTTCGCCGCCTACGACGCCGTCTGCCCGCACGCCGGGTGCACCGTGGGCTACTCGTCCGCCGCCCAGCTGATCGTGTGCCCGTGCCACGGCTCGCAGTTCGACCCGTCGACCGGGGCGGTCGTGGCCGGCCCGGCCCCGCACGGCCTCGGGCGGATCCCGGTGGCCGAGTCGGCCGACGGCGAGCTCTACGTCGACGGTTGACGGCGGCCCGGCCCCGTCCGGCGGCTCAGCGAACGGCGCGCAGCGACCGCTCTTGGCCGACGAAGTACCGCCAGCGGTCCTCCACCTCCTGGACGAACCGCTGGCCCGAGGCGAGGTGGGTGAGCACGTCGGCCTGGCCCTGGGGCCGGGCCAGCATCCACGAGTGGCCGCCGGGGAGCCACTGGACCCTGGTGCGGGCGCAGTCGGCGAACTCGGTGGCGGTCGCCCCGTCGGACACGCGGTCGAAGCACCCCCACTCGGCCAGGATCGGCATCGACTGGGCGGCCAGGCGCCGCACCTCGGGGCGCAGGTCGATGGTCATGAGCAGGCCGCCGATCGGGATGGTGCGTCCGAGCGTCCGCACGTTGCGGCGGACGTCGGGGAGCACCGAGCGCATGGTCGAGGTCATCCGCCCGATGAAGAGGTCGGGGGTGTCGAGCATGATGGCGGCCACCATGTCGGCCATCGGCGCCAGGTCCGGGGCGACGGCCGACAGCACCGAGGGCAGCACGCCCCGGCGCTGCCGCCAGGCCGGGGTGGCCACGCCGTCGCGGTAGAGGATGCCCAGGGTCCGCCGCGGGTGGTCGTGGGCGAACTGCACCGCCACCGCGCCGCCCATTGAGTGGCCGAGGACGACCGCTGGGCCCGCCCCCAGGTGGTCGAGCAGCAGGTCGACGTGGTCGGCCAGGGTCTCCATGGTGACCTGGTTCCACCCGAGCGGGTCGCTCCCGCCGAAGCCGGGGAGGCTGGGGTTGACCACCCGCCACCCCATGGCGTGGGCGAGCCGCGCGCTCTCCCGCCAGTACATGCCCCCGCCGGCGAAGTAGCCGTGGATGTTGACCGCCCAGATCGGCTCGCTGCCCGGCCCCTCGGGGCCGCAGGCGTCCTCGTTGTCCGACACGGCGAAGCGGAAGCGGCGGCCGCCCATCCGGACCATCCCCGGGACCATCCGGATCTCCGGCGTCTTGCGCACGCTGCGCCGGTACTGCTGGCGGACGTTGCCGACCGTGCGGGTGCCGAGCGGCCGCCGCGTCGCCGCGTCGGCGCCCTCCGCCCCCCCTCCCCGTGGGGCCCTCGCTCCGGCGGAAACGGCCATCGTGAACGCAAGTTAGCCCAGCGCGAGCATCAGGTAGCGACCACGCCGGCCCACGGCCGGCCCCGCCGGTGCCCTGAGTAGGGTGCGGGGAAGAGGTGGCCCGCCGGCGCGGGCCCGACGAACGGAGGGACCGATGACCAGTGCCGAAGTGCTCGTCGACGCATTCCAGCGGGTGCGCGACGCCGTCCACCCGGCGGTCCAGGGGTTGCGCCCCGAGCAGCTGACGGCCCGCCTCAACGGGGAGTCCAACTCGATCGCCTGGCTCGTCTGGCACCTCGCCCGGGTCCAGGACGACCACGTCGCCGACGTGGCCGGCACCGAGCAGGTCTGGACGGCCGAGGGGTGGGCGGACCGGTTCGGCCTGCCCTTCGACCCCTCGGCCACCGGCTACGGCCACGGGCCCGACGACGTGGCCGCCGTGCAGGTCGCCTCGGCCGACCTCTTGACCGGGTACTACGACGCGGTGCACGCCAGGACGCTCGAGTTCGTCGAGCGGCTGGCCGACGCCGACCTCGACCGGGTGGTCGACCGCCGGTGGGACCCGCCGGTCACCCTCGGGGTGCGCCTGGTGAGCGTCATCGCCGACGACCTCCAGCACGCCGGGCAGGCCGCCTTCATCCGGGGCCTGGTGGAGCGCGCCTGATCGAGGCGGCACTACTGCCCCTTCAGCAAACGTCTGCGACGTCTGCTGATCCTCGCCGCTGACCCCAAGGGGTCGGGCTCTGGCCTGGGGTCGCAGGTGAGCGGCGGCGAGCGCCCCCCCACCCGAATCCCGGCGACCTCACGACAGAGCGCTTGGTAGGGGAGGGGGGCGGTCCCGGTGTCGGAACCCGGGCTCGTTCAGCTCGATCAGCCTGGCCCAGACGTCGCCCCCGGCGACGAGGAGAGCGAAGCACCGACGAGCCTGCCCCTTGGTGCAGCGCACGGTGATCCGGGCCGTGCGATGGACGACCTTTGGGCCATCGTTGCTGCGCTTCCTCGGCACACCGAGAGATTCCCACCCGCGAGTAACAGCGCAAACGCTTGCGGTCAGGGCGCTAGCCTCGCCCCCCATGCCCGGAGCGAGCGGCCCGGCCCGGCGCCTGGCCATGAAGACGAGCCTCGTGCTGCGCGGCGCGGCCGACCTCGGCCCGGCGAGGGCGGCGGCCATCGTGGCCAGCACGGCGCGCAGTGCCTCGCGGCGCCGCCGCGACCAGCGGGCCGGCGCCGGCGCGGCCGTCACCCGGAGCCCTGGCGCCCTCCTCGCCGCCGAACCGCTCACCGCCGAGGGCCGCCCCGGCGCGGTGGGCCTCTTCTGCCGGTTCGCCGAGGCCGACCTGGAGGTCCGGTTCCTCGCCGACGACGTCGTCCGGCTCACCTGGGGGCCCGGCGAGCCGCCGGTCCCCTGGGCCCTCGTCGAGCCGTCCTCAGACCACCGCCCACGGTCGCCGGTCGAGGTCACGACCGGCGCCGGGGCGCGTGGGTGGGCGAGGGCGGCCGCCCCCGACCTGTCGGTGTCGGTCTCGGCCGACGGGGAGGTCTCGTTCTTCGGCCCGGGGGACGTGTTGGTCCGCCGCGAGCCGCCGCCGCTCCGCCGGGGTGCTTCGCGCACGGCCCGGTTCCTGCTCAGGCCGGGCGAGCGGGTGTCGGGCCTCGGCGAGCAGGCCTCGCCGGTCGACCTGCGGGGCGGCGCGCACCGGCTGTGGAACCGCGATCCCGGCGGGGCGTGGGGCCCGGGCACCGACCCGCTCTACCTGGGCATCCCGGTGCTGGTCGGCCTCCACCCCGACGGGGACGTCCTCAGCTTCTACGAGAACCCCTTCGAGGCCCTGGTGCGCATCGACGCCGACCGGGGGGTGGCCGCTCGGGCCGAGCTCACCTTCGCCGGGGGCACGCTCCGCCACTACGTGACGGTCGGGCCGCTGCCCCGGCTGCTCGAGCGCTACAGCTGGCTGACCGGCCGCCCGCCGCTGCCGCCCCGCTGGGCCCTCGGCTACCACCAGTGCAAGTGGGGCTACAAGAGCGAGGCCGACGTGCGGGAGGTGTCCGACGGCTTCGTCCAGGAGGGCGTGCCGCTCAGCGCCGTCCACCTCGACATCGACTACATGGACGGCTACCGGGTCTTCACCGTGGACCGGGGGCGGTTCCCGGACCTGGCCGGCCTGGCCGCCGACCTGGGACGGCGCGGCACCCGGGTGGTCACCATCGTCGACCCGGCGGTCAAGGCCGACGAGGGGTTCGAGCTCTTCGCCCAGGGGCGCGACGAGGGGCGGTTCCTCGCCGACACCGACGGGCGGCCGCTGATCGGGGTGGTGTGGCCCGGGCGGGCCGCCTACCCAGACTTCACCGACCCCGCCACGCGGCGGTGGTGGTCGGGGTGGTGCACGGAGCTGCTCGACGCCGGGGTGTCGGGGTTCTGGCACGACATGAACGAGCCGACGTCGCTGGCCCTGTGGGGCGACCGGACGCTGCCCCTGTCCACCGAGCACCGCGCCGAGGGGCGGGGCGGCGACCACCGCCAGTGCCACAACGTCTACGGCCTCTTGATGGACCAGGCGGGCTTCGAGGCCCAGGCGGCCCAGCGCCCCGGTCGCCGGCCGTGGCTGCTCTCCCGATCGGGGTGGGCCGGGCTGCAGCGCTTCGCCTGGAACTGGACCGGCGACGTCGAGTCGTCCTGGGAGGGGCTGCGCCAGCAGGTGGCCACCACCATCGGCCTCGGCCTCTCCGGCGTGCCCTACACCGGGTCGGACACCGGCGGCTTCAGCGGCGCCCCGGGGCCCGAGCTGTTCCTGCGGTGGCTGGAGCTCAGTGTCCTCATGCCCTTCTGCCGCACCCACTCGGTGACCGGGGTGCCCAACCGGGAGCCGTGGCGGTGGCCCGACCCCTACCGCTCCGCGGTCGACCGGCTCATCTGCCTGCGCTACCGCCTCCTGCCCTACCTCTACACCCTGGCAGACGAGGCCAGCCGGACCGGCCACCCCTTCGTGCGCCCGCTGGCCTGGCCCGACGGAGCGCAGGCCGGCGGGCGGGGCTCGTCGGCCGACCGCCGCCTGTGGCAGGTGGACGACGCCTACCTCCTCGGCGACGCCCTCTTGGTGGCGCCGGCCACCCGGGAGGGGGAGCGGTCCCGGCCGGTGCCCCTGCCCGCCGGCGACTGGTACCGCTGGCGGGCCGTCGCCGCCATGGCCCCCGAGGGCGAGCCCCCCACGGTGGAGCGCCTGGAGGGCAACAGGACGGTGGTGCTCGACACGCCGGCCGGCCAACCGGTGGTCCTGGTCCGCGCCGGCACCGTGCTCCCGCTCGACGACGGGTGGGCCGACGGCGCCGAGTGGGGGGACGACGCCGGGCTGCTCAGCCCCGGCCACGAGCCGCGGCGCCTGGCCGTCCACTGCTTCCCCACGGCCGGCGGCCGGGCGGCCGGGGGGTGCTTCGACGACGCCGGCGACGGCTACGGCCCCGGCCGGGTCGACCGGTTCACCCTCGGCCCCGGACCCGACGGCCCGGTGCTGCGCTGGGGGCGTGACGGCGCCTACCACCCGCCGGGGCGGCTCACGGTCGTGGCGCACGGCCTGGCCGCCGCCGGCGCGGTGGCCGACGGCGTCGACCTGGCGGTGTCGGTGTCCCGGGAGCCGGGCGGGGCGGTGTCGACCGCCGCCGACTGCGGGCCCTTCGCCGAGCTGCGCTTCGCCTTGTAGCCGGGAGCGGTCAGGTGACGTCGCGCCGGAAGGTCGTGAAGTAGCCGACCGCCGCCGAGCCGGCCCCCCAGCCGAGCAGGGCCAACCCCCCGAGCCACCAGCTGAGGAGCGGTCCCTCCCCCGCGTTCCCCTGGGTCTGTCGGGTCAGCCCGCCGGCCAGGGCGGCCGTCGAGCGGGAGGGGAACCAGTTGAGGTCGTCGTGGAGGATGTGGTGCACCAGCAGGACGATGACCGGCTCGAGCACCAAGGAGAGGGCCAGAGCGAAGATCACCGCTCCCACCTGGTTGCGCAACAGGGTGCCGATGCCCATGCCGAAGACGGCCAAGAGGGCGTAGGCGCCGAGCAGCCCCGGGACGACCGGGCCGATCTGGTGCACGAGTGTGGAGAACCTGCCCCCCTGGGACTCGAAGAGGGGGACGCCGAGGGCCGCCACCATCACCAGGCTGGCCACCCCGAGCACGACGCCCCAGATGGCCGAGGCCACGACCTTGGCCACCAGCACCACCGAGCGGCGGGGCGTCACGAGCAGGGTCACGGTGAGGACCTTCTGGCGGTACTCGGTGGTGATGCAGAGCACGCCCAGCACCGGGGCGAGCAGTGCCCCCGGCTCGTAGCCGGCCCCGACCAGGAGGCGCAGCTGAGGGACGGTGTGGGGTGCGGTGAAGATGGTGTGGTGGGGGCCGACTGTGACGAAGAAGTCCGGGAGGATGCCGAGCAGGCCCGTCAGCAGCAGGGTGACGCCGACCAGGATCCACAGGCCCGGGGTCGTCCGCATCTTGAACAGCTCGGCCTTCATCACCCGGATCACGACGGGACCCCCCCGGTGGGGGGCCCGGGCGGCGGCGCCCAGCCCGGCGGCGGCGGCACCGCGCCCGACGGTGCCGCGGGTGCGCCCGGCGGCGGCACCCACTGGCCGCCCGTGGCGGCCGGGGCACCGTAGGCGGTGGTGAGGCCGAGGAACAGCGCTTCGAGGTCCTCGGCCTCCTGGACGAGCTCGTAGACGACGATCTGGTTGGCGGCGATCACCGGCCCGAGCTGCTCGGGCGTGGCCCCGTCGACCATCACCACATCGGCGGCCACGCGGCGCGGGGCGAGCCCGAGCTGCCCGACGACGGCGGCCAGGCGGTCCGCCTCGGGGCTGCGCACCCGCATCGACGAGCGGGTGCGGGCGATGAGCGAGGAGAGGGGCCCCTGGGCCCGCAGCTGCCCCTGGGAGACGATCACCACGTCGTCGACGGTCTGGGCCATCTCGGCGAGCAGGTGGGAGGAGACGAGCACCGTGCGACCCTCTCCGGCCAGGTGGCGGAGGAACTCGCGCAGCCAGGCGATGCCCTGGGGGTCCAGGCCGTTGGACGGCTCGTCGAGGATGAGCACGCCCGGGTCGCCCAGGAGGGCGCCGGCCAGCTCGAGCCGCTGGCGCATGCCGGTCGAGAAGCCGCCCACCCGCCGCTTGGCGTCGCCGGTCAGCCCGACCAGGTCGAGCACCGCGTCGATGCGCGAGTAGTCGATGCCGGCGGCCATGGCGATCATCTTGAGGTGGGCCCGGGCGCGGCGCGCCGGGTGGAAGCTCGTGGCCTCGAGCACCGCGCCCACCTGGCGGGTGGGGGCGGGCAGGTCGTGGTAGCGGCGGCCGCCGATGGTGGCCGAGCCGGCGGTGGGGCTCACCAGCCCGAGCAGCATGCGCAGCGTCGTCGTCTTGCCGGCCCCGTTGGGGCCGAGGAAGCCGGTGACCCGCCCGGGCTCGACCGTGAAGTCCAGCCCCGACACGGCGTGAACGGCCCCGAAGTTCTTGGTGAGCCCCCGGACCTCGATCGTCGCGCCGGCCGGTGGGGTGGCGACGGTCATCGGCGGCACCCTATCGGGCGTGCCGCCTCGACGTGCGGCGCCTACAGGTCGATCACCTGGCGGATGACCTCGCCCCGCTTGAGCGCCTGCAGGCCGTCGTTGACGCCCTCGAGGCCGAACCGGCGGGTGACCATCCCGTCGAGATCGAGCCGGCCCGACTTCCACAGCCGGATCAGCCGGTGGAACTCGGTGCGCACGTCGGCCCCGCCGTAGTAGCTGCCGAGGAGGCGCTTCTGTGTGAAGAAGAGCTCGAAGCCGTTCAGGACCAGCGTGGCGTCGGCCTTGCCGGCGCCGACGATGACGGTCGTGCCGCCACGCCGGGTGGCGTCCCAGGCGGCCCGGAAGGTGGGGGCGATGCCGATGCACTCGATGGCGTAGTCGAAGCCGGCCCCGCCGGTGATCTCGCCCCGCGGGCCGGCGAGGTCGTCGGGGTGGACGGCGTGGGTGGCGCCGAACCGCTTGGCGTCCTCGAGCTTCTCGGGCACCGTGTCCACGGCCACGATCTCGGCGGCCCCGCAGATGCGGGCCCCCTGGATGGCCGAGATGCCCACGCCGCCGCAGCCGAAGACGACCACCGAGGAGCCGACCTCGACCTGGGCGGTGTTGACCGCCGCCCCGACGCCGGTGGTCACCCCGCAGCCGATCAGGGCGCCGATCTCGTAGGGCACGTCGTCGGGGATGACCACCACCCCCTGCTCGGGGAGGATCATCTCCTCGGCCCAGGTGCCGGTGCCGGCGAAGCCGTAGATGGCCTCGTCGCCGCGGTGGAAGTTGGTGGCGCCGGCGATGGAGAAGAAGATGTCGATGCACAGGTTCGGCTGGCCGCGCCGGCACGGCGCGCACTTCCCGCAGGGCGGGGTCCAGGCCACGATGACGTGGTCGCCCACCTTGGTGCTGCTCACCCCGTCGCCCACGGCGACCACCTCGCCGGCGCCCTCGTGGCCGGGGACGAACGGCGAGACCTGGGGGAACACCCCCTGCATGGCCGAGAGGTCGGAGTGGCAGAGGCCGGCGGCGTGGATCCGCACCTTGACCTCCCCTGGACCCGGGTCGCGGATCGTCAGGTCGTCGACGATCTCCACGGTCTCGCTGCCGCTGGTGGTGCAGATGGCTCCGCGCATTGTTCCTCCGTCTCCTCGGTGGCGATGGGTCCCCCGGGGGCGGCGACCCTCGCCCGCCCTCCCGGCATTCGACCACGGCCCGGCCCCGCCGGGCAACACGTCCTAGAGATCGGGCGGCAGGAGGAGGCCGACGGCCACGGTGAGCTCGTCGTAGACGCGGCTCATGGGCGACCAGCCGTTGACCCAGCCGGCCAGGGCGGAGTACCAGACGTGGCCGATGATCCTGGCCCGCTCGGCGGGGTCGGGGGGCTGGGGCGTGCCGATGGCCCGGGTGATGATCCCCTCCATGAGCCCGGTGATCTGCTGCTGGCACTCGACGGCGCCGGGGTCGGGGGAGGAGAGCGAGGTGAAGACGGCGGTGACCAGCTTGGGCTGGCGGGCCATGGCCCGCAGGGCCCGGTCGAGCACGTCGAGGACCCGTTCGGCCGGTAGGTCGCCGCGGGCGGGCTCGCGGGCCAGGCGGGCGTCGAGGAGCTCCACCCAGTGGACCAGGGTGGCGGCCAGCAGGTGGTCCTTGGAGGTGAAGTAGCGGTAGACGGTGCCCATGGCCACGTCGGCCCGGGCGGCCACGTCGCGCATCTGCACCGCGTCGTACCCGCCCTCCAGGCCGAGGCTCATGGCGGCGTCGATGACCCGCTGGCGCCGGGCCAGCTGCGCCCTGGTCATCGGGCGGAGTGCCACCTCCATCAGGCGAGGATAACCCCTAGAACCGGTTCCAGTCCCAATGGCCGGCCCCCCCGCCGGCGGGGCGGCGAAACTACTGTGGCCGCCATGGCCCCGCCGACGCCCCGGCAGAGCGCCCGCCGGGCCCCGCCGACGCCGACCGGCGCCGACGGCCGGTTGGCGGCGACCGACGGGCGGGTGCCCGGGGAGCGCGGGCGGGCCACCCGCCAGCGGCTCTTGGAGGCGACGGTCGAGCTCCTCTCGACCACCGCCTGGCGGTCGGTCAAGGTGATCGACATCGCCCGGAGGGCGGGGACCTCGCCGGCCACCTTCTACCAGTACTTCGAGAACGTCGAGCAGGCGATCGGCGTCCTGGCCGAGGGGATGGTGGCCGAGGCGGCCGACCTGGCCGCGCTGGTGGCCGGGGACTGGTCGCCCGGGGCGAGCTGGGAGACGGCGCTGGCCGTCACCGAGGGGTTCCTCTCGTACTGGGAGGCCAACCGGGCCGTCTTCCGGGTGGTGGACCTGGCCACCGAGGAGGGCGACGCGATGCTCCGCGGCGTGCGGGTCCGTGCCCTCAACGCCGTGACGGTGGCCCTGGCCCAGGCCATCACCGCCCACGCCCCGCCCGGGACCGGCCCCCGGGGGGCGACCACGGGCTCGCCCGCCGGGTCGGACCCGATGGCCGTGGCCGGGGCGCTGGTCGCCATGTACGCCAGCGTGGCGGCCCACCGCTACGGCTTCGAGTTCTGGGGGATCCGCACCGCGTCGCTCGTCGACAGCCAGGCCCGGCTCCTGCACTGGGCGGTGACCGGGCGCCCGGGCCCCGAAGGGGTGGTCGGCCGCCAGCCGCTGGCCGTGTCGCCGGCGTCGGGGCCGCGCACCGGCCCGGCGCTGGGCGGGGCGGTGGTCGCCCACCGGACCGGCCGCCGTGGGACCTGAGGGGTCCCGCCCCCCGGGCGCCGGCGCCGGGGGGTAGACCGGTCGCATGCGGGTGCTGGTTGCCGAGGACGACCCGGGCCTGCGATCGGTGCTCGAGCGCGGCCTGCGGCGTAGCGGCTACGTCGTCGACGCGGTGGCCGACGGGGAGCGGGCCCTGCGCTACGCCCGCGCCTACGACTACGAGGTGGCGGTGGTCGACTGGCGGATGCCCGGTCTCTCGGGGCTCGACGTGGTGCGCCAGCTGCGGGCCCGGGGGTCCCGGGTCCCCGTGCTCATGCTCACCGCCCGGGACACCACCGCCGACCGGGTCGAGGGGCTCGACGCCGGGGCCGACGACTACCTGGTGAAGCCGTTCGAGTTCGCCGAGCTGCTGGCCCGGCTGCGCGCCCTGCAGCGCCGCCCGCCGGTCTCCCTCGAGCCGCACCTGGTGGTGGGGGACCTCGAGTTCGACCCGGCCGCCCGCCGGGTGGTGCGCGGCGGCGAGGAGCTGGCGCTCACCCGGCGCGAGGAGGCGATCCTCGAGCTCCTCATGCGGCGGTACCCGTCGGTGGTGGACCGCCGCACCATCGCCGTGCAGGCCTGGGACGACGAGGCGGAGGCCGTGGGGTCCAACACCATCGACGTCCACCTGGCCCGGCTGCGGGCCAAGCTGGCCGGGGGCACGGCCCGCATCGAGACGGTCCGGGGGGTCGGCTACAAGTTGGTCGACGGGTGAGGCGCCTGCGCCTGCTGGACCTCCCCCGGCCGCACCTGGCCCGGGCCGCCCGGGTGGCGGCGGTGGTCACCGCCCTCATCGCCGTGGTGACCGTGGTGGTCGCCGGGGCGCTCGACGCCCTCGTGGCCCGCCGGGTGCTCTTCGAGGTCGACCAGAGCCTGGGCGACCGGCTGGCCGACGTCGCCCGGCTCCCCGACCCCCTGGCCGCCCAGCCCTCCCCCGACGACCAGGGGGCCGACGGCGCCCCCGTCTTCATGTGGTGGTTGGCGCCGGCCGGCCGGCCGGTCCGGCTCACCGACGGCGGCCCGCCGCTGCCGGCCGGCGGCCGGGCCGCCACCCGCGGCCCGGTCAGCGTGGCCGGCGGGCCCGTCACCTACCGGCTGGAGGCGACCCCGCTGCGGGGCGGCTGGCTGGTGGCCGGGCAGAACCTGGCCGCGCCGTCGCACATCGAGGGCGTGCTGCTCACCGCCGAGCTGGTGCTCGGGCCGGTGCTCCTCCTCGCCGTCTTCGTGGGGTCGGCGGCCATCGGCCTCGGGGCGGCGGCCCCGGTGGAAGAGGCGCGCCGCCGGCTCCTCGAGTTCACGGCCGACGCCTCCCACGAGTTGCGGACGCCGCTCACCGTCATCGAGGCCGAGATCGAGCTGGCGGCCGCCGGACCTCCGGACGCGGCCGGCGACCGCCAGGCCCTCGAGCACGTCGGCCGGGAGAGCCGCCGGTTGCAGCGCATCGTCGAGGACCTGCTCTGGCTGGCCCGCTTCGACTCGGCCCCCCCGCCGCCCTCGGGTGCCCCGGCCGACCTGGTGGCGGTGACCGAACGGTGCGCCGAGCGGTTCACGGCGGTGGCCGCCTCCCGGGGGATCGACCTCGCCGTCGACCGCCTCGGGGTCCCCGCCTGGGTCGACGCCGCGCCGGAGTGGGTCGACCGGCTGGCCGGGACGCTGCTCGACAACGCCTGTAGGTACGCGCCGGACTCGGGGAGGGTGCGGGTGTCGGTGGGGGCGGCCGGCGGCCGGGCGGTGCTCTGCGTGGAGGACAGCGGCCCCGGGGTCCCCCCCCAGGACCGGGCCCGGCTCTTCGACCGGTTCCGCCGGGCCACCGCGCACCCCGGCGGGGCGGGGCTGGGACTGGCCATCGCCGACGCGGTGGTGCGCTCGACCGGCGGCCGTTGGCGGGTCGGCGACTCGGACCTGGGCGGCGCCCTCTTCGAGGTCTCCTGGCGGCGCACCCCGCCGCCCGACGACGCCGGCCCCGCCCGCGACGCCGCCCAAGGCCGCCGCCCCTCGCCGACCGTGGGCCGGTGACCGCCGAGGAGCTGATCGCCGCCACGGCCGGGCCGGTGGGGGCGGTCGGCGCCGCCGACTACTTCGCCCCCGAGACTCTGGCCCGGGGCAAGGAGCTCGGCCTCGACGGCATGCGCTTCTACTTCCTCGGCCGCGGCGGCGCGTTGGGCGACGCGGAGGCGCCGGTGGTGGCGAGCGCCTTCGGCTACTTCGAACCGGGGCTGGTCCGGCGGATCTGGGGGTCGGCCCGCGCCGTCATGGCGCCGCGGGAGGCGGGGCGGGCCCACCTCGGGTGCGCCCACCGCTACGGCCGCGCCCGGTTCGCCGGCTGCGGCGACCTGGCCCCGTTCGGCGCGGCGGCCGAGGCGGTGGTGGCCGCCGCCGACCCGGCCGGCCTGGCCCTGTTCGGTTCGCCGGGATCGCCGCCGAGCCCCTCCCCGACGACCCCCCGGCCCGGGCCGCCCAGCTGGTCTCGGTCCTGCGCGAGCTGCGGGGCTCGGTCCACCTCCTGGCCGTGGTGGCCTCGGGGCTCTCGCCCCGGACCGCCCACTACCTCGGCCGCCCCGACTTCTTCGCCAGCTTCGGCTGGTCGGAGGGAGACGTGCCCGATGTCACCGACGCCGAGCGCGCCGCCTACGCCGGCGCCCGGGCCCTCACCGACCGCCTCCTCGTCGCCGCCCACTCGGTGCTCGACGCCCCCTCGGCGTCGGCGTTCGGCGACGGGGTCGAGCGGCTGGCGGCGGCCCACGCCGCCGCCTGATCAACGGAGGGCGACCGGGTTGAGGGGGGAGCCCAGCCCGCCGGTGAAGGGCAGGGGGGTGGCGTCGAGGAGGAAGTCGTAGCGGCCGTCCTCGGCGCAGGCGTCGGCCAGCTCGTCGAGCACCCAGTTCTGCCCCTGGAGCATCCCCATCTCGACGAGGTGGAGGAGGTGGACCGGCAGGTAGATCCCCTCGTCCTCGCCGGGGACGACCTCGAGGGGGAGGGTGTCGGTGGCCACCGCGGCGACGTCGCGGGCCCTGAACCACTCGGCGGTGGCCATGGTCAGCCCCGGCGAGGGGTAGACGTAGGCGACGAGGTCGCGCACGGGGGCTCCCCCGCCCCGCCCCGGCCGGCCGGGGAGGGCGAGGTGGACCATCTGGCCGGTGCGGACGAGGACCACGTCGCCGGGGGCGGGCACGACCATTGCCAGGTCCACCGCCGCGTCGAGGTCCTCGGGGGAGATCGGGTAGCCGGGCTCGAGGAGGTCGAGCCCCTTGGCCCGGGCCACGTCGAGCAGCACGCCCCGAGCGACCAGGGTCCTCGCCAGGTGGATGCCGCATCGGCCGGCGCCGTCGGCGGTCACCGACCGGGCGGGGTGGCCGTTGTACATGACGCCGCCGTAGCTGACGTGGGCCAGGGCGTCCCAGTGGGTGGCGCACTGCAGGGCCAGGGTGGCCGTGTCCTCGCTGGTGCAGATCCAGTCGGGTTCGGCGCTGAGCGGCTGGTTGACGGCGATCATGGTGCGGCGGGGGTTGTCCCTCCCGGCCACCACCCCGATCTGGATGCCCTCGGCCTCCGACAGCGGGAGCCCGAGGGGGATGGCCCGCCCGCTTTGCACGCACCCCGCCGCCCGCCGGCGCGCCGCGTCGTCGATGAGGTTGAGCGTCCCCAGCTCGTCGTCGTCGCCCCAGCGCCCCCAGTTGCGCACCCGGGCGGCGATCTCGGCGAAGCGTTCGGGGACGGCCACTGCGGCGGACTGTAGCCGGGTCGGCCCCGGGGTTACGAGGTCCAGATGATGGACTGCGGCTCGCTGTAGGCGAGGAGGCCGTAGTCCCCGCCGTCGCGCCCGACCCCGCTCATCTTGAAGCCGCCGAAGGGCGCCTCGTGGTTGCGCTGGGCGGTGTTGACGCCCACGTGGCCGGCCTGGAGCCGCCGGGCCACCGAGAAGGCCCGGGCCCCGTCGCCCGAGAAGACGTAGTCGTAGAGGCCGTAGTCCGAGTCGTTGGCGATGGCGATCCCCTCCTCCTCGTCGTCGAAGGGGATCATGGTGATCACCGGGCCGAAGATCTCCTGGCGGGCCACGGTCATCTGGTTGTCGCCCACGACGAGGGTGGGGGCCACGTAGAACCCCTTCGCCATGCCCGGCCGCTCCCCGCCGACCACCACCTCGCCGCCCTCGGCCGGCGCCGTGGCGATCAGCGCCTCGATGCGGTCGCGCTGGACCGCCGAGATGACCGGGCCGACAATGGTGTCCTTCTCGGTGGGGTCGCCCACCTTGAGCATCGGGGCCATCTTGGCCAGCCCGTCGCGGACCTGGTCGAAGAGGCTGGCGTGGACGACGGCCCGGGTGGGCGCGGTGCAGATCTGCCCGGAGTGGAAGGTCCAGGTCGACGAGATGCAGGTGATGGCGGCGCGGACGTCGGCGTCCTCCAGCACGACGCAGGCGCCCTTCCCGCCGAGCTCCAAGAGCAGCCGCTTCATGGTCTTGCCCGACGCCTCCATGATCCGGGTGCCCACCTGGGTGGAGCCGGTGAAGCTGACCATGTCGACGTCGGGCGAGTCGACCAGGGCGGCGGCGGGCTCGGGGCCGGCCGCGTTCACCAGGTTCACCACCCCGGGCGGGAAGCCGACCTCCTCTAAGATCCGCACCAGGGCCACGATGGCCAGGGGGTCCTGGGGCGCGGGCTTGAGCACCACGGTGTTGCCGGCGGCCAGGGCGGGGGCGACCTTGCCGGCCATGTTGACGAGCGGGAAGTTGAACGACGTCACGCAGGCCACCACGCCGACCGGCAGGCGGTTGACCATCCCGCCGATGACCCCCCCGGGGGCGAGCGGGGTGGCCCCGACCGCCTGGGGGAGGAGCGGGGTCTCCAGGACCCGGGTCGGGTCCTGGGCGTAGTGGGCGAAGCGCACGGCCGCCTGGGGCACCTGCATGCGCGAGCCGACGGCGGCGGTCGCCCCGGTCTCGGCGATGACCAGCGGCAGCAGCTCCTTGGCCCGGGCCCGGATGGCCTCGGCCGCCGCGGCCAGAAGGCGCGAGCGCTCGGCCACCGGGGTGGCCGACCACTCCGGCAGGGCGCGGCGCGCCGCGGCGGCGGCGGCCAGGGCGTCGGCCGCCGTGGCGTCGGGCGCCCGCCCGACCACCTCCTCGGTGGCGGGGTTGACGACGTCGTAGGTGCCGCCGGAGGCGTCCACCCACTCCCCCCCGATCAGGAGCTGGTGCTCGTCGTGGCTCATTCGCTGCTCCCTCTGGCTCTGCCCCGGCGCCGGCCGGCGGCCGGGGACATTGTGATCGGCGGGCCGTCCGGCCGCCAGACGGGGGGCCGCCGCGGGCAGGATGGCCCGGTGGCGCAGGGGCGGGCGGCGGTCGTGATCCGTGCGGAGACGCCGGGCGACCGGCCGGCGGTCGCCGCGGTGGTCACCGCCGCCTTCGGCTCAGGGCGCGAGGCGCGCCTGGTCGAGGCGGTCCGCGCCTCGCCGCACTGGTGGCCCGAGCTCTGCTTGGTGGCGGTGGCCGGAGGGCGGGTCGTGGGGCACGTCATGGTCTCGGGAGCCGCCCTGGTCGACGGCGCGGCCCGCCGCCCGGTGGCCCTCCTCTCCCCGCTGGCCGTCGACCCGCCCGCCCAGGGGCGGGGGATCGGGTCGGCGCTGGTCACCGAGGTGGTCCGGCGGGCCGAGGCCGCCGGCGAGCCGATGGTCGTGCTCGAGGGCGACCCCGCCTTCTACGGCCGGCTGGGCTTCGAGCCGGCCGCGCCCCACGGCGTCCTCCTCCCGCTGCCGGCGTGGGCCCCGCCCGAGGCCGGCCAGCTCGTCCGCCTGCCCGGCCACCACGGTGGGCTGCGGGGCCGGGTCGTCTACCCGCCGGCCTTCGCCGCGCTGGCCGGGGACTGACCCCGCGGGCCGGGACCCGCCGCCCGCCGGTCGCTACAGTGCCGTGGGTGGCGAACCCCCCCGAGGGACTGCTCGTGCCGGTGGCCGACGCCGAGTCGGCCGGGTTCTGGGAGGGGACGGCCCTCGGCGAGCTGCGGCTGCAGGGCTGCACGGGGTGCGGCCGCCTGCGGTTCCCGCCCCGGGTGATGTGCCCGCACTGCCGGTCGACCGGGCGGGCGTGGCGGGCGGTCTCGGGCCTGGGGACGATCTGGTCGTTCGTCGTCCCCCACCCCCCGCTCCTCCCCGCCTACGCCGCCCTCGCCCCCTACAACGTGATCGCCGTGGCGCTGGCCGAGGACCCGGCCCTGCGCCTCGTCGGCAACCTGGTGACCGGGCCGGGCGGGGCGGTCAACGAGATCGACCCGGCGACGATCGAGATGACAGAGCCGGTGCGGGTGGTGTTCAGCCCGAGGGACGGGGCCGACGGGGGGCGGGTCTTCCTGCCCCAGTGGGTGCGCGACCCGAGGCGCTGAGGGCCGCCGCCGTGGCCGGGGGGAGCCGGCGGGCCCGCACCACCCGGTGGCGGGCCATGCGGCGGAAGACCACGGCGTGGACCGGGCGGAGCACCCGCCAGTAGAGGAAGCCGGGCAGGCCCCGGGGCCGCAAGGCGCCCACCAGCTCCACCCGGTCGCCCGGCCCGGCCACGCGGTAGCCGAGCCAGGCCTCGCCGCAGAACCACGCGGTGGTGGCGAGGACGAGCGAGGAGGCGTCGCGGCGCCGCACCGTCCACCAGTCGACCGCCGCCCCCTCCTCGACCGCCAAGGGCCGGTGCAGGGCGACCCGCTCGCCCAAGAGCCGGCCGAGCGCCAGGCGGAGCCGCCAGCCCCGCACCGTGCCGTACCAGGAGAGGTCGCCGCCGGCTCGGTCGAGGTCCGAGCGGGCGGCGGGCGCCAGGTCGAGGTCCACCGGCTCCTCGACGCGCACGGTGTAGACCCCGTCGAAGAGCCCCTCCTCCCGGGCGAAGAGGGTCGAGGGGATCCGCTCGGCCTGCTCGTCGAGGGCGAGGGCGATCGCCTCGGCCACCCCGAGGGGTTCCACGTCGAAGTGCCGGGCCGTCTCGTCGGCCCGGCGGACCACCACCTCGGCGGTGAGGCTCTCGATGAGGGCGTGGCTCACGGAGCGGTCGACCGGGCTCACGAAGTCGACCCAGCGGGCCGAGAGCGACGGGGTGAGGAGCGGGACCTTCACGATGAGCCGGGGCCGCAGCCGCCGCACGGCGGCGTAGTGGCCGATCATCTCGGCGTACGTGGTGACCTGGGGGCCCCCGATCTCGTAGACGCCCGCCGGGACCGCCATCGCCTGGACGAGGTAGTCGAGGAGGTCCCGCTCGGCGATGGGCTGCAGGCGGGTGTCGACCCAGCGGGGGCAGACCATGGCCGGCAGCCGCTCGGTCAGGTAGCGGAGCATCTCGAAGGAGATGCTCCCCGAGCCGAGCACCACCGCGGCGCGCAGCTCCACCACGTCGACGCCGGTGGCGGCCAGCAACCGGCCGACCTCGTGGCGGCTGGCCAGGTGGGCCGAGAGGTCCCCGTCGCCGAGGCCGCCCAGGTAGACGATGCGCCCCACCCCGGACTCCGCGGCCGCCTCGGCGAACGACCGGGCCAGCGCCCGGTCGCGGGCGGCGAACCCCTCGCCGCCGGCCATGGCGTGCACCAGGTAGTAGGCGCTGCCCGCCCCGGCCAGGGCCTCCCCGGTGGCCCCGGGGTCGCCGACGTCGACCACCCGCCGCGCCACCCCCGGGCCCGAGGGCAGGGTGCCGGGACGACGACCCAGCACCCGCACCTGGTGGCCGTCCGCCGTCAGTCGGTCCACCAGGCGCGCCCCGACGTAGCCGCCGGCCCCGGCGACCGCCACCGCCGTCGCCGCCGTGCCCGGCCCGTCGTCGCTCAGGACGGAGTCCCCGCCGACGGCCCGCCCCCGGCAGGGCCGCCGGGCCCCTCCGGCGCGACCGCCTCGGACCGGGCGTCGACCGGATCGGCCCGGGCCTCGATGGCATCGGGATGCGGGGGGGCGCCCCCTGTCCGGCCGCCGGTGCCGGCGTCGTCCCACCCGGCCCACCGCCCGGCCCGCCGGCGCCCGCCGACCGCCTCGGACCGGGCGTCGATGACCGGCCCCACCGACCCGAGGAGCCCCTCGGCCCGGTGGTGGACGACGGCGTTCTGCACGCCGTAGGCGACACCGAGCCACAGGAGCAGGCTGGCCGAGATCACGCCGCCCGCCCCGTGGAGGGAGTCGATCCACCCCTCCGCGCCGTAGTGCAGGCCCAGCGAGAGGACCCACAGCCCGACGGTCAGCCACGTCCCCTGGCGGAGCACGACCGGCCCGGCCCGCCAGATCCTGACGGTGGCGGCCCGCAGGGCGCCGAGGGCCACCGCCCCCACCCCGAAGCTGAGGGTGAGGATGCCGGCGACGGCGGCCGAGACGTGGTGGTGCCCGGTGTAGTCGACCAATTCGACCAGCCCGAGGACGCAGAGGACGGCGGCCAGCCGGAAGGTGAGGCGGGGCCAGACCCGGCGCACCTTCAGCTGGCGCCAGAGCAGCCACGCCACCACCAGCACGTCGAGCGCGATGGCGAGGGTCATCGCCCCCTGACCCTACCGGCCCGCCCGCCCGGCGGTGCCGGGCTCAGGCGCCGAGCAGCGGGCCGACCAGCGCCCCGAAGGCCCTGGTCTGGTCGCACAGCTCGCCGGCCGAGCGGGCCATGAACCGCACCTGGAGGTGGTCGACCCCCATGGACACCAGCTCGCGCAGCGACTCGGCCACCTCCCCGGGGCCGCCGCGCACCACGAAGCGGGGCAGCTCCCACGAGGCGTCGCCGCCCGTGCCCTCCCCGACGAGGTAGATGGGCTCGGCGATGGTCCCCACGTCGATGGGCGCCCCGCCCCGCAGCTCTTCGCGCAGCCGGCGGAGCAGGGCGATCTGCGCGGCCAGCTCCCGTCGGGGGGTCCCCTGGGGCAGCCAGCCGTCGCCCAGGGCGGCGGCCCGGCGGATGGCCGGGCGGCTCGATCCCCCGATCCAGATCGGCGGTCGGGGGGACTGGACCGGTCGGGGGGCGACGCCCATGCCCGAGGCCGGCCAGCGAGGGCCGGGCAGGCGGGGGAACTCCTCGGTGAGGGCCAGGGCGAGCGACGTCACCGCCTCGTCGGTGTGGGCGCCGCGCTGGTCGAACCCGCCGGTCAGCAGCTCGTACTCCTCGGCCACGTGGCCGGCGCCCACCCCGACGATCAGCCGGCCACCCGAGAGGAGGTCCACGGTGGCCAGCTCCTTGGCCGCCCGCAGCGGGTGGCGCTGGGCCAGGACCAGGACGTGGGAGAGGAGCCGCACCGAGGTGGTCACCCCGGCCAGCCAGCCGAGGGTGGCCGTCGTGTCGTACCAGACGGTGCCCATGGCCCCGGCGAGGCGCTCGGGGATGGCCGTGTGGTCGCAGACCCCGACGTAGAAGAAGCCGGCCTCGTCGGCGGCCCGGGCCACCTGCTCGATCTCGGCCGGCCCGGCCCGGGTCTCCCACTCGGCCGTGTACATCGTCGACTGGGACTGGACCGGCAGCTGCATGCCGCAGACGGGGCGGCCCCGGGGGACGATCGAGACGACGTCGGCCGGCGGTTCCATCCCGTCCCCTCAGTACCGGTCGGCGACGGTGGCGGCCAGGACGTCCGCCGGCCCGAGCGAGGCGGCGAGCACCTTGGCCCGCATCAGGTAGAGGTGGACGGGGACCTCCCAGGTGAACCCCATCCCCCCGAACACCTGGACGCAGGTGCGGGCGTTCGCCACCGCCGCCTCGGCGGCGAGGAGCGCCCCGCCGGCCGCGGCGCGCTCGGGGTCGCCGACGTCGGGCTGGTCGACGGTGACCGCCGCCGCCTGGACGGCGGCACGGGCGGTCTCGGCACGGACCAGCATGTCGGCGCAGAGGTGCTTGACCGCCTGGAACGAGCCGATGGGCCGGCCGAACTGGTGGCGGTGCTTGGCGTGCTCGACGGCGAGGTGGCAGGTGGCGGCGGCGATGCCGACGCACAGGGCCCCGGTGAGCACCCGGGTCCCGAGGTCCCACTCCCGGCCGGCGCCCTCCTCGTCGATCACCGAGTCCAGGGCCGGGCCGGCGGCGGGGACCAGCGAGAGCGGGGTGAGCGGGTCGAGCGACCGCTCGATCGGCCGGGCGACCGCCGCCAGCGCCGCCACCTCCGCCGGGCCGGCCACGGTGAGCCGCCCGCCGTCGCCCCGCACCACCAGGGCCGAGAGCGAGTCGAGGTGCTCGACCAGCCACGGCTGGCCGCCGGAGGGCGGGCGGGTCGCCCCCACCACCATCGACCCGCCGGCTGCCCCCGAGAGGGCGGGGGCCCGGGCCGCCAGGCGCGCCGCCAGGTGCGTGGCGACCAGCGGGCCGGGGACCACCCCCCGCCCGAGCTCCTCGAAGACGACGGCCGCGTCGGCCATGCCGAGGCCCGCGCCCCCGGCGTCCTCGGGCAGGGTGAGCGAGAAGACGCCCGCCTCGCCGAGGGCCGCCCAGTCGTCGTCGTCGACCACCTGGCGACCGCCCTCGGCCCGGCGCACCCGCTCGATGGGGAAGCGGCCGGCCACGATCACCCGCACCAGCTCGGCCAGGGCCACCTGGTCTCGGGAGAGCTCGAAGTCCACCGGCCTATCCCTTCGGGAGGCCGAGGATCCGCTCGGCCACGATGTTGCGCTGGATCTGGGAGGTGCCGGCGGCGATGGTGCGCGAGAAGCTGTTCACCCAGGTGTCGACCAGCTCGGCGTTGCCCGGCCCGCCGGCCGCCGCCGACCACGGCCCGCCGGCGAGCTCGTCCCACGACAGGCCGGCCGAGCCGGCGAGCTCGAGGCCGAGGTCGCCGAGCCGCTGGCGCAGCTCGGAGAAGGCCAGCTTGAAGACGCTGCCGCCGATGCCGGGCACCCCGTCGCGCGCCGCCTGGGAGACGTTGCGGCGGGTGAGCGCCCACAGGGCGTCGAGCTCGGCGCCGAGGTGGCCGATGCGGGCGGTCACGGCCGCCGGCGCGCCCTGTTGGGCGGCGACGTCGCGCAGCGAGCGCAGCAGCTCGACCGAGGAGAGCAGCTCGCCCACGAACGCCGTGCCCCGCTCGAAACTGAGGGTCACCATGGCCACCCGCCACCCGTCGTCCTCCTCGCCGAGGCGGTTGGCCACCGGCACCCGCACGTCGTCGAAGAAGAGCTCGGCGAACTCGGTGGTGCCGGCGATCGTGCGCATCGGGCGGATCTCGATGCCCGGCGTGTCCATCGGCACGGCGAGCCAGGTGATGCCGCGGTGGCGGGAGTCCTCGGGGCCGGTGCGGACCAGCAGCTCGCAGAGATCGGCCACCTCGGCGTGGCTGGTCCAGGTCTTCGACCCGTTCACCACGTACTGGTCGCCGTCGCGCACCGCCCGGGTGCGCAGCGAGGCCAGGTCGCTGCCGGCGTCGGGCTCGCTGAACCCCTGGCACCAGACCTCCTCGCCCCGCAGGATCGGGGGGAGGTAGCGGGCTCGCTGGGCGGGGGTGCCCTCGACGGCGATGGTCGGCCCGGCGTGGAGGAGGCCCACGAAGTTCACCCCGACGTAGGGGGCGTGCGCCCGGGCCAGCTCCTCGGCGTAGACGAGCTGCTCGACCGGGCCGGCCCCCCGGCCGCCGCCCTCCTTCGGCCAGTCGACCCCGGCCCACCCGGCGTCGAAGAGGAGCCGCTGCCAGTGGGTGTCGTAGGTGCGCCGCGCCGGCCAGTCGTCGGCCGGCGGCTTGTCGGGCAGGGAGGGCACGGCCCCCTCGAGCCACCCCCGCAGCTCGGCCCGGAACCGCTCCTCTTGCGCGGTGTAGCGGAGGTCCATGCCGTGGTGCCCCGGACCGCCCTCAGGCGACCAGGTCGAGACCGTAGAGGCGGATGGCGTTGCCCCGTACGATCTTGCGCCGCTGCTCGTCGGTGAGCGCCGCCATCTGCTGCTCGGCGATCTCCTTGGTGCGGGGCCAGGTGGAGTCGGAGTGGGGGTAGTCCGACTCGTAGGTGATGTTGTCCTCGCCGATCTCGTCCACCGACCGCAGGCCGTGGGCGTCGTCGAAGAAGCAGCCGTAGATGTGGTCCTTGAAGTAGGTCGACGGCGGGTTGGGCACCTTGTCGGCCACCCCGCCCCAGCCCCGGTTGTCCTCCCAGACCCGGTCGGCGCGCTCCAAGATGTAGGGGATCCAGCCGATCTGCCCCTCCGAGTAGGCGATCTTCAGGTCCTCGAAGCGCACCAGCACGCCCGAGAAGAGGAAGTCGACCATGGAGAAGGTGGCGTTGGTGTGGGTGAGGGTGGACCCGACCGCCGGGGGGGCGTCCTTGGAGGTGGACGGCATCTTCGACGACGACCCGATGTGCATGTTGACCACCGTGGAGGTCTCGGCGCAGGCGGCGAAGAACGGGTCCCAGTAGCCGTCGGGGTCGTGCACGCTGGGCAGGCCGAGGAAGGGGGGGATCTCGCTGAAGCAGACCGCCCGCACCCCGCGCGCCGCGTTGCGCCGGACCTCTTCGGCCGCCAGGCGGGCGTCCCACAGGGGGATGAGGGTGAGGGGGACGAGGCGGCCGCCCGAGGGGCCGCACCACTCCTCGACCATCCAGTCGTTGTACGCCTGCACGCACAGGAGGCCGAGCTCCTTGTCCTTGGACTCGGAGAAGGTCTGGCCGCAGAAGCGAGGGAAGGTGGGGAAGCAGAGCGCGGCCTCGATGTGGTTCAGGTCCATGTCCTCGAGGCGGGGCTTCACCTCGTAGGAGCCCGGGCGCATCTCCTCGTAGGTGATCCCCTTCATCGTGACCTCGTCGCGGGGGACCCCCGCCGCCGAGTCCACCCGCAGGAGCGGCCGCTTCAGGTCCTCGTAGTGCCACCAGTCGGCCGGCCGCCCCTCGCTGCCGGGCTTCACCGTCAGCTTGCCCCCGAGGAAGGTGATCTCGCCCATCGGCGCCCGGACGATGCGGGGCGCGACGTCGGCGTACTTGGAGGGGAGGCGGTCCGCCCAGACGTTCGGGGGCTCGACGACGTGGTCGTCGACGGACACGATCATGGGCAGTTCGGCCATGGGGCGAGCGTAGCGCGGGCCTGACGGACCGTCAGGTGGCGCCGCCGCCCCCGTCGGGGTGCCGCCACCCCGTTTCCCGGCCGGCCCGGTGCCATACTTCGCCTGCCCGGCATCGGGGTCCGGGAAAGGGGGCGAGCGATGGCGTCGACGTCTTCGGACACCCGCACCGATCCGTGAGAGGCGCCGCCGCCCGCCGGTTCTTGCTGGCCCCGCTCGCCGCGGCGTCGCTGTCGGCCACGACGCCCCCTGCCGCCGCCGGTGCGGCCACCGCGGCACCGGCCCCGACCGCCTGGGCGGCGACCGCGGCGCCCGTCCCCGCCGGCTCGGCGACGGGTTCGGCCGCCACGGCCGACGTCGAGGCGGCGGCCTGCCCCTCTCCCGGCTCGTGCGTGGGGGTGGGCTACTACCGGACCTCGTCGGGGCCCGCCGCCTACGGGCCGCTCGTCGAGCGGTACACCTCGGCCGGCTGGTCCGACCTGGCGGCGCCGCTGCCGCCCGACGCGGCCACCGGCACCCACGAGTACGGCGACCTCGACGCCGTGTCGTGCGCCTCGCCGTCGTGGTGCGTGGCGGCCGGGACCTACGCCGGCACCACAGGGAGGCACTTCGGCCTGCTCGAGGTGGTGTCCGGCTCGACCGTGGCGGCGGCCGAGGCGCCCGAGCCTCCCGGTGCCGGGACAGGCACAGACCAGAGTGCGGGGATCGAGTCGGTGGCGTGCCCGACCGCCGGCGCCTGCACCGCGGTCGGCTACTACGAGGACGACCAGGGGCGCCAGGGGGGCCTCATCGACACCCTCGCCGCCACCGCGTGGTCGGCGGCGGCGGCGCCCGAGCCCGCCGGTGCCGGCTCGGGGACATCGCGCTACGCCGCCATGTCCTCGGTGTCGTGCCCGTCCGCCGACTGGTGCGCGGCGGCCGGGACGTACGGCGTCGCCGCCGGGGGGACAGCCGGCTTCGTCGTGACCCTGTCCGGTGCGACATGGGTCGCCACCGCGGCGCCCGGGCCCGGTCCGGGCACCAGCGGGTACGGCGCCGTGCGCTCGGTGTCGTGCGCCGCACCCGGCGAGTGCGCGGCGGTGGGGGAGTACACCGACGCCACAGGCCACGACCACGGCCTCGTGACGTCGCTCTCCGCCGCCGTCTGGACCGTCTCGGCGGCGCCCGAGCCCCCCGGCGCGGGCAGCGGGACCGACGGGTACGCCGGGCTCGGGTCGGTGTCGTGCCCGGCCACTGCGTCGTGCGTGGCCGTCGGCACCTACGAGGACTCGACCGGTCAGGACCTCGGTCTGGTCGAGACCGGGTCGGGGACCCAGTGGGCCCCGGCACCGGCGCCCGAGCCCTCCGGCGCCGCCACGGGGACGGCCGGCGCGTCGGCCCTCCGCTCGGTCTCCTGCGCCGCGCCGGGAGCCTGCGCGTCGGCCGGAGTGTTCGCCAGCGCGACCCACCGGACCCTGGCCATGGTCGACACCCTGTCGGCGGGATCCTGGGCCGCCGCGGGCACCCCCGAGCCCGCCGGCGCCGGGGAGTCGAAGAAGCAGTCGTCGTCGCTCGACACGGTCGCCTGCGTCGGCGGGGGCTGCGTGGCCGGGGGCAGCTACCAGACCACAGCCGGCGGGACACAGGGCCTCTTGGAGACCGAGGGCATGACCCCGTCGGGCTACCTC
>Ga0181536_10000366_pt1 | contig 54240 bp, 50 predicted proteins | sample PEATcosm2014_Bin_41_FD_121105 | JGI IMG/M metagenome (GOLD analysis project Ga0181536, IMG submission 121105) | Peatland microbial communities from MTU Mesocosm Facility, Houghton, MI, USA - PEATcosm2014_Bin17_60_metaG | ecosystem: Environmental > Terrestrial > Soil > Wetlands > Peat | place...
ACGGGATGCGCAACTTCGAGAACTACCGGCTCCGGCTGTTGCTGCACTCAGGAGTTCAATGGGACACTCGCCGAACTGCACGAATCAGGGGACGCTCCCCACGGCTGATCGCGTAGAGCCGGTAAAGACGGAATTGGCTGATGCAGCGTTGCTTGCACTTAGTAGTCCCTTGGTGGCCGCCACTGCCGCATTCGCGAGCACCTTGTAGGCATCAAGCGTCGACTTAGAGAGTTGCGCTTTCGATTGCAAATAGTGGTAGATATAGAAGATTTCTGATTCGCTCTGTTGAGCGACGAGAAGGTCTTCTTTTAGTGTAGTGTTAGATGTCGACAGGTCGGAGGACATCCCGATCAAGGCGGTGCCTAGGGAAGGGACGGCGGCCCCGAGCACTACATTCAGACAGTTGCTAATCCTAGTCCGAACCGTCATTGTCTGCCGAGTATCATGCGTACCAGACGCCGAGCTATTACCTGGTGTGAAGACACACGTAATCAACAGGCAGCAAACGGCAGCAAGTGGAAGTAGTGACCGAAAAGGGCGCGGCCAAGTCGACCTATCTATAGAAGAGTACATTGTTGGACGAGTGATTTCTGATGCTTCGCCCTTGAATGCCCGCAAACCTTTCAATGTCTCAGACTCCCCGGTGAGGTAGTGCCGTATCTAGCATTACACACGTCACACTTGTCGGGCTAGGGACCCATGTCTCAGCCTCGTTGCCCAGTGGCAACGGCGGAGATCGACGACTTCGACCTGCCTGGCCTCTAGACCTGGAACGATTCTCCAGCCTCCGACGTACACGCCAGTCTTGGAGCTCAACGGGGCCAACGCGGTAGCAAGCACCCGGTCCCGGTCCTTAGTGGCATGTTGGTAGCAGAGTGCGCCAGCAGGCGAAGAGTGTCAGGCCCGATGCATCGGCTCCTTGGTGGTGGTGCCGGTGGCGGCAGACCAGGAGAGTCCGGCGTGACGAACGTCATGGAACCAAAGCTCTGGCCTGCCAATAGCGAGCCGCGCCGTGTGCCACGCAGTCTGTAGCACGGCGGGGATCATGCCCCCCCGTACATCCTCCCCAACACCGGGGAATCTGGGTATGCCCAGCCGCTCTCATCGGACGACCAGACATTTGCACAGTCGTTGATCGAACAGAGCTACAGCCGCTCTACGCAACTGACCCCGCTCGGCGGCGGAGAAGATGGAGCTCTGAGCCCACCCACAGCGCCGAACACGCCCCAGCCAGAGCACACGTGGTAGTCGTCGCCACCCGTATTCCAAATCCGTCATTGGCTCCCTGGTGCGTCAATGGCAGAACGAGGACGAGTACTGCGACACAGCCCAGCGCGGACACGCTGGCAGCGATGGGGCATCTGTTGGACCATATTCTTCCCAGCGATACGCATGCGAGCGCGGTCACAAGGGAGTACGAAGTGCACGCCAGGACGGACACTTTCATGATCGACGCAACGATGACCGCGGCACGCGCATAGTGCTCCAACGCCGACTCCGAAGTGATCGGATCCCGATGGAAGATTCCTTTGGGAGGTGTCGTCAGCTTCAATTTAGTCCACGGAAACACCAACAAGACCAGGAGAAACAGGGGATAGATGAACCGAGTTGGCAGCCATTCACCGCAGATGTCGCCTCTACTGCATCGCTCTTCTCTCGTCCTAACTCCATCAGTTCTTGACATCGCATTACGACCAACGAGCAGTCGGCCACTTGACCTGTTCGGTACTCACGAAACGGTCGTATCCAAGTGTTCCCGAGCCTGTGATCGAGAGGTTTGCCACAGTCCCGACAAAGCTAAACTTCCGGAAACTGTTCAGGTGGCCTGAGGAGACCGTCCCCCACCTGGACGAACGACGCGCGTAACGTTAGGAATTCCGACCGACGATCTCTCCCCGTTCGCCGATGAGCCCTCCTATGAGGATCCGAAGGAGCTCAACGCGGCCCTCGAGCTGCTCGGCACGCAGCGCGAAGAGGAGATCCCTCTTTTGCGTGAACGGGTCCGCGTGCTCGAAGCGCATCTCGCCGACCTCGAACAGCGACTCGGGCGCAACCCGCGCAACTCGTCGATGCCGCCATCGGCCGAGGGGTTCTCCAAGCCGCCTGCTCCCAACCGAAAGCAGCGCCGGGCCGAGGGGCGCCGTCAGGGAAAGCAGCCCGGTGCAGAAGGGAAGCACCTCGCCCAGGTGGCTGACCCCGACGAGGTGGTCGTCCACGTACCCGCGGTGTGCACGGACTGCGGCGGCGATCTCGCCGGCGCCGAGCTCGCAGGCGTGGAGGTCCGTCAGGTCTTCGACGTGCCCAGGATCCGGCCCCACGTCACCGAACACCGTCTGCAACGGCGGCGCTGTGCCTGCGGGTGCGAGGTGAAGGCGATCGCTCCCAAAGAGGCGACGGCCCCCACCTGCTACGGCTACTCGGTGCGCGCGCTGGCCTATTGCCTGGCCGTCTACCAGCACGTGCCCTACGACCGCATGGCTCAGTTGTTCAGCGACGTGCTCTCGATCGAAATCTCCGTCGGGGCGCTGGCGTCCATAGTGGCCGAGGGCGGCGGGATGCTCGGGCTGTTCTCCGACACCGTTCGCGATCTGCTCAAAGACGCCCCGGCTGTGAATTTCGACGAGACCGGGGGCCGCGTGGCAGGGCGGCTGCACTGGGTGCACGTCGCCTGCTCGGCGCTCTACACCTTGATCGAGTGCCACCAAAAGCGTGGGACCAAGGCGATGGACGCCATGGGTGTCATCGAGAAGATGTCGGGCATCGCCGTCCATGATGGTTGGCGGCCCTACCGCTCCTACGAGGTGGTCCACGCCTTGTGCAATTCTCATTCGGCGGAACCCGCGATTATGCGGAACGACGAGGCGGGGGGCGAGCGGATCCCCTGGTGGCACTGGGTTCTTCGACGAGTGGCCCCTGAACGGTTCTGCATAATCGCGTCGGTCTGATCGATGCTCCTTGCTCCGGGCAGCTTGCTCGGGGAGAGGAGCGAGACGATGAGGAGTGCATGGACGAAGGTGCGGGTGACGGGGCCGTTGGCTCCATATGCCCCGCGGTTCGCTCAGGAGCTGCTGGCGAGGGGCTACACCGATCTCTCCACCGCTGACCAGCTGCGCTTGATGGCGCATGCCAGCCGCTGGCTGGATGAACACGGGCTCGGTGCCGTCGTGTTGGACGACGAGCATTGGCACGCCTATCGGAAGGCCCGGCGCCAAGAGGGGTACACCCGCCGACTGACGCCGAAGGCGCTGAGACCCCTGCGAGAGTTCCTCTGCCGCGAAGGGCGGGCGCTGCCGCCAGCGCCCGCGGTGCCAGCGGGCGCCGAGAGCGAACTCGTCGCCCGCTACCAGGCCTACCTGACCCACGAACGGGCCTTGACCCAACAGGTGGTGATCGTCTGGGCCAAGGCGGCCAAACTGTTCATGGCCCAGCATCCCGGTCTGGCCGTTGGTGAGCTCGATGTCGGCTCAGCAGAGGTGGCCGCATTCTGCGTCCGTGAGCTCCCCTGCCGGGGGAATTCCTCGGCGAAGCACCTCGCGTCAGCGCTGCGCTCGTTCCTCGGATTCTTGTACCTCGAAGCCATCATCGACGCTCCGCTGGCCCATGCTGTTCCGCCGGTCGCGCACCGCTCAGGGACGAGCGTGCCGCAGGGGCTCTCGCCTGCGAACGTCGAGGCCCTCGTGGCCAGCTGCGATCGGCGACGCAGCGTCGGCAGACGGGATCAGGCGATCTTGCTCCTGCTCGCCCGCCTCGGTCTGCGTGCCAGGGAGGTCGCGGAACTCAGGCTCGATGACATCGATTGGCGGGCAGGAGAGGTAGTCGTGCGCGGCAAGGGCCGGCGGCAGGACCTCCTTCCGCTCCCCTCCGACGTCGGGGCCGCCATCGTCGCCTACCTGCACCGCGGTCGCCCGAAGGCCGACATCCGGACGATCTTCCTTCGGGCGATAGCCCCGGCCGAGCCGCTGAGCCCTGGGGGGATCACGGCGGTCGTGTACGCCGCATGCGACAGAGCTGGGATCCCACGAGCGGGGGCGCACCGGCTCCGACACACCCTGGCGACCCAGACCCTGCGGGCCGGAGGGTCCCTGGACGAAGTGGGCGAGCTCCTTCGGCATGCCGCCGTGTCCACGACGGGGATCTACGCGAAGGTCGATGCCACCGCGCTCGCCAGCCTCGTCCTGCCCTGGCCAGGAGAGCGGTCATGACCGAGCACCCGTTTCGAGGATTGCTCGCCGACTACCTCGCGGTGCGCCGAGCGCTCGGGTTCAAGCTCACGCGCGACGGCTTGTTGCTCGACCAGTTCGTCACCTTCTGCGAACGGGCGGGCGCCCAGCGGATCACGAGCGAGCTGGCGCTGAGCTGGGTGAGCGCGCCGAAGAGCGCGTCGGCGTCGTGGTTGAACTTGCGCCTGAGCGTGGTGCGCGGCTTTGCCCGCTGGATGCAGGCGCTCGACCCTGCGACCGAGGTTCCCGAGCGCGGCTGGCTTCCTCCGATCCGCAGGACGATGCCCTTTTTGTACTCCGAGGACGACGTCGGCTCCTTGCTTGCCGCCGCTCGTCGCCTCCGCTGGCCGCTGTCAGCCGCCACCTACGAGACCCTCATCGGCTTGCTCGCAGTCACCGGCATGCGCGTGGGGGAGGCGATCCGCCTCAACCGGAGCGACGTGTCGTTGGGCGATGGGCTCCTCACCATCGCCGACTCGAAGTTTGGCAAGTCCCGCCAGCTGATCCTCCATCCCACGACCGTCGGTGCTCTGCGCGTCTACCTGCGGCGTCGCGCAGAGGTGTCGCCGTCACCGGAAGAGCCGGCGCTGTTCGTCCACCCTGCCGGGAACCGGATCAACTACGAAGCCGTCCAGGGAACGTTCAAGGTGCTCACGGTTCGCGCCGGCATCACTCCCCGGTCGCCGCAGTGCCGCCCCACCTTGCACGGACTGCGCCACAGCTTCGCCGTCGACACGGTGGTCCGCTGGTATCGAGAAGGCGTCGACGTCCAGGCCCGGCTGGCATCGCTCTCCACCTGGCTCGGGCACGCCGATGCGAAATGGACGTACTGGTATCTGTCGGCCTCCCCCGAGTTGCTCGGCTTGGCGGGCGAACGGCTGGAGGCGTCGATGGGGGAACTGCCATGACCCTCCTCGCACCGACCCTCCAGGCCTTCTTCACCGAGCGGCTGATCCGGCAGCGCCAGGCCAGTCCCCACACGGTCGTCGCCTACCGCGACACGTTCCGGCTGCTCTTCGTTTACCTCGCCGAGACGACTGGAACCCTGCCAGCCCAGCTGGACTTCGCCGACCTCGACGCGGCCACGATCGGAGCGTTCCTCACCCATCTCGAGGCCGACCGCGGCGTCTCCGTCGCCACTCGCAACGCGCGACTCGCCGCGCTGCGATCGATGTTTCGCTACGCGTCGTTCCGCCACCCTGAACACGCCGACTTGATCGCACGGGTGCTCGCCATCCCCTCCAAACGAGGAGACCGGCGGCTCGTCGCCTTCCTCACTCGACCCGAGATCGACGCCATCCTCGCCGCCCCGGACAGGGGAAGCCGGACCGGGCGACGTGACCATGCGCTGCTCACCGTCGCCATCCAGACCGGGCTGCGGGTGTCCGAGCTCTCGGCGCTGCGACGAGCCGACGTTGTTACCGGCCGAGGAGCCCACGTCCGCGTGAAGGGGAAGGGACGAAAGGAGCGAGTCACCCCGCTCAGCGTCCACACCGTCGCCACCCTTCGTGCCTGGCTCGAAGAGCGGGCCGGGGGAGTCGAGGACCCGCTCTTCCCTTCACTGTCTGGGGATCCGCTTGGACGTGACGCCATCCGCAAGCTGGTAGTGAAGCACGCCACGCGTGCAGCCCAATCGTGTCCGTCTCTCGCAACCAAGCAAGTCGGGGTCCACACTCTGCGCCACTCGTGTGCCATGAACCTGCTTCAAAGTGGCGTCGACCTCGCGACGATCGCCCTCTGGCTGGGTCACGAGGACCTCCGCACCGTCCAGCACTACTTGCATGCGGATCTCGCCCTCAAAGAGCGGGCGCTGGCGCGAACCAGTCCACCGAACTCCAAACCCGGCCGCTATCACCCGCCTGATCCGGTCCTGGCGTTCCTCGACCGCCTGTGATTATGCAGAACCGTTCAGGGGCCACTCGTCGAAGAACCCTGTGCCACCAGGGGATCCGGTCGCTCCCCGCCTCGTCGTTCCGCATAATCGCGGGTTCCGCCGAATGAGAATTATGGAGAATTCCGCATAATTCTCACCACCTGCGCGAGCTCGAGGCGGTGGGCGTCGTGTGGGACCAGGGGTGGGCGGGAGACATCATCGCACTCCTCGTCGAGGCCAAAGAAGCAGTCGAGAAGGCAAGAGCAGCCGGACTCGTTGGCCTCGATCACTCCGCCGTCCACTCGATTCGCACCCGCTACGGCAGGCTGACCGCCAAGGGGTGGGCGGCCAACCCTTCCCCCACGGTGGGTAATCACTACGGCGTGAACAAGAAGGCGGCCAACCTACTCGTCCGTCTCGACGGCCAACGGTCCGATGTGCTGCGCTTCGTCGCCGACTTCGACGCACCGTTCGACAACAACCAGGCGGAACGCGACGTCCGGATGGTCAAGCTCCAGCAGAAGATCTCGGGCTCCTGGCGCACGCTCGCCGGTGCCCAGTCCTATTGCGCGATCCGCAGCTACATCGCCACCATGCGCAAGCACGATGTCGATGTGCTCGCCGGCCTACGCCAGCTGTTCGCGGGTCCGGTCTGGCTCCCCGCCGGCACCTGACGCTCTTTGTCGCGGCCGGTGCCCCAGCAAGCCGCCTTCCGATGTGCGACGATCAGCATCTCATGGCCCGACGACGCCGCGTTCCAGATCTCGACGCGCTCATTGCCGAAATCACCACCGACTGCTACAACGAAGACGAAGAACTGACCGGCTTCGAGTGCGCCTTCGAAGATGATGCTGCCTTTCCCTGCCCAGGGACCGTCATCGGAGAAGATGTCCAAGTCCTCTCTGTCGCCACGAAAGAGGGGCGGCGAGAACTCATCGCCACGTGCGAACGTGGCGGACGTCGATACGAGCTCGCATTGCTCGACATCGAACTTCAGGCTGATCGTTCAACGCAACGGCTTCTCGACGCCTATCGACAGTGGGCTACGTAGCGATGAGGACCTGAACAGGTACAATTCACCAAGACGCGGATTACCACTTTGACCAGCCATTATTGCTCACCGAGGTTCACCGAGATGTGCCACGGCCAGCCTTCAAAGCTGGTTATGCAGGTTCGGTCTCCGTCACCCGCCCCACCGTCACCCGCTCCCAATCGAGAGCGTGAGCCTGCATGACCGAACCCGCCGATGACCTGGTGCTGGATCCGGAACTGGGTCTACAGCGAGAGGGCCAGTCGTCCCCCAGGTTCCTGCCACGTGCAGTGGCGCAAGTTGTCGAGATTGTTGTCCGCGTTGTCGAGGGCTTGCGATCTGATGGTTGCCAGGCCGCAGGAGCAGGCCCAAGGTTCCACTTCGGCCGATCTCCCTGACGAAGAGCTGACGGTGAAGAAGTGCGCTGTCCCGGCCTCGGCAACCTCGTTCATCTCGGCCACGGTCCATCTCGCGGTTGCCCGGCCACGTGCTCCCGTGCCGACGGAGACGATGTGCTCATGCGGAGCGGTCCCGGCCCTGTCGACGCAAACGATCTGGTAATTCCTCATACTTGCTCCCCGAACCTCAATCTCCTCGAGCACCGAAGGTGTGACTGTTACAACCCCCGGGCGCGACCGTTCCTTCCATGTCCAGCCCCAGGTCGGCCCACCCACGGCGCCCGATGCCACGCCGGCGCAGCATCAACGGCTATGTCGTTCTCGTCACCCAGACCTACTTCGTGCACGTCGCCGCGGGACGACGCCGGTCACCTCTGGCACCAGAGCTCCCAGGTGCCCCGGCGTGCGCCGGTATCCGAGGAAGCGGCGCACGCCCCGGTGGTCCCGCTCCTCGACCGGGGCAGGCCGGTGGCGGCGGCCCGGCCGGGGTGGGCGGCATGGTACCGGGGGGGCGTCGCCGGATGATGCACTCCGGCGGTGACGCGCCGCCACGCGTCATGACGTGAACGTCCAGCGATGCCTCGGTCGGCCGTGAGCCCGGCGGTGCGGGCTCGATCCCCTCGCCTGCACCCCATCCGGGCCTGGCCGCGCCCCGTCGTTTGGTACGGGCCTCGCCGGGACGGGACGGGAGCCGGGCCGGACGCCTCAGCGGGCCAGGGCGAGGAGGGACAGGAGGTCGAAGGCGAGGGTCGCTCCGGCCAGCGCGGTGACGCCGGACGGGTCGTAGGGCGGCGAGACCTCGACGATGTCGGCGCCGACGATCTTCATGCCGGCGAGGCCGTGGAGCAGGGTACGCGCCTGGTGCGTCGTCGCCCCGCCGCACACCGGGGTCCCGGTTCCCGGGGCGTAGGCGGGGTCGAGGAAGTCGATGTCGAAGGTGAGGTAGGCGGGTCGGTCTCCGACGATCTCCTTGATGCGGGCCACGGTCGCCTCCATGGGCGCGCCGAGGAGGGCGTTGGCGTCGATCACCGTGAACCCGTGGCTGTCGGGGTTCGGCGAGCGCATCCCGACCTGCACCGAGCAGGCGGGGTCGACCCAACCCTCCCGCGCCGCCAAGAACCCCCACGTCCCGTGGTTCAGGTCGTCCCCCATGTCCCAGGTGTCCGAGTGGGCGTCGAAGTGGATGAGGGCCAGCGGCCCGTGGTGGTCCGCATGGGCCTTGAGGAGCGGGTAGGCGACCATGTGGTCGCCTCCGAGCGAGAGCACCGACACCCCGGCGGCCACGACCGTGCCCACCGCTTCGCGCACCGCTTCGACCATGCGGTCGGGGTACCCCGGGACGGAGGCGATGTCGCTGTAGTCGACCACCTCGCAGCGCTCGAAGACGTTGAACTCCCAGGGGTAGATCCCCCACGGGTAGCAGCCGACGAGGGCGGACTGCTCGCGCAGGGCGCGTGGGCCGAAGCGCGCCCCGGGCCGGTTCACGGTGCCCGCGTCGAAGGGCACGCCGACCACGGCGATGTCCACCCCGTCCAGCTGGCGCGTGTACCGGCGCCGCCCGAAGCTCAGCTCGCCGGCGTAGTCGGCGGCGTACGCCATCGCCTGGGTCAGGTCGTGGCCGAGATCCATCGCACCCCCAAGTGTCGGATGGCGACATCGTAAGTCCTCGGCGCCGGGACCAGGAGATGCCGCCGGGCCCGTCTGGGCCCGTCGCCGCCTCCCTCGACCGGCAGGCGGTCCGCACGCCGCGCGCTAGGGCCTTTCGGCCCTACTGGGACGGGTTACCCGTCGGTACCTTGACACCGGGGGCCGTCGCGAGCGCGGCCGGCCCGGAAGGGAGCCGAGATCATGGCGGTGGACGACACCTACGCGGACCTGCCCGCCGAGTCGCCGCTCGGGGCTCCGCTCGACTGGGCCTGGCTGCGCGGGGCGAAGAGCGAGTGGGGCGTCCATCCCAAGCCCGGCCCCCGCGGGCTCACCATGATGGACGTGGCCGTCGGCACCTACGGGGAGGTCCCCGAGCACCCCGCCCACCGGACCATGGCCCCCCGGGGCGCCGACGTCGACGACGCGACCACCGCCGACATGGGCTACATCCTCAACTGGAAGACCGACATGTGGGCCGACAACGTGGTCGAGCTCTACGAGGAGGCCGTCGCCCGGCAGTGGTCGGCGACGAGGGACATCCCATGGGGAGAGCTGGCGGAGCTGCCGAGCGACGTCGAGCACGCCATGTGCCAGCTCTGCACCGTGTTGACCGAGGTCGAGATGATCGCCGCCGACCTGCCGGCCAAGTGGATGTGGCGGATGAACCACGACTTCATCGAGGCCAAGATGTTCCTCTGCACCCAGATCATGGACGAGGCCCGCCACGCCGAGGTCTTCCGCAAGCGGGCGCTGGCCAACGGTGGCGGGCTCCTGCTCTCTCGGGGAGGGCCCACCGAGCTCCTGCGGACCATCATCGAGGCCAAGACCTACACCCAGGCCACCGCCCTCATGCACCTGCTCGGCGAGGGGTTCGTGCTCGACATCTTCCGGATGGGCGAGCTGATCGCGCCGAGCGACGTCGAGAAGCGGATCTTCCGGATGTGCATGCAGGACGAGGCCCGCCACGTCGCCTACGGCACGATGCACCTGCGCTACGCCATCGAGAAGGACCCTGACGTGGCCGAGGAGATCCACGCCGCGCTCGACCACGGCGAGCAGGTCCTCATCGACTTCGGCACGGCCCCCGACATCTCCACCGCCCTCGCCGTGCTGCTCGCCGGGGGGACCGAGCACGTCGAGGACAAGGGGTTCCCCCTGTCGCTCGACCTCGCGGCCAAGCAGTTCTCCTCCTACCTGGCGCGCTGCGAGCGGGCCGGTCTCAGCCGGCTCGACCGCACCACGATCCCCCTCGACCTGCTGGGCATCGATCCCGAGCCGATCCGCAGGGCGGGCGGGGGGCCGGTGCCGGCCGGTGCCGGCGGGGGCCCCCGGTGAGCACCGCCGTCGACCGGGTGGGCTTCTTCGACGCCCTGGCCGACCGGATGAACGCCCACCCCGAGCGGTTCTCGCCGCTGGGTGAAGCCGAGATGGCCGTCGGCGTCGTGATGCGCCGGGACGACGGCGCCTTCGGCCTGCTCGTCGAGTTCGAGGGGATCGAGTGCGCCGGCGTCGCCGAGGCCGACCCGCCGACCCTCACCCGCCGGGCCGACTTCTCCCTGGTCGGCGACCTCGGGGCCTGGGAGACCATGTTCGCCGACATCCGCGCCAACGGGCGGGCCACCGGCCTCCAGACGATCAACAGCCTGGCGCTCCTCGGCGACCGGATCCGCTGCGAGGGGTCCGACCCGATGGGGATCGACAAGTTCTCGCGCTTCAACCAGACCCTGCAGGAGTTCCTCGACGGGGCGGCCACCGTCGCCGCCGATTAGGACCGAGACACCGGAGACCGATATGGACGCACCCGTCTGCCCGCACTGCGCCAAGCCGATCACCCGGGCGCTCGACCTCCCCTACGGCTGGTGGGAGTGGACCGGCGACGGCTACCGCCTCACCACCGCCTCGGAGCGGGTCGACGTGGCCCCCTGGGTCCACTGGGACTGCATGGGCGAGCTGCGCAGCTTCCACCCCCACGACGTCGGGGTGCCCGACGTGCATTCGGCGGGCGCGGTGACCGCCGGCCCCGCCGCCGCCGCGGCGGCCGAGGTGGGAGGGTGAGCGGCCGGTGAGCTTCGAAGTCCTCGACGACGTGTGCATCGGCTGCGGGGCCTGCGACTTCTCCTGCCCCACCGGGGCGCTCACGAAGACCGACTCGTACCTCGGGGTCTTCGTCATCGACCCGTACACCTGCGACGACTGCGGCATCTGCCCCACCAAGTGCCCGGTCGGGGCCATCGTCGCCGACCCGGCGTGGCCGGTCTGCCAGGCCCGGGGGTGCCCGCTCACCTCGACCCGGCTGTCCGGCTTCGAGTGCGCCATCTGGCAGGAGCGCTGCGGGTCCTGCGGCTCGACGTTGTGGCGGGGCCCCGACGGGCGGTGGGCCTGCTCGCAGTGCGACCTGGGCATGAGGGTCACCTGCCCGAAGACCCGGCACCTCGAGCGCGAGGCGGTGACGTTCAGCCCCCGACCGCGCCCGGCCGGCGGCGCCTCGCCGGCGGCCGGGGCCTGAGGGGCCCCGCCCCGAGCCCGCTCAGCGCGCCCCGCGCAGCAGTCGGCCCGGCCGGGCGCCGGTCTCCTCGCCGTGCTCGAAGGTGGTGGTCCCGCCCTTGATCGTGGCCACGTAGCCGGTGGCCTCCTGAACGAGGCGGCGGCCGCCGGCGGGCAGGTCAACCGCCACCCGCGGGCTTTTGAGCTCGAGGCGGTCGTAGTCGATCACGTTCACGTCGGCCACCATCCCCGGCTCCAGCGTCCCGCGGTCGCCGAGCCCGTAGAGGCGGGCGGTGTCGTGGGTCTGCTTGCGCACCACCCACTCGAGCGCCAGGCGCTCGCCGCGGGTCCGGTCGCGGGTCCAGTGGGTGAGCATGAAGGTGGGCATCGAGGCGTCGCAGATGATCCCGACGTGGGCCCCGCCGTCGGCCAGGCCGAGCGCGGCGCGGGGGTGGAGCAGCATCTGGCGGGTGGGCTCGAGGTCGCCCGAGGAGTAGTTGAGGATCGGCAGGTAGAGGAGCCCGCCGCCTGTCGCGTCGAGCATGGCGTCGTAGGCGAACTCGAGCGGCGGGACGCCGCGGCGCTCGGCCAGGGCGGCCAGGGAGCGCTCCGGTCCCGGCTCGTAGTCGGGCGGCGAGCCCAAGAGATAGGTGTTGGAGTAGGCCTTGGCCATCGACTCGGCGAGCCCCTGGTCACCCGGCACCCACGACAGGATCGCCCGGCGGACCTCGGGGTCCCGCAGGGCGCCGTGCAGCTCGTCGGGGCCGGGGCAGCGGCGCTTCACCTCCTGGTAGGCGGGGATGTAGTCGAACAGCGAGTAGCTGGTGTGGTGCCCCGACAGCATCCCCGTCGGGCGCCCCGCCACCTGGGGCCAGAGCCGGGCGCCCTCGGCGGTGGCGGCCAGCGACTCGGCCATCATCTCGGCCCACAGGTCGGGCCAGGCGTCGACCTGGAGCAGGGCGAAGGTCACCGGCCGGCCGATGGCGGCCGACAGCCGGCGCATCCAGTCCATCTCCTTCTTCGGGTCGTCCACGTCCTCCCCGGCCGACCCGGCCGGGGCCAGCTCGAAGATCCCCGTGCCCAGCTCGCCCAGCGCCGCCCCGATGCCGAACAGCTCGTCCTCGGCGGCGAAGGTGCCCGGAACCGGTTCGCCGTCGACCGCCCGGTGGACCAGCGTCCTCGAGGTCGAGAAGCCCAGCGCCCCGGCGGCCAGGGCCTCCTTCACGATCGCCTTCATCTCGGCGATCTCCGCCGTCGTGGCCGGCTCGTTGCGGGCGCCGCGCTCCCCCATCACGTAGGCCCGGACCGCTCCGTGGGGGACCTGGGTGCCGACGTCGACCGTCCAGCGCCGGGCCGAGAGGGCGTCGAGGTACTCGGGGAAGGTCTCCCACTCCCACGAGATGCCCTCGGCCAGGGCCGTCCCGGGGATGTCCTCGACGCCCTCCATCAGCCCGATCAGCCACTCGTGGCGGTCGGGGGCGGCCGGGGCGAACCCGACCCCGCAGTTCCCCATGACCAGCGAGGTGACCCCGTGCCACGAGGACGGGGCGAGCACCTCGTCCCAGGTCGCCTGCCCGTCGTAGTGGGTGTGGATGTCGACCCACCCCGGCGTGACCAGCAGCCCATCGGCGTCGAGGGTCCGCCGTGCGGCGGTCGCCTCGAGCGTCCCCACCTCGGTGACGAGGCCGCCGTCGACCGCCACGTCGGCCGACCGGGCCGCCGCCCCGGTGCCGTCGACGACCGTCCCGCCGCGGATCACCAGATCGTGCATGCCGCCACCTCCCCTCCTCGCCCCGGACCCTCCCCGGCGCGGCGCCCAATGGTGGCACGCCGCCGGCCGGGGGGCGCCGCACCCGCCCGCGCCGTTCGGGGCGGGCGCCCAGCGGCTGCACAGCGGGTCCACAGCCGCCGTCCCTAGGGTCTCGGCCATGCGCAGACGGTGGCGGTGGCTGGCGGGCGGGTTGGCGGTGGTGGTGGTGGTCGGGGCGGTGGCCCCGTTCGTCTACGTCCACTTCATCGAGGGCCCGCCGCCGGCGAAGCTGGCCCTCCCCACCGTCACCACGACCACCAGGGCCCAGGGCGCGACGGCCACCTCCACCACCGCCACATCGGGTGTCGCCGGCACCTACCACGTCGGGACCGGTTCGCAGGCCGGTTACCGGGTCACAGAGGTGCTGGTCGGCCAGCACACCACCGCGGTCGGCCGCACCAAGGAGATCTGGGGGTCGGTGACCGTCTCGGGCGCCACCGTCACCGCCGGGACCTTCACCGTCGAGATGGCCAGCGTGAAGAGCGACCAGAGCGGCCGCAACGCCCAGTTCGACGGGCGCATCATGGACGTGGCGCGCTACCCGACGGCCACGCTCACCCTGACCCGGCCGATCGCCCTGGGCTCGGTGCCGGCGGTCGGCGCCAGGGCCACCTACACGGCGACCGGGAACCTCGACCTGCACGGGGTCACCCGCCAGGTCACCTTCACGCTCTCGGCCGAGCGCACCGCCGGAGGCATCTACGTCCTGGCCGACGTGCCCGTCACCTTCGCCGAATGGGACATCACAAACCCGAGCGTCGGCGGCCTGGTCACCACGGCCAGCTCGGGGACGCTCGAGGTCCTGGTCGACCTGACCAAGGGCCAGGGGAACGCCGCGGCGTCGGGCTCGGGGTCCTCGGTCACACCGGGGGGCTCGCCCCCGACACAGGTGACGGTGCCGAGCACCACCGTGCCCCAGCTCACCATCCCGACACGGTAGGCCGGCCCCCGGTGGGCGGTAGCATCGGGGGCGGAGGTGGAACCACCATGAGCTTCCGACGTGGGCTCCTGCCCAGACCGATCCGCCGGGCCGTCCACCCGGTGCGCAGCACCGCCGGCTCGATCAAGCGGCGGGCCACGCCCAAGGGCGTGCGCACCGCCTTCTACCTTCGCCACCCCGTCGGCACGGCCACCACCCGGGCCGGCCGGTCGGTCCGCCGGTCGATCTTCGGGTAGCCCGTCCCGACCACCGCGTCGCTCGTACTCGGCCCGTGGGCGGTCACGACCTCGAGGAGCAACTGGGCATGCTCACCGTCGGGCGCCGGCCGGGCCGGTGGTGCGTGGTGAGCGGGGTCGCCCTGCCCGAAGGGGTCGAGGCGGCGGCCACCGTGGTGGAGGAGGAGGGCACGACGTCGGTCATCGAACTCGCCGACGCCGAGCGGCTGGGCGCGCACCCGGAGTTCGTGGGCGCCTGGCTCACCCTCGAGGTCCACTCCTCGCTGGACGCCGTCGGGCTCTCCGCCGCGGTGGCGGGGGCCCTGGCCCGGGCGGGCATCGCCTGCAACCTCTTCGCCGGGTTCCACCACGACCACCTGCTCGTGCCCCACCACCTCGCCGACGACGCCGTCGCCGCGCTCCGTGCGCTGGCCGCCGCCCACCGGGCGTGAGCGGCCGCCCGGGCACCGCCGAGGGCGGGCCGGCGGATACGGTGGCGCCCATGGAGCCGCCCGCCGACGGTCCCCCGGCCGACCCCGAGGAGTGGACGGCCGAGCAGTGGATCGAGTGGCTGAAGGCGACCGACCCCGAGGCCGACGGGGAGGACCGCCCGGTCACCCCGATGGGGAGGCTCACCCGCTCCGCCGGCGGACAGGTCCTCGGCCAGGCGATGCTCGGCGTGGCCAACGCCGTCTTCGGCCGCGACGACGAGGTCGTCGTCGTCTCTGAGGCCCCCTCCCAGCCCGGCGACGACGAGCCGTTCACCGTCCACCTCGACCCCGACCACCCCGAACGGTCGTCGGTCGTCGTCCACCCCCCTGCACCGCCGCCCGCCTGACCCATGCGACCCCGGCGTCCTCGACCGCCGAGCCGGCCCGGGGACGAGTCCCCTCCGCCGGCTGATCCTCCACGGCGCGGCGCGCCCGGCGCCCGACGCCGGCACCGGATCGCCGTTGACGGGCAGCCCGGCCGCTGGGCCGGCCGGCGGTTCTGGACGGCGCTCGCCGTCGTGGTCGGCGTGGGGCTCGTCTGGCGGGTGCTCTACGTCATGGTCTTCACCCGCTACGAGAACGCCCGGCTCTACGACGCCGCCTGGTACGAGATCCAGGCCCTCACCCTTTCCTCCGGCCACTTCTTCTCCGTCCCCTTCGGGGTCGGGCCCGACGCCGGCCACCCGCCGCTCACCTCGATCGTCGTCACGCCGGTCACCTACTTCTTCGGCCTCCACCTAGGGTTCACCCCCCAGCGGCTCACCATGGCCGTCGTCGGGGCGGGGGTGGTCGCGGTGACCGGGCTGCTGGGCCGCTCGCTGGCCGGCCCGGGGGCGGGGCTGGTCGCGGCCGGGTTGGCCGCCGCCTACCCCAACATGTGGATCCCGAGCGGGATCGTCATGTCCGAGGCCCCCACCATGCTGGTCATCGCCCTCGTCCTCCTCGCCGCCTACCGCCTGCTGCGGGCGCCCACCTGGGGAAACGCCGCCCTCCTCGGGCTGGGCTGCGGCGTGGAGATGCTGGTGCGGGCCGAGGCGGTGCTGCTCCTCCCCGCCCTCCTCGTCCCGGCCGCCCTGGTGGCGCCGGGGGTGGGATGGCGGCGGCGCTGCGCCCTCCTCGGGGTCGGGTTGGTCGTGGCCGGGGGGGTGGCGGGCCCGTGGGTCGGCCGCAACCTTGCCTCCTTCAAGGACACGACCTTGCTCTCCACCGGCGAGGGGCCGCTGCTGCTCGGGGCGAACTGCCCGCAGACCTACTACGGGCCCCAGCTCGGCAGCTGGGACGTCTTCTGCTCGATCCGCGTCCGGCCGTCGCACGACCAGTCGGTCGAGTCGGCCCGCCAGACCGCCGCCGCCCTCCACTACGCCCGGGACCACCTGCGCCGCCTCCCAGTGGTGGTGCTCGCCCGGGTGGGGCGGGTCTGGGACCTCTACGAGCCCCTGCAGTCGGTGGACATCGACGTCGGCGAGGGCCGGCCACGGCCCGCCTCCTTCGCCGGCCTCCTCGCCTACTACCTGCTGCTGCCGGCCGCCGGCGTCGGCGTGGTGGCGCTGCGCCGCCGGGGTGTCCGGGTCTGGCCGATGCTGGTGCTGGCCGCCGTGGTGACGGTGGTGGTGGCCGCCGGGTACGGCACGGTCCGCTTCCGGGCCGAGTTCGAGGTGCCCCTGGTGGTGCTGGCCGCCGTGGGGATGCAGGCCGGGTGGCACCGGGCCCGCCGGCGCCTCGCGGCGGTCCGGGCCCGGTGAGCGCCGGCTGACGGGCCGCGCCCGGAGCGGTGCACATTACGATACGCTACGTCTTGATTCTAGACGGGGGACGGCCGCCCGGCCGCCCGAGGGGAGGAGGCAGGCGTGCCGGCACTCGATCGCAAGTGGTGGACGCTCATCGCCGTGTGCACGGCCATCTTCATGCTGCTGCTCGACATCACGGTGGTCAACGTGGCCCTGCCCTCCATCCAGCGGTCGCTCCACTCCTCCTTCAGCGACCTGCAGTGGGTCGTCGACGCCTACTCGCTCACCCTGGCCGCCTTCCTGCTCACCGCCGGGGTGCTCGGCGACATGTTCGGCCGCCGCGAGGTGTTCGCCATCGGGCTCGCCGGCTTCACGGTCTCGTCGTTCCTCTGCGGCATCTCGGTCGACTCGCTCATGCTCAACCTCTGCCGGGCCATCCAGGGCGTGGGCGGGGCGGTCATGTTCGCCACCTCGCTGGCCCTGATCGCCCAGGCCTTCCACGGGCGGGAGCGGGGCACCGCCTTCGGCATCTACGGGGCGGTGGTGGGCGGCGCGGTGGCCGTCGGCCCGCTGGTCGGCGGGGCCATCACCAGCGGGATCGGCTGGCGGTGGATCTTCTTCCTGAACGTCCCCATCGGCGCCCTGGCCATCGCCGCCACCCTCACCAAGATCGCCGAGTCCAAGGACGAGAACACCCGGCGGGTCGACTGGGTCGGCTTCGCCACCTTCTCGGTCTCCCTGTTCCTGCTCGTCTTCGCCCTGGTGCGGGGGAACGACAGCGGCTGGGGCAGCCCGTCGATCGTCGGCCTCCTGGTCGGCTCGGCGGTGCTCATGGCCGCCTTCTGCGTGGCCGAGTGGCGCCAGAAGGACCCGATGCTGGACTTCTCCCTCTTCCGGCGGCCGGCGGTGATCGGGGTGTCGGCCGCCGCCTTCTGCGTGGCCGCCTCGATCTTCGCCATGTTCCTCTACCTCACCCTCTACATCCAAGACGCCCTGGGCTACGGCCCGTTCCCGGCCGGCCTCCGCTTCCTGCCCATCACCTTCCTCTCCTTCGCCGTCGCCCCGGTCTCGGGGAGGCTCACCGTGCGGGTGCACGCCCGCTACCTGATCGGCACCGGACTCCTCCTGGTGGCGGTCGGCTGCCTGCTCATGTCCTTCACCCACGCCGACTCGTCGTGGACGGTGCTCCTGCCGGGGTTCGTGGTGACCGGCGTCGGCATCGGCACCGTCAACCCGGTGCTCGCCTCCTCGACGGTGGCTGTGGTGCCCCCGGCCCGCAGCGGCATGGCCTCGGGGGCCAACAACACCTTCCGCCAGGTCGGCATCGCCACCGGCATCGCCGGGCTGGGGGCGATCTTCCAGAGCCAGATCGTCCACAAGGTCTCCGCCGGCCTGGCGTCGACGGCGGCCGGCCGGACGGCGGCCTCGACCCACGGAGCGGTCCTGCGCACAGCGTTCACCTCGGGCCAGGTGCGCACAGCCATCGCCCACTGGCCGGCCGGCCAGGCCCACGCGGTGCTCGACGCCTACCGCGCCGCCTTCTCCTCCACCTTCGACCACCTGATGCTGATCTCGGCCGCAGTCGCCCTGGTCGGCTCGGTCGCCGGTTTCGCCCTGGTGCGCCAGCGCGACTTCGTCCCCAGCTACGCCCCGGCCCCAGCACACACCGTGGCGGCGCCGTGATCGCCCTCTCCCCGCCGACCGACGGCTGCCCCCGCGCCCCGGGACGGCCCCGCGACGAGCGGGCCAGCCGGGCCATCACCGCGGCGGCGCGCCGCCAGCTGGCCGAGCTCGGCTACGCCCGGCTCTCCATGGAGAGCGTGGCCGCCGAGGCCGGGGTCGCCCGGGCCACCGTCTACCGCCGCTACCGCGACAAGGCCGACCTGGTCACCGCGGCCATCGCCGACGCCGAGGGCTCGCTCCCGCCCGCCGGCGAGGACCCCCGCCAGGACCTGGCCCGCTTCCTCGCCCAGTTCGACGCCCGCTTCGCCGAGCACTGCCTCGAGGTCCTGGGGGCCCTGCTCGGGGCGCGCGAAGACCCCCGGGCACTCGCCCTCCACCGCCGGCGGGTGATCGAGCCCCGGCTCGCCCACGCCAGGGGGCTCCTCGAGCGCGCCCGCGACCTCGGCCAGCTCGACGCCGACGCCGACCTCGACCTGGCCCTGCAGATGCTGGTGGGCGCGGTGTTCGCCCGGCGGGTGGCCGGGGCCCGGAGCAGCCGGGGCTGGGCCGAGCGGGCCGTCGACCTCGTCTGGGCGGGCATGGGGCCGGCGGGGCGCTAGCGTCGTGCGGTGCGCGCCGTGGTGCTCACCGGTGAGCGGGAGGTAGCCGTCGAGGAGGTGGCCGACGCCCGGCTGCCCGGCCCCGACGGCGCCGTGATCGCCGTCGAGCAGACCGCCATCTGCGGCTCGGACCTCCACCTCTACCACGGCGACATCCCGGCCATCGGGGTGCACCTCGGCCACGAGGCCGTCGGCCGGGTGGTCGAGGTGGGCCACGAGGTGGCGACGATGGCCGTCGGCGACCGGGTGCTGGTCTCGGGCATCGTCGGCTGCGGCCGCTGCGCCGAGTGCCGCGCCGGCGACCCGGCCCTGTGCCGTGCGGGGGGGATGACCGTCTTCGGGACCACCCCCGAGCTCCCCGGTGGGCAGGCCGAGGCCCTGGCCGTGCCGGCCGCCGACACCTTCGCCCTCCGGGTCCCCGACGGGGTCACCGCCGAGCAGGCGGTCCTGCTCACCGACATCCTCCCCACCGGCTACCTGGCGGCGCAGCGGGCCGACATCCGTCCCGGCTCGACGGTGGCGGTGATCGGCCTCGGGCCGGTCGGCATCCTGGCCCTGCAGTGCTGCGCCCTGTTCGGCGCGGCCCGGGTGCTGGCCGTCGACACCGTGGCCGACCGGCTGGCCCGGGCGGCCGCCATGGGGGCGGAGCCGGTCGACGCCACCGGCGGCGGCGGGGCCGCCGGCGTGCTCGAGCTGACCGGCGGGAGGGGCGCGGACTCGGTGATCGAGGCGGTCGGCCTGGCCGGGACCATCGCCGACGCCGTCACCGCGGCGGCACCGGGCGCGACGGTCTCGGTGGTGGGCGTCACCGTCGACATGGCGCTCCCCTTCCCCATGGCGCTCGTGCTGTTGAAGAAGCTGACGGTGCGGGCGACGGTCGCCGCCATCCCCGGCACCTGGCCGGCGCTGCTGGCCCTCCTGGCGGCCGGCCGCCTCCGCCCCGAGTCGGTGTTCACCCACCGCATGGGGCTCTCCGAGGCGCCCCTCGCCTACGCCATGTTCGACGCCCGCCAAGAGGGCGTCTTGAAGATCCTGCTCGAGCCGGGCGCCTAGGGGTTCTCGCGGGCCCGGGCGTCGGGGTCGTCGGGGGTCCGGTCGAGCACGCGGGGAAAGACGATCTCGCCCACCCACGGCCGGTCGAGGGCCCAGGGCGCCGGCGGCGACATCACCGCGGCGGCCAGGGCGTCGACGATCGACTCGTAGTTGACCCGCCACCCGGCGAAGTGCCGCCACGCCTCCTCGGGGGTCCGCTCGAAGGGGAAGTCGACCTGCACCAGGCGCTCGATCCCGACCAGGTACTCCTCGTAGGTGAGACGGACGGGCCCGGTGGGCTGGGGGTCCGGGTCGAAGTCGATGTGCAGGGCCCTGGCCAGCGTGCGCAGCATGTGGGTCCCCATCGCCAGCCACAGCCGGGCCTGGCGGGGCGCCGACCCCGGGTTGATGGCGTCCTGGAGGGCCGCCGCGTCGAGCATGGCCGCCATGCCGGTCAGCCACGACCGCTGGGGCTCGGGCGAGCGGAACCACATGAGCGAGGGGTAGTTGGAGTGGCTCTCGGCCACCGCCGCCGCCCAGCGCTCCCAGGTGCGGTAGAGGTCGGTCAGCTCAGCGGTGGAGCGGAACCAGTGGTGGCGGGCGAGGATCTCGGGGCCCCAGGCCGGGACGCCGCCCCGGGTGGCCAGCAGGGTCACCTCGGTCTCCCTGGCCGAGAACGCCGAGTACAAGGTGGGCAGGTAGGCGATCTCCAGGGCGACGACGAGGAGCCCGGTGCCGGCCGCCGACACCTCGAGGGCCACCGACGAGCGGCCGGAGAAGGTGACGATGCCGAGGGTGAAGACCGCTGAGCCCGAGACCTCGAGGGCGCGCCCGAGCGTCGAGCCGCTCGACCACCAGCTCATGAGGCCGAACCCGACGATCAGACCGGCGAGCCACAGGACGAACAGCAGCAGCATCCCCCCCGGCCCCACCAGGGCCATGAGCCGGTCCTTGGCGGCGTAGGAGGGGAGGCGCCGCACGACCCGGCGGGCCGCCTTGGCCAGCTGGCGGAAGACCGCCCGCACCACCTTCGACGAGGTGGCCCGCGGGACGACCAGGGTGGTGAAGACGCTCCACAGCATCCCCGCCACCACCACCAGCCCGAGAAAGAACCCCGCCAGTCGCGGCATGACCAATACTGGCCGCGATCAGTGTGCGGCGCCCGCACCCTCCGCCCTGAGCAGCCGCTCGAGCTCGCCGGCCACCGCCGCCTCGTGCTCCTCCTCGTCGCGCTTGGCCCGCCGTGGGCTCCACCGGCCGCGGGTCAGCCAGATCGCCGGGAAGAAGAGCACCATGCCGGCCATGTCCACGTAGAACCAGTGCTGCCACTGCCGTGGCGACTCGCCCACCCCCTTCTGGAGGGCCTTGAGCTGGGACTGGTGGGCGGCGAGGTAGTTGAGCTGGGCCGTGTACGGCTCGACCAGGTGCTTCAGCTGCTGCTTGTACTTGAGCACCACGGCCACTGTGGCGCCGAGCGCCTTCTCCACCCGGCCCAAGGTCGCCACTGTGCTCGGGTCCTTTGTCACGATGGCCAGTGTCTTGTTGTAGGGCTCGATCTTCTTCAACAAGGCGGAATGGGCTGTGGCGAAGTCCACCGCCTTGACGTGGGTGGCCGCGAAGTCGGCGATCGTCTGCCCGGCGACCTTGTGTGTGGCCACCGGCAGGTTGTCGACCACCGGGTTGACGCTGGTGATGACCAGCGGCAGGAAGATGAAGGAGATCCCCACCACCAGCCGCAGGATCCAGCCCCACAGGGCCAGCCCCGTCCCCACCAGGGCCGGGTTCTTGGCCTCGACCGTCTCGGTGTACCCGGCCATCCAGGGGGCGTAGACCAACGAGAGGCAGAACGCCTCGACGACCCCGGCGGCGATCAGCTTGTCGATCCCGGTGTGGGGGTGGTTGGCGAACTGGGAGAAGACGAACAGGGTGATGATGGCCCCGATGACGCCGATGACCATGAAGGGCTTGCGCACCCGGAGGCGGTCCGACAGCGTCCCCACCACGACCAGGGCCACGATGTCGGCCCCCCAGAACCACTGGTTGAGCCCGTTCACCTGCGAGGTGGTGAGCTGCGTGCCGTTGGGGTTCTTGAAGGTGACCGTGTAGTAGATGGTGAAGAACGCCGCGGCCGCGTAGTAGATGAGGAGGAAGACGGCGATCCCCAAGGACCCCCCCACCAGGTCCCACTTGAGGATCTGGCGCCAAGGGTGGACGGTGGCCGACTCGACGTCGCTCTCGGTGAGCCCCCGGGCCCGTGCCTCGATGAGGGTCTGGTCGTGGGCGCTCACCATGAGCTGGTCCCGGATCTTCGCCGACAGGTCCTTCATGAACACCAGGGCGACGAAGAAGGTCGCGATCGCCACGATGCCCGAGATGATGAACTGGCTCTGCCAGTCGACGAAGTGGCTCAGGGTGCGGTTGGCCACGATGCTGGTGATGAGGCTGCCCGCCACCGGCCCGACCGTCCAGAAGCCCATGGCCGAGGCCCGGCCCAGCTGCGGGCTGTAGTCGCGGACCATGGCCGGGGTGGCCACCAAGATGGCCCCCTCGGCCAGTCCTATGACCGAGATCACGATGGCGAAGGCCCACTCGCTCCCGGCGTTGGGCACGCCCACGGCGATCAGGATGCCGATGACCAGCAGTCCGTAGATGATGACGTTGGCCCGTCCGAGCTGGTCCGTCTTGCTGGCCGGCAGCGAGGCGAAGGCGCCCAGCAGGTTCGAGACGATGACCACCCACACGTAGAACGAGAACGACATGTGGTAGGAGCGCAGGATGTTGGGCGTGACACCGGTCTGGGTGTAGTAGGTGTAGTAGAGGACGATGGTGGCGAGGACCGCCACCGCCAGGTAGCCGGTCCGCCGCCCGGTCCCCGGGTAGTCGTCGATCTCGTGACTGAAGAGGAACCGGAAGACCGGCCCGTGATCCCTGCTACCCGCCCCCGGGGCCGGGATGCTTTGCACGCTCATTTCCGTCGCCCCCTGTGTCCGCTTGCGAGCACGCGCGTTCCCTCGGAGCGAACTTAGTGCACTTTGGCCGGTCCTTCGTGGTCCCACGCGGCCAGGCGCGCCGCCACCCTCCCCTCGCCCACCAGCGCGGTGGGGACCTCGACGGGGCGCGAGCGGGCGAGCTCCCCCAGCGCCTTGGCCTGGGCGTCGAGCCGCAGGTTGGACGCGACACCCCATCCGAGCAGGTCGTGGACGACGAAGTTGACCGCCCGCAGATTGGCCAGGACGTGGCGCTCGACCCGGCGGTCGCCCAGCTCGGGGAGGAGCCGCCGCAGCAGCTCGGCGTCGAGTGCGGCCGCCATCCACTCGAAGACGGCGTCGGTGTCCGCCCACAGGCCGAGGTTGGCCCGTCCGCCCTTGTCCCCCGACCGGGCCCCGACCAGCGCCCCGAGCGGCACGGTGGTGGTGGGACCGCCGGCCCGAGGGGCGGGCGGGGGTGGGGCGGCCGTGGTGGCGGGCTCGGTGGCGGTGCGGCGGGCCAACCAGGCGGGGTCGACCTCGACGGCGCGCCCGTCCACCTCCACCACGGGGTGCACCCGGTGGGCCGCCACCGTGGTCGGCCAGTAGCGGGCGACCTCCTGGGCGGCCGAGGGGGGCCCGGTGTAGAAGGCCCCCGGGAAGCTGGCCAGGGCGGTCTCGACCGCCGCCCGTGAGAAGGTCCGCCCGACCAGCGCCTCGTCGTCCCCCCGCACGGCGACGCGCAGGTAGGCCGTGCCCGCGCCGTCGAGTTCTCCGGTGAGCTCGGCCGCCGTCTCGGCGAAGGCGTCCCTCCCGCCGGGCACCGCGGCCCACAGCGCGGCCTCGGCCACCGCCGCCTTGGCCCGCACGCCGCCCCCGGTCAGAACGAAGGTGACGGCGTTGCGCCACCCGCCGGCCAGGTTGGCCGTGACCTTCAGGTCGGGCGGGGGCGGCTCGCCACGGGTGGCCCGCACCCCGACCCGGTCCGTGCCCTCGTCGGTGAGCTCGATGGCGTCGAAGCGGGCCACGGCGTCGGGGCTGAGGTAGCGGGGACCGCCGATCTCGTAGAGGAGCTGCGCGGTGACCGTGCCCACGGTGACCGCGCCGCCGGTCCCGGGGTGCTTGGTGATGACCGCCGAGCCGTCGGCCGACAGCTCGGCCAGGGGGAACCCCACCCGGGCCAGCCCCGGCACCTCCTCCATGAAGGCGTAGTTGCCCCCGCAGCACTGGGCCCCGCACTCGATGACGTGCCCGGCCACCACCGCCCCGGCCAGCTGGTCGAGGTCGTCGGGGCCCCACCCGAAGGCCCAGATGCCCGGCCCCACCACCAAGGACGCGTCGGTGACCCGGCCGGTCACCACCACGTCGGCCCCGGCGGTCAGGGCGGCGGCGATCGGGGCGGCGCCGAGGTAGGCGTTGGCCGTGACCACCGGGGCCCCCCCACCGAGCGCCTCGCCGGTGTCGAGGTGGGCCAGCGCCTCGCCGGCGGCGCGCAGCTCGGCCAGGCGCCCCACCAGGTCGTCGCCGGACACCGAGGCCACCCGGGCGGCGACCCCCTGGCTCTCGGCCAGCCGGCGCACGGCGGCTGCGGCGGCGACGGGGTCGAGGCCGCCGGCGTTGGAGACCACCTTGATCCCCCGCTCGATGCAGGTCGGCAGCACCTCCTCCATCTGGCGGAGGAACGTGCCGGCGTAGCCGCCGCTGCGCGGGCGGGTCTTGTGGAGGATGTACATGGTCAGCTCGGCTAGGAAGTCGCCGGTCAGCACGTCGATCGGGCCGCCCTCGACCATCTCACGGGCGGCGGCCAACCGGTCGCCGAAGAACCCGCTGCAGTTGGCGACCCGCAGCGGCCCCCGGCTCACCCGTCCGCCTCGGTGACCACCAGCAGGTCCCCCACGTCGACCTGCCGACCGGCCTCGGTGACCACCCGGCGGACCGTTCCCGCGCCCGTGGCCCGCAGGGTGTGCTCCATCTTCATCGCCTCCATGATCACCAGCCCGGTGCCGTCCTCCACGACGTCGCCCTCGGTCACGAGCACCCGGACCACCGACCCGGGGAGCGGCGCCCGGCACTCCCCGGCCGAGGCCGGCGCCTCGGCGGCCCCGTCGTCCTGGGCGAGCTCGAACGTCGACTGCCCCTCGGCCGAGCTCACCGCCACCACGGCCCCGTGGCGGCGGACGCGGTGGCGGACGAGCACCCCGTCGACGGTGAGGTCCACCGTCCCCCCCGCCCAGTGGCCGCCGTCGGCGACCCGCACGCCGACCTCGTCGCCCAGCGGGGCGGCCAGGTCGCCCGGTCCCTCCACCAGCACTTCGAGCCGTCCCTCGAGACGGCCCACGGCGACCGAGAGGTGGTCGTCGCCGTCGACGAAGCGGTCCTGGTGCTGGGCCCGGCCGACGTTGCGCCAGCTCGGCGGGGCGCCGGGGACCAAGGAGGCGGCGGCCCGCGCCGCTTCCAAGAAGAGCGAGGCGGCGGCGGCGTGGTGGCGGCGGAGCTCGGCGGGCAGGGCGGCGGCGACCACCTCGGGGTGGCGCTCGAGGTAGTCGGTGGAGGTGCGGCCGGCCACGAAGTCCTCCTCGGCCAGGACGGCGGCCAGCATCAGCCGGTTGGTCTCCACCCCGTCGAGCTCGAGGGGCCCTCCCAGGGCAGCGCGGAGCCGGGCCACCGCCGTCCCCCTCCCCTCGCCCACCGCCATCACCTTGGCCACCAGGCTGTCGTAGGCGGCGCCGACCACCGACCCCGTGGCCACCCCGGCGTCGACCCGCAGCCCCTCCCCCTCGGGCCAGCGCGCGTGGAGCACCCGGCCGGGGGTGGGCCGGTGGCCGTCGCGCGGGCGCTCGGCGCAGAGGCGGGCCTCCACGGCGTGCCCGGCCACCGCCACCTCTGCCTGGGTGAAGGGGAGCGGGCGGCCGTCGGCCACGGCGAGCTGCAGCTGGACCAGGTCCACGCCGGTGACCAGCTCGGTGACCCCGTGCTCCACCTGGAGGCGGGTGTTCATCTCCAAGAAGTAGGCGCCGGCCTCGCCGACCACGAACTCCACCGTCCCCACACCCTCGTAGCCGACGGCCCGGGCCGCCTCCACCGCCGCCGCCCACATCACGGCGCGCCGGTCGTCGTCGACCAGCGCGGCCGGCGCCTCCTCCACCACCTTCTGGTGGCGGCGCTGGATCGAGCATTCGCGGTCGTAGAGGTGGACCACCGCGCCGTGACGGTCGGCCACCACCTGGACCTCGACGTGCCGGGCCGGGTGCACGAACCGCTCGAGGAAGACCTCGTCGGACCCGAAGGCCCCGGCGGCCTCCCGCCGGGCGGCGGCCACCGAGTCGGCCAGGCCGCCCGGACCCTCGACGAGCCGCATGCCCCGACCCCCGCCGCCGGCCGAGGCCTTCACCAGCAGCGGGTAGCCGACCGCCTCGCCCAGCTCGGCCAGCCGGTCGGGCCGTTCGGCGTCGACGACCCTCGAGTCGAGGACCGGCACCCCGGCGGCGGCCACCGCGGCCTTGGCCCGGGCCTTGTGCCCCATGGTCGCCATGGCCCCGGGCGGTGGGCCCACCCAGGTGAGCCCGGCCGCCAGGCAGGCCTCGGCCAGCGCCGGGTCCTCGGAGAGGAAGCCGTAGCCGGGGTGGAGGGCGTCCGCCCCGGCCCGCCGGGCGGCGTCGACCACCCTTGCCACATCGAGGTAGGTGCCGGCGGCCGGCCCGGCCCCGAGCGCCACCGCCCGGTCGGCCTCGCCCACGAACGGCGCGTGCCGGTCGTCCTCGGCGAAGACCGCCACCGTCTCGATGCCGAGCGCCCGGGCGGCGGCGAGCACCCGGCGGGCGACCTCGCCCCGGTTGGCCACGAGCAGGCGGCGCATCAGTGCCGGACCACCCCGAAGCGGGCGGTCCCCACCACCGGCGCCGAGTGGGTGGCGGCCAGGGCGATCGAGAGCACGGTCCGGGTCTGGCGGGGGTCGATGATCCCGTCGTCCCAGAGCCGTCCGGTGGCGAACAGCGCCGTCGACTCCCGCTCGATCTGGGCCTCGGTGGCCTCGCGCAGCTCGGCGTCGACCGCCTCGTCGAAGGGTCGGCCGGCGGCCGTCGCCGCGTTGCGGCGCACGATGGAGAGGACCCCGGCCAGCTGCTTGGGGCCCATCACGGCGATGCGGTGGTTGGGCCAGGTGAAGACGAAGCGCGGGTCGTAGGCCCGCCCGGCCATGGCGTAGTTGCCGGCCCCGTAGCTGGCCCCCACCATGAGGGTGAGATGGGGGACGGTCGAGTTCGAGACGGCGTTGATCAGCTTGGCGCCGTCCTTGATGATCCCACCCTGCTCGTAGCGGGTCCCGACCATGAAGCCGGTGATGTTCTGGACGAAGAGGAGGGGGGTGTCGGTGCGGTTGCACAGGGCGATGAACTGGGCTGCCTTGCGGGCCTCCTCGGAGAAGAGGATGCCGTTGTTGGCCAGCACCCCGAGCGGGTACCCGGCCAGCGTCCCCCAGCCGCAGACGAGCTGGGCGCCGTAGAGCGGCTTGAACTCCTCCAGGCGCGAGCCGTCCAGGGTGCGGGCCAGCACCTCGCGCACGTCGAAGGGGACGCGCACGTCGGCCGGCGCCACGCCGAGCAGCTCGGCCGGGTCGAAGAGCGGGGGGTCGGGCGGAGTCGACGGCGGCGGCCCGAGGCGGCGCCAGCGGAGGTGGGCCACCACCTGGCGGGCCTGGCGCAGGGCATCGTGCTCGTCGGCGGCGAGGTAGTCGCAGAGCCCCGAGACCCGGGCGTGCATGGCCGCCCCGCCCAGCTCCTCCTCGTCGGCCTCCTCGCCGATGGCCATCTTCACCAGCGGCGGCCCGCCCAGGAACACCCGGGCCCGTCCCTCGACGAAGATCGTGTAGTCGCTCATGCCCGGCAGGTAGGCACCCCCGGCGGTGGAGGAGCCGAAGACCACGCAGACCGTGGGGATGCCGGCTGCCGAGAGCTGGGTGAGCCGGCGGAACTGCTCGCCGCCGGGCACGAACACGTCGGCCTGGCGCGGCAGGTCGGCACCGCCCGACTCGGTGAGCACCAGGAGGGGGAGCCGGTTCTGCTCGGCCACGTCCATCGCCCGCAGCAGCTTGGTGATGGTCGTCGGGCTGGTGGTGCCGCCGCGCACCGTCGGGTCGTTGGCCACGATGAGGCACTGGGTGGCCGACACTTCGGCCAGGGCCACCACCACGCCGCCGCCCAGCGGGTCGCCGGTCTCGACCCCGGCCAGGGGGGAGAGCTCCAGCACCGGGGTGCCCGGGTCGACCAGGGCTTCCAGCCGCTGGCGGGCCAGGAGCTTGCCCCGGGCGAGGTGGCGCTCGACGTAGCGCTCGCCCCCGCCCCCCTGGACCTGGTCCTCCAGGACGGCGACCTCGGCCCAGCGCGCCGCCATCGCCGCGGCGTTGGCGGCCAGCTCGTCGGGACCGAGCCTCGAGCCGAGGACGCTCACCGAGACCCCACGGCCCACGACGGCGGCCGCTTGCCCAAGAAGGCGGCCATGCCCTCGGCGGCGTCGGGGGAGGCGAACAGGTCCTCGGAGAGGGCGGCGGCGACGACCATCGCCTCGGCCCAGCCCCTCCCCGCCACCAGTCCCGGCAGCCCCCTGGTGGCCGAGAGCGCCGTCGGCGACCCCTGGAGGAGGGCCGAGACGGCGGCCTCCACCCATCCGTCGAGCTCTTGGGGGCCCACCGCGGCGGTGAGGAGCCCGGACCGGACGGCCTCGGCCGCCCCGAAGGCCTCCCCGGTCAGGGCGTAGCGGGAGAACGACCGGCGGTCCATCACGGCCAGCGCCGGGACGGCGATGATGGCGGGGGCCACGCCCACCCGGACCTCGGTCATGGCGAAGGTGGCCCCCTCGGGGGCGACCGCCAGGTCGCTGGCGGCCACCAGCCCCACCCCGCCCGCCCGCACGTGCCCGTTCACGCGGGCCACGACCGGTTGGGGGAGCTCGGCCAGCAGGGTGAGCACCTCGGGCAGGGTCGCCGGCGGGTCGCCGGGCGGCGGGTCGAGCCGCTCCTTCAAGTCGGCGCCCGAGCAGAAGACGCCGCCGGTGGCGGTCAAGACGACAGCCCGCACCCCGGGGTCGGCCCGCACCTCGAGCAGCCCCGCCGCCAGCTGGCCCAAGAGGGCCGAGGAGAGGGCGTTGCGGTTGTGCGGGGAGTCGAGGGTCAAGGTGACGACGGGCCCCCGCCGGTCCACGTGCACGACGTCCACGGTCCCGCAGTGTACGGGTCCGGGGCCGGGGGTCGGTGCTACGTTGCCCGGATGATCGAGACCGAGGAGCACCGGCTTTTCCGCCGGACCCTGCGGGACCTCTTCGCCAGGGAGATCGCCCCCCACGTGGACGAGTGGGAGCGGGCGGGCACGTTCCCCGCCCACGAGCTCTTCCCCAAGCTGGCCTCGGTGGGGCTCTTGGGGCTCGAGTACGACGAGGCCTACGGCGGCATGGGGGCCGACCACAGCTACATGGTCGTGGCCGGCGAGGAGCTCGGCCGGGTCGACTGCGGTGGGGTGCCGATGGCCATCGCCGTGCAGATGGCCATGGCCACCCCGGCCCTCCACCGCTACGGGTCCGAGGAGCTGAAGGCCCGCTACCTCGCGCCGGCCGTGCGGGGTGAGGCGGTGGCCTCCATCGCCGTCACCGAGGCCGACGCCGGCAGCGACGTGGCCGGGATCCGCACCCGGGCCGAGCGCGACGGCGACGACTGGGTCATCAACGGCTCCAAGCTCTACATCACCAACGGCACCCAGGCCGACTGGCTCTGCCTGCTGGCCCGCACCGGGGAGGGCCGCCAGATGTCGCTGATCGTGGTGGACACCGACACCCCGGGCGTCGAGGTCTCACGCAAGCTGGAGAAGCTCGGCATGTGGTCGAGCGACACCGCCGAGCTCTCCTTCACCGACGTGCGGGTGCCCCTGGCCAACACCATCGGCGAGCCCGGCCGGGGCTTCCAGCAGCAGATGGTCCAGTTCCAGGCCGAGCGGCTGATCACTCTCTACCGCCACGTCGGCTCGATCGAGCTCGCCCTCGACCGCACCCGCCGCTACCTGGCCGAGCGCCGGGCCTTCGGCCAGCCGCTCCTCGCCAACCAGCACATCCAGTTCGTGCTGGCCGAGCTGTCGGCCCGCCACGACATGCTGCGGCACTACGCCTACGCGGCGGCCGACGCCGTGGACCGGGGCGACGACGCCACCCGGTTCGCCACCGTCGGCAAGCTCATCGGCGCCCGCCTCCAGCGCGAGGTGGCCGACACCTGCCTGCAGTTCCACGGCGGCATCGGCTACATGGCCGAGCACTGGACGTCGCGCTTCTTCCGCGACACCCGCCTCGACTCCATCGGCGCCGGGGCCGACGAGGTGATGCTGCGCATCCTGGCCCGCATGGACGGGTTCCACGTCGGTTAGGAGGCGGCCGCTCGTGGCGGCCCCGCCGGCGCGCCGCGGCCAGGTCCGCCTAGGCGAAGGGGAGCTGGGGGGCGTCGGCCAACGAGGCTGCCGGCCCGCCCCTCGCCCGCCCGGACCCCGGGGCGAACACCTGCTCGGGGAGGAACGACCGGAGCTTGCGGTCCCCGGGCCGGCCGCCGACCACCTCCACCCATTCGGCCCCGGTCTCGGTGTTGGTGACGTGGGCCACGTACGACCAGGTGGCCGAGCGGAGCCTGGTGCCGGCGACCTCCACGGGGTCGCCCGGGCGGAGCCCGGCCCAGGCGTCGGTGCGCACGAGGTGGCCGGTGGTGGTCGTCCCCGTTGCGGCGGACCTCTTGCGGCGCGGCGCCATGGCCCCGTTCTACCGCGGCCCGAGGGGCCGGTCCTCCCGGCCGTCACGACCCGGCCGTAACCTGGGCGTGATGCCGCTGGCCCCGCCCCGCTCCCTCTCCCCCTCCAAGTTGTCGTCGTTCACCGACTGCCCGCTCGCCTTCCGCTTCGCCTACCTGGACCGGCTGCCCCAGCCGCCGTCGGAGCCGGCGGTGAAGGGGACCCTCGTCCACTCGGCGCTCGAGGGCCTCATCTGGAACCACCCCGCCGGCCGGCGCACCCCCGCCGCCGCCCTGGCCGAGCTCGAGTCGGCGTGGCGCGCCCTGAAGGGCGGCGACGAGTTCGCCGGGCTGGCCCTCACCGACGATCGGGCCGAGGACCTGCGGGCCGACGCCGAGGCGCTGGTGGAGAACTACTTCGAGCTGGAGGACCCCGACCGGGTCCGGGCCGTCGGCGTCGAGCTCGGGGTCGAGGCCGACCTGGGCCACCTGCGCCTCCGGGGCATCATCGACCGGCTCGACCTCACCGACGAGGGCGAGCTGGTGGTCGTCGACTACAAGACCGGCAGCGCGCCCCCGGCCCGGTTCGAGCAGGCGAAGCTGGCCGGCGTCCAGCTCTACGCCCTCTTGTGCGAGCGGGTGCTCGGCCGGGCGCCGGTCGAGGTCCGCCTCCTCTTCCTGCGGACCCCGATGGCCATCACCGCCGCCCCCAGCGAGCAGTCGCTGCGCGGCCAGCGGCAGCGGACGATGGCCGTCTGGCAGGCGATCGAGCGGTCCTGCGCCACCGGGGAGTTCCGGCCCCGGCCCTCGCCGCTGTGCGACTACTGCAGCTTCCGGCCGCTGTGCCCCGCCCACGGCGGCGTGCCGCCGGCCGCCACCGCCTGAGCCGTGCCCTCACTCGACACGACGGTGGAGGGCTGGTTCGAGCCGCTGCGGGGCCGCCCGGCGGCGGACGCCGCGGCCAAGGTGGTCTCCAACCTCTCGGACTACGGGCTCGCCTGGTCGGTGGTGGCGGCGGTGAAGGGGCGTCGCCCCGGCCCCGGCCGGCGCCGTGCGGCGCGGGCGCTGGCCATGGCCGGGGTCTCGTCGTTCACCCTCAACGCGCTGATCAAGCGCGCCGTCGGCCGCACCCGGCCCGAGGGCGCGCACGAGCCGGCGGGTGTCCGGGCGCCGACCAGCAGCAGCTTCCCGAGCGGCCACACCCTGGCCGCCTTCTGCACCGCCGTCACCATGGCCGATTCCGGGGCCGAGCTGGCCGCCTACCTCGGCTTCGCCGCGGCGGTCGGGGCGAGCCGGGTCCAGCTCCGGGCCCACCACCCGACCGACGTCGTCGGGGGGGCGGTGATCGGGGCCGGGCTGGGGTTGGCCCTGCGCCGGGTCGGGGAATGCCGCCGGCCCGGCCGCCGTTGACCAGCACATGGACCAGCGCAGCTTCGACGTCACGTGGGACTACCTCTGCCCCTTCGCCCGCAACGCCCACGAGCACCTCTTGACAGCGCTCGAGGCCGGGGCCCCGTGGGAGGTGACCTTCTCCCCGTTCTCCCTCGTGCAGAACCACGTGCCCGAGGGTGGCGTCGCCGTCTGGGACGCCCCGGAGAAGGCCAAGGGGGTCCTCGCCCTCGAGGTGGGCATCGTCGTCCGGGACCGCTTCTCCGACCGCTTCGCCCCGGTGCACCGGGCGCTGTTCGCGGCGCGACACGACCACGGCCTCGACCTCGGCGACGAGGAAGTGCTGCGCCAGGTCTTGGCGGCGGCCGGCGTGCCGGCCGACGAGGTCTTCTCCCAGGTCGCCGAGGGGTGGCCGATGAAGGCGCTGCGGGCCGCCCACGAGGGTTCGGTCGCCGACCACGAGGTCTTCGGCGTCCCGACCTTCATCGTGGGAGAGCGCGCCGTCTTCGTCCGGCTGATGACCCGCCCCGAGGGCGACGGGGCGCTGGCCACGGCCACCATCGGGCGGGTCCTCGACCTGGTGGTCGACCACCCCGAGCTCAACGAGTTCAAGCACACCACGGTCCCCCGGTAGCGGCCGCCGGTAGTGTGCCGGGGGTGCCCGCCGCCCCCCGCCACCACGACCCGCTCGCCCGGCCGGCCGGCCGGGTGGGGATCGTCGGCGGCGGCCAGCTCGCCCGCATGGCCTGCCAGGCGGCGAGCGCCATGGGGCTGGTCACCGTCGTGCTGGCCGAGCACGCCGACGACGCCGCGGCCGGGGCGGCGGCCGAGCTCGTGGTGGGGGTGCCGACGGTCGAGAAGGACCTCCGCCTCCTGGCCGAGCGGTGCGACGTCGTCACCTTCGACCACGAGCAGGTCGACCTGGCGCTGCTGGCGGCGCTGGAGGCCGCCGGGAGCGTCGTGCGCCCCGGGCTGGCCACCCTCGAGATGGCGGTGGACAAGGCCCGGATGCGCCGGCGGCTGGCCGCGGCCGGGATCGGGGTGCCCGCCTTCACCGTCCTCGACGCCCCCGACCCGGCGGCCGTCTGCGCCTTCGCCGCCGACCACGGCTGGCCGGTCGTCGCCAAGGCCGCCCGCGGCGGCTACGACGGCAAGGGCGTCTGGCCGGTGGCCGACGCCGCGGCGGCCGACGCGGCGTGCCGGCGTGCCACCGCCGCCGGCACCGCCCTCGTGGTCGAGGAGACGGTGGCCATCGACGCCGAGCTGGCCGTCCTGGTCGCCCGGCGCCCCGGCGGCGAGGCCGTCGCCTGGCCGGCGGTGGAGACGGCCCAGGTGGAGGGGGTGTGCCGGGAGGTGCTGGTGCCCGGGCGGCTCGACCCCGAGGTCACCGCGGCGGCCGGGGCGCTCGCCCGGCGGGTGGCCGACGTGGCCGGCTCGGTGGGGGTGCTGGCCGTCGAGCTGTTCTGGTCGGCGGGCCGGCTGCTCGTGAACGAGGTGGCGGCCCGGCCCCACAACTCGGGCCACTGGACGATCGAGGGTGCCGTCACCTCCCAGTTCGAGAACCACCTGCGCGCCGTCCTCGACCTGCCCCTCGGGGCCACCCGGCCCACCGCCCCCCAGGTGGCGAGCGTCAACGTCTTCGGGGCCGAGGACGGGTCCGACCCGTCGTCCAGGCTGGCCGGGGCGCTCTGCGTCGACGGGGCCCACGTGCACCTGTATGGCAAGGCACCCCGCCCAGGGCGCAAACTGGGGCACGTGACGGTCTGCGGGGACGAGGGCGACGACGTGCGGGCCCGCGCCTGGGAGGCCGCCCGGGCACTCGGCACCCCGGTCCCCGCCGGGCTCGCCCTCCCCGGGGGCGCGGCGTGACCCCGCGCGCCCCGAGGGTCTCGGTGGTGATGGGGAGCTCGTCGGACCTCCCGGTCATGCAGAAGGCGGTCGACGTGCTGGCCCACTTCGGGGTCGCCCACGAGGTGAAGGTGGTCTCGGCCCACCGCACCCCCGACGCCATGCTGGCCTTCGGCCACGCGGCGGCCGGCCGCGGGGTCGCGGTGATCATCGCCGGGGCCGGCGGGGCGGCCCACCTGCCGGGGATGCTGGCCTCGGTCACCACGCTGCCGGTGGTGGGGGTCCCGGTCGCCCTGGAGCGCCTCGACGGGCTGGACTCGCTGCTCTCGATCGTCCAGATGCCGCGGGGCGTCCCGGTGGCCACGGTGGCCGTCAACGGGGCGGCCAACGCCGGGCTGCTGGCCGTGCGCATCCTGTCGCTGTCGGACCCGGCGCTGGTCGACGCCATGGCCGGCTACCAGCAGGAGCTGGCGGAGCAGGCCCGCGCCCAGAGCGAGGGGCTGGCCCCGCCGGGCTGAACGGCCGGCCCCGGGGCGCTACCGTCTCCCCCATGCCCACCCTCGCCGAGCGGCTCGGGTACCCCGCCGACGCCAAGCTGCTCATCATCAACGCCGACGACCTCGGGTTCTGCCACTCGGCCAACGTCGGCGTCTTCGAGTGCCTGGCCACCGGGCTGGTGACCAGCGCCACCTTGATGGTGCCGTGCCCGTGGGCCAGGGAGGCGGCGGCCCGCTACCGGGGCGAGGACGTGGGCGTCCACCTGACGGTCAACGCCGAGTGGGAGCTCTACCGCTGGGGACCGATCACCCACGCCCCGTCGCTGGTCGGCGGGGACGGCGGGTTCCCCCGGACCGTCGAGGACGTCTGGGACCACGCCGACCTCGACGAGGTTCGCCGGGAGTGCCGGGCCCAGATCGAGCGGGCCATCCTGTGGGGGTTCGACGTCAGCCACGTCGACGCCCACATGGGCACCCTGCAGCTGCGCCCGGAGTTCTTCGACGTCTACTTGGACATGGCGGTCGAGTTCCGCCTCCCCCTGCGCTTGTCCGGACGCCGCATGGAGGAGGCCCTCGGGTTCCCGGCCCGCCAGGTCGCCGCCGAGGCCGGCGCCGTCTTCACCGACGAGCTCCTCTTCGTCCCCGGCGTGGGCACCCGCGCCATGTTCGAGCACCACCTCTCCCGCCTGAAGCCCGGGGTGACCGAGATGCACGTCCACCCGGCGGTCGACAGCCCCGAGCTGCGGGCCATCGCCCCGGACTGGGAGGCCCGGGTCGACGACCACCGCCTGGTCTGCGAGGACGGCTACCTGCGCCGGGCCGTCGAGGAGGCCGGGGTCACCCTGATCGGCTTCCGGCCGCTGCGCGAGCTGGCCCGGGACGGGTGAGTCAGCCGATGCCGGCGAAGAGGTCGTCCTCGGTCACGTCCACCCGCCCCACCCGGCTCCGGGCCAGGAGGTACTCGTCGTAGGGGTGGAGCGACCGGCGGACCTCGGGCGGCAGCCCGAACCAGAACGGGGAGTTGGGGTCGACCTGGGTAGCGTGGGCCAAGAGGGCCTGGCCCCGCACGTCGGCGAAGCCGGTCAGGTCCACCGAGGTGGTGACGTCGTCGTGGCGCCGGAGGCGCTCCAACCACTTGTCGTCGAAGGGCGACTCCAGCCCGAGCTCCACGAACTTCTCGTGCACGGCCAGCATCTGACGGCGGGGGAAGAGCGTGTAGTAGAGCTTGGCCGGGGCGTGCGGCGCACCGGCCTCGGGGTAGCGGTCGGGGTCGCCCGCCGCCTCCCAGGCGGCCATCGTGATCTCGTGGACGCGCAGGTGGTCGGGGTGGGGGTACTCGCTCTGGTGCTCGGGGTAGGTGACGACCACCTGGGGACGGGTCCGGCGGATCACCGCCACCAGCCGCCCGACCGCCTCGTCGAGCGGGGCGTTGGCGAACGCCTCGGGCCGGGCGTTGGCCTCGGTGCCGGGCATCCCCGAGTCCCGGTAGCCCAAGAGGACCACCTCGTCGTAGCCGATGATGGCCGCCGCATCGTCCAGCTCCTGGCGGCGGATCTCGGCCAGCCGCTCGTGGACCCCGGGGGTGTCCATGGCCGGGTTGAGGATCTCTCCCTCCTCGCCCCCGGTGCAGCAGACCAGCACGGTGCGCACCCCCTCGGCGTGGTAGCGGGCGACCGTGCCCGCCCCCTTGGACGCTTCGTCGTCGGGGTGGGCATGGACGGTGAGGAGGCACCGGGGCTCGGCCATCGCATGGAGAGTAGCGGCGGGCCGGTCGGTCGGGGCGTGCCCCGCCACCGCCGCCTGGGCTTTATGCTCGTGACGAGGCGGGTCGCCGCCGCGAGGAGGGCAGAAGCGTGCCAGGCGTGTGGCAGCGAACGAAGAACATCTTCCGGGCCAAGGCCAACAAGGTGCTCGACAAGCACGAGGACCCCCGCGAGAGCCTCGACCTCTCCTACGAGCAGCAGCTGGACAGTCTCCAGAAGGTCCGGCGCAGCGTGGCCGACGTGGCCACGGCCCGCAAGCGGATCGAGCTCCAGGCCGGCCAGCTCCAGAAGCAGGCCGACAAGCTCCAGGAGCAGGCCAAGGCGGCCCTCGCCATGGGCAACGAGGACCTGGCCCGCGAGGCGCTCAGCCGCCGGGCCGCCCTCGGCGAGCAGCTGGCGGACCTGAAAACCCAGCACGACCAGGTCTCCGAGCAGGAGGACAAGCTGGTCCAGACCTCCCAGCGCCTCCAGACCCAGGTCGAGCAGTTCCGGACCCGCAAGGAGACGCTGAAGGCCAGCTACACGGCGGCCGAGGCCCAGACCAAGGTCGGGGAGGCCGTCTCGGGCATCTCGACCTCGATGGGCGACGCCGGGGCGACCATGCAGCGGGCCCAGGACAAGATCGCCTCGATGCAGGCCCGGGCCGGGGCCATCGACGAGCTGCTGGCCTCGGGGGCCCTCACCAACCTCGACGCCCCGGTCGACGACATCCAGGCCCAGCTGGACAAGGTCTCGGGCAGCGCCCAGGTCGAGAACGACCTGGCGGCGCTGAAGGCCGAGCTGGCCACGGCCGGGCCGGCCGGCGCCCTCCCCGCCCCCGAGGCCGAGGCGGCCGAGCCCGAACCGACCGAGGCCGAGGTGGTCGACGCCGAGCCCGAGGGCGCCTCGGCCACGGGCGACGCAGGGACCGCCTGATGTCGCTCGCCCGCAACATACCGAGCGACAGGTCGCTCAACTTCCGGATGTTCATGACCGGACTGTTCCTGGTCGTCCTCTACGGGGCCTTCGCCACGGTGCTGTGGGAGACGCTGCACAGCTACGTGATCCTCGTCGTGATCATCGGCGGCCTCTTGTTCTGCCAGTACTGGTTCAGCGACAAGATCGCCCTCTGGGGCATGCACGGCCACCTGGTCACCCCCGAGCAGGCCCCCGAGCTCCACGGGGCCATCGACCGGCTGTGCGCCCTGGCCGACATGCCCAAGCCGAGGGTGGCCATCGCCGACACCGACATCCCCAACGCCTTCGCCACCGGGCGCAGCCCCAAGGCGGCGGTGGTCTGCGCAACCAGCGGCCTCCTGCGGCGCCTCGACGAGCCCGAGATCGAGGCGGTGCTGGCCCACGAGCTGTCCCACGTGGCCCACCGCGACGTGGCCATCATGACCATCGCCAGCTCGCTCGGGGTGATCGCCGGCCTGCTCACCCGGGTGATGTTCTACGCCGGCCTCTTCGGCGGCGGGCGCGGCGGCAACCGCAACGGTCAGCAGCTGGTCCTCATCGAGATGGCCATCATGCTGGTGTCCATCGTCGTCTACGCCATCAGCTTCCTGCTCACCCGGGCGCTGTCTCGCTACCGGGAGCTGGCCGCCGACCGATCCGGGGCCATCCTGATCGGCCGGCCGTCGCTGCTCGCCTCGGCGCTGGTCAAGATCACCGGGGAGATGGGCCGCATCCCGACGCGGGACCTTCGCCACGCCGAGCCGTTCAACGCCTTCTTCTTCGCCCCGGCCATCTCCTCCAAGGCCACCCAGGGGCAGGGCACCTCGGGGTTCTCGCTCTCGGGCCTGTTCTCCACCCACCCGACCCTCGAGCGCCGCCTGGCCCAGCTGGCCCAGCTGGAGTCCGAGCTCGGCCAGCCCCACTGAGCCGGCCCGGCCCGTGGGACTGCTCGACGCGCTGCTCGGCCGCACCAAGCCGGTCAAGCCCAACCTCGACGCCCTCTTCGCCCTCCCCTCCGCCGCCGTCACCCTGGAGACGGCGGCCGGGCTGGCCGTCTCGGGGAAGGCCGGCGTCTGCTGGAAGCCACCGGCCGGCCGGCCGGCCGAGGACGTGCGCAAAGAGATCGCCGACCTCCTGGCCATCCCCGACGACGAAGCCCAGAAGGCGCAGCCGGCGGGCGAAGGTGGCCAGCTGACCCAGGCCGAGGACTCCTACGGCTACCGCTGGCTGCTGCTGGACGACCCCGAGGTCGACAGCCTGGTCACCCGGGTCCACCTGGTGAACTCGACGCTCAACGACAACGGGTGGGGGCCGCAGCTGCTCTGCTCGGTCTTCGCCCTGGTGCCCACGGCCGACGCCGACCCCGACACCAAGGCGCTCTTCCTCATCTACCTGTTCAAGCGGGGCACCTTCTACCCCTTCGCCCCCGACGGCACCGAGCACCGCGACAGCGAGCTCGAGCTCCGCATCAAGGCGGTGGTGGGGGCCGACCTGCCGATCGAGCCCGACCTCTCGCGGTGGTTCCCCCTCTGGGACATGCCGCTGCACTGAGCGGCGCCGGCGCCGGCGGGCGGGGGCGTCCCCGCCCGCTCGGTACACTCGGGCGGCCATGACCGAGCCCGACCGGCACATCGCCCTCGAGGGCGCCGTCAACTTCCGGGACCTCGGCGGCTACCTGGCCGCCGACGGCCGGCGCATCCGCTGGCGCACCCTGTTCCGCGCCGACGGGCTCTCGAGGCTCACGGCCACCGACCGCGCCGTCATCCGCCAACTGGGGGTGGCGACGGTCATCGACCTGCGCACCTCGGCCGAGCTGGAGGGGGGCCGGTTCCCGGTCGAGGAGATCCCGGTCGGCTTCCACCACGTGCCCCTGCTCGACGAGGTGCCCTCGGTGGAGCGGTTCGAGATGACCCCGGGCATGCTGGCCACCCAGTACCAGGAGATCGCCCGGGACGCCGCCCCCCAGATCGCCCGGGTGCTGATGATCATCGCCGAGCGCCACGCCCACCCGGTCATCGTCCACTGCACGGCCGGCAAGGACCGCACCGGGGTGCTGGTGGCGGTCCTTCTGGGGTTGCTCGGGGTGGACGACGAGGCGATCGTGCACGACTACGCCCTCAGCGCCGAGGCCATGGTGGCCCTGAAGGCCAAGCTGGTCGAGCGCTACCCCGAGGGTGCCGACGTCATCGAGGGGGCCACCGAGGTCTTCTCGGCCGCCCCGACCAACATCTCGGGGCTCCTCGACGGGCTGCGCGGCGCCTACGGCTCCGTCGAGGCCTACGCGGCGGCGGCCGGGGCCGGGCCGGGCGTGGTGGCCGCCCTACGCGACACCCTCTTGGAGTAGGCCGTCGATCGCCTCGGCCAGGGCGAAGTCCCTGGCCGTCAGCCCGCCGGCCGAGTGGGTGGTGAGGCGCAGGGTCACCGTGTCGAAGCGGATGTCGATGTCGGGGTGGTGGTCGGCCGCCTCGGCCAGCGCCCCCACGGCGTTGACGAAGGCCAGGGCCCCGGCGAACCCCTCGCACCCGACGACCTTCACCAGCTCGCGGCCCTGGCGTGCCCACCCGAGGCCGGCCAGGGCGGCGTCGGCCTCGTCGTCGGTCATCACGGGTGGGTCATCTCCTCGGGCCGCACCGCCTGGTCGAACTGCTCGCCGGTCAGGTACCCGAGCTCGACCACGGCCTGGCGCAGCGTCGTGCGCTCCTGGTGGGCCTTCTTGGCCACCTCGGCCGCCTTGTCGTAGCCGATGAGCGGGTTGAGCGCGGTCACCAGCATGAGCGAGTTCTCGAGGTGGCGCTGGATCTGCTCGTAGTCGGGCCGGAGCCCCTCCACGCAGAACTCCCGGAACCCGTGGCACGCCCCGGTCAGAAGGTCGATCGAGTGCAGGACGTTGTGGATGATGACCGGCTTGTTCACGTTGAGCTCGAAGTTGCCCCGGGCCCCGGCGACGGCCACCGCGGTGTCGTTCCCCACCACCTGGATGCAGACCATGATCATGGCCTCGCTCTGGGTGGGGTTCACCTTGCCGGGCATGATCGAGGAGCCCGGCTCGTTCTCGGGCAGCATGAGCTCGCCCAGCCCGCTGCGCGGGCCCGACCCGAGCCAGCGGATGTCGTCGGCGATCTTGGCCAGGGAACCGGCCAGCGTGCGCAGGGCGGCGCTGGCCCACACCAGCGCGTCGTGGGCGGCGAGGGCGGCGAACTTGTTGGGGGCGGTGACGAAGGGCAGTCCGGTCAGCTCGGCGATCTTGGCCGCCACACGCTCGCCGAACTCGGGGTGGGTGTTGAGCCCGGTGCCCACCGCCGTGCCGCCGGCCGCCAGCTCGTAGAGGCCGTCGAGGGTCTGCTCGACCCGGACGAGGCCGGCGTCGAGCTGGGCCACGTACCCCGACAGCTCCTGGCCGAGGGTGAGGGGGACGGCGTCCATCAGGTGGGTCCGGCCGATCTTGGTGACCCCGGCGTACTCGTCGGCCTTGGCGGCCAGGGCGTCGCGCAGTCGGCGGACGGCGGGGACGAGGCGCTGGGTCAGCTCCTCGGCGGCGGCGATGTGCATCGCCGTCGGGAAGGTGTCGTTGGACGACTGGGACATGTTGACGTGGTCGTTGGGGTGGATGGGCGACTTCGTCCCCATCACCCCGCCGTCCATCTCGATGGCCCGGTTGGAGATGACCTCGTTGGCGTTCATGTTGGTCTGGGTGCCGCTGCCGGTCTGCCAGACCCGGAGGGGGAAGTGGTCGTCGAGCGTGCCCTCGGAGACCTCCCGGGCCGCCGCGGCGATCAGGTCGGCCCGGTGGGGGTCGAGCTTGCCCAGGTCGGCGTTGACCCGGGCCGACGCCTCCTTCAAGACGCCGATGGCCCGGATGAGCGGCCTCGGCATGACGTCGTGGCCGATGGCGAAGTGGTGCAGCGAGCGCTGGGTCTGGGCGCCCCAGTAGCGGTCGTCGGGGACCTGGACCTCCCCCATGGAGTCGGATTCGGTTCTCATGCGGCCAGCATGGAGCCCGCGGCCTGCCCGTGCAACCTCACCCCCGCCGGGCCAGGCCCGCCGCCAGGGCCCGCCGGGCGGCGGCCACGTCCTCGGCCCGGGGGCCCTCGCCGGCCCCGGGGACCTCCAGCATCGCCGCCAGCCCCTGGAGGGCCGGGTGGCCGAGCAGCGCCCCCAGCCCCGCCTCCCCGATGGTGCCCGCCCCGATGTTCTCGTGTCGGTCGCGGTTGGCCCCGAGCGGGACCTTCGAGTCGTTCAGGTGCAGGCAGCGGAGCCTCTCCAACCCGATGGTGTCGTCGAAGGCGGCCACCACCGCGTCGGCCTCGTCGAGCGTGGCGAAGGAGACGCCCGACGCCCAGAGGTGCTGGGTGTCGAGGCAGACCCCGAGCTCGGGCCCCGACCCCTCGAGCACCCCGGCCAGCTCCTCGAAGCTCCGGCCCATCGTCCCCCCCGCCCCCGCCGCGTTCTCGAGCAGGATCGGGCAGGCCGCGCCCACCGCACCGAGCGCCTCCTCCAAGGCGGCGACCACCTGGGGCACGCACCCCTCGAAGCCGAGCCCCCGGTGGCTGCCGATGTGCAGCACCAGCCCCGAAGCGCCCATCCCGGCCGCCGCCGCCAGGTTGGCCGCCAGGCAGGCCCGGGACTTCTCCAGCAGCTCGGCGTCGGCGGTGGCCAGGTTGATGAGGTAGCTGGCGTGGCAGTAGGTGGCCTCGACCAGGGGGTGGGCGGCCTGGGCGGCGCGGTAGGCGTCGAGGACCTCGGGGGCGTACTGGGTGGGTTTCCAGGCCCGCGGGCTCTGGGTGAAGACCTGGACCACCTCGGCCCCGATCTCGGTGGCCCGATCGAGGGCCGGCACCAGTTTCCCGCCGGCCCGCACGTGGGCGCCGATCAGCACTCGTCGACCGTATACATTCGGCCAATGACCGACAAGCTCAGTGACAAGGCCCGCCAGCTCATCGCCCGCCCGGTGCTGGCCACCTTGGCCACCGTGGCCGCCGACGGCGGCCCCCAGGTGACCCCCCTGTGGATCGAGGTCGACGGCGACGACCTGCTGGTCAACACGGCCCGGGGGCGGGCCAAGGCCCGCAACGTCGAGCGCGACCAGCGGGTGGCGGTCAGCGTCATCGACCCCGACGACCCCTACAACGTGGTGGCGGTGCGCGGCACGGTGGTCGAGGTCACCACCGAGGGGGCCGACGCCCACATCGACCGCCTGGCCAAGAAGTACCTCGGCGTCGACGAGTACCCGATGCGGCGGCCCGACGAGACCCGGATCACCTTCCGGATCCGCACCGACCGCATCGCCATGCAGGGGTAGTTCCCCGACCCGGCGCCCGGGCGGCCGCGCTCAGGAGCAGAACCCCGCGTCGCTCGGCGCGTAGGACGGCGGGGCGTCGGCGGCCGCCGTGCCCCACGAGGTGGGCGACGCCGAGAGCGTGTAGCGGACCGACCCGCCGCCGGCCAGGGCGGCGTAGGCGAGCCACGGGCGCCCGGTCGGCACCCCGTCGACCCGCATGGCCGAGACGTACTCGCCCCCTCGCGCCCCGCCCGCCGCGATCCGCAGGACCTTGTGGGCCAGGTGCACGACGACCGAGGGGAAGAGCGGCGCCGAGACGGCCAGGACGCCCGAGCCCGGCGCCCCGGGGTAGAGGCCGATCGAGGCGAACACGTACCAGGCCGAGAGCGTCCCCAGGTCGTCGTTGCCCGGAAGCCCACCGGGGCCGTCCCCGAAGAGCTGGGTGGCGGCGCGGCGCACCGACCACTCGGTGGTGGCCGGAGCGCCGAACCAGTCGCCCAGCCAGGGGGTGTCCAGCGTCACCTCGTCACCGAGGTAGGCGTCGCCCGAGCTCGGGCCGGCGTTGAGGACCCCCAGGAACCGGCGCAGCCGGGCGGCGGCGGCCGCCTCGCCACCCAGCAGCCCGGCCAGCCCCGCCGGGTCCTGGGGCACGAGCCACGTGTACTGCGCCGCGCTCCCCTCGGCGAAGCCGAGCGTGCTCAACGCGTCGTCGAGGTCGGGGTCGAACCCCGGGGGAAACGCCCCTGTCGCCGCCCTCGGCTCGACGTAGCCGGTCGCCCGGTCGAAGACCGACCGCCAGTCGCCCGACCGGCGCAGGAACTCCTCGCAGGCGGCGGGGCGCCGGTCGGCCCGGGCGACCTCGGCGATGGCGAAGTCGTCGACGGCGTACTCGAGGGTGGTCCCCGCCGACCCCCACACCCGGGCCGCGTCGACCGCCGCGCGGACCGCCGCCGCGCCGGCGCCCGGCCCGACCGCCACCGGCTCCATGGCCAAGACGCCGGCGTTCAGCTGGGAGGGGACGTAGCCGAGCCGCAGGTAGGCAGCGAGCCCCGGCCGTTCCAGATAGCGTGCGCCGGCGCTCAGCCCGGTGGTGGTCGCCCCCTTCTCCATGGCGGCGAGGGCGCGGCCGGCCGGGAACCCGGTCGCCCCGAACGACTCGGCGTCGGCGATGACGGCGTCGGCCGAGTCGCCGGTCATGATCTCGGTCTGGCCGTCGGCCACCGCCCACTTGGGGAGCCACCCGCTCTGGCTGGCGTCCGCCAGGAGCGAGCGCACCAGGTCGTCGACCCTCCCCGGCGCCACCAGGGCGAGCAGCGGCACCTGGGTGCGGTAGGTGTCCCACATCGAGAGGTTCGAGACCTGGGTGTACCCCCGGGCGACGTGCACCCGGCCGTCCATGCCCTCGTAGCGGCCGTCGACGTCGGAGAAGGTCGACGGCTCGATCTGCGCCTGGTAAAGGGCGGTGTAGAACCGTCGGGTCCTCCCCGGCGGCCCCCCGCCGACGTCGATCCTGGCGAGCGCCGCCGACCAGGCGGCCTGGGCGGCGGCACGCACCTGGGCGAAGCTCCGGTGGCCGACCTCGGCCTCGAGGTTGCGCGCCGCCCCGGCCACGCTCACGTAGGAGACGGCGACCCGCATCGTCACCGGCCGGCCCGGCCGGGGGCTGAACTCGAGGTAGGTCCCGGCCTGCGCCGTCGGTCCCCCGGCGGCGAACGAGTCGGCGCCATCCGGCGAGGTGTCGGCGGTCGAGCTCGACCCCTTCGACAGGACGTCCCGGCGCCACGTGCCGTAGCCGGTCATGGGCTGGTCGAAGGTGGCGGCGAAGTAGACGCGGAAGAGGTTGTCGCTCAACCCGCAGAAGTGGCCGCTCGTCGCCGACCCGGTCACCTCGTCGCGCGCCGGGTCGACCCGGACGTCGGCGGCGCCCGTCCCGCCGGCCCCGGCCGCCGCGTCGAGCAGGACCGTGGCCGACGACCCCCGGGGGAAGGCGAACTGTGCGACGGCGGCCCGTGTCGCCGAGGTCAGCCGGACCCCGATCGCCCCGCCGCTCGACGGGTGGAGCCGCACCGCGTAGTAGCCGGGATGGGCCGACTCGTCGTGGTGGCTGAAGCCGAGGTAGTACGAGGGCGCCAGGCCGTCGGACGCGCCGCCGGCCGGCGACGACGTCGGCGGCTCGTCGGCCGGCGTGAGCGAGACGTTCCCGAATGCGCCGCAGCCGGCCCCGCTCAGGTGCAGCAGGCTGAAACCGGCGATCTCGGAGTCGGCGTAGGAGTACCCGCCGAGCTCCCCGGCACCGTCGGGGGCGGTGTCCGGCCCGAGCTGGATCATCCCGCCGGGGAGCACCGGCCCGGGGAACGTGTTGCCGATGCCCGCCGCGACCTGGGGCGGACTGTCGCCCGGCGCGGTGCCCACGAAGGGGTCGACGTCGCCGAGCACCGACGCCGGGCGGGAGGTCCCCGGCCGCACCGCCGCCCCGGCCTGCGCCGGCGGGGCTACGCAGCAGGCGACGAGCACGGCGCAGACAAGGACCGGGGACACCACCACGCAGGCGGCGGTCCCCCACGCGCTGCCCCCGATCCGCCCGCCCCGGCGGGCGCCCTCACGCCGGCGCCGGCGACCGTGCAACACCGCAGCAGGGTAGGTCGCCCGGCCCGGCCAGGCCAGGCCCGGCGCGGGGCGGGGCGGGACCGCTCGGTCCGCCGGAGCGATCGAGCCCGGCGGCGAGAGGCACCGACCGACCGCCCGTGCGCCAGACTCTGGCCGTGAGCGCAACGCAGCGGGGGCGGCCGGGACGGGGGCGGCCCGGGCCGTGGTGGGCGGCGGCGGCGGTCTTCGCCGCCGTGCTCTCCTTCTGCGCCGGCACGGCGGCGGCGGCCGGCCTCCCGGCCCCCGACCCGGCGACCGGGCCGGTCGGCCCACTGCGGGCCCCGGGCGGGCCGGCGCTCGTCGACCGCTACGGGCGGACCGTCCTCCTCCACGGGGTCGACCTCGTCTACAAGATCGCACCCTTCGAGGTGGTCGTGCGCGGCAAGGGCCGCAACGTCCTCACCCAGACCGAGGCGGCGCGCATGGCCTCGCTCGGCTTCGACGTCGTCCGCTTGGGGGTCATCTGGAAAGGGCTCGAGCCGGGCACCGACCCCATCAACGACCCGGCCATCTGCACGCCGGGCAAGCCCCGGGCCTCGGGGTCCGGCCAGTTCGACGCCAGGGTCTTCGACGCCTACGTCGACCGGCTCCAGGCCACCGTCGCCCTGCTGGCCCGGTACGGGATCTCCTCGCTCATCGACATGCACCAGGACGTCGACAACGAGGTCTTCGGGGGCGAGGGCGCGCCCGACTGGGCCGTGTGCACCGACGGCGTCACCCCCAAGCCCACGCGGCACGTGGCGAACTGGAGCGTCAACTACACCGGCCCCGGCGTCGCGCAGGCCTACGGCCACTTCTGGGACAACGACGTGGTGGGCGACCTCCAGGGCGACTTCGACATGGTCTGGGCCAAGCTGGCGGCGCACTTTCGGGGCAACCCCTGGGTGGTCGGCTACGACCCGTTCAACGAGCCCTACGGCCCCGGCCTCTCCACGGCCCCCGACAACCCGGCCTTCGACGCCGAGCTCGAGTGCTTCTACACCGGGCACGCCCACCCCGGGCTCGACCAGGACGGCCAGCGGGTCAGCTGCCCGCCCGGCGACCCCGCCGAGGGGCTGATCCCCCGGATCGAGGCCGCCGACCCCACCCACCTCGTCGCCTACGAGGGCAACTACAGCACCGACTCGGGCGTGCCCAACAACATCGGCGCCATGGACTACCCGCGCCTCGTGCTGAACTTCCACGACTACTGCTTCCTGCACGTCCCCAACGGCCCCGAGCCCAAGGACTTCGGCTCCGTCTGCGGGCCCCTCGAGCGCTACGTGTTCTCCCAGCACGCCCAGGAGCGGGCCAACGACGCCTCGCCCGAGCAGCCGGGCGGGCCGGGATGGCTGCTCACCGAGTTCGGCGCCACCACCGACACCGCCGACCTGGCCCGGATCACCGCCGACGCCAACGCCAACCTGGTGGGCTGGATCTTTTGGCAGTGGATCAATTACGACGACCCCACCGGGTCGCACTCCTCGGCCCTGTGGCCGCCGCGCCGGGCCACCGCCTCCCAGCTCGCCGTGCTCGCCGAGACCTACGCCTCGGCGGTGGCGGGCACCCCGACGTCGATGTCGTTCGACCCCACGACCGCCGCCTTCAGCCTCGACTACCGCTCGGACCCCGAGATCACCGCCCCCACGGTGATCGTCGTGCCGGTGTCGACCCACTACCCCCGCGGGTACTGCCTGCGCGTCGAGGGGGCCCGGGTCGCCTCCCGGCGGGGGGCCAGCCGAGTCGACCTCGAGAACACCAAGCGGGCGACCGACGTCACGGTCTCGATCGTCGCCGGCTCTTGTTGAGTGAACGGCCGCTGCGGGCCCTTGGCCCCGAAGGGTCCGCAAACGCGGTTCGTCGCCGGACCCGGACCCCTGGTTGTCGATTGCACTGGGGGTCAGCGTTCGTAGTGATACCGAGCTTGCAGCACGACGACGTCGTCACCTTCAACCAGGTAGACCAGCCGATGCTCGTCGTCGATGCGTCGGGACCAACACCCGGCGAGCACGTGCCGCAGGGGCTCGGGCTTGCCGATGCCGGCGAACGGGTCGCGCAGCGCGTCGTCGACCAGGCGGTTGATCCGCTTGACCGTCGCCTTGTCCGTCGCCTGCCAATACCGATAGTCCTCCCAGCCGTGCGGCGTGAAGGCCAGGCGCATCAGCCGAGCTCGTGGACCTCGCGCGCGTCGGTGTGGGCCTGGTGAAGGCTCTCGAGAAGGCGCTCGGCATTCGCGGGAACACGGAGCAGGTACGCGGTCTCGGTCAGCGCGTCGTAGTCGGCCCGCGACAAGAGGACGGCGTCGCCCCGCTTCGAGGTGATCTCGACGGGCTGGCGGTCGTCGTTCACCTGTTCGATGAGCGGGAACAAGTTCTTTCGAGCTTCGCTTGCGGTGATGGCCATCGGTCGCTCCCGGCAGCAGTGCAGGATTCGGTACAGGATATGGTACCACCTCGCTGCTCGTGCCCGGCCCAGCGGTCCACACCAGATCCCGATGCAGCCAAACCGGGCACAGCGGACGGACCCCGGCCTCCGGTGGCGCCCCGGCCGGTGGGGCGCTACGGATCGGCGGGGAGCGCACCGGGCCCCGGCACCGCCGCCGTCCCCCGGGCCCGACCGCGGCCGGTCCGGACGTGGCGGCCGGCCGCCGGCCGGCGGCGTCGGCGACCGAGGACCACCGTCGCCCCCACGGCCAACACGAGCACCACGGCGGACCCGGCGCTCACCATCCACCCGTGGCGGAAGCTCGCCGGGTCGTAGGTGAAGACGATCCGGTCGGTGCCGGCGGGGACCGACACCCCCCGCAGGAGGTAGTCCACCCGGGCGATGGGCTCGGGGCGCCCGTTCACCGTCGCCTGCCACCCGGGGTAGTAGGTGTCCGAGAGGACCAGCTCCGCCCGGCGCGTCGCTCTGGCGGTGATGGTCACCTGCTCGGCGCCGTAGTGGGTGATGGTGGCCGTCCCCGGGCTTCTTGCCGCGGGCGTGGCCGAGAGCCCCGGGAGCGGCCGGGGGGTCAGCACCATCCGCCGCGGGTCGAAGCCGGCGGCGCCGACCCTGGCCAGCTGGGCCCGTGTGCCCTCCACCACCGCTTCGCCGTCGACCAGCCAGGTGCGCGGCAGTGCCGAGGGGTTCTTGTAGACGGTGGCGTCGGACCCTTCGTAGGCGACGGTGAGCCCGGGGATGTCGGGGGGCGGCTCGTGCGCTTCCTCCAAGATGTCGGCCACGCCGTAGAGGGAGAGCACCCGCACGGTCGACGGCAGGAGGCTGTTCTCGATGGTGAGCGGGACCGAAGGGGTGTCCTCGGGCAGGAGGGGCGTCGCCGGGGCGACGTAGCGGGTCCACAGGTCGGCGAAGCGGGTGACGACCGGCAGGTCGTAGCCGCGCAGGTCGTAGATCCCGTAGCGCAGGTTCACGTCGGGCGGCAGCGGGTTCGGCGTGTCGTAGGGCGTCACCGCCACGTAGCGGGCCGTGCCCTGGTGCTCGAGGTACCCAATGGCCGCCGTCACCGGTTGGGTGGCGTGGGACTCGGGGATGGCCGGGTTGTAGCCCATCCCGGCCTGGAAGAGGTCGCCGACCACCAGGCCGATGGCGAGGACGGCGAAGAGGCGGCGGGGCAGGCGCCGGGTGAGGCGCCCGACGATGAGGGCCACGGCCAAGGCGGCCACGGTGACCCAGACGAAGAGGGAGCCGAGGCGGAAGATGGCCAGCATGTGGGGGGAGCCTGGGTACGGCCAACGGGCGAGCCCCCAGGCGATGCCGGCCGCCCGGCGCAAGAAGCGCAGCGAGGTGCCGTCGGTGGCAGCCACCCCCACCACCGGCAGGACGAGGAGCCCCACCGCCACCGCACCGGTCGTGACGGCCACCCGGCGGCTCGGCCGGCGGGTGAGCAGGTCGTCCAGGCCCCACCCGGCCAACAGGGCGAGGCAGAGCAGGTAGACGATGGTCAGCCGGTCGAGGTAGGTCTCGTCGAGGAACGGCGTCCGCCCGGCCAGGGAGAAGAACGGCTGGATCCCCAAGACGACGGCCAACGACACCGACCCGGCCGCGGCGACGGCCACCCGCTCCACCCGGGGCCGCAGCAGCGCGGCGATCCCGAGCATCAGCGGGAGGGCGCCGGCGTAGAAAGCGGTCTCGATCACGAACCCACCGGGGAAGTACTCGGGCAAGAAGGCGGCGAAGACGTACCGCATCGGCACGTGGACCAGGCTGCGGGGCCGCAGCGTCAGGTCCGAGGAGTTGTGCAGGAGCTCCAAGAACGGCAGGAGCGCCACCGCGGCTAGCGCGGTGCCCACCCCGACGGCGAGGACCACGGCGACGACGGGCTTGGGCACGGTGTCGCGCAGGGCCCGAAGGCGCGACGCCCCCCGCCGGCCGGCCTCGCCAACGGCGGCCACCACTCCCCCGCCGTCGCGCTGGAACAGCCGGAGGACGAACCAGGCGCCGGTGAGGAAGAGCGCGTAGATGCTCGACTCGGGGTGCCCGCCGAAGAACTGGAGGGCCACCAGCACGGCCAGGGCGGCGGCCGGCAGCACCCCGGGCCGGCGCACCAGCCGCTCGGTGGCAAGCAGCATCCAGGGGATGAGGGCGAAGACGTTGGCGAGCGGCCAGGGGATCCAGGCCACCATGAACAGCCCGAAGCCGAAGACCAGCCCGGCCAGGAAAGCACCGGCCACCCCCATCTTGAGCGCCCGGGCCAGGAGGTAGGTGCCGGTCGCCGCCACGACGATCTTCATGACGGCGACCACCCCGAGCGACCACCAGAACGGGAGGACGTAGGCGGGCAGGCTGAAGGGCGAGAAGACGGCCGACTGCATGTCGCCCAGATAGGGCATCCCGCCCATGATGTAGGGGTCCCACAAGGGGAGGTGGGGCAGCTGGCTCCTCGTGTACTCCAAGAACGGCTCGAAGACGGTGATCCCGTCGACCAGCTGGGGGTTCGACCCCAAGACGACCGGGTGCAGGCTGTGGAGGGGCACGCCGCGGGGCACCGCCGTGTTCCACGGGGCGGCGTTCCACAGGTAGTCGGCGGCTGAGACGGTGTGGCCCGGCAGGAGGCCCGGCCAGAAGAAGGCCACCGCCAGCACGACGTAGGCGGCCACGACCACGGTCCCGGGGTGGGCGATGAACCAGCCCGCCCCGCCGGGCGCCGCCCCGGGCCCGGCACCGGCCGCCGGCGCCGAGGCCTCGTCGTCGCGCATAAGCGGCGTCATGCTACGGCCGACCCCCCCTCCTGTACAGTCCGCCGCAGTGGACCCCGGGGCCTACGCCGAGATGTACCACCAAGAGGAGGTCCACTGGTGGTTCCGCGGCCGCCGGGACGTCATCTGGGCCCTCATCGGCCGCGCCGGGCTGCCCCCGTCGCCCCGCCTCCTCGACGCCGGGTGCGGCACCGGCCGCAACCTCGTCGAGTTCGGCGCGCTCGGCCCGGCCACCGGGGTCGACCCGTCGGCCGACGCCGTGGCCTTCTGCCATGACCGGGGGCTGGCCGACGTGCAGGTGGCCGGGCTCGAGGCGCTCCCCTTCGACGACGGCCGGTTCGACCTCCTCTTGGCCTGCGACGTGCTCGAGCACGTGGCCGACGACGCCGGCGCGCTGGGCGAGCTCTGGCGGGTGGCGGCGCCCGGCGCCGCCCTGGTCCTCACCGTCCCCGCCTACCAGTGGCTGTGGACCGACCACGACGTGGCCCTCCACCACCTGCGCCGCTACACCCGGCGGCCCCTGTGCCGGCTGGTGGTCGAGGCCGGCTGGCGGCCGGTCCAGGCCACCTACTTCAACTCGCTGCTGCTGCCGGTGGTGGCGGCCGCCCGGCTGGCCGCCCGACGGTCGAACCGCCCCGGCCGCACCGACCTCGGCCGCACCCCGGCCGGCCTGAACGGCGCCCTCGAGCTGCCGCTGCGGCTCGAGGCGGCAGCCATCCGTCGCGGGGCGCGCCTGCCGGCCGGGGTCTCGGTGGGGATGGTCTGCACCAAGGCGCCCTCAGCCGGGTCGTGAGGCGGCCAGCACGCACGCCGGGACGGCGAGCGGTGGCCGGGCGGACAGCACCTGGGGGGCGGTGCACGCGGCGAAGGCCCCTTGGCCCACCGAGCGCCGCGGCGACGGGGTGCGCAGCGCCGACCAGACCCAGGCGTCGTGGCTGAAGGCGGGTGGGCGGCCGACCGCCAGGGTGAAGATGCCGAGCGCCCAGGCGGTGGCGGCGTCCCGGTCGGCCGGCGGCACCAGCTCGGAGGGGACGGGGACCACGATGTCGGTCACCCCCCAGCCGGCGAGCGCCCGGCGCACGGCACCGACGGTCGTGGGGGTGGGTGGGGCCAGCGAGCCGAACAGCGAGGCGGCGTCGGCCAGCACCACCTGCCCGGCCCGCTCGGGCCCCGCCCGGCTCGGGATGCTCCCGGGCCCCGCCCCGGTGGCCATGGCGAAACGCAAGCCGTCGACCGCCTGCCAGGTCATGGCCGACCCCCCGGTGGCCGGCGGGGGGAAGGTGAGCAGGACCCGGTGGGCGGGAAGGTGCGGCGCCACCTCGCTGAACCACCGCGGCACCGCCACCGACTCGGTGGTGAGCGGGACGTTCGTCGCCTCGGCGACCCCCACGGGCACCACGGCCAGGGCGGCGAGGGCCAGGGCAGCGAGGGGGGCCGCCGCCGCGCCCGGCCGGCGCCCGGCCGACCGCCGCCGGACCCAGTCACCCAGCGAGCCGACGGAGACGGCCACCATGGCGGCGCCGCAGAAGGTGACCACCACCATCAGGCGGCCCGGGACCACGTTCTGGACCACCGGCACCGCGCCGAGGGCCCGCCAGGGCGTCCAGTAGCGCTGGCGGCCGAGACCGACGGCCACGGCCAGGGCGGCGAGCGCGGCGAGGAGCCACAGCCGGCCGTCCCGCCACCGGGCGGCCAGCCCGGCTCCCGCCACGACCACGAGCCCCGCCCCGAGGAAGTCGGGCTCGGGCAGGGCGGGGCCCTGGTAGCCGGCGAAGAAGCGCAGGGCGTCGGTGGGCATGTGCCGCAGCGCCAGCAGGTCGCCGGGGACGATCGGCCCCGCCCCCACCACCCCCGACCCGCCGGTCGAGCCCGGCCACACGAGCCCCGAGAGGTGGGCCGGCCCGTCGAGGGCGAACCACAGGGGGTAGGCGAGCAGCACCGCCGCCACCGCCGCCGTGGCGAGCAACCCCCGGGCGGCGTGCGGGGCGCGCCGGGAGAGCTCGGAGGGGTGGGAGACGGCGGCGGCGGCGACCGCCAGCACCAGGCCGGCGGCGCAGAACAGCGCCACGATGACCAGCACCTCGGTGCTCACGAAGAACTGCACCACCACGGCGAAACCGAGCGCCGCGCCGGCGACCAGCGGCGGCCGGCGCTGGCGGACGCAGAGCTCGTCGAGCCCCCCGACGATCAGCGGCACCACCGCCAGCACCACGAGGTTCAGGTGGGCGACGGCCAGGTTGGCGAAGACGAACGGGGAGAACCCGAAGAGGAGCCCGCCCACGAAGGCGGCCGGCGTCCAGGCCACCCAGCGCCGCAAGAGCCAGCACATCGAGACCGCCGAGAGCGCGGGGCCGAGGGTGGAGGCCACGTTCAGCGTGGCCACCGGCCCGAACAGCCAGGTGACCGGGGCGAGCGGGACGCCCAGGGCCAGCATGCCGGTGTTGGAGAGCAGGTTGACGCCCGAAGGGTGGAAGAGCGCGGTGGAGAAGAAGGGGTCGTGGGCGTGGGCCAGGGCGTAGGCGGGCCAGGCGAGGTACCAGACCGACAGCGACGGGTCCTCGCACCCGCACAGGGTGACGGCGCTCGGGTGGGAGGACCACACGTGCCACCAAAGGAGCACCGAGAGGGCCAGGTAGGCGGCGAAGGCCGCCCACAGGGCGCGCCTCGGGCGGGCGGCGGCGTCCCGGCTCACGAGGCCCGGGCGGCGTCGAGCACGCAGTCGGGCACCGCCATCGGGGCGCGGGCGGTGGTCGGGGCAGAGCAGCGGGCGAACGTCCCCGCCGGGAACGACACCCCCGACGCCCGGGCCGCCACCTCGGTCCAGACCCAGGCGCCCCCCGAGTAGGCGGGCGGGCGCCCGAGCACCTCGGTGAACAGCGCCAACGCCCAGGCGGTGGCGGCCGGGCGGTCGTAGGGGGGGACGAGGTCGGCCGGGGCGGCCACCGCCACCACCGTCACCCCCCACCCGGCGAGTGCCCGGCGGACCTCGGCCACGCCGGACGGGCCCACCGCCGGGGGCGGGGCGAAGACCGAGGTGCCGGCGGAGAGCAGTGCCTGGGCGGCCCGCTCGCTCCCGGCCCGGCGGGGGACGCTGCCCGGGCCCGACCCGGTGGCCATGGCGAAGTGCAGCCCGTCGACGGCCTGCCAGGCGAGGGCCGACCCGCCGAACGCGGGCAGGGGGAAGGCCAGCACCACCTGGCCGGGCGGGAGGCGCCGGGCGGGGCCCGAGTACCACCCCGGGACGGTCACGGCGCGGGTGGTGAGCGGGACGTTGCCGCTGACCGCCCAGGCCGCGGGCACCACCGCCGCCGCCGCCACGGCGACGCCAGCCAGCGCGCCCACCGTGCGCCCGGCGGTCGCCCGGCCCAAGACGCCGACGACCGAGCCCCGCGCCCGGTCGACCACCACCCCGACGACGGCGGCGACGCACAGCGTGACCAGGGCGACCATCCGCCCGGGCACCGCATTCTGGACGACCGGCAGCCGGGCGACGACCCGCCACGGCGTCCAGTAGGACCGGTCGCCGAGGCTGAGCACCACGGCGACCGCCCCCAGCGCGCCGAACAGCCACAGCCGCCGGTCGCGCCACCACACGACCAGGCCCACCGCCACCACGGCCAGGGCGCCCGCCCCGAGGTAGGCGGGGTCGGGGAGCCCCGGGCCCTGGTAGCCCGAGAAGAACCGCGCCGGCCCCACCGCGGCGTAGGTGAGGCGCCACAGGTCGCCGAGGGCGATCCCGCCGGTGCCCGGCGGGATGCTCGGCCACACCAGCCCCGAGAGGTGGGCCGGCCCGTCGAGGGCGAACCACAGGGGATAGGCCAAGAGCGCGCCGGCCACCGCG
>Ga0181536_10000369_pt1 | contig 54076 bp, 35 predicted proteins | sample PEATcosm2014_Bin_41_FD_121105 | JGI IMG/M metagenome (GOLD analysis project Ga0181536, IMG submission 121105) | Peatland microbial communities from MTU Mesocosm Facility, Houghton, MI, USA - PEATcosm2014_Bin17_60_metaG | ecosystem: Environmental > Terrestrial > Soil > Wetlands > Peat | place...
GCGGGCTCAGGGCCACATTCGAAACGACGGACAGGTGCCGGGTCAGCTCCGTCTGCGCGGTGCCGGGGTGCGCGGCCACGGCGATCGTCGCGGCGCCAGCCGCCGACAGCCGCCGCTGCAGCTCGAAGGTGAACATCAGGTTGGCCAGCTTGGACTGCCCGTAGGCAGCCATCTTCAGGTAACGGCGGCGCTGCCATTGCAGGTCATCGAGGCTGATCCGGCCGGCCCGGTGGCCGTTGCTGCTGACCGTCACGACCCGCGATCCCGGTACCTGCAGCATCCGGTCCAGCACCAGGCCGGTCAGCGCGAAGTGGCCCAGGTGGTTGGTGCCGATCTGCAGCTCGAACCCGTCCTCGGTCGTCCCATGCGGCGGCATCATCACGCCGGCGTTGTTGATCAGCAGGTCCAGCCGGCCGAACCGGTCCGAGATCTCGGCGGCCGCCGCCCGCACCGACTTCAGCGAGGCCAGGTCCAGCTGCAGCGTCTGCACGGTGCTGTTGTCCGGTGCCGTGCCGCCCGGTGCCGTGCCGCCCGGTGCCGTGCTGTCCTTGGCCGCGGCGCCCTGGGCCGCGGCGACGGCTCGCACCCGGTCGGCCGCCGCGCTCGTCCGGCCGGGGTCCCGGCCGGCCAGCACGACCGTCGCGCCGCGCCCGGCCAGCACCTTCGCCGCCTCCAGCCCGATGCCGGAGCTCGCGCCGGTGATCACGGCGACCCGGCCGTGCTGATCAGGGACATCGCGGGCGGTCCACTGCTCGCGGGCGGCACTGAGCTGCGTCATCGGGGTTCCTCTCTGGCCGGCAGGGCTGGTTGCCAGCGTAGGGCGGCGGGCTGCGTCAGGCCAGGGCGGGCAGCGGCGACTCGATCAGCTCGGGGGACGGGAGCCGGGCGGAGGTATCCGTTCTGTATTCGCAGCCTGCCCGTGCGGCCGGACCCTGGTGAAGATGAGCAAGACCACCGGCCGCCGGGACGACATGCTGGTGATCCGCGGCGTGAACGTCTACCGAGCGAGGTCGAGCGGGTGCTGCCCCGCGGCCGGCGTGACCTCTGCTGACATCGGTGTCAACCTCCGTGCTCTGGCGCCTACGATGACAGGTATGACCACTGTGCCCGACCGCTCCCGGGTGCGTCTCCCCGGCATCTCATCCCGTGCTTATGAGCACCCCGCCGACCGCTCCGCGCTGACCGCGCTGCGCAAGCTGACCGGCTTCGACGTGATTCTCAAGAACCTGGCCGGGCTGTTCAGCGACCGGGCGCTGCGGCTGATGTTCCTGGCCAGCTCGGTGCGGGCGTCGGAGGAGCAGTTCCCGGCCCTGTACCACGACATGCTGGACGGCTGCTACATCCTGGACCTGCCCAAGGTGCCGGAACTGTTCATCTGGCAGAACCCGCTGGTCAACGCGATGACCCTGGGGACTGACAAGCCGTTCATCGTGATCACGACGGGCATGGTGGACCTGTTCGACGAGGAAGAGATCCGCTGGGTGATCGGGCATGAGCTCGGGCACGTGCTCTCCGGTCACGCGGTCTACCGGACGATGCTGTACCACCTGGTCAACCTGGCCGCCCGGCTGGCGTTCATCCCGTTCGCCTGGATCGGGTTCAAGACCGTGATCTGGGGCCTGGAGGAGTGGTACCGCAAGTCCGAGCTGTCCTGCGACCGGGCGGGCCTGCTGGCCAGCCAGGACGTGGCGGCGGCCCGGCGCTCGCTGATGAAGCTGGCCGGCGGATCGCGGCTGAGCGAGCTCAGCCACGACGCCTTCCACCAGCAGGCCCGCGAGTACGACGCGGTGCCTGACGTGCGCGAGGGACTGCTGAAGCTGCTGCAGCTGCAGGGCACCACGCACCCGTTCGCCGTGGTCCGCTTCGCGGAGCTGGACCGGTGGGCGGACGATGGCGACTACAGCGACATCCTGGCCGGGAACTACCCGCGTCGGGAGGATGACGCCGACACCTCGATGGGCGATGACTTCCGCGCTGCGGCCAAGTCCTACCAGGAGTCCTGGAACCGCAGCGCCGACCCGCTCATCGGCGCCGTCCGCGGCGTCGCGGAAACCGCTGTCGGGGCCGGCCAGCAGATCTTCAACCGCTTCAGCAGTGGCGGCCGCCGGGACGACGACGAGAACTGACGCGCCCCTGCCCGTGATCGCGAAGAGTTAGCGGGCTCATTTCCCCCAGACCTTTCGGGATAACGCGGGCGGCTCCGGCCAGCGCGAGCCCGTCAGTGCCGGTCGGCTAGGTCACCGGCGGGCTGCAGCCGCTGCAGCACCTCGGGCCAGTTGCCCGCGCCGACGACCCCGAGCCGCTGCGTGGCCCTGGTCAGCGCCACGTACAGGTCGCTGAGCCCGCGCGAGGATTCGGCCAGGATCTGGCCGGGGTCGGCGATCAGCACGGAGTCGAACTCCAGCCCCTTGGCCTGCCGCACGGTCAGCACCACGACCGGGCTGGTCAGGTCCGGGTCCTCGCCGACGGCGGTGCCCGGCAGCACGGCACTGACGGCCTCGGCCAGTGCCTCCTGCGCGGCGGCCGGGACGATGACGGCCAGCTTGCCGTCGCCGGTCTGCTCGGCCAGCGCCGCCGCGGCATCCGCCACGGCACCGGGCAGCGCTGCCTCGTCCGTCTCCAGCCGCCACGGCAGGTGCCCGGTCTCCCGGACCGACCGCGGCGGCTCCAGCGCCGGGTCGATCGCGGCAAGCACGTCCGCGGCGACCGCCATGATCTCGGCCGGCGTCCGGTAGTTGATGGTCAGCGGCGACAGCCGCCACCGCTCGCCCAGGTACGGGCCGAGCGCGCTGTCCCACGAGGACAGCCCGGCCAGGTCGCCGGTCTGGGCTACGTCACCGACGATCGTCATGGACCTGGCCGGGCAGCGGCGCAGCAGCATCCGCCAGGCCATCTGTGACAGCTCCTGTGCCTCGTCCACGATCACGTGCCCGAACGCCCAGGTCCGGTCCGCGGCCGCGCGCTCGGCCGGCGTCAGGCTAAGCTCCTCCTCCTGCCGGGCCGCGAGCCTGCTGGCATCCAGCATGTCGGCGCCCATCAGCAGCTCAGGATCGTCCTCGTCGCCGCGGGCCATGATGTCGAGCACGCCCTGGGCGTAGGCCTCCTGGCGGCGCCGCTCCCGCTCGCGCCGCGCCCGCAGGCCGCTCTCGTCGTCGCCGAGCAGCTCAGCCGCCTCATCCAGCAGCGGCACGTCGGCCGGCGTCCAGCCGTCGCCGGGCTCGCGCCGCAGCGCTGACCGCTCGGCGTCGGTCAGCCTGGGCGCGGCCGCCTTCAGGCGGCGCGCCGAGGCGAACAGGTCGGTGAGCAGCTGCTGCGGGGTCAGCACCGGCCACAGCCGCTCGATGGCGGCCCGGACGGCCGGCTCGGCGCGCAGCTCGCGGCGCAGGTCGTCGATCTCCTCCTGGCCGAGCAGGTTCGGGCCGCCGAGCACGTTGGCGCCGAGCCGGTCAGCGAGCTGCCTGGTCAGGGCGCTGATGACCTCACGGGCGAAGACCTGCCCGGCCTGGTTATGCGGCCGGCGGGACCGGCGGGCGCGGTCCCTGGCCTGCAGGCACGCCTGCCGGGTCAGCCGCAGCATCTGCCGGTCCACCACGATCTCGATCGCGTCGGCTGGCAGCTGCTGGCGGTCGCGGACGGCCGCGGCAACGACCTTCGCCATATCCAGCCTGCCCTTGATCGCCGCTATGCCCGGCGGCTCGTGCGCGGTGGCGCTGACGCCGGGGAGGATGTCGGCGATGGTCGACAGCAGCACGCTGGTCTCGCCCAGGGACGGCAGGACCTGCCCGATGTAGCGCAGGAAGGTGGCGTTCGGGCCGACCACCAGCACGCCGCGCTTCTCCAGCTGGCGGCGGTGGGTGTAGAGGAGGTAGGCGGCGCGGTGCAGCGCGACCGCGGTCTTGCCCGTGCCGGGGCCGCCCTGCACGACGAGCACGCCGGCCAGCGGGGAACGGATGATGTGGTCCTGCTCGGCCTGGATGGTCTCGACGATGTCGCTCATCGTGCCGGTGCGGCTGGCGCCGAGCGCGGCCATCAGCGCCGACTCTCCGGTCAGGCCCTCGTGCCGGGACGGGTCGGCGACGGCCAGGTCCAGCACCTCGTCGTCCAGGCTGACGACATTCCGGCTCCGGGTCTTGATGTGCCGGCGAACCTTGACGCCATCCGGCGAGGCCGCGGTGGCCAGGTAGAACGGCCGGGCCGCGTCCGCGCGCCAGTCCATGAGCAGCTGGGCATAGTCATCGGCGTCGGCGTGAATTCCGATGCGCCCGATATAGCGGCGCTCTCCCCCGTCGAATTCGAGCCGGCCGAATACCAGGCCGTGCTCGGCGGCATCGAACTGGGCCACCTGCTGCCGGTACATCGCGCTGAAGGCCTCACGCTCGGTGCGTGCCTGGTGAGTGCCGCCGGACTGCCGCAAAGTCTGGGCCAGCCGCCCGGCCGCGCGGTCCCGCAGGTCGTCAAGCCGCCCGTATAGCATGGAAACGTATTCCTGCTCACGGTCAATTTCCCCGTTTGACAAGCGGGCTTCCTTTCGATTATCATTACCGTGATAACTAAGGGTTTATGCTCAGTATTTTATTTCCAAAAACGTATTTTATTCCAAAAACGCGCTATCCAATGGTAGCGCGATTTTTTATTTGCCGGGCGCCCGCTGGCTCCGGGCGGCGGGGCCAGGCGTGGCTACCGCTGCAGCCTCGAGTCGGTGCCGCGCGGTCCGAAGGCGCCTCCGGCTGGGACGTCCGGGTCCCAGTCGAAGACGACAGCGTTGTCCTCCTCGCCGATCAGCACCTCGGCGCCAGCGGTCGCGCCTGCCGCGGCCAGGGCCTCCTCGATCCCCAGCCGGGCCAGCCGGTCAGCGAGATAGCCCACCGCCTCCTCGTTGCTGAAGTCCGTCTGCAGGATCCACCGCCGCGGCTTGTCGCCCCGGATCGCAAAACTGTTCTCGCCCCGCCGCACGACCTCGAAGACCGGCCCGGACACCGGCTCGGGCCGGAGTACCAGCCTGGTCGGCTCCGGCGGCGGAGCGGCCGCGCGCGCCTGCGCGATCACCGCCGCGACGGTGTAGGCGAGATCCCTGAGCCCCTGCCGGGTCGCGGCCGAGACCTCGCAGACATCCAGGCCCCGTGCCTCCAGATCGGGCCGGACCAGCCCGGCCAGGTCGCGGGCGGCCGGCACGTCCACCTTGTTCAGGGCCACGATCCGCGGCCGGTCCCGCAGGTCGGCTCCGGTCGCCTCGGCGTAGGCCGCCAGCTCTGCCTCGATCGCGTCAAGATCGCTGATCGGGTCCCGGCCAGGATCCTCGGTGGCGCAGTCCAGGACGTGCACGAGCACCGAGCAGCGCTCGACGTGCCGCAGGAAGTCAAGGCCCAGGCCCTTGCCCTGGCTGGCGCCGGGAATCAGGCCGGGCACGTCGGCGATGACGAACTGCACCTCGCCGGCCTCGACGACGCCCAGGTGCGGGACGAGCGTGGTGAACGGGTAATTGGCAATCTTGGGCCGGGCCGCCGACATCGCGGCGATCAGCGACGACTTGCCGGCGTTCGGGAAGCCGACCAGGCCCGCGTCGGCCACGGTCTTCAGCTCGAGCAGGAGCCGCAGCTCGGCGCCGGGCTCGCCGCGCAGCGCGAAGCCGGGGGCCTTGCGCCGGGTCGAGGCCAGGGCCGCGTTCCCCAGGCCGCCATGCCCGCCCCTGGCGGCGACGAACCGCGTGCCGGCGCCGATCAGGTCCGCGAGCACGGTGCCGTCGCCGGCATCCCTGACCACGGTGCCGTCCGGCACCTTCAGCACCACGTCGGTGCCGTTCGCGCCGCTGCGATGAGAACCCGCGCCGGGCTTGCCGTTACTGGCCCGCCGGTGCGGGCGCCGGTGAAAGTCCAGCAGGGTCACGGCGCCCGGATCAACCTCGACGATGACATCGCCGCCGCGGCCGCCATTGCCGCCGTCCGGGCCGCCGAGCGGCTTGAACTTCTCCCGGTGGACCGAGGCGCAGCCGTGCCCGCCATCGCCGGCGCGCACGTGCACCTCGGCCCGATCGGCGAACTCTGCCACGGTCCTGCCCTTCCTGTTCCTGATGCAGCGCGGCTCCGGGCCTTGCGCTGGGTGAGGCTGACGCTGGGTGACGGCTGGCGGTGAACGGATGCTGAAGGTCCGGGTTGCTGACCCTGAGTGACGGCCGGGAAACACGCGACGGGCGGGCCGGTCACCGGCCCGCCCGTCGCGAAAGTCCTGGTCGCCTGCCTGCGAGCTGTCCCTAGCCGACCTTCGCCGCGGCGGTCTGCGTATCCGCCGTCTCGGCCTCGGCGGGCACGATGCTGACAGCGCGACGGCCGCGCCGGGTCGCGAACTCCACCTTGCCGCTGACCAGGGCGAACAGCGTGTCGTCCCCGCCGCGCCCGACACCGGTGCCGGGGTGGAAGTGGGTGCCGTGCTGGCGCACGATGATCTCGCCGGCCCTGACCAGCTGCCCGCCGAAGCGCTTCACGCCGAGCCGCTGGGCGTTGGAGTCCCGGCCGTTACGGCTGGATGATGCGCCCTTCTTGTGTGCCATCTCAGCCCTGCTTCCCCGCGCTGGCGGCGGCCTTGCCGGCCTTGATGCCGGTGATCTTGATCTGGGTGTACTTCTGCCGGTGGCCGAGGCGGCGGCGATAGCCAGTCTTGTTCTTATACTGGATCATGTTGATCTTGGGACCGCTCGCGGCACCCACGATCTCGGCCGTGATCTCGTAACCGCCCAGCTCAGCCGGGTCACTGATGATCTTGTCATCATCGACGACAAGCAAGGCGGGCAGCCGGACGCTGGACCCGACCTCGCCTGCGAGCTTGTCAACGGTCAGGACGTCGTCGACGGACGCCTTCTCCTGCCTGCCACCGCAGCGCACGATCGCGTACACCCGAGAACTCTCTCTCCCTTATGCCAGCTCGCCGCTAGATCCGCGGAGTGACTACTGCATCTCCCGGGCAGCGGGCTTGCCTACAGTGCGCACTGCTTGGTCCAGCCGCGTTACCGCTGGATTCGTCCCATGCGCCGACCATTAAGGGTATCAGACACCAGCCCGTCCCTGCAGCCAGCGGCCGTGTCCCAGCCGGCGCCGGGTCTAGCTGCCCGGCTGCTCCGCGGCAGCCTGCGCGAGCCCGGCCGGCTGGCCCTCGCCCGCGCCGCCGGCCGACCCGGACTGGCCGCTTCCGGACTGGTCCCCGGCGGGCCCGGACTGGCCGCTCCCGGACTGGCCGCTCCCGGACTGGTCCCCGGCGGGCCCGGACTGGCCGCTCCCGGACTGGTCCCCGGCGGGCCCGGACTGCTTGCGCGACTGCGCACGGCGGCGCCTGGTCGCGGGCCGCGCCGGGCCGTCCTGCTCAGTCGCTCTGATCGGGCTGGCTGCTTCGGCTGACCCGGTCAGCTCGGCTGGCTCCGGCGAACTGGCCGGAGGCGCATCGCCGGTCGGCTCACTGGCACCGGCCAGCCGGGCCGTCCCGGCCGGCGCGCTCTGGCTCACCTGGTCGCCAGGGCCAGGCAGGCCCGGCTGGCCGGCCATCTGCGTGCCAGCGATCTCAGCCGACCCGGCCGTTGCGCTGTCCGGGGCAGCGGCCGATCGCTGGCCGCCTCGGCGGCGGCGCCGGCCGCCCGGCGCGGTGCCAGCCGGGCCCGGGCCTGCGTCCGGCCCGTCGTTGCCCGCCTGCAGCTCGTCGCCGGCCGCTGCGGCCGGAACAGATTCCGCGTCCTGAGCGCCAGGTCGGGCTGGCCCGTCGCCGGGGCGGCCGCCAGCCGCCTCGGCCTGGTCCGCCTGGTCCGCCTGGTCCGCCTGGTCCGTCCTGGCCTGGCCGTTGGCGGCCGCGGCGTCGCCCTGCTCGTCGCCGGCGGCGCCGCGTCCGTGACCTCCGGGCCTGGCCGCCTGCCGCCCGCGGCCGGACCTGGACCGGTCCTGCTGGCCGCGGCCGTCGCGGCGGCTGTCGTCGTCACCGCGACCGCGGGCCGGAGCGTGGTCAACCGGCTCCAGCGACACGACCACGCCGCGGCCGCTGCAATGCTCGCAAGGCACCGAGAATGCCTCCAGCAGACCGGAGCCGACGCGCTTGCGGGTCATCTGCACCAGCCCGAGCGACGTCACCTCGGCCACCTGATGCTTGGTCCGGTCCCGGGCCAGGCACTCCAGCAGCCGGCGCAGCACGAGCTCGCGGTTGCTCTCCAGCACCATGTCGATGAAGTCGATCACGATGATGCCGCCCACGTCGCGCAGCCGGAGCTGCCGCACGATCTCCTCGGCAGCCTCCAGGTTGTTGCGGGTCACCGTCTGCTCGAGGTTCCCGCCCTGACCGGTGAACTTGCCGGTGTTGACATCGATCACCGTCATGGCCTCGGTGGTATCGATGACCAGGGAGCCTCCGCTGGGCAGCCAGACCTTCCGCTCAAGCGCCTTGGCCAGCTGCTCGTCGACGCGGTAGGCGGCGAACACGTCCTTCTCGTCGCCGTCCGGCTCGCCGCCGCCGGGCCACCGCTCCAGCCGGTCGGCCAGGTGCGGTGCCACGTAGCGGACGTACTCGTCGACCAGGTCCCACTCGCTGTCGCTGGCCACGACCAGCTTGGTGAAGTCCTCGTTGAAGATGTCCCTGACCACCCGGATGGTCAGGTCCGGCTCGCTGTACAGGAGCTCGGGGGCCGCCGCCGTCTTCGCCTTGCGCTCGATGGCCTCCCACTGGGCGGACAGCCTCGCGACGTCCCTGGCCAGCTCCTCCTCCGACGCGCCCTCGGCAGCCGTCCTGACGATGACGCCCGCGTGCTCCGGCATGACCTGCTTGAGGATCTGCTTCAGCCGGGCCCGCTCGGTGTCGGGCAGCTTGCGGCTGATACCGGTCATGCTGGCGCCGGGCACGTAGACCAGGTAGCGGCCGGGCAGGCTCACCTGGCTGGTCAGCCGCGCGCCCTTGTGCCCGATCGGGTCCTTAGTGACCTGCACGAGGATCGACTGGCCGGACTTCAGTGCCGACTCGATGCGCTTGGACTCACCCTCCAGGCCGCTGGCATCGAAGTTGACCTCGCCCGCGTACAGCACCGCGTTGCGGCCCTTGCCGATGTCGACGAACGCGGCCTCCATCGAGGGCAGCACGTTCTGCACCTTGCCCAGGTACACGTTCCCGACGTAGGACTGGTGGCTGGCCTTGTCCACGTAGTGCTCGACCAGGATGCCGTCTTCCAGCACGGCGATCTGGGTCCGGTCGCCACGCTGGCGCACGATCATGACCCGCTCGACCGCCTCGCGCCGGGCCAGGAACTCCGACTCGGTGATGATCGGCGGGCGGCGCCGGCCGGACTCGCGGCCCTCGCGCCGCCGCTGCCGCTTGGCCTCCAGCCGGGTTGACCCCTTGACCGACCGGACATCGGAGACGTCCGCGGCGGCCGCCGCGCGGGGCGCCCGGACATGCACGACCGTGTTCGGCGGGTCGTCCGCCTCGACGACGGGCTCCGCGTCGCCCGAGCCGGTCCGCCGCCGCCGACGGCGGCGGCGGGCGGGTGCGGTGCTCCCGTCGGCATCGCCTCCGTCGGCCTGCTCGTCGCTCTCACCGCCGGGACCGCGCCCGGCGCCATCACCCTGCTCACCGGAGCCCGGCTGGCCGGCCGCCCGGCCCTCGGCACCCCCGGCTGCCTCGTCGGACCCGGGCTCGCCGTTGCCGGCAGCGCGGCCCTTACCCCGGCCACCACGGCGGCGGCGGCGCCCGGCGCTGCCGCCCGGCTCGCCGTCGCCCTCGCGGGCGGCCTCGGCCGTGGCGTCACTGTCCCCGCCCTCGGAGTCAGCCGGGCCGGCCGGCCGGCGAGCCGCAGCGCGGCCAGCGCTGATGTCCGGCGGCTGGAAGATGACCACCGGCGGCTGGAAGCTGACCGGCGGCGGCTGGGCGGCGCCGGCCGACGCCGGGCTGCCCGGCGCAGGACTGCCCGGCGCGAGACCGGCCGGCGCGGGGCTGGCCGGCGCTGCCTCAGGCGGCGGCGCTGATGCCTCTGCGGCCTGCGGCTGGCCGCCCGCCGGACGGCTCGAGCGGCGGCGCCGGGGCGCGGCCTGCTCCCCGGCCGCTGCGGCGTTCCCGGCCTGCGCGCTGGCCGGGGCGCCAGGCGATCCCGTCCCGCCGCTGCCGGCCGTCTCGCCGCTGACCGACGGCGCGGTGAAGCTGACTGCCGCCGGGCCGCCGGCCTCGGCAGGTGCCGCTCCGGCTGAGCCGCCCTGGCTGTCGTCGGCAGCAGCCGCTGGCGGCCCCGCGGGCCTGCTCACGGCTCGCCGTGCCCTGCGGAGCAATCCGCGGCCCTGGCTGCCCTGGCCTGTGCTGTCCTGGCCAGTCCCGGCTGATGTCTCAGCGGACTCTCTGTTGGGTCGCTCGATCTCGAGCATCCGGGCAATCTCTCCCGTCAGGCTCCCGGGCGCAGCCCACCATAGCTGGCCGCTCCGCGCCGCGCGGGAGCTGTTCGTACGCGCTCACCGGTGCGGCGTTCGCCGGCAGGGCGATCTCCGCATCCAGGCGCGTTGCCTTTTCTTGTCCTTGTGCGGTGCCCCGCCCGTGCGGCTGGGGTACCGCCGCCGGGCTGCTGAGCAGCCCGGCGGGTCCGGCCTGCTCAGCCGGACCGCAGCCGGGCATGCCAGCCCCGGCGGCCGCACGCACCAGTCCGATCGGCCCCTGCGCCAGGCGCGTCGCCAGCGGGGGCGACGACGGTGCGAGGGCCGACATTTGGCGGAGCGCAGCCAAGATGTCATCGGGTCGGACGGCAGGTGTCAAGTGCCGAACAACCATTCGAAGTATCGCACATCCGGCTACCTGCGCCTCCGCGGCTCGCCGGACAACCTCCAGCGTGACCACGGCGGCCCGGCTGTCAAACCGCCGGATCCCCTTGCTCGTCAGGCGTTCCACTTCCGCTTCCGCGGCAGCCATGAACACCGCAGCCGCCCGTTCCGCCTCGTCTGGCGTCACCCCGGGCAGCACGACTTCCCACGCCGAGGCCTCAAGCCGCAGCGCCTCGGGCGCGCTGGCTGTGTCCACGACCTCGATCACGTCAATCCCGTCTGGCAGTGCCTTGCCGAGCCTGCTCAGCACATCAGCCGGCTCGCGGCTCCCGGTCAGAGCGATCTCAAGGTACTCGGCCTCGCTGGCTGCCCCCGTGGGAGCCCCGCCGATGTACGAGATCTTCGGATGCGGGGAGAATCCCGCCGAGTAAGCGACCGGCAAGCCGGCCATCCGTACTCCCCGCTCAACCGCGCGCGCGATGTCCCGATGGCTCGCGAAACGCATCCTGCCTCTCTTAGCGTACCTGATCGTCAGGCGCTGGACGGGCGGCGCGGGCGGCGGGCCATCCGGCGACGGGCGGGCCATGGCTAGGACCCGGTCCCGTCGGCGGGACGCCCGGCAGCCGTCAGCGGCAGCAGCCGCTGCCCGCTCGGCCCGGTCTCGATCTCGGTTCCCATGGCCGGGCAGACACCGCACTCGAAGCAGGGCGTCCACCGGCAGTCCTCGACCTCGGCGGCGCCGGCCGGGGCGATGGCCGCCTGCCAGTCCTGCCACAGCCAGTCGCGGTCCAGGCCCGCGTCCAGGTGGTCCCAGGGCAGCACCTCGTCGTACGGCCGTTCCCGTGTCGTGTACCAGGCCAGGTCGACGCCGTCGGCGGCCAGCGCCCGGGCCGCGCACCGCTCCCAGCGCTCGAACGAGAAACCCTCGCTCCAGCCGTCGAACCTGGCGCCGTCTTCCCAGGCCATCCGGATGACCTTGGCCACCCGGCGGTCGCCGCGGGACAGCAGCCCCTCCACGATCCCCGGCCTGCCGTCGTGGTACCGGAAGCCGACCGCCTTGCCAGAGCCGCGGTCGGCCCTGATCGCGTTGCCCAGGGCCCGCAGTCTCGCGTCGACAGTCTCGTGATCACACTGGGCGGCCCACTGGAACGGGGTGTGCGGCTTCGGCACGAAGCCGCCGATCGAGATCGTGCAGCGGATGTCCCGCCGGCCGCTGGCCGCGCGCCCGGCCTCGATCACCCGCCGCGCGACCTGCGCGATCGCCAGCACGTCCGCATCGGTCTCGGTGGGCAGGCCGCACATGAAGTAGAGCTTGACCTGCCGCCAGCCGCTCGCATAAGCGGTCGTGACCGTCCTGATCAGGTCGTCCTCGGTGACCATCTTGTTGATCACCTTGCGGATCCGGTCCGTGCCGCCCTCCGGCGCGAACGTCAGGCCCGACCGCCGCCCGTTCCGGCTGAACTCATCGGCGAGCGTGACGTTGAAGGCGTCGACCCTGGTCGACGGCAGCGACAGGCCGGTGTTGGTGCCCTCGTAGCGGTCGGCCAGCCCGACCGCTATGTCGTTGATCTCGCTGTGGTCGGCGCTGGACAGCGACAGCAGCCCGACCTCGGAGAATCCGCTTGCCTGCAGGCCCGTCTGGACCATGTCGCCGATCGCGGAGATCGACCGCTCCCGAACCGGCCGGGTAATCATGCCGGCCTGGCAGAACCGGCAGCCGCGGGTGCAGCCGCGGAAGATCTCCACGCTGAACCGCTCATGCACCGACTCGGCCACCGGGACCAGCGGCCTGGCCGGGTACTGCCAGGAATCCAGGTCCATCACCGTGTGCTTGGCCACCGCCCGCGGGACGCCTGGCCGGTTCGGCGTGACCTGGCCGATCGCGCCGTCCGGCAGGTAGTCCACGTCGTAGAAGCGCGGCACGTACACGCCGCCGGCCGAGGCGAGCCGCAGCAGCAGGCCGTCCCGGCCGCCCGGCCGCCCGGCCCCCTTCCACTGCCTGATCACCTCGGTGATGGCCAGCACCGCTTCCTCGCCGTCGCCGAGCACCGCCCCGTCGATGAACTCGGCGATGGGCTCGGGGTTGAACGCGGCGTGCCCGCCGGCCAGCACCACCGGGTGGCCCTCGCCGCGGCCCGCGGCGCTCAGCGGGATGCCGGCCAGGTCCAGCGCGGTCAGCAGGTTGGTGTAGCCGAGCTCGGTGGCGAAGCTCACCCCGAGCACGTCGAAGGCGCTGACCGGGCGGTGCGCATCGACAGTGAACTGGGGCACCCGATGCTCGCGCATCAGTTTCTCCAGGTCCGGCCAGACGCTGTAGGTCCGCTCCGCGAGCACGCCGTCGCGCTCGTTCAGGACCTCGTACAGGATCTGGACGCCCTGATTCGGCAGCCCGACCTCGTAGGCGTCCGGGTACATCAGGGCCCACCGCACATCGGCGGCGTCCCAGTCCTTGACCACGGAGTTCAGCTCGCCGCCGACATACTGGACCGGCTTGCGCACGAGCGGGAGCAGCGGCTCGAGCTGCGGGTACACCGACTGCACAGGCATCGTTACAGAGTACCGACGCTGCCGGGTGCGGCTGATCCGGCTGCCTGCTTCTTCTCGGCCACCAGGGACGAGCAGGACCATGCCGCCCCAGCCGCTGGCTGCACGACCAGGTCGCGCCAGAGGGGAGCAGACGCACCAGCCGGGCACCGGGATGCCGCTGTCGCCGGCCGCCGCGCCGGGAGCAGGCTCGGCGCTCGCCCGACGGCCGAGGCCCGGCTGGCCTGGCCTGCCATCCCCATCAATCCGGCCAGCATTCACGGTACCTTGGCTGATCGCGTCCGAGTGCGGTCGGTCGCGCAGCCGCCGGGCCGCGGCGCAGGGATGACCGGAGGCCGGATGGGCATCGACCCCTACATCGTCCTCGGCAGCGCCGTGGTCGGCCTGCTGGTGGGCCTGACCGGCGCCGGGGGCGGCGCGCTGATGACGCCCATGCTCATCCTGGTGTTCGGCGTCCGGCCGTCGGCCGCCATCTCCAGTGACCTGGTGGCCGCCGTGCTCATGCGCCCGGTCGGCGCCGCGGTGCACCTGCGCAACGGCACGGTGAACCTGCGGCTGGTCGGCTGGCTGACAGCCGGCTCGGTGCCGATGGCCTTCGCCGGCGCTTACCTGCTGCACCGGCTCGGCAGCAGCAGCGCGGCGCAGCACCGGGTGGAGATCGCGCTGGGCGCCGCGCTGCTGGCCGGCGCTGCGGCCATGGTCCTGCGCTACGCCCTGGACCTGCGCGGCGGGAACACCCGGCGCGGCCATGTCAGCGAGATCACCTGCAGGCCGCTGGCCACCGTGGCCATCGGCGCGATCGGCGGCCTCATCGTCGGGATGACCTCGGTCGGCTCGGGCTCGCTCATGATCGTGCTGCTGCTGTTCCTCTACCCGGCGCTGCGGGCCGGCCAGCTGGTCGGAACTGACCTGACGCAGGCGGTGCCGCTGACGCTCGCGGCGGCGCTCGGCGCGCTGGCCTTCGGCCATGTCGAGTTCGCGGTCACCACGTCGATCGTCATCGGCAGCGTGCCCGCCGTGCTGATCGGCTCGCTGCTGTCCGCCCGCGCGCCGGACCGCTACATCAGGCCGGCCATCACCTTCGTCATCTTCGCCTCCGGGCTGAAGTACGTCGGGGTCGGGACCACCGCGCTCGGCTGGACCCTGTGCGCCGTCCTGTTCGTGCTGGCCGCCGTCTGGCTGGCCCGGGCGCGGCCGTGGGACGGGAGCCGGACCGCTCAGCCGCAGGCCGTGCCGGATGCCAGCGCCGGCGCCGAACGGGCCGGCCTGCGGGCACCGCCCGACTAGGCCGACGTTTTGTCGCTGGGCGCGGGGGACGGGCAGGCCGGTCCGCCGGGCGTTCTGCTCAGCGCCGGCCTGGCGGCGGCCAGCTCAGTCAGCTGCTGAAGACAGTCCGGTGCCGGTAGACGGCCTGCAGCGCCCCGATGGCGATCATGTCAGCGAACATCGCTGACCCTCCGTAGGACACGAACGGCAGCGGCAGGCCGGTGACCGGCATGATGCCCATCGTCATGCCGATGTTGATGAAGGACTGCGCGGCGAACCAGATGGCGATCCCGGACGCCACCAGCATGCCGAACTGGTCATCGGCCTTGGCCGCGATGCGCAGCGCCCGCACGAGCACGATCGCCAGCAGCACCAGGATCACGATCGTGCCGGCGAACCCGAGTTCCTCGCCGGAGACGGCGAAGATGAAGTCGGTGTGCTGCTCGGGAATGAAGTTGCCGGCGATCAGCTGCCCGTGGAAGAGTCCCTGGCCGGTCATCCCGCCCGAGCCGATCGCTATCTTCGACTGGGCCGCGCTGTATCCGGTGCCGCGCGGATCCGCGGACGGATGCAGGAACGAGGTGATGCGGCTGGTCTGGTACGACTTCAGCAGGTGCAGCTGCATGACGGCCGTGATCCCGGCCACGCCCGCCGCCAGCATGGCGATGAACCAGCGCAGCCGGATGCCGGACAGCGCGATCAGGCCCACCAGCAGGGCCAGCAGCAGCATCACGACGCCGAGGTCGGGCTCGGCGACCACCAGGATGAGCGGCAGCGCCGCGGCGGCGATGGTCAGCGCGATGGCGCGGGCGCCGGGACGGGTTTCCCCCGGCCGCAGCTCGCCCAGGATCATGGCCGCGATCACGATGAGCGAGAGCTTGGCATATTCAGATGGCTCGATCTGGAACCCGGCCGGCAGCGAGATCCAGGAGCGCGCGCCGTTCACCACCGAGCCGAGCGGCGTCAGCACGACCAGCAGGCCCAGGCAGGATGCCCCGTACACGATCGGGGCGTACAGCCGCAGCTGGCGGTAGTCCAGCATGCTCACGAAGCCCATCAGGACCAGGCCGATGGCGATATTGAGCAGCTGCTTCAGCAGGTAGGTGTGGGCCGGCTCGGTGGCCGCCCAGATGAGCAGCGTGCCGATCAGGCTCAGCGCCAGCGTGGCGAGGAGCAGGATCCAGTCCAGGCGGCGCAGCAGCGAGCGCCGGCCGAACGCGCGCCGCAGCAGGCCGGCCCGGCCCCGGCGGGAGCCACCGGGAGCGCTGCCGAGGCCGGACGGGCGGACCGGGGCCAGCCCTCGGTAGGCGGCAGGCGGCTGAGCGCCTGCCGACCGCCTGCGCAGGTCCTGCGGGCCGCGCAATGATGTCATGAATGCCGCTTCTTTCCGGTCGCGGTGGCGGTCGCCGCCGGGACGATCTGGCCGGCCGCGTTCATCGTCGGCAGCGCGGGCAGCTGGCCGCCGGGCAGCGCCGCCGGGTGCCCCTCCAGGCCATACAGCGAGTCCCAGATCTGCCGGATCGCCGGCGCCGACACGTCGGCGCCGTAGCCGGAGTCGGGGATCATCATCACCACGACGTACTTGGGATCGCCGCACGGCGCGAAGGAAGCGAAGACCGAGGTGGCCAGCTTTCCTGCCACCTGCGCCGTTCCCGTCTTCCCGGCTACGCACACCTTGCCCAGCGGAAAACCGCCGAAGGCCCCCGCCGCGGTCCCGGATGTCACCACGCCGGCCAGCGCGCTGCGGATGTAGGCCAGGGTGCTCGCGGAGGCGGGCAGGTGACCGACCACCGGCGGGTTGATCCGCTGGGCCACCTTGCCGTCGGGGCTGAGCAGCTCCTCCCCGATCCGGGGCGCGTACAGCGTTCCGCCGTTGGCCAGCGCGACGTAGGCCCTGGCCAGCTGGAGCGGGGTGACCGACACGTAGCCCTGGCCGATAGCGGCGTCCACGGCCTGGCCCGGCTCCCAGACGTTGCCGGTGGTGCAGTCCTCATACTCGATCTGCTGGACGTAGCTGCCGTTGGCCCTGCCGTACTTGCACCAGTCCTGGCCGGCCTGCGCGTTGTCCTTCCAGAAGTAGTAGAGCCACTCCCTGGTCGGCACCGTGCCGATACTCTCGGCCGGCAGGTCGACTCCGGTGCCCTGCCCGAACCCCCACTCCAGCTCGGTCTTCTGCATCTCCTGAACCGGCGCCTTCGGGCTGGTCACGTCGTCGGCCTTCCGGTCGTCCCGCAGCCAGATGTCGTAGCCGAAGTTGTAGAAGATCGAGTCGCAGGACAGCACCAGGGCCTGGTGCAGGGACATGACGCCGCCGTTGCCGAAGTCATTGTTGAAGACGCGGCCGCCGACGTCCACGGACGCCGGGCAGTCATAGTCGCTGTACAGCGAGTAGCCGGCATTCACGGCGGCGGTTGTCGTGGTCACCTTCCAGGTCGAGCCGGGGGCGTACTCGCCCTGGGCGGCGCGGTTGAGTATCGGCTCACCGTCGGCCGGCCCGAACAGCGCGCTGAACTCGCTCGCGGAGATGCCGTTGGTCCAGACGCTCGGGTCGTAGGTCGGGTAGCTGGCCATCGCCACCACGCGGCCCGTCGTGGTCATCACGACCGCCGCCCCGCTATCGGCCTGGGGGTTCCCCTCCGCCTGCGTCTTGTGGATGGCGTTGGCGAGCGCGTTCTCCGTTGCCGCCTGCAGCTGGGCGTTGATGCTGGTCACCAGGTCGTCACCGGCTTGCGGCCGGACCTGCTTGATGGTCCTCGTCACCTGGCCGGCCGCGTTCACCGCCACCTCGTCCTGGCCCGGCTGCCCGCGCAGCTGCTTGTCGTACTGTGCCTCGAGACCGGACTGGCCGACCATGTCCACGCCGGAGAAGCCGGTGACGGCGACGCCGAGGCTCTTGACCTCCGAGGCGGTGATCGGCTGGAGGTAGCCGAGGATCTGGGCCGCGTCCGTGGCAGCGGGCTGCACGTAGTGGGTGATCGGCTGCACGTCCGCGCTGACACCGGGATACTGGCCCCTGCTCTCCAGCACCTGCAGCGCGACCTGCGGGGACACGTGCTCGGCGACGGGGATCGGCTGATAGGGCGATCCCGGCCAGCAGGGCGGCTTGATGCCCACCGTGCAGATCCGCACCTCGTCCTGCATCGTCTTGTCGCTGACGCCCAGCAGCGCGGCCAGCCTGGCCAGCTCGGCGCTGCCGCCGTCGGACTGCTGCGACAGGTCGGCCATGTTGACGGAGATGACCAGGCCGGAGGTGTTATCGACCATGGCCTGGCCGGTATCGTCCACGATCTCGCCGCGCACCGACGGCTCGACGACGTCCCTGACCCGGTCCTCGGTGGCCAGCGCGACATACCGCGCGTGTGACGTCACCTGCAGGCCCCATGCGCGGTAGCCCAGCCCGAGCAGCAGCGCCGCGATTACGACGTAGAGCGCAGCCAGGCGGAGCCTGGACGCCGGGATCATCGCAGACCTCCCGTTCGCTTGCTGGCGATCTTCCAGACGCGGGCCCGCCCGCCGCGCCTGCGGGCCCGGAAGGACAGGCGGCCGAAACCGAACCGGGGATGTTTCCCGGCCGGGAGCTGACCGCTGCCCAGCGGCCGCGAGCGGAAACGCGGCACCGCCGGGGCCGGCCGGGACGCGCGGCCGGTCAGCGAGCGGCCGGCCAGCGGGCTGCCCAGCACCCCGTCGCCGCGCCGGCCGCTGGCCAGCCGCAGCCGCGGTGATCGCCCCTTACGGCGGCGGATCGCGCGGAGGGCCTGCTGGTCGAGAACGCCGCCGGCCGCGCTGCCGCCCAGGGCAGTCCGGCTCGGCTTGCCCGGATGCGCCCGGAATTTCGGCTGAGCCGCAGGCCGCCGGGTGCCCGTGCCCGCGCCCAGCAGGCCGCCGCCGATGACTCCGCCCCGGCGGCGGGAGGAGCCCAGCCGCAGATCTACCGGCTTGGCCCCGAGGCCGAGCCCGCGGCCCGCTGAATAGGTCCCGGCGCCGGCGCCGCCAGGCAGCCCGGGGCGCTGGCCGGTGCCGGCCGGGCCGCCGCGCCGGCGACCCGATGCCAGCTTCAGGTTGACCGGCCGGGCTGGCAGTGCCCGGCGCACCTGGCCGGCCACGGCCGAGCCGGCCACTCCGGCCCCGGGCCGCAGCTTCGGCGCGTTCCCCGGCCTGCGCGGCTGGCCGGGCGTGACCCGGCCCGGCGGTCCGCCGCCCACCCAGCCGTCTCCCGGCCGGGCGGACCCGCGGCCGAGCCGCAGCCCGCGCCGGGCCGCCTGCTTGCGCGCCCGGCGCGACGCGGGCGGCCCGGCCAGCCAGCTAGCCCGGCCCAGCAGCGCCGGGCCGCCGCTGCTGCCCGCCAGCCCGCCGCTGCCGGGCAGTGCGGTCGCGGCAGCCCCGCCGCCCGCCGGCCGGGCCACCCCGGCCAGCGGGCCGCTCAGCGACGCGCTCACCAGCAGCACCAGGTACAGCACGAACGGGCTGAGGGCCATGTCGTAGATGACCGCGGCGGGGAGCACCTGCCGGACCGCGGCCAGAGTGACCTGGGCCGGATCGAGCGCGATTCCCAGCACGGCCACCAGCACCTCGCCGATCGCGGCGGCCGCCGCGGCGATCACGATCGGCAGCACAGCCGAGCGGGCCACGGTGCCGCGCAGCCGGCCGCACGCCCAGCCGATCAGGCAGAACACCAGGGCGTACTCGCCGATCAGCTGGCTAGCCGACGCGGCCAGGTCCAGGCTGAGCCCGGCGATGAAGCCCGTGGTCATGCCCGGCACCGGGCCGCCGGCCAGGCCCACGGCCGCGACCAGCAGGAGCACCAGGTCGGGCGTGCCGCCGCCGGGCAGGTGCAGCCTGTTGATCAGGGTGAGCTGAAGCAGCAGCGCGGCAGCGACGGCGACTGCGGTCGCCACGATCCGGCGCATATCAGCCGCCCCCGCTCGAGCCCGGGGCTGGCGTGGCCGGAGCGGACGCGCCAGGCGTCGCGCCCGGTGTCACCGTGACCGTCACGGTAGGCGTCGGCCGGGCCCGCGGGCTGGGCGGCAGGACCGAGAACCTCGGATTGTGCACCGGGGGCGCCACCACGATCCCGACCACGCTCAGCGAGGTGAAGTCGACGTAGGGCTGGACAAGTGCCTGGCCGGTCAGCGCACCGCCCGAATTCTGCACCTTGCTGATCACGCCCACCGGAACGCCGGGGACGAACGGCCTGTCGTTCACCGACGCCGATGTCACCAGCTGCTCCCCCGGCTTCAGGACCGCGCTGGCATTGAGCACCTTCAGCGACAGCTGGCCGGTGCCGCTCGCCGTCTTGCCCGGCCCGGTGACCCAGCCGAGCTGGCCGCTCGGCGCCAGCTCGACGCCCACCACCGACGAGGCATCGGTGGCCAGCGTGACCGTGCAGGTCTGGGACGTCACCGCGGTGACCTCGCCGACCAGGCCCTGCCCGGTCAGCACCGTCTCCTGGGGCTGCACGCCGTCATCGGTGCCGGCGTCCAGCGTGATCGTCTGCGCGTAGCCCTGGCCGATCGCGATCACCGTCGCGGCGACGATCCGGTAGCCGCCTTGGCCGGCCAGCTGCAGCAGCCGCTGCAGCTGGGCGTAGTCGGCCTTGCTGAGCTGCTCCTGGCTGAGCTCCGCGCGCAGCCGGATCACCTGCTGCTGCAGCGCCGTGACCTGGCTGCTCGACGCCGACCCTGAGCTGCCGCCGAAGAAGCGGGCGACCGGGCTGGTCACGGCGCTGACCGTGCGCTCGGCACCGCCGAAGACGCTGCCGCTGACGTGCCGGATGGCACGGAAGACGGAGGAGGAGCCGTCCTGATAGTCCAGGGCGACAAGGGCCAGGGCGGCAAGGAGCAGCACGCCCAGGAACAGGCGTGTCCGCCTCGTGTCGCGCACTTCGATCACCTCAGTCTGCCGCCCGCTCAGGCGGCTCGTCCGCCAGCCACCACGTACCCGCCGTGCGCCGCACGGCGAGGCGGCCTAGCGTCTCGACTCGGGCACCAGCACCTGGCGCAGCGTGTCGAAGTCCTCAACGCACTTGCCGGTGCCGAGGGCCACCGAGTCAAGCGGGTTGTCGGCGAGGTGAATCGGCATCCCGGTCTCCTCCCGCAGCCGCTCGTCCAGTCCCTTCAGCAGCGCTCCCCCGCCGGTCAGCGCGATGCCGCGATCCATCACGTCGCCGGCCAGCTCCGGCGGGCACTTGTCCAGCGTGGTCTTGACGGCGTCCACGATCACGCTGACCGGCTCGTCGATGGCCCGGCGGATCTCCTCGGCCGAGATGACGATCGTCTTGGGCAGGCCGCTGACCAGGTCCCGGCCGCGGATCTCCGCGTTCGGCTCGTCGACCGACGGATAGGCCGAGCCGAGCGCCATCTTGATCTCCTCGGCGGTGCGCTCGCCCAGCATCAGCGAGTACTCCTTCTTGCCGAAGTTGATGATGGCCTGGTCCAGCTCGTCGCCGCCGACGCGGATCGACTGCGCCGTCACGATGCCGCCGAGCGAGATGACCGCTACCTCCGTCGTGCCGCCGCCGATGTCGACCACCATGTTGCCGGTGGGCTCGTTCACCGGCAGCCCGGCCCCGATCGCCGCGGCCATCGGCTCCTCGATGATGTAGACGCGGCGCGCGCCGGCCTGGTGACCGGCCTCCTTGACCGCGCTCTGCTCCACCCCGGTGATGCCGCTGGGCACGGCGATGACAATCCGCGGCTTGGCCAGATGACTGCGCTTGTGCACCTTCTGGATGAAGTACCGGAGCATGCGCTCGGTGACGTCGAAGTCGGCGATGACGCCGTCCTTCAGCGGCCGCACCGCGACGATGTTGCCGGGCGTCCGGCCGATCATCCGCTTGGCCTCGACGCCGACGGCCACGATCTGCCCGGTGTTGGTATTGAGCGCGACGACTGAGGGCTCATTGAGCACGATTCCGCGGCCCCGGACATAGACCAGGGTGTTCGCTGTGCCGAGGTCGACAGCCATGTCACGGCCGAGAAAGGCCAGTGCGTTGCTCATGTGGAACGAGAACCCTTCCAGCTGGGTTTTACCAGGTCATTTGCACTTTTCCCGCGCGGTCGCCGGGTCCTGCTACAGGTTCCCCATGACCACGGCACGGCCCGCTCAAACGGCGTCAGGACAAAGGATCTTGAATTATTGGCCCGCTGTGCCCGGCAGCCTGCGCAACCTGGCCGCTCTCCCAGACAGTCCAACGGATTCTCACCGCCGATAGTGCCCCGGCAGGACGCCATTCTGGCACCCGCCGATTTGATCACTATCAGCGACCAAGAGATAGCCCCCCGTAACGACATCTGCACTGCGTTATCTGCAGGTCCTCAGCTTACAGGCCCCCCGGCAACAGTCTCGCCCGGCACGCCGCAGCCCGGTGCTGGCCAGGCCCGGCCGATCCGGCAGCCGCGCGGCACTCGCTCCGCACGCTACCTTGGCACCAGCTCCGCCCGCTACCCCCGATCCGCTCCCTGAGCTGCGCCTTGATCTGCTTCTGGAGATCTGCTTCTGGAGCTGGCGGCGGCGTTACTGCGGCATTCCCTCCCAGCGCCGGGCGAGCCAGATCCCGGTCAGCCACAGCGCCGCGAACAGGGCGCCGAGAAAGAACATAACGGGCACGATCACGCCCGAGACGATCACGAAGATCTGCAGCACGGTGCCGCCCACCAGGGTCAGCCGCACGGCCGGCCGCGCGAGCGCGGCGAACAGCACGGCCGCTGCCGCCGCCACCCCGAGCGCCAGCGCCACCGATGAGGGCCGATCGCGCTCGATATGGATGGCCACCGGGATAGCCAGCCCGAGCACGACAGCCTCGGCGATCAGCACCGCGGCGCACAGCCGCTTCACCGGTCGCCCTCAGCCGGGCTCAGCAGCAGCCGCCGCGCGTCGCCGGCGGTAATGACCGAGCCGGTGACCAGCAGGCCGGCGCTGCCCGGCCGGCCAGACTCGGCCGCCATCTCATCCGCGAGCCGCACGCCGGTCTCGACCGCCTCGTCCAGCCCGGCCGCGACCAGCACGCGGTCCGGGCCGAGGACCGAGACCGCCAGCTCCCCCAGCTTCACCGGGTCCATGGAGCGCTGCGAGGAGTTCGCGGTCACCACGAGCCTGGTCACGGCGGGCTCCAGCTCGTCCAGGATTCCGGGCACGTCCTTGTCCTCGGCGACGGCGAGGATGGCCACCAGCTCGGTGAAGGTGAATGCCTCACTGACTGCCTCGACGGTCGCTGCCATCCCGGCCGGGTTGTGCGCGGCGTCCACGATGACCACCGGGCTGCGCCGCACGATCTCCAGCCGGCCGGGCGAGCTCATCGTGGCCACGGCCTGCCTGACCAGGTCGGCGTCCAGGGCCGCGGGCTCAGCCAGGCGGCCGCCGTGGCCGCCCGGGCCGGCCCAGCCGTCCAGCCCGGTAGCGCCGTCCAGCCCGGTAGCCCCGTCCAGCCCGGTAGCCCCGTCCAGGCCCGTGGCGTCGTCCAGCCCGGTGGCGCGGTCCAGGCCAGCCGCACCCGACTCGCCGCCGGCCGCCGGAAGGGCCGTCCCGGCGCCCCCGGCGAACGCCTCGACGGCCGCGATGGCGCAGGCCAGGTTGCCGCCCTGGTAGGCGCCGAACAACGGCAGGAACAGGTCGTCGTAGTCGCCGAGCAGGCCGCGGACGGACAGCAGCTGGCCGCCGACAGCGAGCTCACGGCTCAGCACGCCGAACTCCAGTCCCTCCCTGGCCACGGACGCGCCGACCTCGACGGCCCGGCGCAGCAGCGCCTCGGCGGCCGGCAGCGGCTGCTGGGCCAGCACGGCGACCGCGTCGGGCTTGATGATCCCGGCCTTGTCCGTCGCGATGGCCTCGACCGTGCTGCCGAGATACCGGGCGTGATCGATGGAGACCGGCGTGACCACCGCGACCGTGCCGTCCGCGACGTTGGTGTTGTCCCACGTCCCGCCCATGCCCACCTCGATGACCGCCAGATCGACCGGGGCGTCGGCGAAGACCGAGAAGGCCATCCCCACCAGCACCTCGAAGAACGACAGCGGTACCGGCTGGGTCGCGTCGACCAGGTCCAGGTAGGGCCGGATCTCGTCGTAGGCCGCGATGAAGCGCTCGGCGGACAGCGGCTCGCCGTCCACGCAGATCCGCTCCTGGATCCGGGTCAGGTGCGGGCTGGTGAACAGGCCGGTCCGCAGCCCGCGGGCCCGCAGCAGCGTCTCGGTCATCCTGGCCGTGGACGTCTTGCCGTTCGTGCCGGTGATATGAATCACCGGATAGGCCCGCTGCGGGTCGCCCAGCAGGGTCACCAGCGCCCTGATCCGGTCCAGCGACGGCTCGATGGAGTGCTCGGGGCGCCGGGCCAGGATTTCCCGCTCGACCTCGCGCAGCCGGTCCGCCACGGCGTCCCCGCCGCCGCCTGGGCCGGCCCCGCCGCTGCTCACGGCGTCGCCGGCAGGGCCGCGAGCCGCTCCGTCAGCCGGGCTGCCTCCGCGCTGGCCGCGGCCAGCCGGTCCCGGTTCCTGGCCACCACCGGGGCGGGCGCGCGGTCGAGGAACGACTGGCTGGACAGCTTCCGCTGCGCCGCCTCGATGTCCGAGCGGGCGACGGCGAGATCCTTCTCCAGCCGGCGGCGCTCGGCCGCGACGTCCAGGCCTGCCATGGTGTCGAGCTGGACGGCGACCCCCTCGGCCTGCACCGATGCCGTCGGGGCGAAGCCGTCGCCCGGCTCGGTCAGCCGCAGCAGCGCGCGGATCCTGGCCTCGTGCGGGGCCAGCGGGGTGGCCTCGATGCCGCCCAGCACGGCCGGCACCTGCTGGGTGGGCCGCAGCCCCTGATCCGAGCGGAACCGGCGCAGCTGGGTCACCAGCCGCATCAGCGCGCCGATCTCCCGCTCGGCGTCCGGATCGAAGTCCGGGGACCGCTCGCCCTGCCTGCCCGGTGCAGCCTCACCATGGGCCGCCTCACCATGTGCCGCCTCGCCCGGCCAGGGCGCGATCACGATGGAGTCGCCGCCGGTCAGCGCGGTCCACAGCTCCTCGGTCACGAACGGCATCACCGGGTGGAAAAGCCGCAGCAGCCGGTCCAGCACCTCCCCGAGCACGATCCTGGTGACTCGCGCCGCCGCCTCGTCGCCGCCGGTCAGGGCCGGCTTGGCCAGTTCCAGGTACCAGTCACAGAACTCGTCCCAGGCGAAGTGGTACAGCACGTCGCAGGCCTTGGCGAACTCGAACTGCTCGAACAGCCGGTCCGTCTCGTCGGTCACCGACGCGAGCCGCGACAGGATCCACCGGTCCGGGACCGACAGCTGGTCGCGGACCGGCAGGCCATGTCCCGCCACGGCACCGTTGAGCAGCGCGAACCTGGTCGCGTTCCAGAGCTTGTTGCAGAAGTTCCTGGACCCGGCAACCCAGTCCTCGCTGACCGGGACGTCGCTGCCGGGGCTGGCCCCGCGGGCCAGGGTGAACCGGGTGGCGTCCGCGCCGAACCGGTCAATCCAGTCCAGCGGGTCCACCGTGTTGCCGCGGGTCTTCGACATCTTCTTGCCGTGCGCGTCGCGCACCAGGCCGTGCAGCGCGACCTGCCGGAACGGGACCGACTCGTCCGGGCCCGCGGCGGCCATCGCATACAGGCCGAACAGCATCATCCTGGCCACCCAGAAGAACAGGATGTCGTAGCCGGTGACCAGCACGCTGGTCGGGTAGAACGTGCGCAGGTCAGCGGTATCGTCCGGCCAGCCCAGGGTGGAGAAGGGCCACAGCGCGGAGGAGAACCAGGTGTCCAGGACATCCGCGTCCTGGCTCCAGCCGTCCCCGGCCGGCGGCTGCTCGCCCGGCCCGACGCAGATCACCTGGCCGTCCGGCCCGTACCAGACCGGGATCCGGTGCCCCCACCACAGCTGGCGGCTGATGCACCAGTCGTGCATGTCGTCGACCCAGTCGAAGTAGCGCGCCGCGAGCTCGGGCGGGTGGATCTGCACCCGGCCGTCACGGACCGCGTCGCCCGCCGCCTTGGCCAGCGGGCCGACCTTGACGAACCACTGCAGCGACAGCCTCGGCTCCACCGTGGTGCCGCACCGCGAGCAGTGCCCGACCGCGTGCAGGTAGGGCCGCCGCTCGGCCACCACGCGCCCCTCGGCGCGCAGCGCGGCCAGCACGGCCGGCCGCGCCTCGAACCGATCCAGGCCCTCAAACGGCCCCGCGGCGGTGATCACGCCGCGCTCGTCCATGACCACCAGGCTGGGCAGGTCGTGGCGGCGGCCGATCTCGAAGTCGTCCGGGTCGTGGGCCGGGGTCACCTTGACCGCGCCGGTGCCGAATTCGGGGTCGACGTGCGGGTCAGCGACGATCGGGATGCTCCGGCCGGTGAGCGGCAGCTCGATCCGCCGGCCGGCCAGGCGGGCGTACCGGGGATCGTCGGGGTGCACGGCGACGGCGGTGTCGCCCAGCATCGTCTCCACCCGGGTCGTGGCGACCACGATCGCGTCATCCCCGTCCCCGTACCGGATCGAGACCAGCTCGCCCTCGTCCTCGGGATGATCCACCTCGATGTCCGACAGCGCGGTCAGGCACCGCGGGCACCAGTTGATGATCCGCTGCGCGCGGTAGATCAGGCCGTCATCGAACAGCCGCTTGAAGATGGTCTGGACGGCGCGGGACAGGCCCTCGTCCATGGTGAACCGCTCGCGGGTCCAGTCCACGCCGTCGCCGAGCCGGCGCATCTGGCCGAGGATCCGGCCGCCCGACTCCTCCTTCCACTGCCAGACCCGGTCGATGAACGCCTCCCGGCCCAGGTCATGGCGGGACAGCCCGTCCTTGGCCAGTTCCCGTTCCACCACGTTCTGGGTGGCGATGCCGGCGTGGTCCATGCCGGGCAGCCAGAGCGCGTTGTAGCCCTGCATCCGCCGCCGCCGGACCAGGGCGTCGATCAGGGTGTGATCCAGCGCATGCCCGATGTGCAGCGAGCCGGTGACATTCGGCGGCGGGATCACGATCGCGAAGGGAGGCGCGGCTGACTCCGCGTCGGCCGTGAAGTAGCCGGCCGCGACCCAGCTCTCGTACCGGCGTGCCTCAACCTCGCCCGGCGCATACTGCGGCGGCAGGTCCCTGCCCGTTGCGTTGCTCACGTCAGGTGAGTCTAGAAGAGAGCGCAGGCAGCGCAGGCCCTGCTGGCCTCTCTGAGCGCCGCCGGCTGCCGCGGGGTCACCGACCGTGGTCACCGCGAGCCGTCGATTCGGTAACAAACAGGCATTAAGCGAGTAACTGCTCTCGATGACGGCGCAGGGCCCGATGCATCATGACGATGGGGCGGCGTGCTGGCGGGGCGTCGGCGAGCACGGGAGGTGATGTCCGATATGCGAAGGCCGCCGGCCTCGCTCCGGCACATCACGGCCCACTCGCTCGCTTTCACGGCCGTCGCCCTGACCGTGCTGTTCACCACTACGGCCGCCGCGGCGGCTGCGGCATTCGCCAGCACGATCACCGGCATCGCCGCCCGCCAGTCGCTGAGGTCCGCGGCCGGCAACACGATCCTGGTCAGCACGCAGGCCTCTGCTACGGCCGCCGCGCCGAACGGCGCGCTGGTGACCGCCGCCCTGCGGCGGGCCTCAGCCGGCCTGCCACTGGCCGTCACCGGCAGTGTCCAGTCGCCCTACCTCAACCTGCCATCGGCCGGCCCCGGCGGCCCGCAGCGGCTGGCCCAGATCATCTCGCTGCCCGGGCTGGCGCACCATGCCTCGCTGCTGAGTGGCAGCTGGCCGGCCGGCCGCGGGCGCGGCCCGGTGCCGGTCTGCGTGCCGGCGCAGCCCGCCAGCCAGCTGCGGCTGGCGGTCGGCCAGACGCTCGCCCTGCTGGACGCGCCGGACAGGACGACGGTCACCGTCCGGGTCAGCTGCATCTTCCGCGGCCGCCAGCTGGCCGCCCCGTACTGGTCGCTCAGCCCGGTCGGCCCCGCCGGGGTCCAGCACTCGGGCGGCTCGCTCATCTACGGCCCGCTGGTCACCAGCGCCGCGGTCATGGCCGGCGGACAGGTCCCGGTCGGGTCGGCCGCCTGGCTGGCGCAGCCGGATTTCAGCCGCCTGCGCGTGCCCGGCCTGGCCGCGCTGGGCAGCCGGATCGGCGCGGCGGCCGCGCAGCTGACCAACTCGGCCGCGCTGAACGGCGCGAACGTGACCACCCAGCTGCCCGCGCTGCTCGGCAACCTGGCCACGGCACTGGTGGTCGCCCGCTCCCAGCTGCTCATCGGCGTGCTCATCCTGCTGGTCATCGCGGGCGCGACGGTCACGGTCACGGTCCGGCTGCTGGCGATGCAGCGGGAGCCGGAGGCGGCCCTGCTCGCGGCGCGCGGTGCGTCCCGCCGCCAGATGGCCGCCCGCGGCGTCAGCGACGCCCTGCTGCTGGCCATCCCGGCCGCCCTGGCCGGGCCGTTCATCGCCGCCTGGCTGGTGCCGCTGACGACCCGCTTCGGCGCGCTGGCCCGGGCCGGCCTGCGGTTGCATCCCGGCGAGCCGGCCTCGGCCTGGCTGGCCAGCGCGGCGGTGGCGGCCGGCTGCGCCGTGATCATCTCGCTGCCCTGGCTGCGCCAGCCGCCATCACCGGTCCGCCAGCGGGTCCAGCGCGGCCGTCAGCGGGCCGTCAGCGCTCTGGCCGCGGCCGGGGCTGACGGGGCCCTGGTGGTGCTCGCGATAGCCGCCGGCTGGCAGCTGGCGCATTACTCGGCGCCCGTCACGACCGGCATCGAGGGGCAGGTCGGGGTGGACCCGATCCTGGCCAGCGCCCCGGTGCTGGCGCTGTCCGCGGGGACCCTGGTCACCTTGCGGCTGCTGCCGCTGGCCGCCAGGCTGGCCGACAAGGCAGCGGCCCGCGGCCGCGGGCTGACGGCCGCGGTGGCCGCCTGGCAGATCAGCCGCAGGCCGCTGCGCCAGACCGGCCCGGCGCTGCTCGCCGTGCTCGCCGTCGCGACTGCCGTGGTCGCGCTGACCGAGAACGCCAGCTGGCGTCACTCGGTGCAGAGCCAGGCGCAGTTCGCTGCGGGCGCCGACACCAGGATCACCCTGCCGGACGCCGGGCCGCTGGCCGTCGGCCAGGTAGCCGGCATCACCCGGGCGCCTGGCGTGCAGGCCAGCACGCCAGCCGTGCGGCTGCCGTTCTCGCTCCAGGGCGCCGCCAGCGCCACCCTCCTCGCCCTGGATCCGCGCCCGGCCGCGAGCGTCGTGGCCCTGCAGACGGAGGTCGGCACGCGCGCGCTGGCCGGCCTGCTCGCCGAGCTGGCACCACGCGGCCCGGCACCGGGAGTCCCGGTCCCTGGCCGGCCGGCCCGGCTGGCCGTCACTGCCCGGCTGGACGGGACCGGCATGTCCCAGCCTGGCCTGCTGGCGCAGCTGACCGACGCGGCCGGGGTCAGCTACGAGATACCGGCGGGCACCCTGCCGGCGGACGGGCGCTCGCATCAGCTGACGGTGGTCGTCTCGCCCGGCCGGCAGGCCGATTACCCGCTGCGCCTGGTCGGCTTCAGCCTCCAGTACCTCCAGGTCGGCCAGCGGTCCGCGGCGGCCAGCCTGACCATCGAGTCGGTCCGGACCGCAGCGAGCATGCAGGGCCCATTCGGCAGCCCGCTGCCCGCCGCTGCCGCGCCAGGGCTGCTGGCCCTGACGGACCAGTCGGCAGGGGCCCCCAGCCCGTCCGGCGCGCAGCCGGCCGGATCCGGGATCGTCGCGAACTTCCGCACCTCCAGCAGCGCGGGCTACTACGGCAGCGGCCCGGTGCCTGCCGCCCTGACCCTGACGGCGGGGCCCGCAACCGGGCCGGTGCCGGCGCTCGCCACCAGCAGCTTCCTGGCCGCGAGCGGGGCTCGGGTCGGCCGGAGCGTCCAGGTGAGCGTGCAGGGGGTGGCCATTCCGGTCGTGGTGGTCAGGCAGATCAGCCGGTTTGCCACGGTCACCGGGCCATCCGGCGGCCTCATCGTCAGCCAGGAGGCCCTGCAGGACGCGCTGCGCACGCTGGGGCAGCCGCCGGTGCCCGCGACCGAGTGGTGGCTGCGAACGTCCAGGTCTCCCGTGCTGACCGGCCTGCCGCCCGGCTCCTCGGTCACGAGCATGGCGGTGCTGGCCCGGTCGCTGAGCGCCCAGCCGCTGTCGGCGGCCCCGCTGCAGGCGCTGCTGGCCATCGCCGCCGCCGCCGTCGCGCTGGCCTGCGGGGGGTTCGTGATCAGCGTCATGACCGGCCGGGACCGGCAGCGGGACGTCGCGATGCTGGACGCGCTGGGCGCCCGGCCCGGCCAGGTGCTGCGGCTGCTCTGCCTGGAGCAGGCCATGGTGGCGGTCCCGGCGGCGGCTGCCGGGTTGCTGCTCGGCGTGCTGCTCAGCCTGCTCATCGTGCCTGCCGTGAGCCTGACCGCCCAGGCCGCTCACCCCGATCCGCCGATACTCGTCCAGCTGCCGTGGGCGGCCGCCATCGGTGTCGCCGTGGTCATCGCCGCCGTGCCCACGCTGGCCGCCGGGCTGCTGGCCACCCGGCGCATCGCGGCGGCCGCCGTGCTGCGCGTCGAGGAGGAGCAGTGACGGCGGCTGGCAGGCCGGCCGCTGGCCGCCGCTCGCGACGAGGCGAGCACCACGGCGCCTCTGAATCGCTGAGGGTCCGCGGCGCGGTCCGCCGGGCGCTGCACCGCCTGCGCGGCCTCGCGCTCGGCGAGACCGGGCCGGGTCCGGCGCTGGCCCTGGCCGGGGTCGCGCTGCTGACCGTCTTCGTCGCGATGGCCGGGCCGCGCGAGCTGGCCTCCCAGCAGGACCAGTCCCTGCGCACGGCACTGGCCGGCCTGCCCGGACCTGACCGGACGGTCATGGCCGGCGCCCAGTGGGTCATGAGCGGCAGCACGAGCCCGCTGCCGCCAGCCGAGATCAGCCAGCTATCGGCCGCCATCGCCAGGGCGTTGCCGCGGACGGCTGATTCCCCGCCGGGGCGGCGCTGGGCCTCCGTGTCCTTGCCCGGCATCGCCGTCGTGAACCCGCCGCCCCGGGCTGTGCTGATAGCGCCGCCGACCATGGAGGTCGTCTACCGGAATGATCTTGCTGCGCACGCCCGGCTGCTGTCCGGCAACCTGCCGGACGCGGCGCAGGCCACCCGTTCCGGCCAGGGGCCGGCCGAGGTCTTCCAGGTGGCCATGTCGCCCGCCACGGCCAGCAGGTTCGGCCTGCGCCTCGGCTCCGTCCTTAACCTGGGCACCCGCGTGGGCGGATCACCCGACGTCCTGCTCCGCCTCAGCGGGCTCATCAGCCCGGTGCGGCCGGGCTCCGGCTTCTGGCAGGCCGACCCCACACTGCCCGCCCCGCTCTCGCTGATCCCCCCCCAAGGCTGCCGCGGCTGCCCGCCGCCGCACTGGGCGGGCGCCGCGCTGATCGGCCCGGCTGAGCTCGTCCCGCTCCAGCAGGCTCTGACCGGCGCCTCATTCGAGGGGCAGTGGGCCTACCCGCTGGATCTGGCCCGGCTGACCCCGGCGCAGCTGCCGCCCCTGCTGAGCGGGCTGGCCGGAATGGCGACCTCGGACGGCGGCCTCAGCGGCAACACCCTGGGGGCCTTCAGTCCTAGCATCCTGACCGTCAGCTCCGCAATCGCCACCGGGCTCAGTGCCTACGCGGCCCAGCAGCAGGCGGCAGGCGCCGTTGACTCCCTGCTCATCGCCGACCTGTTCGTGGCCGACCTGATCCTGATGGCCATCTGCGCCCAGCTGGCCGCCGTGGCGCACCGGCCCGAGCTCACGCTGATCCGCGCCAGGGGCGGCAGCACCCGGCAGGTGGCCGGGCGGCAGCTGGCCAGGGCCGCGTGCGTGTGCGGGCCGGCCATCCTGGCCGGCGCCGCGCTCGCCATCACCGTGGTGCCGGGCAGCAGCGCCGCCTCGTGGCAGCTCGGCGCCCTGGCCGCGGCGGCCGCGCTCGCCATCCCCGCGGCGATCGCGGCCTGGGCGCACCGGCAGGCGCAGCCGGGCCGGGACAGCCGGGCCGACCTGGCCACGATGCGCCGCCCCAGGCTGATGCTGGTGGCTGAGGCCACCCTGGTCGTCGTGGCAGCCGCCGCGCTGGCCGGGCTGCGAGTGCGGGGCATCGCCCGGGGCGGCGGCCTGTACACGGCGGCCCCGGTGCTGGTCGCGGCGGCGGCCGGGCTGATCACGGCGCGCCTGTACCCGGTCCCGGTGCGCGCCCTGCTGCGGGTCGCCTCGGCCCGGCCCGGCCCGGTCGGCTTCCTCGGACTGGCCCGGGCGGCGCGCTCGGGTCTCGGCGCGGTGCTGCCGGCGCTGGCCCTGGTGATCAGCCTGACGCTGGCCGCGTTCGCGACCATGGTCATCAGCTCCATCAGCAGCGGCCAGGCGGCCGCGGCCTGGCAGCAGGCCGGCGCCGACGTGATGATCCAGACCGCCGGCAACGGCACCGTCAGCGCGGCCGCGCTGCGCGCCGTCGGGTCCGTCCGGGGCGTCCGGCGCACCACGGCTGTGTATACGGCCACGGCGAACGGGCCGTTCGGCGGATTGCTGACGGCCGGCGGGCGCGGCCCGGTGAACGTGGGCCTGGTCATGGTCGACCCGGTGCCGTACGCGGCACTCGCGCGGCAGACGCCGTGGCCCGATTTCCCGGCCCGGCTGCTGGCCCGCGGCTCGCGCTCCGGGCCGGCCGTGCCCATCCTGGTCTCGGCCGCCCTGGCCGCCAGGACCGCTCCGGCCGGCGCAACACTCAACGTCGGCGGCATCACGCTGCCGGTCCGGATGGCCGGGACGATCGGCGCCACCCCGGCCGTGACCGGCGGCGGCCTGTTCGTGGTCTTCCCGGCCTGGACGGCCGCCAGCTATCCGTCCATCGCCGGGCCGAACACGATGCTGGTCACCGGCTCGGGCATCAACCTGCGCGGCGTCCGCGCCGCGGCCGCAGCCGCGATGCAGGTGGCCAGCGTGACATCCCGTACGCAGCTGCTCAGCGCGCTGGTGCGAGCCCCGGCGCAGCTGGTGGCCGAGCGGCTCTACCTGATGGGAGTGTGGGTGGCGGTGCTGCTCAGCGTGCTCGCCACGCTGTTCGGCCTGACCGAGTCCGGCCGCCGCCGGACTCATCTGGTCGAGCGGCTGACCGCGCTCGGCATGCCCGGCCGCCAGTCCCGCGCGCTGGCCCTGACCGATCTGCTGCCGGTGCTGCTGGTGGCCGTCATCGGCTCCGCGGCGAGCGGGATCCTGCTGGCCGCCATTATCGGCCCCGTCCTTGACCTGACGGTCTTCGCCGGCTCGGCCGGCCCGGTACCGGTCCGGCCCGGACCTGGCATGCTGCTGCCAGCGGCCGGGATCGTCGTGCTGGCCGTCGTGATGGTCGCGGTCCAGGGGGCAGCGGACCTGCGCCGCAACGTCGCGGCCGCACTGCGGCGGGAGGAGGCCGGCTGAGCATGTCAGCCATCGATGACCTGATCGCGGCGAGCCGGGCCACGGCCGCCGGCCCCGCCCCGGCCGGGCTGGCCGATACCGCGATGATCTACTGTGACCGGCTGGTCCGGATCTTCTCCGTCAGCGGCGTCGAGACCCAGGCCCTGCAGGGCCTGGACCTGCAGGTGCAGGCGGGCGAGCTCACCGCGCTGGTCGGCGCGTCCGGGAGCGGCAAGTCGACGCTGCTGAACATCCTGGCCGCGCTGGACCGGCCGACCGGCGGGCTGGCCAGCGTGGCGGGCCGTGACCTGCTGACCATGGGGGCGCGGGAGCGGCTGCAGTACCGGCGCCGCACGGTCGGCTTCCTCTGGCAGCAGACCAGCCGGAACCTGCTGTCGCACCTGACCGCGGCTGAGAACATAGCCCTGCCGATGAGCCTGGCGGGCGCCGCCCGGGCCGCACGCCGGAGCAAGCCGGCCGAGCTGCTCGACCTGCTCGGGCTCGGCGAGTGCGCCGGCCGGATCGTGGCCGAGCTGTCCGGCGGCCAGCAGCAGCGGGTCGCGGTAGCGGTCGCGCTCGCCAACCAGCCTCAGGTGCTGCTGGCCGACGAGCCGACCGGCGAGCTCGACAGCGAGACGGCCGAGGGCGTCTTCGCCGCCCTGCGCACGGCGAACGCCGAGCTCGGCGTGACGGTGCTGATCGTCACGCACGACGACATGGTGTCCGAGCACGTCCGCCGGACCATCGCGATCAGGGACGGCCGGATCAGCACCGAGGTGCTGCGCCGGACAGAGACCGACGAGGAAGGGCGCGAGGCGGAAGTGGCACAGGAGTACTCGGTCCTGGACCGGGCCGGCCGGCTCCAGCTGCCGGGCGAGTACATCGGCGCCCTCGGCCTGCGGGACCGGGTGCGGCTGGCCCTGGAACCCGACCATGTCGGAGTCTGGCCGGGCCACGACCGGCAGGACCCGGAGCCCAGGCCGTGACGGGCGGACGGCACGCTACCCGCCAGGCGCCCCGCGGCGGCAGCCAGGCGGCGGCAGGCGAGGCCATCGTCAGCGTCGACTCGCTGACCCGGACGTTCGGCCACGGCGCCAGCGCCGTGCATGCGCTGCGCGGCATCTCCTTCACCGTGCCCCGGGGCCAGCTGCTGGCCATCCGCGGCCGGTCGGGGTCGGGCAAGACCACGCTGCTCAACTCGATCGCCGGCCTGGACCGGCCGACCAGTGGCAGCATCTGGGTCGCCGGGCAGGAGGTGACGGCGCTGAGCCGGGAGGAGACGCTGCAGCTGCGCCGGGAGACGGTCACGCTCGTCTTCCAGTCCTTCGCGCTGCTGCCCATGCTGTCCGCCGCGGAGAACGTGGGCGTGCCCATGCGGCTGTCCAGGGTGCCCGCCGCGCAGCGCGAGCGGCGCGCCCGTGACCTGCTGCGGCTCGTCGGCCTGGAAGACCGCGCGCAGCAGCGCCCGGCCGAGCTGTCCGGCGGGGAGCAGCAGCGCGTCGCCCTGGCCCGGGCGCTGGCCAGCAACGCCAGCGTGCTGCTGGCCGATGAGCCCACCGGCCAGCTGGACTCCCGGTCCGCGACGCAGATCATGACGCTGCTGCGCAGCATCGTGCACGCGGAGGGCATCACCGCGATCGTGGCCACGCACGACAAGATGCTGACGGAGGCCGCTGACCGTGTCCTCGTCGTGCAGAACGGCCTGCTGGCCTGACGCCGCCGGCCGCGCCGCGCGCGCCGGGGCTGGCCGGGGAGCGCGCTCGGGCCGGTCAGGCCGGGCCGGGCCCGGTCAGGCTGACTTCTCCCGCGGCGTGCGCCGGGCCACGTCCCGCGGCACCAGCGTCGGGTTAACGTTCTGCAGCACCGACTCGGCGGTGATCACCACGCGCTCGACGTCCTTGCGGCTCGGCACCTCGTACATCACCGACAGCAGCACTTCCTCCAGGATGGCGCGCAGCCCGCGCGCCCCGGTGCCGCGCAGGATGGCCTGGTCGGCGACGGCCTCGAGGGCGTCGTCGGTGAATTCCAGGTCCACGCCGTCCAGCTCGAACAGCCGCCGGTACTGCCGGACCAGGGCGTTGCGCGGCTCGGTCAGGATCTGGATCAGTGCCTCGCGGTCCAGGTTGTGCACGCTGGTGATGACCGGCAGCCGCCCGACGAACTCGGGGATCATGCCGAACTTCAGCAGGTCCTCCGGCATCACGTCGGCGAACGGGTCAGCGGTGACCTTGTCGGTCTTGACCCGCAGCACCGCGCCGAAGCCCATGCCGCTGCGGCCCACCCGGTGCTCGATGATCTTCTCCAGCCCGGCGAACGCCCCGCCGCAGATGAACAGGACGTTCGTGGTGTCGATCTGGATGAACTCCTGGTGCGGGTGCTTGCGGCCGCCCTGCGGCGGCACGGAGGCCGTCGTCCCCTCCAGGATCTTCAGCAGCGCCTGCTGGACGCCCTCGCCGGACACATCGCGGGTGATCGACGGGTTCTCGCTCTTGCGGGCGATCTTGTCGATCTCGTCGATGTAGATGATGCCGGTCTCGGCCTTCTTGACGTCGTAGTCCGCCGCCTGGATCAGCTTGAGCAGGATGTTCTCGACGTCCTCGCCGACGTACCCGGCCTCGGTCAGCGCGGTGGCGTCCGCGATGGCGAACGGCACGTTCAGCAGCCGGGCGAGCGTCTGCGCGAGCAGCGTCTTGCCCGACCCGGTCGGCCCGAGCAGCAGGATGTTCGACTTGGCCAGCTCAACGCCGTCCTCGCCGCGCTCGCCGCCGGACTGGATGCGCTTGTAATGGTTATAGACCGCGACAGACAGGCCCTTCTTGGCCTTCTCCTGGCCGATCACGTACGAGTCGAGGAATTCGTAGATCTCGCGCGGCTTCGGCAGGCTATCCCACTTCAGCTCGGCCGGCTCAGCGAGCTCTTCCTCGATGATCTCGTTGCACAGGTCGATGCACTCATCGCAGATGTACACGCCAGGGCCAGCGATGAGCTTCTTGACCTGTTTCTGGCTCTTCCCGCAGAAGGAGCACTTCAGCAAGTCACCGCCGTCACCGATGCGTGCCACCCAGATACTCCTTTGCCTGGGCCGCCGACGTGCGGCCGAATCTCCGGCCGACCCGCAGCGGGCGCCTACCTGTGAGCTGTCTCGCCCGTGAACCTAGAACGTACCGCGACCTAGACGGTACCGCCTCCGTGGCCGTGGTTGGGGCCGCAAAGGATGCATGCGGCCGGCGCGTCGGCCCCAGCGGCGTAAAGCTGCCTAAGAAGACACTACCTCGGGCTTGCGCTTCAGCATCGTCAGAACTTCATCGACCAGGCCATATTCCTTGGCCTCCTGGGCGGTGAAGAACTTGTCCCGCTCGATGTCCCGGCGGATCCGCTCCTCGTCCTGGCCGGTGTGATTGGCCAGGATCTGCTCCATCGCCTGCCGCATGCGCAGGATCTCCCGCGCCTGGATCTCCAGGTCGCTGGACTGCCCGTAGCCGCTCTCCACGGCGGGCTGGTGGATCAGGATCCGCGAGTTGGGCAGCGCCATCCGCTTGCCCTTGCTGCCGGCGGCCAGCAGCACTGCCGCGGCCGATGCCGCCTGCCCCAGGCAGAAAGTCTGGATTTCCGGCTGTATGTACTGCATGGTGTCGTAAATGGCCATCATGGAGGTCATCGACCCGCCGGGCGAGTTGATGTACATCAGGATGTCCCGGTCCGGGTCGATCGATTCCAGCGTGATCAGCTGCGCCATGATGTCATTGGCCGACGCGTCATCGACCTGCACGCCGAGGAAAATGATCCGCTCCTCGAAGAGCTTGTTGTACGGGTTCATCTCCTTGACCCCGTACGAGGTCCGCTCCACGAAGGACGGCAGCACGTACCGTGCCTCGGCCGGATGAGCCAGCCTTCCGTTACCCGCGCTCAACTTCGTCTCCTCTGGTCCCGCTTGCCTGCTCACGAGCCTGTGCCCAGTACTTCCGCCGCTACCTCGTTCACGCTGCGAACGACGTGGTCGACGAATCCGTAGTCCTTGGCCTCCTCCGCGGTGAACCAGCGGTCCCGGTCGGAGTCCAGCTCGATCTGCTCGACGGTCTGGCCGGTGTGCAGGGCCGTCCGCTCGGCCAGGACCCGCTTGAGGTACAGGCTATGCTCCGCCTGGATCCGGATGTCGGTGGCCGTGCCGCCGATCCCGCCGTGCGGCTGGTGCATCAGGATCGCCGCGTGCGGCATCGCGTAGCGCTTGCCCTGCGCGCCGGCGCAGAGCAGGAACTGCCCCATGGAAGCCGCCATGCCCATCGCGTAGGTGGCCACGTCGTTCGGGACGAACTGCATCACGTCATAGATGGCCAGGCCCGCGTAGACCGAGCCGCCGGGCGAGTTGATGTACACGCTGATGTCGCGCTTGCTGTCCTCCGCCGCGAGCAGGATCAGCTCGGCGCAGATCCGGTTCGCGAGCTCATCGTCGACCTGCTGGCCGAGGAAGATGATCCGGTGCCGCAGCAGCCGCTGGAACAGCTGGTCGCCCAGCATCATGGCCTGGGCCTCCCCGTTGCCCCGCGCGAGAATCCGCGCCAGCTGGTGGCCGTCATCGGGTGGCGTCGTCACCACAGTTCGCTCCTCGCTTGTCGCTGCACGCCGTTGTCGTTGACTGTGACCATAACCCGGAGCGGTAGCCGCAAAGTCCGCTGCTCCCTGCTGTTCGCTCTGGGCGCAGGGGGCCGGCGGACCGCGGCCGGAGCCGCCGGCTGGCATCGCCGCCGGACCGCCGGCCGGCCCGTCGCGAGGCGCCCCGCGGCGGTCCCGGCCGCGCCCGGACGGCGGGCCGGCCTGTCGTGTCGGCCGGCCCCCGGCTCATTCCCGGCGCAGCGCCGGTTACTCGTCCGAACCATCCTCGGTGCTGCTCTCGGTACCGGCTGCCGCATCGCCGGCATCCGCCGCGTCCTGCGCCCTGGCCGAGCTCTCCGGCCCGGCCTCGGCGGCAGCGCCCTCGCCGGCGGCTGCCTGGTCCCCGGCCGCCTCGTCTTCGGCTGCCTCGTCCCCGGCCGCCTCGTCTTCCGCCGCCTCGTCTTCCGCCGCCTCGTCTTCCGCCGCCTCGTCTTCGGCCGCCTGGTCCCCGGCCGCCTCGTCTTCCGCCGCCGCGAGTGCCGCGTGCACGTCGACCGTGCGTCCCGTCTCATCCTTGACCGTGGCGCGCTCGGCGATCAGCGTGAGTGCCTTGGACCGGAGCACGTCGGCCACGACGGCGCTGAGCTGGCCCTGATCGGTGAGCTGGCGGGCCAGCTGGTCCGGCGCGACGCCCATCCGGTAGGCCTGCTCGGTGACGTAGCTGTTCAGGTCGGCAGGCTCGACGCCCAGCTCCTCCTGGACGGCCAGCTTGTCCAGGATGAATCCGGCCTTCACCGCCCGGCGGGCATCCCGGTCGAACTCGGCCTCCAGGTCGGCCTCGCTCATGCCCGAGTTGTCCAGGTAGCTGGCCAGCTCCAGGCCGGACCGCTGCAGCCGGTCACTCAGCGACTCCCGGCGATGCCCGATCTCCGCCTCGATGATCCGCTCCGGGAGCGGGATGTCCACCTGCTCCAGCAGCGCGTCCAGGGCCCGCTCCCTGGCCTGGCTGGCCTGGCCGACCCGGCGCATCGCCTCGAGCTGCCTGCGGGTGGCGGCCCGCAGCTCGCCGACGGTGTCGAACTCGCTCGCCGACTGGGCGAACTCATCATCGAGCTCCGGCAGCTCCCTGACCTTGACGCTGCTGACGGTGACCTGCACGTCCGCCGTGGCGCCCGCCAGCGCGCCGCCCGCGAGCTCGGCGGCGAACGTCTTGGACTCACCCGCCGACATCCCGGCCAGCGCCTCGTCCAGCCCGTCCAGCATGTTCCCGCTGCCGACCTCGTAGGAGATGCCGGTCGCCTGCGCGTCCTCGACGGGCTCGCCGTCCACCGACGCGGCGAGGTCGATGGAGACGAAGTCGCCGTCTTCGACCGGGCGCTCGACCCCCCTGAGCGAGGCGAACCGCTCCCGCAGCGAGCCCAGGTACTCCTCGACCTGGTCCGGGCCGACCTCGGCGTCCTCGACGGTCACGCTGAGGCTGTCCAGGCTGGGCAGCTCGAAGCTCGGCCGGATGTCGACCTCGGCCGTGAAGGCCAGCTCCTGGCCGTCGTCCAGCCGGAGGATCTCCAGGTCAGGCTGGCCGAGGGCGACCACCTCGTGCTCGGCCAGCGCCTTGCCGTATAGCTGCGGCACGGCCTCGTTGACCGCCTGCTCCAGCACGGCGCCGCGGCCGATCCGCTGGTCGATTATCCGCGGCGGGACCCGGCCGGGCCGGAAGCCCGGGATCCGGACCTGGCGCGCCACCTCCCGGTAGGCGGTATCGAGATTGGGCTTGAGCTCCTCGAACGGAACCTCGATGGTCAGCTTGACCCTGGTCGGGCTGAGTTCTTCGACGTCGGTCTTCATGGCGGGGTTCACTCCTGGCAGATCCCCGCCCAGGCTGGCGTCAGCTGCTGACTGTGGACAGACGACCGCGCTCGCGGAGCGGGCGGACGACTTTCACAGGCCAGTTGCGCGGCCCGGGCATGGCGGTCACAGACGGCTACGGGCGCCAAGTCTAGGGCAGGCCGCGGATGTTCACCCGGCGCGGGTGATGATCACGCGAAGAAGCCGGCCGGACGATGGATTCAGGACGCAACCAGCACCGCGGGCGGGCAGGCTCGCTCCGGGCGCGGCTATCGTCGCGCCGCGACGGCGCGGGCAGGCACACGGTCGAGCTTCAGGAGGCCGATATGACCGAACCGCAGATGAATCCGGCTGACCCGGCGGCCGCGACGCAGCAGAGTCGCGCACCGGGCCAGGCAGTGGTTTCACCGCAGGACAGTCGCGCGGGCAGGCAGCCGGGCCGGGCGGCGGGCGCCGTCAATCCCTTCATGCCGATGGCAGGGCGCTCAGACGGCAGGCTGTGGATCGTCGCGGCGGCCGCGGCCGTGGTGTTCCTGGCCGTCGGCGTGATGCTGCTGGTCTGGCCGAACGTGAGCCTGACCGTGATCGCCATCCTGATCGGCGCCGCGCTGGTGGTGGCCGGCCTGCGGCGGCTCTGGGACGGCTTCACCGATCACTCCGACAGCAGCGCCATGCGGGTCGGCAATGTCATCCTCGGGCTGCTGGCCATCGTCGTCGGGCTCTACTGCCTGCGGCACCACGCGCTGACGCTGCTGGTCGTCGCCTTCGTGGTCGGCGTCTTCTGGATCATCCAGGGCATCACCGATATCGCCGTGGCCGCATCGATGGGCACGATGCCAGGACGGGGCCTGCTGGCGGTCACCGGGGTCTTCGCCCTCGGCGCGGGGCTGATCACGGTGTTCTGGCCGGCCATCACGGTTCTCGTGCTGGCCATCGTGCTGGGCATATGGCTGGTCTTCTACGGCATCATGCTCGCGGCGATGGCATTCCAGCTCCGCCGCGCGAAGTCGGCCAGCGCCGGGCAGGCCGGGCTGGCGGCCGCATAGCTGGCGGCCGGATAGCCGGGCGGCCGCCGGCCGTTTCCCGGCGGACCCGGTGGGCATGACCGGCAGTGCCACCGCCAGACGGGGGAAAACGGGCTGGCGGTACCGCCCGGCGGGGCGTCTTGCCTCGCCGTCGGCCAGGTGAGAAGGGGGCTCTTCGATGAACAGTCCGCAGGAGAGATCCACAGGGTACGAAACCACGCAGGACGACGCCACCGCGGCAACCAGTGCGCGGACCGGAACCAGCGCGCCTCGGCAGGCATCCAGCCCGGCGGATACGGGCTACCGGCAGTCCTCGACGGCCAGCTACGCGGGCACGGGGCGTCCCAGCGGGGCGGCGACGACCGGCGTCTACCTGGCCGGCATCCTGATGGTCCTGGCCGGCCTGCTCGACTTCTTCGCCGGGCTGGCCGCGATCATCCGGTCGGGCTTCTACACGGCGCAGGTCAACTACGCCTTCCGCTACACCATTCACGGGTGGGGCTGGATCACCCTGATAGCCGGCGTCATCGTGTTCGCCGTCGGCGTCTGCCTGCTCCTGGGCCAGGCCTGGGCCAGGGTCGTCGGGATCGTGCTGGTCGTACTCAGCGCGATCGCGAACTTCGTGTACCTGCCGTACTACCCCGTCTGGGCCATCGTGGTGATCGCGATCGACGTGTTCATCCTGTGGGCCCTGACCTCCGGGTGGCACCGCAGCGTGCAGGGCGAGATGAGCGATATGAGCTAGCAGCCTGGCCTGGCGGGCCCCGCGCGATCTGATCGCGCGGGGCCCGTCGCTGCGCGGCGGCCACCGTGATCATCCCGGGCCGGGCCGGGCCTCCGGGCCTCAGGCGGACAGCGCCAGCAGCCGGATGATCTCCGCCACCGTCTGCTCCGGCGTGCCGCGGTTGGCCAGCACGAGCACCCGCTCCGCCGGCCCCGGCAGCTCCAGGTCGGCGAACTGGCTGCTCAGCAGGCTCTCCGGGAAGAAGTGGCCGTGCCGGGCGAGCAGCCTGGCCTCGTCCTCGTCGTGGCCAACGGTCAGGAACACCATCCGCGCCTGATCGCGGCCCGCCAGCAGCTCGTCCCGGTAACTGCGCTTGAGCGCGGAGCACGCCACGACAGCCGGCTCGCCCGCCGCGATCCGCTCGTCCATCCAGGTCGCGATGGCACGCAGCCACGGCCAGCGGTCCGCGTCCGTGAGCGGAACCCCGGCTCGCATTTTCGCGATGTTCGCCGGCGGGTGCAACGAGTCGGCGTCGGCGAAGGCCCAGCCCAGCTCGGCGGCCAGCGCCTGGCCGATCGTCGTCTTGCCGCTGCCGGCGATCCCGGCCACCATAATGATCATCGCGGTGAGCCTAGCGGTTCTCCGGCCATCGCGCCGGAGAGCCGAGCCCCCGGCGGGATCGCGACAGGGACGATGGGTACTGTGCGGGCATGGTGACAGACCACGTTGATGCGCTAGTCATTTTCGGTGCCACCGGCGACCTGGCCAAGCTGGAGACGTTCCCGGCCCTGGTGGCCCTGGTGCAGCGGGGCGTCCTGGACGTGCCGGTCGTCGGGGTGGCCAAGAGCGGCTGGGGGCTTGACCAGTTCCGCGATTACGCGAAGGCCTCCCTGACCAGCCACCAGATCGACCCGGACAGCGCCGCGGCGGCCAAGCTCCTCGGCATGCTGCGCTACGTCGACGGCGACCTGGACGACCCGGCCACCTACCAGCAGATGTCCGACGCCGTCGGCGACGGCAAGCAGGTGCTGTTCTACCTGGAGGTGCCGCCTTCGCTGTTCGGCCGCATCGCGGAGGGGATCTCGGGGGCCGGCCGGGCCGAGGGCAACCGGGTCATGGTGGAGAAGCCCTTCGGCATCGACCTGGCCAGCGCCCAGCAGCTGAACGTGACCATGCACAAGTACTTCCCGGAAGACGCCATCTACCGCGTCGACCACTGGCTCGGCCTGGAGGCGGTGGACAACCTGCTGTTCGCGCGCTTCGCCAACTCGATCTTCGAGCCGCTGCTGAACCGCACGCACGTGCAGAGCGTGCAGATCACCATGGCCGAGGACTTCGACGTGGCCGACCGGGGCAGCTTCTACGACAAGACCGGCGCGATCAGGGACGTGCTGCAGAACCACCTGCTGCAGGTGCTGGCCACCGCGCTGGCCGATCCGCCCAACGGCAGCGGCCTGACCGCGTGGCGGGACGCCAAGTCCCAGCTGCTCGCCGCGCTCACCCCGCTGACGCCACGGGACACGGTGCGCGGCCAGTACAACGGCTACCACGACGTGAAGGGCGTGGACCCCGCGTCCACGACCGAGACCTACGTCGCGGTCCGGCTCGCGGCCGAGTCCTGGCGCTGGGCCGGCGTGCCGATCCTGATCCGCGCGGGCAAGTGCATGCCGGTCACCGCGGCCGAGGTCAGCTTCCGGTTCCGGCCGCCGCCGCATGACGTGTTCGGGATCGGCGAGCAGGCCTCAGCCAACGCCCTGCACGTGCGGATCCACCCGAACGACCAGCTCGAGCTGAACCTGGCCGGGAAACAGCCGGGGGCCGGCTGGCAGCCGCAGCTGCAGGAGCTGGTCTTCGCCGAGCCGCCCGGCACCGATCAGCTGCCGTATGACCGGCTGATCGGCGCGGCGCTGAACGGGCAGCGGTGGCTGTTCGCCCGGCAGGATGCGGTGGAGGACGCCTGGCGTCTCGTTGACCCGGTGCTGGGCGACGCCGTCCCGGTCATCGGCTACGAGCGCGGCAGCTGGGGCCCGAAGGAGGCCGACAGCCTGCTGCCGGCCGGCGAGCACTGGCACGACCCCGCCAGCTGAGCCAGGCCGGCGTATGCCGGTCAGATCAGGCCGTGACGGCGGCCGCACGCGATCGCCTCGCGGCGCGAGGCCGCGCCGAGCTTGCGGTAGGCCGACCGCAGGTGCGTCTTCACCGTGTTGATCGACAGGAAGAGCGCGTCGGCGATCTCCTGATTGGTCATGTGCGACGGCAGGAACCGCAGCACGGCCAGTTCGCTGTCGGTCAGCGGCACCACGGCGCTGGCGGCCGCGTCGGCGCCCGGCAGCTGGCTGTCGAAGCGCTCCAGGAGCCGGCCGGCGAACCCGGCGCTGCGGCTGGTCGGCGTGATCAGCACGGTGATAGCCGAGCGCACGGCGGGGCCGCCGTCCAGGAACGGCCTGCGGGCACCGTCCGGCTCGGCCAGCGCGAGTGCCTGCTCCAGCAGTTCTGCCGCCTCGGCCGGGCGCTCGAGCCGCCGCAGCGCCGTCGCGGCCACCAGCAGCCCGCCGACCTTGGCCAGCAGCGTGATGCTGGCCGCTGATCCGTCCAGGCACGGTCCGACGGCGTCGATGGCGCCGCGCCAGCTTCCCTCGGCGAGCAGCAGCCGCCCCCGCAGCAGCCTGCCGTCAGCGCTGCAGAGACGAGCCTGCTGCTCTTCGTCCGGGACGACCTCCCTGGCCCGGTCCGGGCCGCCGGCCTGCAGCGCGAGCTGGCAATCCAGCACGGTCAGTACCCGGTCCAGCGGCTGGTCATCGGGCCCCGCCGCCTCCCGCAGCCGCAGCAGCAGCCCGCGGGCCCCGGCTGCGTCACCGTCGGCCAGCACGGTCCTGACCCGGATCAGCGCGGCGGCCGTGGCCATCCGCGGCTCGCCGGGCAGCCGGCAGGCAGTGTGCTCGGCGGCGTCGTCCAGCAGCTTCCTGGCGGCGGCAAGATCATCACGTACCAGGCTGACCTGCGCGGCGGCCAGCGTCGCCACGCTCGCCGCCGCCTGATCCTCGCCGTCGCCGGCGGCCGCACCGTGCAGCACGTCGCTGACCGCGGCCTCGGCCGCGGCAAGATCGCCATACCAGGCATCGGCCAGGGCCCGCCAGGCCCGCGTGCGGGGCCGGAGCCAGCCAAGCCCGGCCGCGGCGAACTGCCGGTCCGCGCGGCCGAGCGCATAGCTGGCCTCGCGAACCTCGAAATGCCGGAGCTGAGCGCAGCCGAGCGCGAACCAGAGCAGCCCGATGCTGCCGTGCTCGGGCTGGAGGCTGGCCGCCGCCTCGGCTCGCTCGGCCAGCGCCCAGGCGGCGGCCAGCGCGGCCGGATCGGCCTCACCGCGGCCTGCCGCATGCATGATCTCCAGCGCGGCCAGCCATGGCTCGATCACCCGGCGGGCTTCCTGGCTGCAGTGGCCCAGCCCGCGCCGCGCCGCCGCCAGGTGGCCGGCGGCGCCGTCCGGGTCGCCGTTCCACAGCCGGGCGGCAGCCAGCGCCGCCGCGACCGCGCTGTCGCCAGAGCGGCGCGCAGGCGGGAACAGGAACAGCACCTCGTCGAGTTCCGCGGCTCCGCCCTGCAGCAGGGCGGCCGTCCCGGCCTGGACCAGGACCTCGGCCGCGTAGTCCCACTCGCCCGCCTGGGCCGCGGCCCGGACCGCCTGCCGCCCGTCACCGTGCGCGGAGAACCAGCGAGCCGCCCGGCCGAGCAGGACGGGTATCTCCTGCGGCAGTTCCCGGTGCAGCTCGGCGACCAGCACGTCGCGCAGCAGCGGATGGTACCGGTACTCGGAGCTGTCATGACCGAGCGGGTCGACCAGGCTGTTCTCCCGGCTGAGCCGGTCCAGCGTGCGGGCACCGTCGGCGCCGCCGGTGAGCGCGTCGGCCAGGTCCCCTGACATCCGGTCGGCGATGCTCGTGCGCAGCAGGAACAGCCGGGTGTCCGGCGCCTGCCGGCCCAGCACCTCGTCCCACATGTAGTCGGTCAGGATCGGCTCGTCCCCGCCGATGTCGGTCACGCTCCCGCGCTCCCAGCCGCCGCCGCGTACCCGCAGCACCGCCAGCCTCAGTCCGGCCATCCAGCCTTCCGTGCGCCGGAGCAGCTCGTCCCGCTCGGCGCCGTCGACCGGCACCCCGTGCAGCGCGAAGAACGCGTCCGCCTCCGCGGCGGTGCAGGCCATCTCGGCGGCGCCGATCTCCGCGAGCTCGCCCGCCACCCGCAGCCTGGCCAGTTGCAGGCCCGGCTGGCAGCGGCCGCTCAGGACGAGCCGCAGGTTCGGCGGGGCGTGCCGGATCAGCAGGTCGAGGCCGGCCAGCGCCGGGCTGTCGGCCAGCTCGTGCACGTCGTCAAGCACCAGGAAGGCTGGCTCCGTGAGCTGCTGCGCGGCGGCCGCCAGGCCCAGCGGGAAGTCCGCGGCCGGCATGTGCCGCAGCGGCTGGAAGACGTCGGCCGGCACCGGGCGGATCCGGCTCAGCGCGGCCTGAACGTAGCGCCAGAGCCGGCCCGGCTCGCCGTCGAGCGGGTCCAGGGTCAGCCAGCCGGCCCGGCGCGATCCGGACGGGCCGGCTGCCCACGACGCGCAGGCGACCGTCTTGCCGACCCCGGCGGGTCCTGACACCAGGGTGACCCGGTGGGCAGCGGCCTGCTCGATCAGCTCGGTCAGCCTGCCGCGGCGCAGCACGGTCACGCTCAGCCGCGGAATGCGCAGCTTGTCCTGGAGCAGCTGCTGGCTGCCCGGCATCGCCGGCGCGGCCGCATGAGCCGTCGCCGGACGGCTGGTCATGCTTGTCATGAATCCCCGTCGGAGCTGGCACTGCGCAGCGGCCCCCGGCCAGCCTTCTCCCTTGCCGGTGATCGCGCAGTTGAGCCCCGTACCTCCCCCGCCGTTACCAGTACCCGTGCAGCCGGGCGCCAACCGCGGCAGGCCTGCCGCAGTCACCCTGACGGGGTGACGAATCGCCATAGCCCGGAATGCGGCTTCTGATGGCTTATCAACCGCTGCGCAGCCTGGCCGAGCCGGGCAGGGTGACCCGGCGGGGCGGCGGCCTGGCCGCGTCAGCCGCAGGCGGCGTCCCGCATCTGCCGGTAGCTGCCCCCGGCCTGCAGCAGCTGCTGGTGGCTGCCGCGCTCGGCCACCCGGCCATGCTCGAGCACGATGATCTCGTCCACCTGATCCAGGCCGTCCAGGTCGTGAGTGATCAGCAGCGTGGCGTGACCATCGGTGGCGGCCAGCAGGTCCGCGGCCAGTGCCTGTCGCGCCTCCGGGTCGAGATGCGCCGTCGGCTCGTCCAGGACGAGGACCGGCGGGTCTGCCAGCAGCGCGCGGGCCAGCGCGAGCCGCTGCCGCTGGCCGCCGGACATCGCGGTGCCGCGCCGCCCGGCCGGCGTGTCCCAGCCGCCGGGCAGCGACTCGATCCAGCTCAGCAGCCCTGCCCTGGCCGCTGCGGCCGACAGCTCGGCGGCAGTGGCATCCGGGCGGGCGAGCCGCAGGTTATCCCGCAGGCTGGCATCGAAGATGTGCGGATCCTGCGGGCAGCCGCCGATGACGGAGCGGATGTCGTCGGAGGTGTAGTCGGTCAGCTGGCCGCCGGGTCCGCAGGCGCCGTCAATGGTGGCCGTGCCGCCGGACAGCTCGCAGAATCGCAGCAGCACCGCCGCCGCGGTGGACTTGCCCGAGCCGCTCGCGCCGATCAGCGCGATCCGGCGGCCGGGTGCCAGGTCCAGGTCCAGCCCGTCGAGGGCGAGCGGCTCGCCCGGCTGGTAGCGGACGCCGGCTCCGCGCAGCCGCACCGTCACCGGCCCGGCCGGCAGCTGGCGCGGGCCGGCGGGATCGCGGACCGGCTCCGGCTCGTCCAGGATCGAGCAGATGCGCGCCGCGGACGAGCCCGCCTGGCCGAGCTGGATGGCCGCGGCGGGCAGCGCGGTGACGGCCTCGAACGCGGCCAGCGCGGTGAGCGTGACGACCGCGAGCGGCACCCGGCTCAGGGCACCCGAGCCCACCGCGGCCACGCCGAGCATCAGCACGCCCCACAGGGTGAGGCCGGAGACGGCCGACATGAGCCCGGCTCCGGCACCGGAGGCCCAGGCCGACCGCCGAGCGAGCCTGGTCAGCTTGCGGTCCGCCGCGGCCACCGCCGCTAGCGCGGCCTCCTGCGCGCCGAACGCATGCAGGTCCGCCGCGCCGGACAGCGCGTCGGTGACGGTCGCGCCCAGCTCGCCCCGGACGGGCGCGCTGCCCTGCGCGGCGCTGCGCGCGGCGGCGGCGGCCAGCCAGGACACGGCGAGGCCGGCGATGAGCAGGCCGGCCCCGAGTAGCAGGGCGGCCGGCACCAGGATCAGCAGGCTGGCCATGACAGCGCCCGCGCCGACCAGGATGGCGGTCAGCGGCGGGACGATGCCGCGGATGAACAGGTCCTGGGTGGCATCGACGTCGCTGATCAGCCGGGTGATCAGGTCGCCGGAGCGCAGTCCGGCCAGCCCGGCCGGCGCCAGCCGCTCCAGCCGCCGGTAGATCATCACCCGGACGTCGGCGAGCACGCGGAAGGCGGCGTCGTGCGAGGCGAGGCGCTCGATATAGCGGAAGACTCCGCGTCCGACCGACAGCCCCCGGACGGCGACCACCGCCCCGGTGATCGCGACGATGCCGGGATGCTGGGACGCGCGGGCCAGCAGGAAGCCGGAGACGGCCAGCAGCGCCACGGCGCAGCCGGTCGCCGCCGCGCCGGCCGCGACCGCGAGCAGCAGCCTGCCGCGCAGCGGGCGGGCCAGCGCCAGCAGCCGCAGCAGCGGATGGCGGGCGGCCAGGCCCCGGCTGGCGATCACGACGGCACGCCCAGCGCGGCGGCCCCGGCGAGCCGGCCGCGGTCCAGGGCCAGCACCTGATCGGCGCCCGCTACCAGCCCGGCGGCGTGCGTCACCAGGATGACCGTGCGTCCGGCCATCAGCGTCTCGATGGCTCCGCGGATGCCCGCCGCGCTCTGCGGGTCCAGGTGTGCCGTGGGCTCATCCAGCAGCAGCAGCGGCGCATCCCGCAGGAAGGCACGGGCCAGCGCGATGCGCTGCCGCTGACCGGCCGACAGCCGGGCAGCCCGCTCGCCGAGCGGGGTGTCGTATCCGGCCGGCAGGTCCTCGATGAACCCGGCGGCGCCCGCCGCGGCGGCCGCCTGCTCGACGGCGGGCCGCCCGGCGCCTGGCCGGCCGAGGGCGATGTTCTGCGCGGCCGTCCCGGCGAACAGGTAAGGATGCTGCGGCACCCAGGCCAGCTGCCGGCGCCACCAGCTCGCCGGGATCATCAGCAGGTCCGTTCCGCCGGCCTCGATCCGCCCGGACGCGGGGTCGAGGAACCGCAGCAGCAGCGCGAGCAGCGTCGTCTTGCCCGCGCCGCTCGGGCCGGTCAGCGCGATCCGCTCGCCGGGACGGATGGTCAGGCTGACGCGGTCCAGGGCCTGCTCGTCACGGCCGGGATAGGCGAGCGTCACGTCGGTGAGGGCGATGAGGTCGCGGCGCAGGTCGGGCCGCCGGGCGGGCGGCACGCGGGCGGGCAGCGCGCGGGCGGGCAGCGCGCACGCCGGGGCGCCGGGCGGCGAAAGGGGAGGCGGGCTGGCTGGCTCGGGGCCAGCCGGGGCGCCTGCGGGAACCTGCGGCAGCGGAACGTCGAGGATGTCCAGCACCCGGCCGGCCGCGGCGACCCCCTCCATGCTGGCGTGAAACTGCGCCCCCACGTTCCGCAGCGGCAGGTAGGCCTCGGGCGTCAGCAGCAGGATGACCAGCGCGGTCTGGTAGCTGAGGTGCCCGCCCAGCAGGCGCAGGCCCACCTCGACGGCCACCAGCGCGGTGGCGAGCGCGGCGGCCAGCTCGAGCACGAGCGAGGACAGGAAGGCCACCCGCAGCGTCGACATCGTGGCCGTCCGGTGCTCGCTGGTCACCCGGCCGATGATGGCCGCCTGGGTGCTGGCGCGGCCGAACACCTTGAGGGTGGGAAGTCCCTCGACAACGTCCAGGAAATGTCCGCCCAGGGCTGCGAGCAGCCGCCACTGCCGCTGCGTCTGCGCCCTGGTGTGCAGGCCGACCAGCACGGCGAAGACCGGGATCAGCGGCAGGGTGACCGCGATGAGGACCGCGGAGATCCAGTCAGCGGCCAGGATCCGCGCCAGCACGGCCAGCGGGACCACGCAGGCGAGCACGAGCTGGGGCAGGTACCTGGCGAAGTACGCATCCAGCGCATCAAGTCCCTTCGTGGCGACCGTCGCGATCTCCCCCACCGGCTGCCGGTCCAGCCAGGCGGGCCCGAGCCGGAGCGCATGCGCGGTCAGCTTGCGCCGCAGCTGCGACTTGACCGTCGCCGCGGCGCGCAGCGCCGCGACCTCGCCGCCGCCCGCCGCGGCAGCCCGGGCCAGGACCACGGCCAGCAGCGCGATCAGGGTCCAGGAGAGGGCGCCGAGGCCACGGCCGCGGGCCGCGCCGGACAGCGCGCGGGCCAGCAGGCCGGCCTGGGACAGGACCAGGATGGCGGAGATCAGCCCGAGGACGACCGTGAAGATCAGGTAGCCGCGGGCGGCACCGGCCTGCTGCAGCAGCCGACGGTCGACCGGCCTCATGCCCGGCCGGTCAGGTCGGATGGTGCGGTCACGGTGGGCATCCTCACCGCGCCGGGCTCCCCGTGCACCACCCGGCGAGGGTGAGACCCCCCGCATCGGGCCCGGCGGCGGCCCCGGGTGGTGACCAGCGGGCGCGGCCACTGCGCCATCGCGGCCAGCCGCTCGCCCGGTCAGGATGACGCGTCCGGCCTGCTCAGCGGGCAGCATGCGGGCATGCGCAGGGCAAGCCGCGGACCAGGCCGCGGACCAGGCCGCGGGCCAGGCCGCGGACCAGGCCGCAGGGCGGGACACGGCAGGACGGGACACGGCAGGACGGGACACGGCAGGACGGGACATGGCAGGACGGGACACGGCAGGTCATGACCCTGCACATCCGCGTCATCAGCCCGCCCGCCGTGACCCCGCCCCTGCTGGACGCGCTCGGCGGCCGGCCGCATGTCCGGAACCTGGTCGTCCAGGCCGGCGCGGCGCGCCAGCCAGCCGGTGACGCGGTGCAGTTCGACGTGGACAGCTGCCGCGCCGATGCCGTCTTCCGGCTGCTACGGGCGCTCGGCCTCGACGGCGACGGCGACAGCCGGAGCGACGGCGCGGGATCGATCGTCGTGCAGCCGGTGGAGGCCGACATCGAGCGCGGGCGTGGCCAGCCGCAGCGACACCTCGTGCAGCGTGACAGCGTCCCGGTCTGGGACGTCGTCGAGGCCAGGATCCGCTCGGAAGCGGTCTACCCGCCCAGCTTCTACGTCCTGCTCATGCTCGCCGGGCTGATCGGCGAGGTCGGCATCCTGACCAACTCGCAGATCCTCATCGTGGGTGCCATGGTCGTCGGCCCGGAATATAGCGCCATCATGGGCGCGGCGCTCGGCATCGACCACGGGCGGCGCCCCCCGGTCCTGCATGCCCTCTTCGCCCTGATCGCCGGTTTCTCGGCGGCGATCCTCGTGACCCTGGCCTTCGGCCTGGTCATCCGCGGGTCGGGGCACACGCCGGAGGCCTACCAGCTGGGCGTGCGACCGGTCTCCGACCTGATCAACAGCCCTGACCTGTTCTCCGTGGTCGTCGCCGTGCTCGCCGGGATCGTCGGCGTGGTGTCCCTGACCGAGGCCCGGGCCAGCGCCCTGATCGGCGTCTTCATCTCGGTGACCACCATCCCCGCGGCCGCCGACATCGGGCTGTCGATCGCGTACGGCGAATGGACCCAGACGGCGGGCGCAGCGGAGCAGCTGCTGCTCAACGTCGTGCTGCTGATCGCGGTCGGGGCCGGGACCCTGCGCCTGCAGCGGATCATCTGGCGACGCCCGGCCCGCGCGCAGCTGGACCAGCGGAGCATTCCGCCAGGCACCGCCGGACCGCGGCGCTGACCGCCATCCGCCCTGCGCAGCTCAGCAGGACGGGATTTCCTCAGCAGGACGGGGACTTCCCGGTCACCACGGCCGGGAAAGCCCGTCCTGCCGGGCCGTCACCGGCCCCGGTTACCTGCCTTGCTGGTCAGGCGGTCATAGATGCTGCGCACCAGGCCGACCTCGGACGTGGTGAAGGCACGCTCCCGGCGCCTGTCCCTGGTGAAGGCCAGCCACCAGGTCAAGATGGCGCCGACGCGGTTCCGGTAGCCGGTCAGGAAGGCGATGTGGATGAACAGCCAGGCCACCCAGCCGGGGAAGCCGCCCATGTGCACCGGGCCGGCCGACACGACTGCGCGGCCGCGGGCGATATAGGCCGCCGACCCGAGGTCGCGGTACCTGAACGGCCCCGCGGCCGGCCTGCCCTCGGCCTCGCGCCTGATCCGGTGCCCCGCGTGCAGCCCGGACTGCATGGCGACCTCGGCGACACCGGGCAGCTGCCGCAGGCTCATCAGGTCACCGACCACCGAGATCTCCGGGTGACCGGGGATCGTCAGGTCATCGCCGACGACGATCCGGCCCGCCTTGTCGCGGTCGGCCCCGGTGGCCTCCGCCAGCGCCTCGGCGATCGGCGGCGCCTGCACTCCCGCGGTCCACAAGACGATGCCCGCGTCGTGGCGGGTCGTGCTCCCATCCCGGCCGCGGACGTCCAGGCCGCGGCCGTCCACGCTGGTGGCGATGGACCCCATGTGCAGCTCGACGCCGAGCTCCGCCAGCGAGCGCGCGGCCCGGGCGGACAGCTTGGGGCCGAACGACGCCAGCGGGGCGTCCCCGCCGTCGAACAGCAGCACCCGCGCGTCCTTCGGGCTGATGGTGCGGAACTCATTGCTCAGCGTCTTGGTCGCCAGCTCGCGGATCTGCCCGGCCAGCTCGACGCCGGTCGGCCCGGCGCCGACTAGCGCAAAGGTCAGCCAGTGCTGCTTCTCCTGCGCGCTGCCCGCGGTCTCCGCCATCTCGAATGCCCCGAAGACCCGCCGCCTGATGGTCAGCGCGTCGGCAATGGTCTTCATGCCGGGCGCCCACGCGGCGAACTCGTCGTGCCCGAAATAGGAGGTGTGCACGCCGGCCGCGACGATCAGGTCGTCGTAGCGGAAGTCGATGGGCTCGCCCAGCGGGCGCAGGCAGTGCACCACCCGCTGGCCGGCATCGACGCCGATGACCTCGGCCAGCACGCAGCGGATGTTCTTGTGCCGCTTGAGCACGTCGCGCAGCGGCGCGGCGATCTGCCCCTCGGACAGGATGCCGGTCGCGCACTGGTAGAGCAGCGGCTGGAACAGGTGGTGCTGCGCATGGTCGATCAGGGTGACCGAGACGCCGCTGCTGCCCAGGGCCCGTGCCGCGAACAGGCCGCCGAAGCCGCCGCCCACGATCACGACGTGCCGCGAGCCGCCCGCGCGGCCCTGCCGCCCTGTGCTCGGTGCCGCTGTGCTCGGTGCCGCTGCGCTCCGTACCGCTGTGCTCCGTGCCGCTGTGCTGCTCATCGCTCAGCCCGCCGGGTTGTGCCAGGCCTCGCCCGCCGGCAGCAGGCGGTCGGCCTCTTTCGGGCCCCAGGTGCCGCGCGCGTAGGGCAGCGCCGGCACCACGTCGCCGAGCACCGGGCCGACGACCTCCCAGGCGGCCTCGATGGTTTCCTGCCGGGCGAACAGCCAGCGCTCCCCGGCCAGGGCGGCGCCGATCAGCCGGTCGTAGGGCCGCACGTCGGCGCCCGGCTGCTCGGCGTAGGTCAGGTCCTCGGGCTTCGGCACCATGCCCTTCCCTGGCTTCTTGCCGACCATGGTCAGCCCGACCGCCGCGTTCGGGTAGATCCGGAAGCGTAGCTCGTTCTGGTCGCAGGTCGTGCCCAGGCCGAAGACGTCGTGCGGCGGCCGCCGGAACCGGATGCTGACCTCGGTCGCGGTGACCGGCATGCACTTGCCGGCCCGGATCAGCATCGGCACGCCGGCCCAGCGCCACGTCTCGGCGGCAGTCCGGAGGGCCACGAAGGTCTCGGTCGCGGATTTCGGGTCCACGCCGTTCACCTCGTGGTAGCCCTGGTACTGGCCGCGTACCGTGTGCTCGGGGCTCAGCGGCGTCAGCGAGCCGATCAGCTCGGACTTGCTGACGCGCCAGTGCTCCAGGCCGCGGCCGTCCGGCGGCTCGGCGATCACCGTGGCGAGCACCTGCAGCATGTGGTTCTGCACGACGTCCCGGATCGCGCCGGTCCGGTCGTAAAAGCTGCCGCGATCGGATACGTCGAAGGCCTCGGCCATGGTGATCTGGATGCTCTGCACGTACGTCCGGTTGAGCAGCGGCTCGTACATGGAGTTGGCGAACCGCGCCATGAGCACGTTCTCCACCGGGTCGAAGGCCAGCCAGTCGTCCACCCGGAAGATCGCGTCTTCCGGGAAGTACTTGTGCATGGTGGCGTTCAGCTGCCGAGAGCTTTCCAGGTCCGTCCCGAATGGCTTCTCGACCATCACCCGGGCGCCCTTGGCGCGGCCGGCCGCCGAGATGCCCTCGGCGATCCGGGCGAACAGCGACGGCGGCACCTCGAGGTAGAACAGCACGTCCTGGCCGGTGCCGATGGCATCGGACATCCGCTGGTAGGTCGCCGGGTCGTCCAGGTCGCCGTCGATGTACTGGAGCAGGCTCAGCATCCTGACGGCGGCCGGGCTGTCGGGATCCATCTTGTTGAGCGTCAGCGAGCCGCGCGCGTAGTCACGGAACTGGTCCAGTCCCCAGCCGCTCTTCGCCACGCCGATGACCGGGATGTCCAGGACGCCCCGCTCGACCAGCCCGACCAGCGCCGGGAAGGTCTCCAGCTTCGCCAGGTCCCCGGTAGCGCCGAAAATGACCAGTGCATCGGCCTTGCGTTCTGTCATGTGCTCCCCCTAAGCGCTCTGTTTGATCCCGCCCGCCCGGCCCCTGTCCCGCCCGCCCGGCCCCTGTCCCGCCCGCCCGGCCCCTGTCCCGCCCGCCC